>ERZ1066116.28-NODE-28-length-113949-cov-16.638541_pt1 | contig 113949 bp, 104 predicted proteins | sample MGYA00382763_ERZ1066116 | MGnify/ENA primary metagenome ERZ1066116 (study PRJEB33369, sample SAMEA5778346) | biofilm metagenome | biome: Industrial cooling water; feature: Water cooling tower basin; material: Biofilm | place: United Arab Emirates | collected...
GGGAAATCTACCCCAAAAGAATATGGATGAGATAGACACAAAAATCCAAAGAGAGAACAGCAAAAGTATGAGGATAAAAATAGAAAATGGCCACCTTATTTGTAGTTACGCCTCGCTCAGATATAGAAAAGATAAATATAAAATGGAAAAGCAAATTGTTAAAGAGAAATATGTTATTGAAAACCCCTCCAAAAGCAAAAAGACGAAGTTTACTATCTCAAATGAACGAAAAGTTGAACTTAACCTAAAGCTCATCCAAATGACAAAGAAACTACTGGGAATCAAGGGATACTGCATCAATCTTGATGAATCGCAACTGAACAATAATACCATAATAGAAAGGTATCACTAGCTTTATAAAATTGAACAAGCTTTTAGAATATCGAAAAATGACCTCTAAACCAGACCAATATTTCATTATGAGGAAGAACCTATTAAACTACATTTATTACCTGTTTTATAGCTCTAGTTCTTTCCAAACACATAGAAATTCAAACTGGTTTATCTATAAACAAAGTAATTAATGAAGCCAAAAGATTACAGATGCACGAATTATCAACAAAATCACTAATATAGAACTCAAATTAAGAGTCAATATCAATCAATCTACTATAGAAATTTTACAAAAATTAAACCTGCTGACCTAATTTGGGCAAGTCAGGGAAAATATGTAATTTGAAAGAGACAAAAGAAAAGTTACTATTAAATATTGATGGAGTAAAAAGTATCGCCACAGCTATTGAAATGTTGAATAAAATTACTTAATTTACCCGTGTGATATTATACCAAACACATAGGGACAGCATCGAACTTTTAGAACGTGATGCTATTTTGGTGGTGAAAGCCATAGATTACGGCATGGAAAATGAGGTGAAAACGCTCATGGAGTGCTTGCTCGACAATGTAAAATCGCGCGAAATTACAGATGTGATTTTTGACCTAAAAGAATGGGATAGTGGGCTTCCACCCGAAGTAAACGATTGGTTTCTCACCGATTATTTGCCCCGCTTGCTACTGGCAGGGCTAGAAAATGCAGCAGTAATATCTCCTTCCGACCCATTTTCGCTTTTCAATACAGAATACATTGTAGAAGAAGTAAGCAAGGCTTTTAATATCAAATACTTTAAGGACTTCGAAAGTGGAAAAATTTGGCTCTTAAACACTCGATATTTTAATCAATTCAGGTTTTCAGAAAATTGATTATGCTAGGAAGAAAAACTCCTTAATCGGGGACAAACTCAAGTAATTCTAATAGCTCTTTGTCGGTAAGGTTCTCTTTTTCTGATTTATCGTAAATAGAAAGTAAATAAACGGTTTCTTCAGAAATCACAATGTTAGTTATGAGCCTTGCTCCACCACTTTTACCCCTACCTTTCGAAGAAACTGCAAGGCGAATTTTGTAGCAGTTCCTGCCCAACGGTGTCCCTTGCATGGGATTTTCTTTTAAGCTCTCAAATAAAACTGCTAAGTCCGTTTTTAGCGAATGGTATTTTTTAGATAACTTCTTTAACTCTTTACTAAATGTTGGAACGGCAATGATGTTATAGCTCATCTAACAACTCTTTTGCGGGTATTCCTTTAAGTTTGCCTTGTCTAACCAATTTTAGTTCTTCTACAGCTTGTCTTATATCTTCCATTAGCAAAGCTTTTTCGTTAGAAATGGTTTTCGCTTTCACATAAGGTAAACTTTTAAGCACCTCCATCAAATGCAATGCCTTGTTGTCTTTTATCTCTAGTAATACTTTCATTATACAAAAATGTTAAAGTAAAAACGTATTAGAAAGCCTTTAGTTTACTCAATTCCTCCTTCATATTAATAAATAATACTAATAGAAATTAATATAACAAAGAAAAAAATATCAAACACTACTTTTTTTGCAATTTCAGCTCTTTGCCTGTGTCCACGATATACACATTTTTATTGGCTGCTACCTCTTTGGCTTTTATCAGATTGTTGAGCGATACTTTGCCTATCAAATAGTTATAGTCTTTGCCAAAATATTTTTCTGTGATATCGGTGAGTTGTAGTGGCTTGATGTCTGCCTCATCGCTGTAGCGCACATACACTTCTATGTCAATATCTGTGGTGTATTGAAGCTTGTCTTGTTGTAGAAATTTCTTGTATTCGTAGCGATAGTTGTACGTAAGTGCTGAAATATCTGAAAGAACAGCAGAACCTGTGGGATGGCCACCTGCACCTTTCCCGAAGAAAAACTGCTTGTCGGCAAAGGCCGCTTCTACTATCACACCATTGTTTTCATAGTCTACATTGTATAGATAATGATGCTTATCTACAAATTGGGGCATTACAAACAGTGTTACTTGTTTTTCATTCAGCTTTACTGCATTGGGCACTAGGCGTATTTTATAGCCTTTTTCCTTAGCAAACTTTATGTCGTTTACGGAAAGGTTTTGTATGCCGTAGTTAAACACATCTTTGGGATTCACAAAGATGCCATAAGCATGGGCTGCAATGATGCAAAGCTTGTATTTAGGGTCAAAGCCGCCTACATCGGAAGTAGGGTCTGTTTCTGCAAAACCCAGGTCTTGAGCTTGTTTCAGGGCAGTGTCGTAGCTCAGGTTTTCGTCAAACATCTTAGTAAGAATGTAATTTGACGTACCGTTAAATATCCCGCAAACAGAAAAAAGCAATTCATTGTCGTAGTACTCTTCCAAATTTCTGATGATAGGAATAGCTCCGCAAGACGAAGCTTCATAAAGCAGCGAGACATTGTGTTTTTGTTGCAAAGCCACCAGCTCTTCCAAGTGTTCTGCCAACATTTTTTTATTGGCCGTCACTACATGTTTTCCGGCTTTGAGCGCAGCCACAGTTATTTCGTAGGCTTCATCAGCATCGTTGATGAGCTCCAACACCACGTCTATCTCAGGGTTGTTGAGAATGTCTTCTTTTTCGTAAGTAAAATGATAGTCGGGTATGGTTCTGCGTTTGTCGCGGTTTTTCACACATATTTTATACACATCGGCACGAATTCCCTTGGCTTTATTTAATACATCATACAGCCCTTGGCCCACTACGCCAAACCCGAACAGTCCTAATTTTATATTTTTACTCATTCTCTTAATCTGCCCCAACGACTGAGGACGCTTGTAAAACTTATTTTTTCAGTATTTGATTCTGAATATTTTCCAAAAATATCTAACTATTGTAAAAATTTTGAATAATCGATTGTATTTTTTCAGTCTCTATCAGAAAACCATCGTGCCCATAGAGCGACTCTATGATTTCGAGCCTGGAATTTTTTATGTGTTTGTGCAAATACTCTTGTTCTTTGGTGGGGAACAATACATCTGTCGAAATACCGATTATCAGTGTTTTTGCATTAATTTTTTTCAAAGCTGCCGATACTCCGCCCCTGTTCCTGCCTACATTATGCGAGTCTAAGAGCAGTGTCATGGCCCAATAAGAGAAAGCATTAAACCGTTTCTTAAATTTATTGCCTTGGTGCTGTTGATAGGTAATGGCTTTGAGGTCAAACATGGCATCTTGCATGTCTTTCTGAGTATGTTCGTATGTTTCATAGCTTCTGTATGAAAGCAAGGCCATAGCACGGGCCACTTTCATGCCTTCCAATCCTGCTTCTTCGTGTCTCTGACCCCAAGTGATGTCTGTTCTTATGGCCATACGCTGGGTTTCGTTTAGTGCTACTCCCCAAGGCGAAGTGCGGGCATTGGTAGCCATCAGCACCAAATTTTCTATGGTGTCAGGGTATGAAACCGCCCATTCTAGGGCTTGTTGTCCACCCAAAGAACCACCAATACAAGTGTGAATTTTTTCTATTCCCAAATGACTTTTCAGCATTTCAAACGCATTTACCACGTCTCTGATAGTGATGGAAGGAAAATCATAAAAATAGGGCTGATTCGTTTCTTCATTTATGTCCAAAGGACCTATGGAACCATAGCAAGAGCCCGGCACATTGGCACAAACGATAAAATATTGCGAATAATCGTAAAGCTTGTTTTCTCCAAAAAGTTCTTTCCACCAATCTGTTACATTGGCATTGCCCGTAAGTGCATGGCACACCCACACCACGTTTGATTTATCATCGTTGAGCTTGCCATAGGTAGAATAGCATAGTTTTAGCTTGGGCAAATGCTTGCCCGATTCAAGGAGAAAAGTTTCGTTGTGTTTAAAAATCAGTCCCTCAGCTATTTCAGGGTATGTTTGTATCGCCTCTGCCAATCGAAATCGGTGTTGTGGAAAAAGGACTGCGAAGTTAGTACGAAATGTTAAAAAAACATATCGTTGGTGAGAAAATAGAAAAAGGGTTGAGAATAATTTTTATAAAGTTCACCTTTTAACAAAACTCTACGTATATTTGGATATAAGTCATTTCGCCACACTACCTACTATTTTTTTGTATAGCTATCGCAGTAAGAATACTATTTAAAACTTTAATTTAAATGTAAACCTTTATGAAAAAGCTATTCTTTACCTATTTATTGATTGCATTTTGTTTGTCTTTCAACTCTTACGCTTGTAGTTGTATAGATAACGTTCCTAGAACATTTATTGCTTCATATAGAGGAGGCTATACCGTCTTAGCCATTCTCGAAACCAAAACAACCACTTCTGCAAATTTTAAAGTTTTAGACAGCTTAAATAGGCAAAACACCATTGCCAAAAGAAGCAACGTTACCATTTGGCATAATAATTCAGCTGCTTGTCAGATTAATATTGATCATATCAATATAGGCGATACAGTTTTTATGCATATATCAGGTGTTTTATATAATTATTTTTTATCTGACTGTAGTGTATCAAATGTGAAAATCAAAAATGGAAAAGTAGACGGATTGACCATTGAAGAAATGAAAAATAGGTTGTTATATCCTCTTCCATTAATGTCATTTGATGAGTTTTCTGAAAAATTGGTAGGAAAATGGATACTTAATGAGTTTAAGGAATCAACTGATGGAATCAAAAAAGATAGTATTTGGCAGGGCAAGGTTCGCAAATTAGAGATTTCTACCAGTACTACAACCGCCTTAAATTTCAAATTTTTCGCAAACGATACTATATTAACGGATACTCTTATATATTTTTATGAGGGTCGCAGGACTTCTGATAGTGATTCTTTATGGACCTTAGATGTGAATCTGATAGATAGAAAAAGGAAATCATTTCCACAACCTGCAATGTCTATACCGGATAAAACAAAGTCTTATTACATAACATTCGACACGAGCGGACAAAAATTCACTACAGGCAGTGTTTTTACATATGATAATTATTACACTTTTGCTAAAAATGTACCTGTTATCAATAGTTATTTATCCCCCAATGCCGATATTAACATCTACCCTAACCCATTTACCAACGAGATAATATTTGATAACGATGTTCTCGTTTCAAAGTATGTCGTTACAGATTTATTTGGAAATAGTGTTCTTTGCAAAAATGAGGCTGGTAAAATTATATTTTCAAGTAGTGTTTCATCTGGTGTTTACTTTTTAGAACTTGTATTCCAAAATGGTGAAAAAATCAGAAAGAAAATAATCAAAATATAATAATACAAAGTTGAGCATAGTAATATACCTTTTATTTCTATGCTCAGAATTTGCTTTCGATCCTCAAAAATGCATATTGGAAATTAACTAGTGGATATTACTTTTTATGTCTTAAACTGATTAAGGATTAAAAAACTTAAAGTAGTTAAACTATTTCATAGTCGATATAGTCGCCTCCTTTATTCAAATCGGAGTATTTTTTTGCGGTTTTTTCTTTTTTTGTTTCCGAATTATGAATCGGCTCACTTCTAAAATTTCCACCACCGTGTTTGTGTGCCATGCCAATTATGGCATATTTGAATAAAAATCTTAATAGCCTTCCAAAAATGAATATGACCAGTATAAGAATTATCAGAAACTTAAACATAAGCAATTATTTACAAGTGCAAAAATAAGCATTAGGAGCAAAGATTGTTATTGATTGTGCTTATAAACTCCAAAATTGCTCGAATTGATTTGCTGTTGATGTTCTAAAAATTGTTTAAGAAAGGCCTATGCTTTTCGTATATAAAAATGAATTCACATCTGAAATTATTATATTCGCAACAAAGTTGCAAATAATTATGAATACAAATAAAGATAAAAGATTACCCGTTACGGTATTAAGTGGTTTTTTAGGTGCTGGAAAAACTACGCTTCTCAATCATATTCTCCATAATAAAGAGGGATTGAAAGTGGCAGTGATAGTAAATGACATGAGTGAGGTCAACATAGATGCCCAGTTGGTGGCCAAGGAGCACACACTTTCACGCACAGAGGAAAAATTAGTAGAGATGAGCAATGGGTGCATTTGCTGCACACTGCGCGAAGACCTGATGATGGAAGTAGAAAAGTTGGCAAAGGAAAACAGATTTGACTATTTATTGATAGAGTCAACGGGTATTTCCGAGCCGCTTCCCGTGGCACAGACTTTTAGTTTTGTGTCTGAAGATGGTGCAATAGACCTTTCGCGCTATGCAAAGCTTGATACAATGGTAACAGTGGTAGATGCATTTAACTTTGCTAAAGACTTTGGAAGTATAGACACCGTTCAAACGCGCCAAATGAACGAAAGCGATGAAAACGATCATCGCACTATAGTAAACTTGCTTACTGACCAAATAGAATTTGCCAATGTGATAGTGGTAAACAAAGCCGACTTGGTGAGCAAAGAGCAACTGGGCGAATTAAAAGCCTTGATGAAAAAGCTTAATCCTAATGCCAAAGTAATAGAAAGTATAAATTCAAAAATAGCACCGAAAGAGATACTAAATACCGGACTATTTAATTTTGATGAAGCATCACAATCGCCAGCATGGCAAGATGAACTGACCAAAATACACACCCCCGAAACGGAGGAATATGGAATTTCTTCTTTTGTCTTCAGAGAACAAAGGCCTTTTCATCCGGGTCGATTTTGGCGCTATATTAATGAACTATGGCCTGCCAATGTGATACGCAGCAAAGGTTTATTCTGGTTGGCCTCTCGTCCGAACTACGCACTTTCTTGGAGCCAAGCCGGAGGCTCTGTAAAAGCCGATGGAGCAGGCTCTTGGTGGGCCGCAATACCCAAACAAGAAAGAATCCTCTACCCAGATTATCTTGAGAATGAAGCAGACATACGTGCCCGATGGCACTCCGACTTTGGCGACAGAGTGATAGAATTGGTAATCATCGGCCAAGACTTGGACGAAAAGCAGATAAGCGAAGAGCTAGAAGAATGTCTGCTGACTCGGGAAGAGGTCGATGCCTGGAAAAAAGGACATAAATTCAACGACCCATTTCCCGATTTGTCGGGCGCTCCAAGAGAGTAATATTTCATAAATTCTTTTGTTTCTTTACCGAAAGTTTAATATGTTTAAAGCCAAGATAAATTATATCTTATCTTATTATCCACTTTAAATTTTTTAAAATTATGATTAAAAATTTACTAAAATCACTCATTTTAGGCGCATTTGCCGCTTCGTTTCTAGTATCATGTTCTAGCTACGACAAGTTGATGACTCAGCTTAAGTACCGTGGAGAGTACAGACACACTGATAATTACAAACGGAAAGTAGAGAATAATACTGTAGTAAGTAATAATCAAAAAATTGAAGCCGGAGAAAGCTATTCGCCTTCCATAAACCCAAGTGAAGGCACACAAGCCGCACCAGACAAGGCCGTGACTTCAGCAAAACTGGCAGAAGTTAAAAAACAGTTGAAGAAAAATCCTGAAGCATTGGCCAGTATTATTAAAAAAGTAGAAAATGGCGAAATAAAACTGAGCCCGGAGAAAAAAGAGCAACTCAAAAAAGTTCAAGAAAAACTTGAAAATCAGTCTACCAAAGGAAGCGGCTCTTATCATTGGGCAGCTATTGTAGGTGCTATCATGGGTATATTAACTATAGTAACGTTGCTTATTCCCGGTAATCAAGGTGCATTTTTGTTTGCTGTATTGGGCATAATATTTAGTTCTATCGGGCTATCTAAAACTGGAAAAAACAAGGCAAAAGGAAAAGGTCTTGCAATACTAGGCTTAGTATTGAGTATATTGTATTTCGTATTATTATTATTGGGAATACTACTTTTGGCTGCTTTACTATCATCGCTCTAGTGCAAGCGCTACAACTATTACAAAGGTGCAAACTGTTTTTAGGTTTGCACCTTTTTTATTTTTCAGATATATACTACTATTTTTGTCGCATGAACTTTGAGAAATTGCACCTGATTTTTTTGCTTACCATTGCATTGTTTGGCTGTAGAACCATGGCACAGAAATCCGGCCAATCACAAAATGCACCATTTACCGATAAAGAGATAGAAAACTTCGTTCCCGAATTTGCAATCGAGATAAAGAGTACAGACTATGCTCCCGTAGTTATTTCAAAAAAAGATTGCACCAAACCACTGCCACCATCCTATTCAGTGCGTGCTGCGGTCATCTGCGATTCTATCACTGAAACAAATAAAAAAATTAAACTTGCCAAAGGCTACCGCATTTTGGTATATGCAGGCAACAACAAAGAAGAGGCCAACAATATAAAAGCAAATACTTATAGAATATTGCCTGACATTGACATTATTACTGAGTTTAAACAACCGAACTACAGAATAAAAGTAGGTGATTTCACCAGCCGGTTAGAAGCAAATAGGATATTGAACCAAAAAATTTCTCGCTCTTTTCCAAATGCTATTGTCATTGAAGACAATATTAATATCAAAAGGCGTTAAGCCTTTTTATTTTTTGCCTCCAAACACTGAAAAATGCACATAGCGTTTTGGGTTTGCTTTAAAATCAACCAAAAGTTTATCTAAATCACGGCTTGTGTTGTTAAGGTATATATACAACGAATCGTTTTTCATAAACTGTCCTATTGAGCCTTGGCCTTTGTTGATACCATCGAGGGCGATGTTTAATTCCCCCACTGTTTTATTGATGTTAGCAACTGTAGCTGCCAGTTGCATCTTGTTCACAGAATCTGCCATTACATTGGCTTTTTGTAAAAGTGGCTTTATCTCCTTTTCTGTTTCTACGAGCGATGCAGACAATTTTTTCAAATTTGATGTTATCGAAGCCAAGTTTGCTTTGTTCGCTTCCATTACTTTGTTGAGTGTACGTGTGGTTTTTTCCAGATTATGAAGCGATTGGCTAATGGATTTGATATTCTCGTCAGACATCAGCTTATTTACTTGACCCATCGTATTTTGTACACTGTTGACAATAGGAGCGGCAGTTTCTGTTAATTTTGAAGTGATTCCTTGCTCTACTTCTCCGGTGATAAAACTGTTTTCCTTTATAGGATTTTTAGGGCTGCCAGCTACTAAAATTATTGCTTTTCCACCCAATAAATCGGGGCTGGCAATCACGGCTTTGGCCGAATCGCCTAAAACTATGGTCTTATCTATGTCGAAAGCTACTTGGAGGCTGTGCTTTTCATCATCAAGAATTTTTATTTCGCTCACTCTACCCACATTAAGCCCATTAAGAATCACTGCATTTGAAACTTGAAGTCCTGCTACGTTGGCATATTTGCTATAGTAGCGGCTGGTAGTTCGGAAAAGATCTATTCCTTTTAAAAAATTGAACCCCGTGTAGAGTAACGTACCCGCCACGATGGCAAAAATGGCAACTTTTATTTCTTTAGTAATTTTCAAAACCTGCAATTGGTATTTTTTGTGTAAAACATAGCCACAATACGATGTAAATATAGCTATTGGAATGTGTTGTAAAAAATTGATTTTTACATCGCATAACTAAATCTTTATTTTTTTAATTTGATTCAAAGCTCTCTTTGTATTTTTTCAATGCCCTGAAAATAGAAAGTGCTACTTCCTCTTGGTTGGCCTCGTTTTTTAGAAATTTTTCATCGTCATCGTTGGTAAGGTAGCCTATTTCTATCAGTGAACTGGGCATAGTGGTTTTCCAAAGCACCAAAAACCCTGCTTGCTTTACTCCGCGGCTGTTTCTGCCAAGATTTTCTTTGAAATTGTCTTCCACATAAGAGGCAAATTTTATGCTTTGGGTGAGAAATGCACTTTGGTAGTTGGCCAAAAGGATGTGTGCTATGGGCGAATTGGGGTCGTATCCATTGTATTTTTCCAAATAATTATCTTCGTTCAAAATCACTGAATTTTCACGCTTGGCCACATCCAAGTTTCCGTCTGAAGTGTGGAGCCCCATGGTGTAGGTCTCTGAACCAGAAATATGGTTGGCTTTGGCCGAATTGCAGTGTATAGAAATAAATAAATCTGCATTGTTTCTATTGGCAATGGCAGCACGCTCTTGCAGTTCTATAAACACATCGCTGTCGCGGGTGTAAATGATTTTCACATCTTTGAGGTTTTCTTTGATTTTCTCACCTAATTTTAATGCCACAGCCAAGGCAATTTGGGCTTCTTTTGTGCGTTTACCATGGCAACCTATGTCTTTTCCTCCATGCCCGGCATCTATTACTATTTTCTTAACTTTGTAGCCCTTTTTGTTGAGCGTAAGCGATGATAGGCCTATCAAAACCAACGAAAGAAAAAAAACTACTCCTATTTGTTTCATATACTTTAACAATTTAGGTTCTATACCATAAATTTGTACAAATTTCTAAATTTTTATCAAATTCTGAAAAGCCTGCGTTTTTATTTAAAATACATCTTACTATTATTTTTTGCTTTTCTGTTGGCAACGGTGGGTTTTTCTCAATCTAGGAAAAATTCTAAATCCGAAACAGCCAAAACCACTGTTTCCGGCACTTCATTGGCAAAAGCCGATACATCAAAAGCATTGAAAACAGATAGCCTGTTAGCAGATTCTACATCTAAAAAGCCCAAAAGAGACATAGAGACTACCATTAATTATTCGGCAGAAGATTCTATCATACTCGATGCTGAGACAAAAACCGCTTTTCTATATAAAGATGCAAAGGTAGAGTATGGCAAAATGAGCCTCACGGCTAATACCATAGACATGGACTACAACACCAACCAAGTGAATGCCACTTTTATGACCGATTCACTGGGAAACAAAGTGGGAGTGCCTCTGTTCAAAGAAGGAAGTGAGCAATATGAAGCCGGAGTGATAAAATATAACTACAAAACCAAGCGAGGACAAGTAAAACAGATAGTGACCAAACAGGGCGATGCGGTAATACGAGGGAAAGTAGTGAAAAAAGAACCTACCAACACTATGTATGTAGATGGTGCCAACTACACGACTTGCGACCTGAGAGAACCGCACTTTTGTATCAAATCTATGCAAATAAAGGTGATACCAAAGAAAAAAATAGTCACTAGAGCCTTTAATATGCAAATAGATGATGTACCTACACTGTTGGCCTTTCCTTTTGGCGTGTTCCCTATTCCCAAACGCAGAGGTACGGGGCTAATATTTCCAAGCTACGGAGAATCGCAACAACGTGGTTTTTTCTTGTCAAATCTTGGCTTTTATTGGGCAATAAGCGATTATGTAGGTTTCAAAGTACTCACAGACCAATATTCGATTGGCGGACTGGGTACAGGGCGCTACACGGGCGATTTGGATTACAAAAGTAGATACAGTTTCCAAGGCAAGGCCAATGTGAGCTATTCAAATCTGAAAGACAATCCTGATAATCCGCTTACCTACAGAGAATCGCAGCAAATATGGATACGTTGGAACCATAGCACACTTTCGAAGGGAACGGGAAAATTTAATGCCTCGGTAAACGCAGGTTCGAGCAATTTTAACAGAAACAATGAATTTAATGTGCAACAAAGGCAGAATGCAAACTTTACTTCCAGTATCAACTATAGCAATGCCCTGAAAAAAACGCCTTTCAGCTACTCTCTTTCTGCAAGACAAGAGCAAAATATTGCCACAGGAGTGATGAATTTCGATTTGCCTCAAGCTTCATTGAACATGAATCGTATATACCCTTTAAAAACAATTCCGTTCATCAGCAAAGCAGAGCCTGTAAAGAAATTTCAATTTTCATATTCTTCAAATTTTATTAATAAACTCACCAATGTGTTGGTAAATGTACAGCCCAGAACATCGGGTGTGCCACTTTACTCACTCAACCCACTGTATTTGACCACCGCCAATCCCAATTTCAGAGAAGATAGCACGGCTTTTTCCAACTACTATAAGGCCGATACATTGAATACAAATAGATTTCTAAACAGCTTTGGCGCAAATTCCAGATGGACAATTACCCACAACGTACCTATCAGCACTACGCTTAAAGTATTCAAATATTTTAACCTAACACCCAATGCGAGTTACAGAGAAACATGGTATGACAAGCAATATTCATATTCTTACAGACGAGATAGCGTACCCAACGATATTGTAAGGAAAGGCTTTATAGTAGACACTCTAAGAAGTTTTTCGAGGGATGGGAATTTGGCCAGAAAATATGAGATGAACGGTGGGGTGAGTGCCACTACACGTATCTACGGAACATTTTATATACAAAAAGCCGGTTTTGAGGCTGTACGACACGTAATTATCCCTACGGTGGGCTTTAGCTATGTGCCCGTGTTTGACAATTATTTCCAAAGGGTGGATACAGGTAGGGGTGTTCCTCCCGTATTTTTCGACCGTTTCACAGGTGCACGCATTACAGACCCTTCGAGAAGAAAAGATGCGGCCAATATTTCTTTCAGTATTGCCAATACATTGGAAGGAAAATTTGTAGACAAAAAAGACACTTCTAAAACAGATAAAAAGTTCAAAAAACAAATGCTGCTTGATGCTTTTGGCATAAGCGGTACATACAACCTCAAAGCCGATTCGTTCAATTTGAGCAATTTTGTCATAAATGCCCGTACCAAACTATTTGGAATATTTGATGTGAACTTCAATAGCCAATTTGACCCCTATTTGTACGAAGACAGAGGAGTAAACAGTGTGACAGGCTACAATCAATTTCGCAGGACACGCTATTTTGCATGGAACGATGCCCAATCGGGTGATGATAAATCGGTGAATTTCAGGATGGGAGAACAAGGATTTGGCCGATTTGTGACCATGGAGCTAACAGTGGGAACACGATTTGCACCTAAAAATAAAAAATCGAAAAAAATAAACCCTTTGGTGAACGGCACCGACTACCAGTTTATGTACAACCCCGCAGCACCTCCTTATGTAGACTTTTCGCTTCCGTGGACATTAAACATCAACTATCGACTTGGCTACAGCCGCTACAACACCACTCCGGCACCTGTGACCATATTTAATGACCGCTCCACATTCAGAAACAACATTACACTGAATGGAGACGTGACTGCTGCACCCAAATGGAAGCTGGGCTACACCACTGGTTATGATGTGAACACACAACAAATGACAAACACGGTGTTTAATGTTTCAAGGGATTTACACTGCTGGTATGCTACATTGAGCACGGCAGTATACCCTACCACTTTTCAATACTTTTTGGTGACAGTTGGTATCAAATCGCCTACGCTTGCCGATGTGAAAATCCCACGAAGAAGTGCTCCATTCAGAGACCAATAAAAATATTTTTCTTTCTGTAGGGTTTAATATATTAATTTTGTGACATCAGTCGCAGGCACCTGATGAAAATTAAAACTCTGCAAAAAATGGTTTATGTATCGCGAAAAGAGCACTTCAATGCTGCTCACAGGCTCTTTAACCCCAAATGGAGCCAAGAAAAGAACGAAGAGGTTTTTGGCAAATGTGCCAATGAATATTATCACGGCCATAATTTTGAAATAATAGTGACCGTAAAAGGCGAACCACACCCCGACACAGGCTTTGTGATAGACATGAAAAAGCTGGGCGACCTCATCAAATCTGAGATTATTGATAAAATCGACCATAAGAACATAAACTTGCAAGTGGAGATGTTCAAAGATAAAATACCCAGTTGCGAAGTGATGGTGGAAGAATTTTGGAAAATATTAGAGCCAAAAATAGCACAAATGTCTACCGGGCGACTTCACTACATAAAGCTGGTGGAAACCAATAAGAACTTTGTGGAATATTATGGATAAATTTACGATTTACGATTTACGATTTACGATTTAATTTAATTTAGTTACGATTTCTTTTCCTCACCTCTATCCAAAACGAAGGTTTTGAGAGATTTAGGGGCTTGAATTTGGGCTGTTTATATCATGAAATACTACTTAATAGCTGGGGAGCGATCGGGCGATTTGCATGCATCGCATGTCATGCACGAGTTAAAAAAACTTGACCATGAGGCTCAGTTTAGGTTTTTTGGTGGCGACTATATGAGCGCAGAAGGTGGAGAGCCTGTACTTCATTACCGAGAAATGGCTTTTATGGGTTTCTTGGAAGTGGTTTTAAACATTGACAAGGTTTGGAACAATATCAAACTTTGCCAAAAAGACATCCTCGAATATTCTCCTGACGGTGTGATATTGGTAGATTACTCGGGTTTTAACCTCCGTATAGCCAAATTTCTTCGCAAAAAGGCACCACATCTCAAAATACTCTATTACATATCGCCCAAAATATGGGCTTGGAATACAGGAAGGGCCAATAAGATAAAAAAATTGGTGGATGATATGTATTGCATATTGCCATTTGAAAAAGCATTTTATAAAAAATTTGATTTTGAAGTCAACTACGTAGGCAATCCATCGCTTGACGAAGTAAAATCTTTTACACCAAGCAGCGATTTCAGAGAAAAAAACGGGCTAAGCAATAAACCTATCATTGCTATTTTGCCCGGTAGCCGCAAAGCAGAAGTAGAATATATGCTTCACTTTATGGTAAGTATATTGCCGGGGTTTAGAGATTATCAGTTTGTAGTGGCCGGAGTTACCAACTTAGATGCAAAATACTATGAAAATTTTCGCAGAGAAGGAGTGGTAAGCATCGTGTTTGACCAAACGTATGATTTGTTGAGCCACTCAGAAGCCGCAGTGGTGACTTCGGGCACAGCCACACTGGAGACTGCGCTTTTTGAAGTGCCCCAAGTGGTGTGCTATGCCACCAGTTTTGTTACCTATGCCATTATCAGGGCACTCATCAAAGTAAATTATATTTCTTTACCTAACCTTATAGCCGGGCGAGAAATAGTAAAAGAGTTGATACAAGACGAGTTTTCTCCGCCCAACCTCATGGAAGAGCTAAAGCGAATTACCCAAAACATTGAGGAAAGAAACAAGATTATTGAAGATTATAAAAAAATGAAAGCACTTTTGGGCGATGAAAAGGCAAGCGAAAACACTGCAAAACTCATTTACAAAAAGTTGAAACAATAAAAGCGTTTAACTATTGAAAGTCAAGAACTTAAGCTAAGTGAAAATACACGACAACCTTCAATTATTAAGCCTCAAAAAGCCTACAATAGTTACCATTGGTGCGTTTGATGGAGTACACACCGCACATCAAATTATTTTAAAAAAACTGGTTTCGGATGCGGCACTACATGGATGGGAAACACTGGTAATTACTTTTTGGCCACATCCACGCATAGTTCTCAAACAAGAAGACAAGCCTTTTTATCTTATTTCTACACTCGAAGAACGCATAGAGCTGTTGTCTGCTAATGGTGTAGACCATTTGTGTATCATTCCGTTTACCAAAGAGTTTTCACAAATCAATGCCAAAGAGTTTGTGACAGATATATTGAAAAAGAAAATCAATGCTCGAAAATTGATTTTGGGCCACGACCATCATTTTGGTAAAAATCGAGAGGGAAATCTTGATTATCTGCTCTCGAACCAGACAGAATTTGGCCTTGAGGCAGAAGCCATTGAACAACAATTATTGGAAAACGCTACTGTGAGTTCCACAGCTATCAGAGACGCATTAACAACAGGCAATGTGTTCATTGCCAACCAATTGCTTCGCAGAAACTATTCATTTACAGGTACAGTGGTGACTGGCAACCAACTAGGGCGTACCATTGGTTTTCCCACTGCCAATATATTTATTGAAGAAACATATAAACTCATCCCTGCCAATGGGGTATATGCTGTCAAGTGCTTGATAAAGCACGAAACTCACCACGGAGTAATGAACATTGGGCTACGCCCCACTGTAGACGGCAATGAAAAGCGCATAGAAGTTCATATTTTTGATTTCGACAGAGACATATACGGAGAAACACTCAAAATAGAACTTGTCCAAAAAATACGTGATGAGGAAAAATTTGGTTCATTAGAGGCTCTCAAACACCAAATTTCGTTAGATAAATCTTTGGCAGAGAGTATTTTGAAGCTGCATAGCTGAAAATACATTTTATCCTATCAAATATTTTTCCAAAGGACCAAAAATATATTCTTCCCAGCCGTTTTTGTGGTTTTCGGCCTCTTTATCGTTGGGAAAATTTTCATGAGTGAGTTCTATTACTGTAGCCACACCACGTTCTAAGAAAGTCATAGTTACTACTGAAGCATTGGCCGTTTCGGGCCAGTCGGTAGGTTTCCAAGTGTAGGACAACTCTTTGTTTTTTACATATTTTAGCACTTCTCCATGCACCCATTCATCAAAAAACATCACTATTCCGCCTACTTTTCTTTCAAATGCGCATTTTCCGGCATATTCCGAGAGCACTACTTCGTTGGAAAGTGCATCGAATACCACATCTACGGGGGCTTTTATCTTTCTTTTGAGTGAAATTTGCATCTGTCTCTATTGATTTGGTGTATAAATATGGGCAAATATTATTTCTTGTAATACACAAATATTAATCTTAAATGAAATTAAATTTTGTGAAATGTGGATAAACTTAATGAATGATTTATATTTGCAGAAAAAACTGCATCATAATCATAATGTCGAGCCAAAATTTTGAAACCCAAGCAGTACGCATACAAACAGAGCGCACCACCTACAGAGAGCATTCTACTCCACTATTCCTCACCTCAAGTTTTGTTTTTGACGATGCAGAGCACGCCCGTGCCCTTTTTGCAGATGAAATTCCGGGCAATATTTACACCCGTTTTTCAAACCCAAACAACAACGAATTTATAAAAAAACTTTGTGTACTCGAAGGCACTGAAGATGGCGTGGCTGTAGCTTCGGGTATGTCAGCCATGTTTACTAGTATGGCGGCTTTGCTTAAGTCGGGCGACCATATCATTTCTTGCCGTTCGGTTTTTGGTTCTACACATCAAATATTGACGCAAATTTTACCCAACTGGGGCATTTCGGCCACTTTTGTGGATATAGATAAGCCTGAAACATGGGAAAGCCACATACAGCCAAACACAAAGATGTTTTTTGTAGAAACGCCTTCAAACCCATCTCTTCAGCTCATAGACTTGGAGTTTTTGGCCAATCTTTGTGAAAAACACAATATTATATCAAATGTAGACAATTGCTTTGCCACACCTTATTTGCAAAATCCGGCCAAACATGGTATAGATTTGGTGACACACTCCGCTACAAAATTTATAGACGGACAAGGAAGAGTGATAGCAGGTGCTATTTTGGGCAAGGCCGATTTAATAAAAGAAATACGCTTTTTTGCACGCCATACGGGTCCGGCTCTTTCGCCATTCAACTCGTGGGTACTATCAAAAAGCCTAGAAACACTGGCACTTCGCATGGAAAAACATTGCGAAAATGCGCTTGCATTGGCCAAGCACTTGGAATCGCATCCTGAAATAGAAAATGTAGTTTATCCTTTTTTGGATAGCCACCCACAGAATGCACTTGCCAAAAAGCAAATGCGTTTGGGAGGTGGATTGGTTACTTTCATCGTAAAAGGAGGTGTAGAGCGTGGCAGAAAGTTTTTAAACGAACTAGAGCTTTTCTCTCACTCGGCCAACTTGGGCGATACTCGCACCATTGCTACACATCCGGCTTCGACCACACACTCAAAACTTACCGAAGATGATAGAAAAGCCGTGGGCATACTTCCGGGGCTAATACGCATCTCCGTAGGCTTGGAACATATTTCAGATATTATCAAAGAAGTAGACAATGCCTTGGCATCGTCTAAATAATTGACGAAAATGACCACCACCGAAATCGGTAAATCGGGCGAAAATGCAGCTGTAAAATTTCTAAGCAATAAAGGCTATGAGATAGTGCAGACCAACTACCGAAGCGGAAAGGCCGAAATTGACATTGTAGCAAAACAAAATGAAACGCTCGTGTTTGTAGAGGTGAAGCTCCGCAAAAACGAGCGTTTTGGCTTTCCTGAAGACTTTGTAACTAAAACCAAATGTGAATTGATAAAATCTGCTGCAGAGAACTATATTTTTGACACAAATTGGCAAGGCAATATCCGTTTCGATATTATCGCCATAATAGGTACAAAAGAGAAAATCAAGGAAGTTTTACATTTGGAAGACGCTTTTTACTAAAAGGAAGATGAAAAATTATAGTGTAGTACACTTAAATATAGATTCTTTTAACGCCAAATTAAAGGGCCAAAAAATACCTATTTTTAAGTTTATTATACAATTTTAGCCTTTTTCAGTAAAAATAGTCTGTTCTGAAAAATATTTACAGAGAGCACAAAAGTAATATTTCGTAGAATAAACTCATTTAAAATTCCAGAATCATTTTTTACATAACACCCCTTTCCCAACCCTTCAGACATTATCGCTATAAAACATTATTTTAACCGTTCTGCATAAGAGGATTTAAGGCTATTAATTTTAATGCGTTTGATTAAGAGATATTTTTAGATCATATCTTCGATTAAAAAAATAAAACTTGCATTACCCATCCAAATTTTCCTACAAACTCACCCCTCGCTTCCAAGGTATAAAATCATCTTGACCGAGTTAGATTGCTTTTGTTAACAAAACTTCTAAGATAATACTTAATATTGCAAATTAGCAAAGTACAGATGGCGAAAAAAGTTATTTATAGCGATGAACTTGAGCAGTTAAAATCATACTTAAAAAGTTCAAGTAATGAAGATGCTAAAAGACCTTTATTATATCCACTCTTTAAAAAACTATTTGCTGAAAAATTCAAAATAGAATCTGATGCAAAAGGAGCAGATGGATATGTGGAAGGAAAATTAATAATTGAGGCAAAAACGAGCCATGACCAATGGCTCGAAGGATTTTATCAAGCATTGCATTACCATAAAAAATATGGTTTAACTTACAATACCATAATGGTAATAGCTAACAGTTTTGTAGGAATTTGGAAGCTAAATAAACTACCTGAATATTCCGTAATTCTATCTAAAACAGCCGATGCACAAAAAGCACCTAATGTAATAGGAAAAGAAAACGCAAAGAAAACGCAAAAAGCACCTAAAAATGAAATAAAAAAAGCTGCCTTTTATTGGCTAGACCCCAAAGACTTAGAGGGAGACATATTTGGTGGTGCTCGCAACTTAACAACAGAATCATATGAAATACTTAATATCCTAAAAAACCTTGATTCTGACCGAATACAAGTAAATACGCATAATTTTATTGGCGCTATAGAGAGACTAAAACCATTTTTTGAGCACTCAATTGATGCTGTTCATGCATTTTACACTATTGTGGCATACTGGGATATTACCTCCACATGTAGCATAAACGAACAAGGAAATGAAGTAAGGATAATCGGTTTCCATGGCAGTAGATTTAGCGACCCTATTTCAATAAGAGGAAGAGATTATTTAGATTTTAAAAAATATGTAGAAACCCAATATATTTTTACCAACGAAGGTTCTGGACTTACAGTGGATTATTATTTCAGTCGATTTGATGAAGTATTAGCACGAATAGATCCCGTATATGTAAAGCAACATGGGATATTTTTTACAGATGGTAATTTGAGCAAGTTTGCTTTATGGTTTGCTAAAAACCATTTTCCCGGAAATATAAATGACGATTATATAGTATTTGATCCAGCAGGTGGCTCTGGCAACTTAGTGAGCAGTTGGCGTGGCAAACTCAAACATAAAATTATATCAGAATTGCAGCCGGACCTGCTAAGAACGGTAGAAAGGCGTATGAAAGCAGACCCCTTTCATATAGAGTCTGGTTTTACTGTGATACCAAAAAGTAGTGAAAATATTGGTTTAAACTTCATTAATTTAGAAGCAGAGGGCTATTTGGAATATATAATAAAGGGGCTGAAAGAAAAAAATCAAAAACTAGATAAATCGATAGCATTTTTACTAAATCCCCCCTACAAAAATACTGATGAAAACCAAAAAGTACGCAAAGGAGTAGATGCTCACTATGAAATACATCCCTCTATATTAGAACTAACAGGAGATGATGCCGGTAAAGAACGTTATTTGGCATTTTTAGGACAAATATTAAATATCTCAAAAATACAATACAAAAATGGGCTAAAACCAGTAGTAATGATATTTACGCCTACTTCTTGGCTAATTCCACGACCAAATTATTTCATTTTTAGAAAAAATTGGGACGCACATTTTAGATTTCATAGTGGCTTTTTGGTATCTAGCAATGAATTTTTCAAGCTTGAAGGAAAGTGGCCCTTAGCATTTACAATATGGCAATATGATGAGAACGAAGAAAGAACCAACACTGTAAAAGTAAGTGACTATACTTACTTAAATAAAATAAGCCTAAATTTAAATTGGAATGATGAAGAAAAAGAATTAGATAATAAATTGGCTTTGTTATCGAAAAATGTAAAGTATATTGCCTTAAATAGCTCAAAAGGTCGAATAAAGGATAATATTAATCAATTTCAATATGCTTTTAAGAGAGATCCAAATCAAGCTGAAATTAAATCTAATTCTTTAATTGGCGGATTACCTAGGTCTGATAGTAGGAGGAATAATAAAAAGACTTATGGGATTACTATTTCTGAATTTGTTGGTTTAATGGATGATAATACTCCTGTAAGAGTTCAGCAAGACACAACAAATCGCTTATCTAATAAACCTAATCGGTTGTGGTTACAACTACGACCAACGTTTATAGATATAAATTTAACAAAGGTACAATCTTGTCCACAAGATAAATACGGTTATTGTGCCTACGATCTATCTTCTGCCCAAGCTACATTTAGTTGGTTTGGCATTAGTAAAGCAGTTAACGGTAAATATCCACTTTGGGCTAATCAATATGATATTTGGCCTATAAATTTTGCTATTGCCCCAAAAAAAGAAAAAGAGTGGTATGCTTTTTGCTTTGCATACATATTGGCTGAAAATCGGTGTGTGGTAACAAAATTTGAGAAAGATAACCCAGTAGTAGGTGCACCTGAAGTGTTTATAGATAATCCGCTTTGCCCGACAAATGAAGAAAGTTTTTGGAGTACAACCTTAGATAATGAGGTGAAACCAAACCACGAGTTTGCATATGATTTGGTACAAAAAGTGAAAGAACTGTACAAAACCTGGAATATAAACTACTGTAAAGGTCAATATCTCACATATGTGGGCCTGCAAGACGAGCCTTATTTCAAATATTTTGATTACCCTGATTTTCTCACGCCCCACTCAGGCCTTATTCAAATTAGAAAATATGCTGAAAGACAAGGTTTAGAAGATATATTAAAATTATTTGCCCAAGTGCAAGTGCTTACTAAAAAAGTAAAAGAAGAAATGTATAGGATTCTTATTGAAGATTTTAAGTATTTCGAGTAACTATATTAATTCAATTTTAAGAAGACCTTAAAATTGTAAATATTTTATAATATGATTTATATATCCTTGCTACTACAAACTCACCCCTCGCTTCCAAGGTATAAAATCATCTTGACCGAGCTGAACGGCCTTGGGGACGATTTCTCCGGAAGCTACTTTGAGTACAAATTCTAAAATTTCTTCACCCATTTCTTGTATCGATTTTTCGCCTGTGATTATGCTACCTGTGTTAATATCAATAATATCGGGCATTCGCAGAGCCAAAGCGTTGTTAGTGCTGATTTTGACCACCGGACAAATCGGGTTGCCGGTAGGTGTCCCTAAGCCAGTAGTAAAGCAAATGACATTGGCTCCCGAAGCTGTTTTTCCTGTCGTGGCTTCTACATCGTTTCCGGGGGTGCAAACTAGATTTAAACCTGGTTTTGTGCTTTTTTCTGTGTAGTCAAGCACATCCGTAACAGGTGAAAAGCCGCCTTTGCGGGCCGCTCCACACGATTTGATGGCATCGGTAATGAGTCCGTCTTTTATATTTCCGGGTGAAGGATTCATATAAAAACCACTTCCTGCTGCTTCTGCTTGTGCCGAATAGCTTCGCATGAGGTGTATAAATTTATTGGCTACTTCGTTGCTTACACTTCGGTCTACCATTTCTTGTTCTACGCCATTGAGTTCAGGAAACTCCGCCATCATCACCGTGCCCCCACTCGCTACCAATAAATCTGCTGCATAGCCCAAAGCCGGATTGGCCGAAATGCCCGAAAATCCATCGCTTCCACCACATTTTACACCAAGTTTTAAGTGGGTGATGGATGCCGGTTTGCGTTCTATCTTATTGGCTTCTATGAGTTGGACAAAAGTTTGCTTTATAGCCTCTGAAACCACGGTTTCTTCTGTACCTCCTTTTTGTTGGCTAAAAGAAAGTATAGGTTTGTCAAACTTTGGATTTCTATCAAAAATATCTTTTTTGAGTGCTTCGGCTTGCAAATGTTCGCAACCCAAGTTCATGATGGTAACACCACATACATTGGGATGATCGGCATACGCAGCCAAAAGCCTACTCAACACTGCCGAATCTTGGCGAGTACCCCCGCAACCACCTTGGTGGGTGAGAAATTTTATGCCGTCAATATTTGAGAAGATTTTTGATTTTTGATTTTTGATTTTTGATTGAAAAGACACCTTTTCAATAGCTTCATTTTGAATGAATGCACTTACTAGGTCTTTCGTAAAATCCTTATACTTATCCGGCTGGGCATAGCCTAGTTCTTGGTAAAAAGCTTCTTTGATGATTTCTAGGTTGCGATTTTCGCAGAATACAGTGGGTACAAAAAGCCAATAATTGGCAGTACCTACGCTGCCATCATTGCGATGGTACCCTAAAAAAGTACGATTTTTAAATTTTGATGCATCAGGTGCAGTCCACTGATAGGGTATTTTCTTTTCTATCGAATAGTCTTCTGAAGCGTGTTTAAGATTTTCGGTGTGTATGAGCCCTCCTTTTTTAATGGGTTGCGTAGCTTTGCCTACCACCACTCCATACATTTTGAGTGGCTCCCCTATTTCAAAATCTTTAGTAACAAACTTATGTTTGGCCGGAATATCGTCTTGTAAAATATAATTATTCCCTTCAAAATGTATTTCAGTGCCTTTTTTCAGGTCTTGCAAGGCCACAATCATGTCGTCTTGTGGGTGTACCTTCAGTGTAGTTTTCAAAGCGTATTACTTTTTGGAGTTGGGGTGCTAGAATATTTTGTCAAAAGTATAGCTTAAACATATATTTTTAAAGGATATTCTTGAGCTATTTTGTCAAAATCAGAATCATAGTGTACCAATACTACATCGGCTAACACTTGAATACCCAGGATTCTGCATGCAGTGAATATTTATTCTATTCACCGCATATTATGCAGTGAATAATGCTTGCAATCACCGCACAAGTAAATTTATCATAACTAGTTGTTTTTAAGCATATTATGTATTTTTAAATAATATTATTGCAGTGAATATTATAATATTTAATGTAAAAAATGCGGTGAATAATATAAAAAACAAAAGAAAATTATTATATTTGATGCAAAATATGCGGTGAATAATGTATTACGTACACCAACATCCCAATTGGCCACATTTTTTATATGACACAGAGCGCTTTGCGTCCAAACTCGGTTTGCTGCGTAGCAAGCAAGGAAAACTGCTTGGACGCATGTATGCACTGGGTTTTGACTTGAAAGGCAATGCGCTGTTAGACACACACACCCTCGATGCACTCAAAACATCAGAAATAGAAGGGGTATTGATAAATCCGGAACAAGTACGCTCATCGGTAGCCAAAAGACTGGGCGTGCCTTATTCAGGGCTGAAAGAGCCCGACAGAAATGTAGATGCTTTGGTAGAAATGCTGCTGGATGCCACCAGAAACTACAAAGAGCCACTTACCAAACAGCGACTGTTTGGGTGGCACTCGGCACTGTTTCCTAGCGGGTACAGTGGCATGTATGCCATAGAAGTGGGCAAATGGCGCAGCGACAGCACAGGACCTATGCAAGTGGTTTCAGGAGCTATGGGCAAAGAGAAAGTTCATTTTGAAGCCCCATCTGCCGAAAGACTAGACGATGAAATGGATACGTTTTTGGCTTGGTTCAATGCCAAAGACAATCTAGAGCCCGTATTAAAAGCGGCCATAGCTCACTTTTGGTTTGTGACCATACACCCTTTTGACGATGGGAATGGCCGCTTAGCACGAGCCATAACCGACCTACAACTATCCAAAGCAGATGACAGCGAACTGCGATTTTATAGCATGTCGGCTCAAATACGAGTAGAGCGCAAGCAGTACTACGAAGTTTTGGAAAAAACCCAAAAAGGCAATTTGGATATAAACCCGTGGTTGGAATGGTTTTTCAACTGCCTAGACCGAGCCCTAGACCACAGCCAAGTACATTTAAAAAAAGTGATAGATAAAGCACATTTTTGGCAGCAACACCATGAAACCATACTTTCGGAAAGGCAACGCAAAGTAATAAATAAACTCATGGGCGATTTTGAGGGCAAGCTCAACACCTCAAAATATGCTAAAATGGCCAAAGTATCGACCGATACAGCCCTGAGAGACCTTACTGATTTGCTTCAAAAAGGGGTTTTGAGGAAAAACTCAGCCGGTGGGCGAAGTACTGCGTATGAGTTGAGTTTGTGAAATTTACACTTGTTATAGTATGTTTTTAGATGAGATATGTTTATATAAATTATAAATACCGCACTTATTATCAAAACCACAATAATCTGGTACATCTTTGATTCAAGAGCTTAATGAAACATCATTTAATAATTTGAAATAAATACTATTCATTATTTTTCACAATTTTATTAGCCTAGTGTATACATTGCACTGAATTAAATAGTCTAGTCTGTACGTCTATCCAAAGAATAATATTAGATTCTTCCCGGTTTATATAAGTTTAGAACACTCAAAATCAATATTTCTGCATAACTTCAATTATAAATCCTCACAAAAAACTCTCCCTCAAAAAACAAATCCAAGCCCTTTCTTCTATTTTCTAAAACATCAGCCCATTTTTGTTTTCACGGCTTGTATAATCTGTTTAAATTTGCCTTTGGTAAATATTTTTAAGCCAATCAGTCTGATTTTTTAATTGTTAAACACATAAAAGCCTAATTAATAGCGAAATGAGAAAAAAAATAGTAGCCGGAAACTGGAAAATGAATAAAAACTTCGAAGATGGCCTCAAATTGGCTGCCGAAGTCATCAATATAGCCGATGCAGAAGTGCCTGCCGATGTACAATTGGTGATGTGTACTCCGTTTATTCACCTTTCGGCCATCAGCAAACATACCCAAAGCAGCAAACGTGTAGCACTGGGTGCGCAAAATATGTACAGCAAAGAATCGGGTGCTTACACAGGCGAAACATCGCCCGAAATGCTCACATCTGTAGGTGTGAAATTTGTGATTTTGGGCCATAGCGAGCGCAGAGAGTATTTCAACGAAACCAATGCACAACTAGCTGAAAAAGTAAATTTGGCACTAAAACATGGACTTACTCCACTATTTTGCTGCGGAGAAACCCTTTCGCAACGCGAAGCTGTCATACACTTTGAGTTTGTAAAGCAACAACTTACCGAAAGCCTTTTTCACCTTTCAGAAGCCGATTTTGCTAAAATAGTAATCGCTTACGAACCCATCTGGGCCATAGGTACCGGAGTGACAGCTACTTCAGCCCAAGCACAAGAAATGCACCTAGAGCTGCGCAAGCACTTGGCTTCAAAATATGGCAAAACAGGCGAAAACTGTCCAATTCTATACGGAGGCAGTGCCAAACCGTCAAACGCCAAAGAACTTTTTGCTTGTCCTGATGTAGACGGTGGTTTGATAGGCGGAGCATCACTCGTAGCAAGAGATTTTATAGACATCGCCAAAAGCTATTAAAATAGAACCATTAAGGGATAAAGATATATTAAGAATAAGACTCAATGTTCCTTTACTTCTTAATGGTTACTAAAATATAAAATATTCATCTCGATTTATCGGGACTAACCCTTGAATATTAAACGAAATAATAAAGCCCCCTTCGTGGGTTTGGGAGCTTTTAATTATATATGGACAAAAAAGTAATACTCGTGATACTCGATGGCTGGGGAATAGCCAAAGACAAGTCGCGCTCGGCCATAGACAAGGCCAATACGCCTTTTATAGATTCGCTGTATACCAAATATCCCCACAGCACTTTGGTAACTTATGGACTTGAAGTAGGTCTTCCCGAAGGCCAAATGGGAAATTCTGAGGTGGGTCACATGAACATAGGTGCCGGCAGGGTGGTGTATCAAGATTTTACAAGAATTAATTTGGCAGTAAAAAACAAGACATTAAACACAGAAAAAGCCCTTTTAGATGCCATAGCCTACGCCAAGGCAAATAATAAAAAAGTGCATTTGTTGGGCTTAATCTCCGATGGAGGCGTGCATTCACACCTAGACCATGCCAAGGCTCTGATAGACATTTGCAAAGAAAATAGCTTTAGCAATGTGTACCTCCATGCCTTCACCGATGGGCGAGACACCGACCCAAAATCAGGCTTAGGTTTTGTGACCGAAATGGAAGCCCATTGCCAAAAAAGTACAGGAAAATTGGCTACAATTTGTGGCAGGTACTATGCCATGGACAGAGACAACCGCTGGGAGCGTGTGAAATTGGCCTACGATTTGATGGTGAAAGGTGTAGGCGAAAAATTTACCAATGCCAAAGAAGCCATTGAAGCTTCGTACAAAGCCGATGTCACAGATGAGTTTATCAAACCTGTAGTGCTCGATACCAATGGATTGATTTCTGAGGGTGATGTGGTAATATCGTTTAACTACCGTACCGACAGGGGCAGAGAAATCACCATAGCGCTGACTCAGAAAGATTTCCCTGAGCAGGACATGAAGGCTTTGAAGCTCTACTACGTAACCATGACCAACTATGACAACACATTTAAAGATATAAAAGTGATTTTCGATAAAGATAATCTTGAAAACACGTTGGGTGAGGTAGTGGCCAAGGCTGGTAAAAAACAAATAAGGATAGCAGAAACGGAAAAATATCCTCACGTTACTTTCTTCTTTTCCGGAGGGCGTGAAGCTGAGTTTGAAGGCGAAAAACGCATACTTTGTGCTTCGCCCAAAGTAGCCACCTACGATTTGAAGCCCGAAATGAGTGCTTTTGAAATTCGTGATGCCATAGTGCCTGAACTAAAAGCAAAATCGGCAGATTTTATATGTTTGAATTTTGCCAATGCTGACATGGTGGGCCACACAGGTTCTATGGATGCTGCCATCAAAGCTTGCGAAGCTGTGGACCAGTGTACACAAGCTGTGGTTACAACTGCACTTGACAATGGCTATGCAGCCATAGTGATAGCCGACCACGGAAATTCTGACTACATGATGAATGACGATGGCAGCCCAAACACAGCCCATACCACCAATTTAGTGCCTTTTATACTTGCAGACAATGATTTTAAAGGCAGTGTGAAGGCCGGAAAATTAGGAGATTTAGCTCCCACCATTTTAAAACTGATGGGAATAGCTGCGCCAAAAGAAATGACAGGAAATGTGTTGATTTAACTTTTGAATTCGCAAATATGATTGCCCTGCTATGTTATAGAAACATGGTAGGGCATTTTTCATCCTATCACAATCGGTCCATTGGCATTAATTTGCGATACAAACAAATCGCTGTCAATACCGATATTTTTAAAGGCACTCACCATAGCAGCACCTACCTTTTGTGCTGTATCTTCTCCCCTGCTCAAAGCAAATATGGAGGGGCCCGAGCCGGAAATACCGCCTCCCAAAGCTCCCGCTTGTATGGCTGCGTCTTTCACATCATAAAAACCGGGGATTAATATTGCTCTCAACGGTTCTACAATTACATCTTGCATCGAACGGCCTATCAAGGCATAGTCGCTAGTGATGAGACCAGTGACTAGTCCTGCCACATTTCCCCATTGGGTTATGGCATCTTTGAGTTTGATTTCTTTTCTGAGAATGCTCCGAGCATCACGGGTTTCTACTTCTATATGTGGGTGTACAATCGAAGCATATAAATCGCTTGGTGTAGGAATACGAATGACATCGAGCGGATGGTAGCTTCGAATGAGCACAAAACCGCCAAAAAGCGCAGGTCCTACATTGTCTGCATGGGCTGTGCCGCTGGCCAATCGCTCGCCTTCCATAGCAAATGGAAGGAGTTGAATGGGTGTAAGAGGCTTACCCAAAAGTTCGTTTACAGCAAAAATACCTGCTACCGAACTGGCAGCACTGCTGCCCAAACCGCTACCGAGTGGCATTTTTTTATGTAATTCTATTTCAAAACCACGATTTTCGCCCAGTTGCTCCAGCATTTTTATAATTGTGGCCGAAACAGTGTTTTTCTTGGGGTCGAGTGGCAATCGACCTTCATCTCCTGTAATTTTGGTGATCACCACACCCGGTTTATCGGTCATGGTCACTATGGCCTCGTCTCCGGGGCTATTCACTGCAAAACCTAGCACATCGAACCCGCACGATACATTGGCCACAGTGGCCGGGGCAAATACTTTTATAGTTTTAGACAAAGCTTATCAGTATATATATTATTAAAAGGTGTGCAAAAATGCTAAAAAATATATACTTCTTGAAAGCAAATTGGCATTATTATTCGTGTAAATAACAACTGTTAATGGAGGAAAATTGGATTATAAATCTAGATTAAAACAAACCTAGCTTTATACTCCTTTACTGAGTAACTATTTTATGTCACAGAGCTGCAGAACGAAGATTTCTTGTGGAGAGTCGGAAAACGCATAGAAAATATTATTATTCATTTTATTTCTTTGCGCTCTTTGTGAAGCCTTTGTGAAACTTTGTGGAACAACCACAAGAGCTGCATAAAAAAAGCTCTCGCAGAGGGGCGGAGAACGCGGAGGATTATCTCATAACTCATCGTTCATCTCTCTGAACATTTCCTATTATCAACCTCCCTGCTTATTTTTGGCTTTGAATCCGAAAGCTAAAAATGTTCTCAAACCCTATTTGTCAGCTTTTTTCAATTGATTACCCCATTGTACAGGCCGGTATGGTGTGGTGTTCGGGTTGGAGATTGGCTTCAGCCGTGAGCAATGCAGGTGGACTTGGTTTGATAGGTGCCGGCTCTATGTATCCTGATGTGCTTCGGGAACATATTCAAAAGTGCAAAAACGCCACTTCAAAACCATTTGGGGTAAATGTGCCACTGCTTTATCCTGATATTGACAAAATTGTAGACATCATAGTAGAAGAAAAAGTAAAAATAGTGTTCACATCGGCAGGAAACCCTGCTACTTGGACTCAAAAGCTCAAAAACGAGGGCATCACTGTGGTGCATGTGGTTTCCAGCACTAAATTTGCACTCAAAGCCGAACAAGCAGGTGCAGATGCTGTGGTGGCCGAAGGTTTTGAAGCGGGTGGACATAATGGGCGAGAGGAAACAACCACACTATGTTTAGTACCTGCCGTAAGCCAAGCAGTGAAAATACCCGTAATAGCGGCCGGGGGCATAGGAAGCGGCAAAGCTATGATGGCTGCTTTTGCACTTGGCGCACATGGGGTGCAAGTAGGCAGCCGATTTGCAGTCAGTATGGAATCATCGGCCCATGAACAATTTAAAAAACGGGTAGTTGAATCTACGGAAGGCGATACTTCTCTGGTGCTCAAAAAACTGGCACCTGTGCGTATGCTCAAAAATAAATTTTATGAAAAAGTATTTGAAGCCGAACAATTGGGAGCAGATGCTGAAAACTTGAAACACTTATTGGGCAAAGGTCGTTCTAAAAGAGGTATTTTTGAGGGCGATTTGGATGAAGGCGAACTGGAAATAGGCCAAGTGTCGGCACAAATCACTAAAATAGAGACAGCAAAAGAAATCATAGAAGATATATGGAAGGAATACTTGAGCGTGAGAGCCACGCTGCTACAGAGACCGTATTAGAAATTATCACCACAGAAGATGCTTCGCATACTTTGTACAGCCCCATGTACAATGAAACCTACCATTCAAAACACGGAGCCATACAAGAGTCTATGCATGTGTTTATTAAGCATGGCCTTGAATATGTATTAACGCAAAAAAATAATGTGAAAATATTTGAAATGGGGTTAGGCACGGGTCTCAATGCCATACTTTCGCTCCAAACGGCAAGAGAACACAATGCCAAAATTGAGTATCATGGATTGGAAAAACACCCCATTCCCGAAGAAATTGCCTTTAAACTCAATTATTTTTCCAATACAAACGACTATTATCTGCATAATAAATACATAGAACTGCATTCGTCTCCTTGGAATGAAAAAGTGCCTTTGGCTGAAAATTTTCATTTGGTGAAATATGAAGATGACATGCAACATTTTGATTTTCAAGATAATTTTTACGATTTGGTGTATCAAGATGCCTTTGCTCCGGCCATCCAACCCGACTTGTGGAACGAAGAAACAGTACGCAAAATGTTTGCTATGCTCAAAACAGGAGGCGTGTTGGTGACCTATTCTGCACAAGGTCAATTTAAGAGAAACCTCAAATCGGCCGGTTTTGAAGTAAAACGATTGCCCGGCCCTGTAGGCAAGCGAGAAATGACCCGTGCCGTAAAACCATAGTAGAAAAAAGAATTTCTTAACTTATATTTGCAGCTTTAGTCAAAAGCATTGCACACAGCTATACCATATTATGATTAGAAATAACTGGACGAAAGAAGAGATAGAAAACATATACAACAAACCTGTGTTGGAGCTGATTTACGAAGCAGCCACCATCCACAGTGAATACAACGAAACTGGCGAAGTACAGGTGTGTACACTTTTATCGGTAAAAACAGGCGGATGTCCTGAAGACTGCGCTTACTGTCCGCAGGCAGCACGCTACCACACCAATGTGAAAGCCCAAAAACTCATGCAAGTTGAAGAGGTATTGGCCAATGCTTTGGAAGCAAAAGAATCGGGAAGTACACGTTTTTGTATGGGTGCAGCTTGGCGCGAAGTGCGCGACAATAGAGATTTTGATAATGTGCTCGAAATGGTAAAAGGCGTAAATGCCATGGGCATGGAAGTATGTGCCACTTTGGGTATGCTCAGTCCTCAACAAGCGCAAAAGCTTAAAGACGCAGGTCTATATGCCTATAACCACAATCTTGACACCAGTGAAGGTCATTATGACCAAATCATTACCACCAGAAAATACAGCGACAGAATAGACACACTCGAAAACGTGCGCCAGTCGGGCATTTCCGTGTGTTCAGGCGGCATAATAGGCATGGGCGAGTCGGTAAACGACCGAATAGACATGCTTTATACTTTGGCTACGCTACCTCAACATCCTGAATCGGTTCCCGTGAATGCACTTGTGCCTGTAGAAGGTACTCCACTCGAAAATCAAGAAAAAGTTTCTGTTTGGGAAATGGTACGAATGATAGCCACTGCTCGCATTATCATGCCAAAAGCAATGGTGAGGCTCTCTGCCGGACGAGTTCGTATGACTACTGAAGAGCAAGCACTTTGCTTTTTGGCCGGAGCCAACTCTATTTTTGCAGGAGATAAGTTATTAACTACACCCAATCCGGGTACACTGGAAGACAAAGCCATGTTCCAACTTTTGGGCTTAAAACCTAGAAAATCGTTTAAAGCAGAGGAACAACTAGAAGTTGTTAGCTAACTTTGTATTATCGTTTCATTATGCCTCCAAAATATATAAATTAGTATTTGGAGGCTTTTTAGTGCGTTAACTTTGGTTTATATTTCTAAGCATCGATTTTGCTATGTATCCTTTTGAGCTTGGTATCAATGACCGGGCGGATGAGCAAAGGTACTTTCTCTACTACTACAGAGCTGGTATCTAAGCCAAAATATTTTTCTTCTGATGTAGCAGCCTCTTTGAGTATAAAATACCCGTCCATTATCAATTGTTCATAGATAGGAAGGTCGTTTTCGGTAGAAAGAAACTTTTCCAGTACCACAAAGCGGAAATCACCTATCACTTTTTGCTGATTAAGCGACTCGTAGCGGCTAGTGATGTCCACTTCTTTATTTTTCACCATGTCTTCCACCACTTTTCTAAAGAATAGGTTAATCTTGTTCTCAATCCTAAATCCAAGATAAAAAGTGATTTTAAACACATGACCAGGAGCGTAGGTATGCACTTTGTATTCCAAAGTATAAGGCTCATCGGTAATTTCCACATGCAAAAACCAGTAAACATCGGCTCGCTTGGGCTGCTTTTGAAAAATAGAATAGATTACTTTCGATTCTATTTGATCCACTACCCGCGAACTGGTCATAAAAATGAGGTTAGTGGCATATTTGGGCACAGTGGCATCATCGCTTAGTAGTTTTAAAAGTTTTATATGCAAGTCTTCATCTAGCTTTACATATTCCGTAAGTCGTGTTTTAATCTTATAAGCCTCAAACCACACAAACATTACTATGAATATACACCCCCCGATAATAAGCGACACAAAGCCGCCATGTTCAAACTTGGTGAGGTTGGCTACTAAAAAAGAACCCTCTATGGCAAGATAAAGTGCTACGAACGATAATATGAATACAATGTTAAATCTTCTTGTGAAGAGATAAAAAGCCAGTAGGCAAGTGGTCATCAACATGGTGATGGTGATGGCTAGGCCATAAGCAGCCTCCATATTTGACGATTCACGGAAATAAAACACCACTCCCAAGCAGCCTAACCAAAGCAATTTGTTGAGACTGGGTACATATAATTGACCTTTTGAATCGGTAGGGTAATTGAGTTTCACTTTGGGCCAAAAATTGAGCCTGATAGCCTCACTTACTAAGGTGAATGAACCCGTAATCAACGCTTGGCTGGCTATGATGGCAGCAGCAGTAGCCACGATGATGCCCGTGAGCAAAAACCACTCGGGCATGATGCCATAAAATGGGTTGATTTCCAGCATTTGTCCATTGCGCTCGATGAGCCAAGCAGCTTGACCAAAATAGTTGAGCAAAAGACATGTTTTTACAAATCCCCAAGTGATGCGAATGTTTTCCTTGCCGCAATGGCCTAGGTCTGAATATAAGGCTTCTGCTCCTGTGGTGCATAAAAACACAGCTCCCAACACCCAAAATCCATTTTGGCACTTTGTAAGCAAATTTATGGCATAGACAGGGTTAAGTGCCTTTAATATTTCCGGACTTTGTACGATTTGTATAAGTCCCAGTACTGCCAACATGCTGAACCATAAAAGCATAATTGGCCCAAAAGACTTACCTACTACTTTTGTACCAAAGCGTTGCACCAAAAAGAGCATACTCAATATAGCGATTACAATAGGCACGGTAGGAATTTCAGGGTAAATCATTCGCAGACCTTCTACTGCCGAAGAAACAGAAATAGGAGGCGTGATGATGCCATCGGCAAGCAAAGCTGCCCCACCAATCATGGCCGGAATATAAAGCCACGGCAAGCGCCTACGGATAAGTGCAAAAAGAGAAAAAATGCCACCCTCACCGTTGTTATCGGCACGAAGGGTGAGTACTACATATTTTATGGTTGTTTGAAGGGTAAGTGTCCAAAATATGCAAGACAAACCGCCATAGACAAAATCTTCGCTGATTGGCTGCTCGCCAATGATAGCCTTCATTACATATAGTGGCGAAGTACCTATGTCGCCATAAATGATTCCCAAGGTTATCAACAAGCCTGCTGTTGATATGGGAACGGCTGATTTGTGTTTGTGAAGCATTCCTAATGAGGAAAAATGAAGCCCAAAATTCGAGAATTAATCAAGACTAACTTTATTAAAACCCGATATTTTATTACAAGTTATGATTTTTTAGGTAATTATCAGTGGAAAATACAATTAATACATAGGCCAGTACAAATCCATTGCCCACCAAAAACTGTTGAACACCACTCAGATGCATAGAACTGAAATACATCAATAAACACACGCCTACTGCCATATATCCTAAAATTGAATATAGAGGATAGGGGATAGGAAAATATTTTTGTCCTATCACATAGCTGATAACAGCCATAGCAAAATAGCAGAAAAATGTAGCCCACACACTGCCTTGGTAGCCCCATAGAGGAATCATAATATAATTTACTACCACAGTTACGATAGCTCCGATTATGGCTATGATGGTTCCCCAATAAGTCTTGTCTGTTAGTTTATACCAAATCGATAAATTGAAATATATCCCCATAAACACATAGGCCATCAACAAAATAGGCACGATGCCTAGTCCTTGCATATATTCATCTCGCTTAATCAATATGTGGGCAAAGAAATCTTTATTCACAGAAACAAGCAGAAAAATGACCATACATACAATTACAAAGTATTTCATTACTTTGGCAAACAGCTCGGGCGCATTTTTGTCTTTGGCATTAGAAAAAAAGAAAGGTTCAGAAGCAAATCTGAATGCTTGGATGGCTAGAGTCATAAACACCGCCATTTTATAGCAAGCACCAAATATTCCCAAAGCCGTTTCTGAACTTTGTCCTTCATAAAAATTATTTGGCAATAGCTCTTTGAGCATGATTCGGCTAAACATTTCATTTACAGTTCCGGCTATGCCCATAATTAGAATAGGAAAGCCATAAACAAGCATTTCTTTGAGTTGAGGGAAGTTTATGGTTAACCTCAAGCCCCTGAAAGAAGGAATAAGAAAAGGCAGATAGGCCAAGTTTGACAATAAATTGGCCACAAACACATAGGCTATACTGTGTTCCGGTTTATAAAACGACATCACAAAATCATGCATCCACACCATGCGCCCTTCTGTGGCCACAAGCGGGCATATCATCAAGAAAAAGATATTAAAAAAGATATTGAGAAAAATGCTTGAAATTTTAGCTCCGGCAAAGAGATATACCTTGTTTAACAACCGTATGCGGGCAAAAGGAATGGCTACAATGGCATCAAGGGCCAATATGGCTGCTATCCACTTCACTATATTTCCCTGCGCGGGATAATCGAGCAGCGTGGCTATAGGATTGGCAAAAAAATAAATTAAACCCGAAAAAAACAGGCTTGAAATGAGTACAATAGACAAAGAATTGTTGTAAACCTTGATGCTTTGTGAGGTGTCTTTGGTGGCAAAGCGAAAATAGGCTGTTTCCATTCCATATGTGTAAATCACGTTTAACACAGCTATATAGGCATACATTTCGGTGATGATGCCAAAATCTGCCGCAGGAAAAATAGAGGTGTGCAGGGGTGTGAGCAGATAGTTCAAAAATCTGCCTACAATGGTGGTGAGCCCATAAATGACCGTTTGTCCGGCCAGCTTTTTCAATATCGACATGGAGACAAAATGCTGTGCAGCAAATCGTTTGCAAAAATAGCCTTATAGGCCAAATAGCGGTGAGAAATGTGAAAATAAAATATCAGAGCCTACATTTTACACAGTTCAGCGCAAAAACTATGCATTAGCCGAAAAGTATATTAATTTTGCACTCCGAAAAAGACTTTATTTAACACACATCGCTTTACATACAGTGCATTTAACACATTTAGAACAACTGGAGTCAGAGGCTATTTTCATCATGCGTGAAGTAGCAGCCCAATTTGAGAAACCTGTTTTGCTATTTTCAGGAGGAAAAGACTCTATCGTGATGGTAAAGCTGGCTCAAAAAGCATTTTATCCGGCTGCCATTCCGTTTCCACTTTTGCATATAGACACAGGTCACAATTTTCAAGAAGCCCTCGACTACCGCGATTGGCTGGCCAAAGATGTGGGCGCACAATTGCTCATTCGCACCGTGCAAGACTCGATAGACAAAGGACGTGTGCAGGAAGAAAAAGGCCCCTATGCCACCCGCAACAGTCTTCAAACGGTGACTTTGCTCGATGCACTTGAAGAATTTAAGTTTGATGCTGCTTTTGGCGGTGGCAGAAGAGACGAAGAAAAAGCCCGTGCCAAAGAGCGTTTTTTCTCTCATAGAGACGAATTTGGTCAATGGGACCCCAAAAACCAGCGCCCTGAGCTTTGGAATTTGTTCAATGGTAAAAAACAACAAGGTGAGCATTTTCGTGTGTTTCCACTCAGCAACTGGACAGAAATGGACGTGTGGCAATACATAGCTAAAGAAAATATACCGCTGCCAAGCATCTATTTTTCACATAAGCGCGATGTGTTTGTGCGCAATGGAGTGATATACTCCGAAAACGACATCATGCAGAAACTTCCTGGCGAGGTAGTGGTTCAAAAAGTAGTACGCTGCCGCACCGTGGGCGACATCACCACCACAGGCATGGTAGAGAGCTTGGCCACCAGCTTGGAAGACATTATTCAAGAAGTGGCCTCTGCCCGCACCACCGAAAGAGGCATGAGAGCCGATGACAAACGCTCCGAAGCCGCTATGGAGGATAGGAAAAAGCAGGGGTATTTTTAAAACAGAATGTATAAATATAAAAAGTTCAGAAAAGAACTGGGTTCATATTTTATTGAACTGTCGAAGTTGATTTTTGGAGGTGTGGTATTAGGTACTGTACTAAATTTTAATTATATTGATAAAATGTTATTGCTTGTTGGCGGTGGCATTTTTATGATTCTTTTTGCAACATTAGGATTTATATTTAAAAATAAGAAGTAGGTATGGAATTCATGTTTTTCTTAGGTAGTATTGCTCTGATTGGGATAATGGTTGGCATGTATTTTTTGCACATGGAAAATATTGAAAAAAAGAAATCGAGTCATAAACTGATGTGAGCGAGGTGTCATCAATATATGTAGTATTTTATGCGGGAAATTTATATTTCAATAAAATCAAAACATTGCATAACATCACGTATTTAATTTGCTAAAGACAACAAAAACTTTTATGACAAAACATAAAAGTTTTTGTTTTTTAAAAATATTACTATTTTTGAAGTAATGTAGCTAGTTGAATTATGAAAAAAATACTACCCTTTTTACTTCTAATCATCTCATTTGCAAATGAGATTTATTCACAATCTAAGCTCCCATATCCCATAATATTTATTCATGGGCTAGGAGGCAACGACAAAACTTGGGATAAGCTTGAAGAAGCTCTAAAAAATAATTATGGATTATTAAGTGGAGGGGCATTAGATTTCTCTTTAAATTATGATAATAATCTCTCCTCTTCTACATTTAGTTCAGATTATAAAGACTTTACTGCGACTAATAATAATCTTGTAGATGGGGATATGTATTTTGTGAATTTTGATGTTGATCAATTTGGCAATAGCTACACCTCTAGTTCCATAAATCAAAGCAACCAACAAGCGATTTACAAACAAGGGAGAGCGGTGAGGGATGCGATTAAACACGTATTGAAAGTCACTTCAAAGAACAAAGTGATACTTGTAGGTCACAGTATGGGTGGTTTAGCTTCACGCGAATATTTATCTAACAGTAGTATTTGGCAGCAAGATGGAGAACACCATGTGGCTAAATTATTTACAAATGCTACACCTCATGGGGGAAGTAATTCTACTAGTTTTGGATTTTTAGATTTAGTTGGGTATTCAGAGGTTGATGAGAGTTCAGAAGCTGTAAGAGACCTCAGATATTCATACACATATAGTTTTAAACCTGGGGCATATTTATTTACTGGAGAAGAGAGTAATAGCTACATGAATGATAGACTTTTATACAACTTTTATAGTGTAGATGTAAATTGTAATGGTGTAGTTGGAGAAACGGTAACGGGTTTAAACACTAAGCCAACACCTCAAGGGATATATTACACATGTTTAATTTCTAAATTTTCAGTTGACAATGGCGATGGAGTAGTAAGTACAGATAGAGCCAATATGAATAAATACTTATATTATTCTATTCCAACTGTTTTTAAAGCTGATACATTCTCTATTACTGATAGACATGACAAAACAACAGAAAATTTTATACACAATGTTAGAGGGCTTGATGAGCCAGATAGTTATTCGCTTAGCTATAAAATTGATACAGGTAAGACCTATTTAGGAATGGTTTCTCGACCAAGTTCTGCAAACCAATATGGAACGGATATAGATTATGACGATTTTACTTTTGAAATGCCAAATACAAACAAACTCAAATTGAGTATAGAAAATAAAAACTCTATAACAGGAATATTAATTTTAGATTCTAAAGAAAATATCATACATGAACTTGTGTTTAAAGATATTCAAAAGGACACTCTTCTAGAGCTAACTGAAAATAAGAAGTATTTTCTAGAAATTGCTTCTCCTACCTACAATGACACTAGAATTCCTTACTACTTTAAATTAAGCCCCATTTTTGCAAAAACTACTTCAGTAGATACAGAAATAGAGAATCATAATAAAACTAAAATTTTTCCCAATCCTAACAACAGTAATTTCTTTGTTGAATACAATTCAAATAAACCAACAAACTATAGGATAATAAATGTACTAGGCAGTACCGTGAACGAAGGTCTATTAACATTCGGCAATAATTCAATAAATGTAAATTTAGAACCAGGCATATATTTTATATACGTGGACAGTGAAATTTATAAGTTAATTATCCAATAATACTTTTGCATTATTAAAATTTGATTTTTCTATATAAGAAATAGCTCAACAGCAGATTTTATTATATTTTTGTTTACGATGAAAATAGCTATTTGGCCTTTATTAGATGGAAAGAAAAACCAATCAAATAAGAGCTTATATCATACATTATATTCAAATGGAATTCTTGTATTTAATGATTTTAACAGGTGTTACGGGTACAATTGCTTTTTTTTGGATATTGTGGTATGAAAAGAACCAAGCCAAAAAACTCCAAAAAGCCAAATAATTTTCCGTTTGCCCATATAATAAATGAAACAATACCACGAGCTTCTCCGCCATATTATCGACAACGGCACTTTTAAAAGCGACCGTACGGGCACGGGCACTTACAGCGTGTTTGGCTACCAAATGCGTTTTAATTTGGCTGATGGCTTTCCATTGGTTACCACCAAAAAAGTTCACCTCAAGTCTATCATCCATGAGCTGATATGGTTTTTGCAGGGCGATACCAACATAAAGTATTTAAAAGACAACGGAGTTTCTATTTGGGACGAGTGGGCCGATGAAAATGGCAATCTTGGTCCCGTGTATGGCTACCAGTGGCGTAGTTGGCAGTGTGCCGATGGCAGGGTAGTAGACCAAATATCAAACCTTATCAATCAAATAAAGAAAAATCCTGACTCACGTAGGCTTATTGTGAGTGCTTGGAATGTGGCCGATGTAGACAACATGGCGTTGCCACCTTGCCACACCATGTTTCAGTTTTATGTGGCCAATGGCAAGCTTTCGTGCCAACTATACCAACGCAGTGCCGATGTGTTTTTGGGCGTGCCTTTCAATATAGCCTCCTATGCTTTGCTTACCATGATGATAGCACAAGTATGCGATTTGCAGCCGGGAGAATTTGTACACACCTTTGGCGATGTGCATATCTATTCAAACCATATGGAGCAGGTAAATCTTCAGCTTTCACGTGAACCCAAGCCTTTGCCATTGATGAAGATAAACCCTAATGTGAAAAACATATTAGATTTTAAATATGAAGATTTCACATTAGAAAATTATGACCCGTGGCCGGCCATAAAGGCGGTTGTAGCTGTATAGTGAAAATTATTATTGGATTTTATGCTTGATAAATCCGCTCACTAAATCCAAAGCTGCATTAAAATTTTTATTGTTTGGAATAATTACATCAGCTTCCGATTTGTAGGGGTGAACCAATGTTTTGTAGGCTGGTTCTACATGTTTTCGAAGCCAATAGAGTGTTTGTTCTACTGTGTAGCCTCTTTCTACCAAATCGCGCTCCAGTCTGCGAGTGATGCGAAGGTGTTCTTCAGCTTCTATAAATATTTTTAAATCTAATTTTTTATAAATAGACTCATAGCTGAATAAAAATAAGCCTTCGAGTATTACAACCGGTGTTGGAAAATATTCTTTTACCTCTGTTTTATAATCCGGATTATTAAAGTCATATTCCTTACGAGTGAAACTTTCTCCGCTTTTAAGCTTTTGCAAGTCGCTTTCAAAGGCCTCAATATCAATTGATTCTAATGTATCATAGTTTTCAATCCCGTTATCGTCCAAAGGCTGTAGATGTCTTTCTTTATAGTAATCGTCAAATGAAATCAAGCAAACCTCTTTGGAAGTAAATTTCTTCACCAATTCTTTCACAAAAGTAGTTTTTCCTGAACCGCTCGCTCCGGCTATCCCTATTATATATGTATCCATTGTGGATTAATTACAATTCTTTAAACACATGCCTGATAGAACTAAATAAATCATCGGCAAAAGGTAAAACGAAATCAAATTTTTTAATGACCAAAGGGGGAAGCTTAGTGTAGACTTTGAACACCGCTGATTCTGAAGTATAGATCTCTATTTGTGGTATATTTGCTTCGTGTATAAGCCAAGCAATGACTCCAAAAGTGAATGCCCACTGGAATATTCCTGTTAATCCTCCTACTATATTATCAAGTGTTCCGGAAAATATAATCAAGTTCATAGACTTTTTTAGCACAAGCCCCAATGCATATAATCCGACAGATATTATCATAAAAATAAGGGCAAAAGAAAAAAAAGGCAGCAAATGGGGTAAATGTGGGAAGTAATGTATTAAAAAATCTATCCCTACTTGCATAAGTTTAAAAGCACCTGCTATACCCAAAATTAAAGCCAAACACCCAACAACAACCAATACAAAGCCCTTTTTGTAGCCATCCCAAAATCCAAAAACTAATGGCACCAAAAGGATAATATCTATTAAATGAATTTTAGGCATGTATTTGTTCTAATGGCTGTGTTCGTGGTCGGTTTTTTCTGTCTCTGACTTCAAAGGAATGGTATAAAACAAAGATAAGAATACTCCAAAAGTAGTTTGGTTTATATAACTAAAGTTTCTGGGAGCCAGCACATTACTAAAACCTTGGTAATATCGGCCCTCCAATTGAATTATATAATTTTTTGTATGATAACTGATTCCCATGCCCCCTGCCAGCCCAAACTGGAACTTCTCGGTATTATTTATACTCATGGCCAATGGCGATTTGGTAAAAAATGTGGTATCGGCATTATTTACTCGTTCAAAATTTTTCACTGCCAATCCAAATTGCGGACCTACACAAATGTTTACACGCACACTCCGTTTGCCTATGTGGAAGTTGGTCAATAAAGGCATTTCGATATAATTAATATATCTTTTATACACAGAGCCGCTGTCGTTCATTCCAAATGCTTTTTCAGAAAATAAAATCGAGCCTTGAAAAGCAGCATATTTTGTACGCATCTCTTGCACTGTTATGCCCGCAGATATTCCGGGAAAAGCAGTACTTTTTTGGCCTGTTCCCTCGCTAAAATTTGCAGAAGTATTTATGTATCCGCCTGTTAAACCAATACTTAACCTATTTTCTCCAACGGCATTGAGAAACAAGAACATACAAAGCGTACTTACTGAAATTTTTGTCACTTTTACTGTTTTTGTATACTATCCCAATAAATTTTTCACCATAGCTGACACTACTTTCCCATCAGCCAATCCTGCCAATTCTTTTGTGGCCGTTCCCATTACCTTGCCCATATCTTGTGGGCCTTTAGCCCCCACTCTGCCTATGATTTCTTTTAATTTATCTGTCAACTCAGCTTCCGACAATTGTTTGGGTAAAAACTTTTCTATGACTGCCAATTCTTTCTGCTCTATTTCTGCCAAATCGTTTCTGTTGTTCGACAAATACATATCGGCCGATTCTTTTCTTTGTTTTGCAGCTTTCATCAGCAACTTCATCTCTTGATCTGTAGAAAGTTCACCATTTTGGCCTTCCGATGTTTCTGCCAAGAGTATTAACGACTTTATGCCTCGCAGAGCACGCAAAGCATCTTGGTCTTTGGCTTTCATTGCCTCTTTTATTTCTGAATCTACTTGTGTTTTTAATGACATTATTTTTTGTGTGTTTAAAGTTTGTTTATTTCCTCAATAGTTAAACCCGTGACTTTTAAAATATCTGAAACTGGCATATTCATCAATTTCATATTCTTTCCAATTGCTATTATTGCATCATTTTTTCCTTTTTGTATACCCTCTTCCCTGCCTTTCTCCAAACCTTGTTCCCTGCCTTTTTGTATCCCTTGTTCTAAGCCTTGCTCTAAGCCTTTTTGCATCCCCTTTTTATGGGCTTCTTCTGTGGCTATGGCTGTTGCTTCTTGTATCGCATAGTCTATTACATTTTTTAAATCTCTATATACTTTTAGAGATTCTTCATAGGCATCCATTTGTGCAGGCACAAATCTGGCTATTTCTGCTATTTCAAACGCTTTTTGGAATATCCTGTCTTTTAGCCGTTGTGGAACGTGGTCAAAATTTTCAAGGTTTTTAAAGAAATATAACCATTTATCAAATCTGTTGTCCAGCTCTTCTTCTTTTTTATTGAAATTGGGCATCTCAATATATATAAAAGTAAGCTTATCATAGAAGATTTTATTGTTTTGGTTCTTTAACTTGACTGTATGTATATAATCTTTAGAATTTTTATCTTCTTCAAATACAAAATCAAGAATTCCTATACAATAAACGGCCGATAGCTCAAAGTTCCACTCACCTTTATCGGCTTGCTCTCTTATGGGGAAAGTGGCATAAAATACACTCCTGTCCTTGAAAAAATTTTGTTTTGCCTTTTGCAGTTCTACTATGAATTTATCGCCATTTTGGCTAGTACAATAGATGTCAAACACAGCTTTTCTGTCGTATTTGATATTCCCAAACTGTTCTGTGCGGTTGTATTGTAAATCTTTTATTTTGTGGTGTTCGGGCAATAGTCCATTAAGAAAATCAATAAGCAAATCTTTGCTTACTTCTTCTCCAAAAAGCTTTTTAAAGCCAAAATCTGTAAATGGATTAATGTATTTCGCCCTCATATTTCAAAATTGCGAAAAAAATTTTACTTAATACTGAAAATGAGGGCACTAATTGTATTTAAAACTTGAATGATATGCCTCCGGTAAGCCAAGAAACATTATAGCCTAACTCTCCAAAAACTGCAATGTTGTTGGTAAAAAAGTAACGACATCCAATGTAAACACCGGGCAAAAACCACCCTGTGTGGGGTGTAGTAGCCCAAGCACGATTAAAACCGTCAAAGTCGGAGCTGAACCTGTGAGTACCAAATCTTAGTGCTGCCATTATACCCAAATACAAATCTACTTTTTTCGCCATAAGTATATGATAGTTTGCTCTCGCCCCTACTAAAAAGTAAGTATAGGTCCAAGTGTAATTATATCTCACATTTCCACTAGGGTTAAAAAATGCACTTCTGTATCTGGCAGAACCAAAACCTATCAGACCTCCTATTCCTAATTTTCCTTTGAGTGGATCGTTGGGGATAGAAATCAAATAATCGGCAGAAAGAGAAAATGGCGGTATTAATGTTCCATAATAGCTTGGATAATACGGGCTACCCAATCCAATACCAACATTTACCAAAAAGTTGCCGTTTTTCAACCACTGCTCGCTTTGAAAATCCGATTTTAGAGGTTCTGTTTTTTTCTTTTGTGCCCAAGCATTCTCGAAAGATACGAGCGCTATCATTATCAAAATTGCATTTTTCATTGTAATAAAAAAGATTTTATACACTTTCTGAGCCAAATATATTTTATAAAAACACTAATTTTATTCCTATGTAACAATTTATTTCGGGCCTTTCAATTACACAATCAGTCTAAAAGTAAGATTAATTCGTTCACCCACTTGTATTCCTGATTTTGGCACTTGGTGTTGCCACAAATGCTGACAATCGTTTTTCATTAACAACAAACTACCGCTCGAAAGCAAATATTGCACTTTTATACTTTTATCTGCCTTAAATCTAAACTGAAACTTGCGCTCTTGTCCCAAGCTCAATGAGGCTATCACAGGATTTTTGCCTAATTCAGCCTCATCGTCACTGTGCCAGCCCATGCTGTCGAGGCCGTTTCTGTAGTAGTTCAACAGCACACTGTTAAATTTATACCCTGTATTCTCTTCAATTATTGATTTTATTTCCAATAGTTCTTTTGTCCAAGGTTGCGGTTGCATGAACTTTCCGGAATATTTGTAAGCTTTATCGCCATACCAAGCCACTAAGCGAGGTTCTGCTACCTCTTTGCCGAAAATTTTAATTTTTTCTTGTTTCCATTCAATGCCTTTTTTTAGCACTTCAAACAGCATCTCAGCTTCATTTTGGGCTAAAAAATCGTTAATCAAATCGACATTTGGTTTCATTTAAAATAAATTGGTGCTATATTAAATTATCTTTCAAGGCAATAATATTATTTTAATAGAGTTTATAGATAAAACCACTTTATTTATGGAATCTATACACAAATACAACTTAGGTATAGTGGGCAATTGTTCATATTTAGCCTATGTGGACACCACTGCCAATGTAAAATGGCTCTGTATGCCTCGCTTCGACAGTAGTTTTCTATTTGGCAGTCTGCTCGATACACACAAAGGAGGCGAATTTTCAATCACTCCAGCAGAGCAAAATTATTCCTCGAAACAATATTATATAGAAAACACCAATGTGCTTTGCACAGAGTTTACATTAAACTCGGGCAGTTTTCGGGTAGTAGACTTTGCGCCTCGTTTTAGGCAATTTGACAGATATTTTCGCCCACTCATGCTGGTGCGAAAGATAGAATTGATTTCCGGAAATCCGTTTATAAAAATAAAATGCAGCCCCAAGGGAAATTATGGAAGCATAGAACCGGAAGCTGTGGCCGGAAGCAACCATATCCGGTATTTGGGTCTCGATTCGCCCGTGAGGCTCACTACTGATGTGTCGCTAAGCTATGTGCTTAACAATCAGCCGTTTGTATTAAATGAAAATAAATATTTGGTACTTACCTACGGCCACCCTTTGGAAGCTCCTTTGGCACAAACAGCCGATGATTTTTTGGAGTCTACTACCAAATATTGGCAACAATGGATTAAAAGTACTTCCATCAGAAATTTTTATCAAGCACAAATCATTCGTTCGGCATTGGTTTTGAAACTTCATCAATACGAAGACACAGGAGGAATCATAGCTTCGGGAAGCATGAGCCTACCCGAGTTTGACCAAAGCACCAGAAACTGGGACTACAGATACTGTTGGATGCGTGATACTTATTATACATTAAATGCATTCAATGGTCTGGGGCATTTTGAAGAACTGGAAAAATATTTTCAATACATACAAAATATCATTTTAAGTGAAAAAGACAGAATACAGCCACTTTATGGCATTACCGGTCAGAAAAAAATCGTAGAAACCGAACTGCCTTTGAGTGGCTATTTGAACAACAAACCCGTGAGGCTGGGAAACGATGCCTATACACACATCCAAAACGATGTATATGGCCAAGTACTAGTAAGTTTATTACCACTTTATACCGACAAGCGTTTAAACTTGCATTTCCACACACAATCACTCCACATGATAGAGTGGCTGCTTGACAAAATTGCCCTTACCATGGAAGAGCCCGATGCCGGACTTTGGGAGTTTCGCACCAAAGCTCAGTTTCACTGCTATACCTATCTCTTTCACTGGGCAGGAGCGAAGGCAGCCACAAAAATAGCCCTTCACTACAAAAACGAAGGCTTGCAAAAGCGTGCCGAAGCAGTGGCTGCACTGGCTTCGCAAAAGATAGAAGCCTGCTACTATGCTCCCAAATTGGCTTATGCACAAGCCATAGGTACGAGCGAACTTGATGCCAGTTGTTTACAACTCATCACCATGAGCTATATAGATGGCGGTTCAGAAAAAGCAAAATACCATCTTGAAGCATTAGAAAAAGAACTGAAAACACCCCAAGGCTTATTTTATCGCTACAAACATGCCGATGATTTTGGAAAGCCCGAGTCTACCTTTTTGGTATGCGCATTTTGGTATGTAGAGGCTTTGGCATGTGTTGGTAGGATAGACGATGCCATCAAGACATTTGAAAATTTACTTCAATACAGCAACCACCTTGGCATTTACAGTGAAGATGTAGATGAAAAAGGCGGGCAATGGGGAAATTTTCCCCAAACATACAGCCATGTTGGCTTAATGAATGCTGCTTTCAGGATAGCTAGGAAAATGGACATCCCTATTTTTCTGTAATGCTGTCTCAGACGTCTCTTCGTACTATAGTAGCTTGAAAATCAGGCTATTTACTCGTTAATTATTTTGTTTTTATCAATCTATGGAAAATACATTTCATAACAAAAGACTCATTATCATTGCCTACAGATTGCCTTTTAAAATTATCAAAGAAGAGGGGCGTGATGTACTTTTTCAAAATTCGGGCGGTTTGGTGTCTGCGGTGCTTTCTTTATCAGAAAAATTAAATTTCGACAACAATAATAAAAATATCATTTGGGCCGGATGTTCAGACGACCATAGAGAGAAACTTACAGAATTGTGCAAAAATGAACGCATTTTGCTAGAACCTATTCACTTGCCACAGTCAGTAGATGCCAAATTTTATGGCGGTTTTTGTAATTCCACCATTTGGCCGCTTTTTCACTATTTCCCTTATCTCACACTTTTTGATGAGTCGTACTACGCCAGTTATGTCAAAGCCAACGAATTGTTTTTTGAGCATTTGAAACCCATTTTGCAACCAGGCGATATTATTTGGATTCATGATTATCACTTCATGCTACTGCCTCAACTTATTAGAAAGCACGTTCCTGAGTGTTCTATCGGTTTTTTTCTTCATATTCCGTTTCCATCTTTTGAGATTTTCAGACTTATCCCACGCAAATGGCGAGAAGAGCTGCTTTTGGGTATGTTGGGTGCCGATTTGGTCGGCTTTCACACACATGAGTATAGTGCCCATTTCCAAGAAAGTGTACGTAAAACACTAGACTTTGAAAACAAGTTGGGCGTAATCAAAACAGACACTTATCCTGTGAAATCTGATGCATTTCCTGTGGGAATAGACATAGACAAATTTCAAAATGCGCTTAAACTGCCTACAGTAGAGCGAAAAAAAGACGATATAAAGCTGAATACCAAAGGCAATAAATTAGTTTTTTCTGTAGATAGGCTCGATTATACCAAAGGAATCATTTATAGACTTAAAGGCTTTGAATATTTTTTGGAAAATTTCCCAGAATGGCACAGCAAGGTGATTTTACAAATGATAGTAGTGCCCTCGAGAGATATCATCACGGCCTATAAAGAACGTAAAAAAGAAATAGAAGCCACCGTGGGACGGATTAATGGAAAATACGGTTCTATCACTTGGCAGCCCATAGTATATCAATACAAATCGTTGGATTTCGAACAGTTGGTAGCATCTTATGCCATGGCCGATGTAGGTCTTGTCACTCCCATTCGCGATGGCATGAACCTGGTAGCCAAAGAATACATAGCGTGCCAAGAGAACTATTCGCCCGGCATGTTGGTGTTGAGCGAAATGGCAGGCGCAGCCATTGAACTAAACGATGCTATTATCATCAACCCAACCGATTACAAAGAGCTGGCCTTGGCCTTAAAGCAAGGACTGGAAATGCCCTTGGGCGAAAAACTTCGCAAAATCAACCGCATGCAAGCAATACTGAAAAACTACGATGTTTTTGCTTGGGCTACTGATTTTTTTTATCAATTAGAAAACATCAAAAAACACCAGAAAAAAGTGGAAATAAGATTTATTAACCAAAAACTAGAACAATTTATCGTTGAGAGTTACAAAAGCGCAACCAATCGAGTACTTTTTTTTGATTATGATGGCACATTGGTACCATTGGCCAAGCTTCCTGAAAATGCCCTTCCCAGCGACAAACTTCTTTCACTTCTCGACACTCTGTGTAACGACACCGCCAATACACTAGCCATCATTAGCGGCAGAGACAAAGCCTTTTTGGAAAAATGGTTTGGAAAAATGAACATTCATATATTTGCCGAGCATGGCGCTTGGCACAAACCTCCGCTTTCTGAAAAATGGAACAGCCTTGGTGCGGTACAAAATAATGATTGGAAAAAAGAAATTTTGCCAATTCTTGAAAAATATACTTTCAGGTGCAATGGCTCATTTATAGAGAAAAAATCTATTTCTTTGGCTTGGCATTATAGAAATGTGAACCCCGATTTGGGTGCACTTCGTTCTCAAGAACTAAAGCACGAGCTTCAAAATTCTATTAAACCCGAAGATAAACTCCAAATATTGGATGGAAATAAGGTAATAGAAATTAAAAATGCGACTTACAACAAAGGAACATCCGCCAATATTCTAATGATGAACAATCGGCCCTACGATTTTATTCTAGCAATTGGTGACGACAAGACAGACGAAGATTTGTTCGCTACCATTCCCAACGATGCCTTTAGCATCAAAGTAGGTACAGAAGCCTCTTTAGCTAAGTATAATTTCAATAACCAAATGGAGGTATTGAGTTTACTTGAAAAGTTGATTTAAGCCGAAAGTTTTTTGGCCAAAGCTATGATTTCATCCACATCTTTCTGCGAAAGGCCGAGTTTGTTGGCAAAGTTGATACACATGGCATATTCTTTTTCATGAATTTCGCCATCTATCATGGCCATAAACACGGCATCGGAAAGTTGCTCTTCTTTCTCGTCTTGGCTGGCAGGCATGGTAAACTTCAGTTCGTTCGGATTAGAAAGTATTTTGGCTATTTCATCAGGATCAAGACCAAATTCTTCTGCTTTTTCGGCTAAAAATTCTTTTTCATCATCATCCATGTGACCATCGGCTGCTGCCATGGCTACCAAATTTTCAAAATGCTCTATTTTTATGTTTTTATTGCTCTCTGCCACCTTGATTAGTAGTAATATTATATTTTTCCAAAAGTGTAATATGCAAAAAATACTTCTAAATGCAAAAATACTGTAAGCTTATGAAAACAAAAAGCCGAGAATAGTTACTTTCTCGGCTCTGAAATATGTATTGAAAATATTTTACATTGCTTTCAATTCACTCACTACTTTGGTTACCGTAGATTTGGCATCGCCAAAAAGCATCAGGGCATTGTCGGCACCAAAAAGCTCGTTTTCTATGCCGGCATAGCCTGCTGCCATGCTTCGTTTGCTGATGATGACCGTACGCGCTTTGTCCACATTCAAAATAGGCATCCCGAAAATAGGGCTGTTTGGATTGCTCCTTGCGGCAGGATTCACTATATCGTTTGCCCCAATTACCAATACTATATCTGTGTTTGCAAATTCATCGTTGATGTGTTCCATCTCTATCAGCTTATCATACGGCACGTTTGATTCTGCCAAAAGCACGTTCATGTGGCCCGGCATACGCCCCGCCACCGGGTGAATGGCAAATTTTACCGAAATATTTTTCTTTTCCAGCAAGTCCATCAACTCTTTCACCACATGCTGCGCCTGCGCCACTGCCATTCCATAGCCCGGAACAATGATAACGGACGAAGCGGTATCAAACAACATGGCCGTTTCCTCTACTCCTATTTCTTTCACGGTGATTTGGGCACCACTGCCCCCATCGTCTGTACTACCTGCCGTTTGGCCAAAGCCACCCAGCAACACGTTCATCAACGAGCGGTTCATGGCTTTACACATGATTTGTGTCAAGATGATACCGGAAGCACCCACCAAAGCACCTGAAATCACCAATACATAATTGTTCAATACAAACCCTGTGGCGCAGCCCGCTATACCGGAATAGGAATTGAGCAACGAAATCACTACAGGCATATCGGCTCCGCCAATGGGAATCACCAACAGCACGCCCAAGACCAATGAAATCAATGTTACAACAATGGCAAATGTGGGGTCAAGTGGACTCATTACCATCATGGTAGAACATATAATGGTGAGCAAAAGCAAAACCAAATTCAAGGCATGTTGGCCTTTAAACATGATTGACTTTCCGCTGATAGTACCATTGAGTTTGGCAAAGGCTATATATGAACCGGTAAATGTGATAGCTCCTATGATAATCGAAGCTGCAATAGCTACCCCCGAAATTCCATTGATATCAATTTGTTGCTCCACAGCTTTGTTCCAATATTCCGACCCGGCCACAAAAACCGAAGCCAAGCCACCTACACCGTTGAAAATAGCCACCATTTCGGGCATCTTTGTCATAGGCACTTTTTGTGCATAATAAGTACCAATAGCAGAACCCAAGATAACACCTACTAATATTTCAGTGTAAGAGAGTACCTGTTGATTTACCAAAGTGGCTACAATGGCTATAAGCATAGCAATGGCTGAATAAAAATTACCCTGTCTGGCCGATGCTGTTTTGCCCATCATTTTGATACCAACGATGAACAACAGCGATGACACCAGATAAGCGAGTGCGATAAATAATTCTAATGTTGTCATTTTATACTACTTTACTTCTTGATGCTTTTTAAAAAAATAATTGGCTACGATTTCTTTTTCTTGAACATTTTCAACATGCGGTCGGTCACCACATAGCCACCTACCACGTTGATAGTAGCCATCACTACAGCAAGAAATCCTAAAATTTTGCTCACGGCTGTCAGTTCAGCTCCTGTGCCTGTGCATAAAATTGCTCCTACAATCGTGATGCCCGAAATGGCATTTGAACCCGACATCAATGGCGTGTGCAGCGTAGGCGGCACTTTAGAAATAAGCTCAAAGCCCACAAAACTGGCCAGAGCAAACACATAAATAAGTATAAGTAAGTCTTGAATATTCACCGTTAAAACAATTTTGAATTTTGAATGATAAATTTTGAGTTGGTGTATGTTATCTTCCTAATATCTGTTTGGTAAGCGGATTAAGAAGCTGCCCTTGGTGGGTAATGATAGCCCCTTTGGTGATGTCTTCATCCATTTCCCATTTAAACTTGCACTCTTTGTCTGTGAGGTGTTTTACCAAGTTGTAAATGTTTTTGGCATAGAGTTCGCTGGCGTTCATGGGCAGCAAAGAAGGCAAATTGCTTTGGCCTACTATTGTTACGCCATGTTTCACCACAGTTTTATGCATTTCGCTCAGCTCGCAGTTTCCTCCGGCTTCCACTGCCATATCTACTATCACAGAACCCAGTTTCATGCTTTTTACCATTTCTTCTGTAACCAACACAGGGGCTTTCTTGCCCATCACGAGAGCCGTAGTTATCACCAAATCGGCTTCGGCTATGTGCTTGGCTACTAATTCTTTTTGTTTTTGTAGGTATTCGGCAGAAACCTCTTTGGCATATCCTCCTTCGGTTTTCACTTGGTCTGCACCCTCTACCATCAAAAATCTTCCGCCCAATGATTCCACTTGTTCTTTTGTTTCGGGGCGCACATCCGTAACCTCCACCACAGCGCCTAAGCGTTTGGCCGTAGCTACAGCTTGCAATCCGGCTACACCAGCGCCAAAAATCAATACTTTAGCGGGAGTAATGGTTCCGGCAGCCGTCATCATCAGCGGGAAAATTTTACCCATTTCATTTGCTCCAAGCAACACCGATTTATAACCTGCCAAGTTGGCTTGTGAACTTAATGCGTCCATATTTTGCGCTCTGGAAATTCGAGGCACCGCATCCATAGCAAAAGATGAGATGTTATTTGCTATACAGGCATCTACCAAAGCAGGATTGGTGTAGGCATACATAAACGACACCAATACAGCACCTTTTTTCATCATGCCTATTTCCTCGGGGCTTGGGGCATTTACTCGCGCCACAATATCGGCATGGTGATACAGCGAACTTTTTTCGTCTACGATGGTAGCTCCGGCTTTTTCGTAGGCTTCGTCAGAAAAGTTTGATTTTAAACCCGCTCCTGTTTCTACCGAACAGCTAAATCCCGATTTTATAAAACTTTTGACCACATCGGGGCTGAGAGCTACCCTGTTTTCGTGGTCTTTTGTTTCTTTTAATACTGATATATTCATTATATAAGTGTCGTTACTCTCATTACATATTATTTTATATAAATGTAAGAGATAAAAATATTTTGGATTTTAAAAACGCCCCAAATATAAAAGAATTATCACACCCACAAGACCTATTTTTTAACGCAATCGAGTGTTTTATACATTATTTTTGAACCAAAATGTGTAAAAAAACACTAAAAAGTATATTTTTAATCAAACACAATCAACTTTGTAATAATAAGTATTACTTTTTCCACTGATTGGCTCTGATGTTTTCTGTAGCCAAATTCACTGTTTCTTCTATTCGTTTTTTTCGTGTGTCGGGCTGCTTTGCGTTAAGTATCCACTCCAATATTCCACGTTTCACTGAGGGAGGGAAAGCCTCAAAATTCGTTTTTGCTTGCAGATTTTTTTGAAACAATGTTTCCATATCTGGGGGGATAACTAGGTTGTCCACTTCGTCCAGTGCATTCCAAGTGCCATTGGCTTTGGCTATTTCTATCATTTTATAACCCGCTTTTGCCATAAGGCCATCTTCAATAAGCCTTTCTACTTTCAGTTTGTTTACCTTGCTCCAGTTGCTCTTGGGATTTCTTTGTGAAAAAAATTGTAAGAAACTATTTTCGTCTCTTTTGTTGGGCTTGCTGTCTATCCAGCCGAAACACAGTGCCATATCCACTGCCTCATTGTAGGTAATGCTGGGCGTGCCACTATTTTTCTTATAAATAATCAGCCACACATTTTTCTGCTTGTCGTAGTTTTGCTCTAGCCACTCATACCAAGCCATTTTGTCTTTGGCATAGAGTTGGGGAATGTCCTTTTGCATATAATTTACTATATTGTATAAGTGCTAAACAAAAAATGCCCACACTAGGCGGGCATTTTTATTTTGATTGTATAATTTTTACACATTCATCACAGTTTCTCTGCGTCTCATTTTTCCGGCAGGGATTCCAAACATCATTTTGAACCTGCGGCAAAAATAGGCAGTGTCTTTATAGCCTATTTCTTTACCAATTTCTCGGATACTCAGCTTGCTTGTTCTCAACAAATTCACAGCCGCTTCCATGCGTTGATACTCAATATAATCCTGCGGATTTATGCCGGTAAGCATTTTGAAATATTGTCCTACATAGTCTTCGCTCACGTTGGCTACATTGGCAAGTTGTTGGTTCGATAGGTCGCCACCCAAATGGTCTTTGATGTAACTAAAAATATCAATCAATCGAGGGTCTTTAAAGTAAGTGACATTGGTAGCCAATTGCTCCACAAACAAACCGTTGATGATGATATAACGAATAATTTCAATACCAATGCGTTCTGTATTGATTTTAATGATTCGTTCACGACCGGGATTGTTGCTGTATTGTTCTTTGATGGTTTCCATCAAAAAGCGGCTCAGCATCTCATTCTTTGCTATTTTAAAAGGCGGTATGTCCAGCGAAGAGAAAAAGTTTACCGTTTCAAACACTTTGGCATCGAAAGTAATGTAGCTAAATGTCTCGTCCAAGTTACCAATTTGCTCAGGGTCTTTTACACTGGCAAGGTACTTTTGCTTGTTCGACACATACTCCTCGTTGTTAATCTTCTGGGCATTTTTGGGGCCATAGGTAATGGGCGTGAGCTTACCACCGGGTATGAATACAAACTCTCCTTCTTCTATCTTGGCTTGGTCTGAGCCAAAATATAGTTCGCCTTTATTCAAATATATCAACCTGTTTTCTACATCATAGTAGTTGGTGATGAAGATAGGTTTTATTATTTTTATGTTCTTGGCTTTTATAAAGCGTATGCCTAACGATTCAATAATTTTATTGTAATCTTCCATGATTGTAGACTTTAGGGGAAAAAATTACAGGACTTGTACAAAACTAATATTGATTTTTGAATTTGCAAACATTTTGGCATTGTTAATTGTAATTTAACATATTTTTGTCTTATTTTTTCTTGAAATAATATATAATTATACCGCACAAATACCTTGAACAAATACTATTATTTTAATATTAACCATTTTAATCCATACAATCAAAAATAATTTTCTGAAACTTTTAATCCCAGATACTGTTTTATATTTGATATTTTTTTACAAATTTTAATTTACCTTTTTGCTCCCATCAATATTAAATTTTACAAACCTTAACTTATCATGTATATGAAAAAAGCAGTAGAGTTTAGCAAAAATGTGATACTGACCATTGGCGGTGTGGTGTGGTTGTTCACTGTAGTGTATTTTAGTGCGCTGGGTTTTATGGCTGCAATTTTAGCTGACAAAGGCTTCAAAGCCATAGGAAGCAAACTCACAGTGCAGCAAATTATTGACGAGATGGATGCGGCTGTTCACCACAGATATGAAGAATATCGCCACTCTTGGGATAATTTTCATTTAAAAAATATAAAACTGCCTTTCTAGTTTGGAAGGCAGTTTTTGACCATTTATCCTAACAAAAGTTTTTGTCCGGGCTTCACTTCGTTTCCTTTCAGCTTATTCAGCTTTTTAAGTTTTGAAAGTGGTATATCTGCCTTTTGACTTATGCTCCACAATGTGTCTCCCGGCTGAACAAAATACGTTTTCTTGCCTTTGAAAGTATTGGTTTCATGCCTGCTGGCATAAACTCTTTTATCATCATTTTTCTGGTAGTTTTCTTTCCATATTACCAATTTTTGACCTTGTTTCAGCGTGCTGCTCTTTAAGTTATTCCAAGCCATTATTTCTTTGGTCGTCACTCGATATTTTGTGGCTATCCTTTGCAAAATTTCGCCACGTTTCACCAAATGATTAAATGACGCCCTGGTGGAAGCTTTTTCAGAAAAAGGATTTACATCAGTTATCAACTCTTCGTTGCCCAACACAGAGCACGAATCCATAATACTGCAATAGTTGTTCATCAACACATGATATCTGGATGAAGGAATTCGCAACGGAAAATTTTTAACATACGAAGGAATAATATTTTTGGTAAGCATGGGATTCAATTTCTGAATTTCCTCCACACACATATCCAACTGTTTGGCCAGTATTTCTAAGTTAATGTATTGGTCGGTGTAAATTGTATGGTAATTGCCATAGTCTTCATAATAATCTACAAACAAGTTGTGTTCTTTACTATGATTCATCATATATGCTATAGCAATAAACTGAGGCACATAGCTGCGTGTTTCCCTTGGCAAATGATAATACACCTCCCAAAAATCTCTTTTGTTTCGGCAGGCTTTTACAGCACGAGCTGTAGCAGTAGGGCCACAGTTGTAAGCAGCCAAAGCCAATTCCCACTGACCAAAACGATCAAAAAGATATTTTAAATATTTACATGCAGCTACGGTAGATTTCTCAGGGTCTTGACGTTCATCGAAATACCAGTCAATTTTTAAATCGAGCGACTCGCCTGTGGCAGGCACAAATTGCCACAAACCTACTGCACCCGCTCTGGAGCGTGCCCTCGGATTGAGGCCTGATTCTACGATAGAAAGATATTTTAACTCATCGGGCATTCCATACTGCTTGAGTATACGCTCAAAAATAGGGAAATATAAATCTTTTCTTCTCAATACCATTTTTGAATATTCACGATTGCGAACAGTGAAATAGCTAATGAAGCTATAGACAGTGTTGTTAAAAGTGAGTGGTATTTCGGTATGCTTCGAAAGCTTTTTTAGTCTGATGCGTATGCTATCCTTATCGGGCATTGGCACAGGTTCATCGTAGGGCAATGGAGCTGGCTCAGGAGTGAACTCATTGGTGACAACCGGACCATTGTCGGGGATATTAATTACATCTTCTTCGTCTTGCGCAATGGCAATAGCTGAAAGCAGAAGTAAGTAAATAAAAAAAACCGGTTTGGGGACGCTATTTTTTAAGCTAAAATTCAATTTTGTACTTTTTCAAGTACTAAGATACGAACTAATTCAAAATTTGGTTAGCAAATGTTAATAATTCCTGCTCTTTAAAATCGCCAGCCAACACTTGCAAACCTATGGGAAGGCCTTTGCTATCTGCACCTACGGGCACAGAAATGCCGGGAATACCCACAATATTTGCCGTAACTGTGAATATATCGGCCAAATACATAGCCAAAGGATCGTCTGAAAATTTACCTAGTTCCCATGCAGTGATGGGGCTAGCGGGCATGATTAAGAAATCGTATTCGCTAAAAATCTTGTCAAATTCTTCCTTAATAAGCCTGCGTACTTTTTGAGCTTTGGTAAAATAAGCATCGTAGTAACTGGCACTCAAAACGAATGTCCCGAGCATAATGCGCTTTTTTACCTCTTTACCAAATCCTTCTGCCCTTGATTTTTTAAACATTGACATCAAATCGGTAGTGTTTGGGCTGCGGTAGCCATAGCGAACGCCATCAAATCTGGAAAGATTGGAACTGGCCTCGGCTGTGGTAAGTATATAGTAAGTAGGCAAAGCATATTCAAGCAAAGGCAATTCTACTTCGTGGAGCGAATGGCCTTGCTTTTTAAGCTTTTCTATTTCAGAAAGAGTGGTATTTTTTACATCGGTTTCAACTCCATTGCTTGAAACTCCATCTTTTAAATAAGCAATTTTGTATTTTTTATCAGAACTAAGAAGATTTGAATATGCAGGAACGGGCTTTTGCGATACTGTGCTGTCTTTTTCATCGTTTCCGGCTATCACCTCAAGGGTGAGGGCTACATCTGAAACCGAATGTCCAAATATTCCTATGCAGTCAAACGAAGAAGCGTAGGCTATCAATCCCCAACGTGAAATACGTGAATAAGTAGGTTTTAAACCCACTATTCCGCAAAAAGAAGCAGGTTGACGCACAGAACCACCTGTGTCTGAGCCAAGAGAAACCAAGCACATGTCGGCTTGAACGGCTACAGCCGACCCGCCAGAAGAGCCACCCGGTACTCTATTTTTACCAACAGCATTGATAGCAGGACCAAAAGCAGAATTTTCGTTTGAAGAACCCATTGCAAACTCATCGCAGTTTTGGCGACCAATGACTATGGCATCTTCTTTGAGCAATCGCTCAACAACAGTAGCATTGTACTGAGCAACAAATTTGTCTAGTATTTTTGAGGAAGCTTGCAATCCGTGGTTTTCGTGGCTCAAGACATCCTTTAGACCTACCACCATCCCTGCCAATTTACCGGCTTTTCCCGATGCAATTTTTGCATCAATTTCTTTGGCCTTCAAAAGAGCTTCTTCTTCGTATACTTCAACAAAGGCATTGAGATGGGCGTTGGCTTTGATGTTTTGTAAATAATGCTCTACCAACTGCACACAATTGACCTTCTTGGCAGCAATATCTGCCTTGACTTGTTGCAAAGAACTGTACTTAATCAAAGTATTATGCTGATTTTATGGTTTTAGACGAATCATCAGCGTTTTTTACGCCCTCTTCTATGTTGTCTTTTATTTCTTTGGTTGCATCTTTGAACTCACGGATGCCTCTGCCTAAGCCGCGAGCAAGTTCGGGTATCTTTTTTGCTCCAAAAAGGAACACAATTGCTAAAAATATCAATACTGCTTCTGTGGCACCTAGTCCGCCCAAGAAAGCCAATGTGGTAGTCAATGTTGTAATCAACATGATGATGAATTTTTAAATTTGAGTTGCAAATTTACGAAATAAAATGCTGCGAACACATTATTTTGTTTAAATATGCTTTTGTGGAATATGTTTTGAATTTTACAGAACCATAAAATTCACCAGCCTCGATTTTACTGACCAAATCGAGACTGATAATATGAGTAATTTACAGTTTATGCCTTGACTTTAGAACCAATAAAGCCATAAAATGCTATGTAGATATAACAAACTAAGGGTACTAAAAATGCAATCTGTATATCAGCTTTCCAATCGGAAACCAATCCCATAAGCGGTGGCACAATGGCACCACCTACAATGGCCATAATCAAATATGAAGACCCTGCTTTGGTAAACTTTCCAAGCGATGATATACCCAATGTAAATATGGTAGGAAACATGGTAGAATTGCAGAAACCGACAAAAGTAATACACCAAAGTGCTGTGTAGCCCTGTCCAGATATGGCCAACGCCAACAATGCTATGACCACCACGGCATTGACCCCAAGCCATACTCTGGGGTTGAGTTTGGTGAGCAATGCTGCTCCCAAAAACCTGCCTATCATGGCAAAAAGCATGTAGAAACTCACATAATTTTTTGCATCTAGTTCGCCCAAACCGGCTATGTGTGGCAGCTTGGCAAATTTTATCAAGAAACTCCCTATGGCTACCTCAGCACCTACATATAAAAATATGGCCAAAACACCCATTGTAAGATGGCTAAATTGCCACACACTGGTTTTGTTTGCAGCTGCTGTGGTGTTTTCCGTTTCATCTTCGGTTTCTTCTGCCGCCTCAATTACAGGTAGATTAGAAAAATATATTAGTAAAGCAATGAGCACTAACACACCTGCCAACGCAGCATAGGGCAATATCACAGATCTGGCTTCGGAGATTTGGTAGGCCAGCTTTTCTGCCTCAGAAAGGGCAGACCATTGCTCTGCGGAATATTCTATACCCGATAAAATTAAAAGTCCGCCTAGGTATGGACCGATGGCCGCTCCAAGCGAGTTGATGGCTTGTGTGAAATTAAGACGAGATGAGGCTGTTTCGGGCTTGCCGAGGAGAGCTACATAAGGATTGGCAGCCACTTGCAACAAAGTGATTCCTGAACCTAAAGTAAAGAGCCCTGCCAAAAAGATTCCGTAAATTCTGGTAGTGGCCGCAGGAATGAATATCACCGCTCCCAAAAACATGATACCAAGGCCCAAAATGATGCCCCATTTGTAACCGATTTTTTTAAGAACCCATCCGGCCGGAAGTGACATCACGAAATAGGCACCAAAAAAAGCAAACTGCACCAAAGAAGACTGGAAATCGCTAAGGTCGCAGGCTTTTTTGAGGTGAGGAATGAGAATATCATTTACGTTTGTTACTACTGCCCAAATGAAAAATAACGAAGCCAATACAGCAAGTGCACCGTTGTAGTTTTGATTTTGGTCTATTTGAGTTTTTGTAGATGAGCTTTGAGTTACTACTGCCATTGAAACCTAATGAATTACTAAAATTTTTAAAAAAGCACGCCCACAAAAATAGGATAAGATTTTCCTTTATAAAACCTATTTTTCATTATGGTGCTAAAAAATCTATTATTTTTTGAGAAATGAAGCCAATTTGTTCTTCATCCAGCTCTGTGTGCATAGGCAAGGAGATAACTTCTGTAGACAATCTCTCAGAAATATCTAAGTTCTGGTTTTTATAAAACTGCTTGTAAGCGTTCTGTTTATGTAAAGGAAGCGGATAATAAACCATAGAAGGAATTGATAGCTTGTGTAAATATTCTTTTAATAAGTCTCTTTTCCCATTTTTTATCCTTAATGTGTATTGATGAAATACATGAGTAGATTTTTCAAACCTGTAGGGAGTTTCTATAATATCTAGTTTACTAAAATATTTATCATATAATGAGGCATTTATCTGTCTTTTATTGATGTAATTATTTAAGTAAATTAATTTTACTGATAAAACAGCTGCTTGAAGCGTATCGAGCCGCGAATTGATGCCTATCTCATCGTGCATATATTTGGTTGGCTGCCCGTGGTTGGCTATGGTTTTCATTTTCTTTGCCAACTGCTCGTCATTTACAGAGATGGCACCACCATCGCCCATGCAGCCCAAATTTTTAGATGGAAAAAATGAAGTAGTTCCTACGTGACCGATGGTTCCTGTCATTTTTTTTGACTCATCGGGAAGTGTGTATGTAGCTCCTATAGATTGTGCATTGTCTTCGATTACAAACAGATTGTATTTCTGTGCCAATTTCAACAAAGGCAACATATCGCAACTTTGCCCAAAAAGATGGACAGCAATAATAGCACGGGTTTTTTCCGTAATCAAGGGCTCAACAGAATTGGCATCAACATTAAAAGTGTTTTCATCTACATCGGCAAAAACGGGAACAAGCCCCAGCAGAGCCACTGCTTCAGCAGCAGCCACGTAGCAAAACGAAGGAACTATCACCTCTGAGCCACGAGGGATATCGAGTGCCATAAGTGTTATTTGAATAGCATCGGTGCCATTGGCACAGGTTACCACATGATTGCAACCTAAATAGCCGGCCAATTGGTCTGCAAAAAATTGTACTTTTTCTCCGTTGATAAAATCTGTTTTATTAAGCACCTCAAAAATAGAATTATCTATTTCCGATTTAATTTTTTGATATTGTCCCTCTAAATCCACCATTTTTATTGGTCTCATAACTGACTATTTATAATTATTTTAAGAAATATACCTGTTTTAGTGCTTAAAAATTTTGAATAATCCGTGATTTTTTGAATTATTGCCTTCAAAGTAAATAACATAAAATTACAAATAGCAGGCGAACAAAATCTTTTATCGGAATCATGGCGAAAAATGTAGCGAAAATCAAGAAAGTTGCGGTATTTACCTCGGGCGGAGACGCACCGGGAATGAATGCTGCCGTAAGAGCAGTGGTGAGAGGAGCGGTGTACCACGGCATAGAAGTATGTGGTATCATCAGAGGCTACGATGGATTGATAAAAGGCGATATCATAGACATGGACGGCTATTCGGTGAGTAACATCATTCAAAGGGGCGGTACTATATTAAAATCTGCCCGAAGCGAGGAGTTTCGTACCAAAGAAGGAAGAGCGAAAGCATACGACAATATCAAAAAGTTCAAAATAGACGGCTTGGTAGCCATAGGAGGCAATGGTACCTACACCGGTTCTATGTTGTTTAGCAAAGAATTTGATATTCCCGTGATAGGCGTGCCCGGAACGATAGACAATGACTTGTATGGTTCTGACTACACCATAGGATATGATACAGCGGTGAACACGGCACTTTCGGCCATAGATAAAATAAGAGATACTGCCGATGCTCACGACAGAATTTTCTTTGTGGAAGTGATGGGTCGCGATTCAGGATTTATAGCCATACGTTCTGCCATAGGTGGCGGAGCCGAGTTGGCCATGATTCCCGAAACAAAAACCTCTACCCAATATGTAATCAATAAACTTAAAGAAGTATCGAACCACAGCCGTGCATCGCACATCATTGTAGTGGCAGAAGGAGACGAGGAGGGCAGCGCGCAAGACATAGCATCGCGCGTAAAGCGTTCGCTTCCTCACTTAGATATAAGAGTGACACAACTAGGACACATCCAAAGAGGCGGTTCGCCCACGGCAGCCGATAGGGTGTTGGCTAGCAGATTGGGATTGGGTGCATTGGAAGGCTTGCTGGAAGGCAGGAGCAATGTAGCCGCAGGTATAATCAACAGAAAATTGGTTTATACAAGCTTTGAAGACGCTATCACTAAGAAAAAACCCTACAACCGAGAGTTGGTGAGGATGATAGAAATATTAAGCGGAAGAAGCTACAAGTTCAAGTTAAGTGAACAAATGGAAGAGTAAAACAAAAGCCCCATCATTTGGGGCTTTTGTTTTTAGTTTACCATACCTAGGCTTTTGTGATAATCTACCAGCGACTGGAGCGGTGCTTGAATAATTTTGGTGACATTGGCATTTTTGGCTTTGGCCACTTCAAATAATATGTCCCTCAAATAGTGAGCCACAGAACCCACAAAACCAATTTCGTAGTTTTGATAGTTTTCGTAGCGACAAATGGTATTGGTAAACTGTGCGTCAAAGCTCTTGTAAACCAAATTGTGCATATATGGGTCATTGATATTTTCTACAATAAATGGCATAAATGAGGCCAAATATCTGCTTGGAAAAGGCTTTAAATATACTGCATCGAGTATTTCTTTGGTGCCATCGGTATATTTTGCTTCAAATTTCTCACGAATGTGTGTAGGCATGGCTTTGCGAATGTAATCGGCTACCAATAGTTTACCATTGTAGCCACCGCTTCCTTCATCGCCCAAAAATAAACCCAACGAATGCACATTCCATATCACATCTTTGCCATTGTAAAGACACGAATTTGAACCTGTTCCTGCAATACAAGCTATGCCAGGCTTGTCGCCAAACAGTGCACGTGCAGCTGCCAACAAATCGTGGTTAACATTTATTTCTGTTTTGGGAAATACAGCTACGATACCCGATTTCACCACATCTCTTTGGGCTTGTAGCTCGCAGCCTGCTCCATAGAAAAATATTTTATCTACGTTTCCTGAAAATTCCAGATTGGGCAATAGTGTTTCTTTCAGGCTTTTTTGTATGTCGTCAGCCGATTGGTAATAGGGATTCATACCTATGGTTTTATACTCATAAGTAATATTGTTTTTATCGGCAAAAAGCCAGCTGGTTTTGGTAGTACCGCTTTCTACTATGGCAATCATATAGGTGTGAAGTTATTATAATAATAGATGTTGATTAAAAAGTCTGCAAAACTAATCAATTAGCGTCAATGTACAGCCACTGTAGCAAAAAACTAACGTATATTTTTGAGATTATGCACCAATTCAATAGAGGCTTGGGCATCGTCTATTCCATATCCATTGCCTGCCAATATGCTTTTATATACTTGGGTATGAAGCCCCGTAAAGCCTTCGGAAAACTCTAACTCTGTGCCATCCATTTGTAAACTTCTGTAGGTGCGTTTGCCTTGTGCTGCCACGTTTGTGGGCAAGTCAGCCGCATCTATCGACAAAAACCAGCTTACTTCTGCGTTTTGGAGTGAGAGCGAGCCTTTGGCTTTAGTGGAGCTGTAGTAATCCAATGTGTAGCTTTGTACATTTCCAAATATCCATATTAACATATCAAAAAAATGAATACCGATGTTTGCAATAATGCCCCCGGAACGCTCTTCGTTTCCCTTCCACGAATACTGATACCATTTTCCTCTTGAAGTGATGTAAGTGAGGTCTATATGATGCCGATGTGTTATGTTGGAAACAGATTCTTTAAGTGCCATAATCGATGGATGATGCCTTAGTTGAAGCACTGTGTAAACTTTTTTACCCAATTCTTGCTCTATTTCTTTCAAATGAGATAGATTCCACGGCTTTAGGACCAATGGCTTTTCACAAATGGCGTTTGCACCCAAGCGCAGTGCCATTCTTATGTGGGCATCGTGCAGATAATTTGGCGAACATATTGAAAGAAATTCTATCCCTTCGCCATTTCTTTTTAACTTTTCCAAGTGACGATCAAAGCGTTCGGTTTCTGTGAAAAAATCGGCCGATGGAAAATATGAATCAATAACGCCTACAGCATCGTGTGGGTCTAGGGCAGCCACGAGATTGTTGCCCGTTTCTTTTATGGCTTGAAGGTGGCGAGGGGCAATGTACCCCGCCACTCCTGTGATGGCAAAACGTTTGGATGCAGGCTGCAATGAGAAATTTTTTTTGCAATATACGCTTTGTTAGTTCAAAATACTTTGCACTTGCAACTTTTTCAATCGCTCGTTTTCTTCACTCAATTCTTTGATGGTTTTTATGTAATCTTGCTCTTTTCGCATCACTTCTTCTTGTGTAGCCATCAATTCTTCCATATTTTGACGAATCTCTTCCTCTTGGCTATGCATTTGCTCTGTGCGCTCTTGCAGCTGTTGCACCAACACATGCGTGTGCTCATTTGTGCGTACCGATTGCAACACCGAAGCCAAGTCTTCGCCCAATTTTTTAATAAAATCTATTTGGTAATCTTCGAAAGGATGAAAAGAAGCCAACTCTATCACGCCCATAGATTTATCGTCTATCACCAATGGCATTAAAAGAACAGCCCTAGGAAGTGCCTCGCCTAGTCCTGAGGTGATTTTTACATAATCTTCAGGCACTTCGGTGATATAGATATAGTCCTTTTCCAAAAACACCTGACCTACCAAGCCTTCACCGGGTTCTAATTGGCTATTAATAAATTTTTTCCTTGAATAGGCGTAACAAGCCGTCATTTCAAGATACAAACTTCCATCTTTGCCGGTATTTGCCACAAAAAGTGAGCCTTGATTTGCTTTCACATATTTTACCAATTCGCTTATGAAAATATCGCTCAATTGGCTGAGGTTGGTGTTGTTGTTTCGGAATATTTCACCAAACTTGGCAAAGCCTTGGTTTATCCAAAAGCGTTTTTCGTCTTCCAGCTTGAACTTTTGGAGTTCATCGCGCATGGTTACCAACGAATGCCCGAGAGAATCTTTGTCACTCACAGGATGAAAATCGTAACTAAAATCGCCTTTGCCTATATGTGACGCAAATTCTCCTGCATTTTTAAGGTTGTCAGAGAGTTGGTTTGTAGCTTCTATTACCTCACCTACTTCATCTCTTCTTAAAATCTGTTCTTTGATAAGCTCCCCACTCGATATTCGTTTGATAAGTTGCACGATTCTGTTTATAGAATGATTCAAATAGTTATAAATGCTCCTCCACATAAAGAAAGAGAATATCAATAAGGCTATTAAAACAAAGAATATAACATAAACAATTCGTTCTGTGTGTAATCTTAGATACTTTACACTATTGTCTTTATGCTCTATGTATTTACGCAAGCCACTAAAAATTTTGTTATATATGTCCCAATATGCTTTGTCAAATTGATTACTATGGTATTGTGACAAATATTCATCAAAGCTTAACGAAGCGGACTCTCTATTTTGCATATAATAGTCTTCCCCTTTACTAATAATATCAAAATATTTGTTTGATACATTTCTATAATTATCTAAAGAAACAAGAATCGAATCGTACAAGGGTGCGTAATAGTCTAGCCCGAGCGTATCACAATGAAGCTTTATTATTTTAACTACATTTTGTATACCGTTTGTGCTTTGTGCAAATCCTTTTGTTATCCCTGTTGTATCTCTAAGTATACTTGCTTTACTTACGTAATACACCGTTTGTCCTAAATTGAACTGAGCAACAAAAGTGAGAGTAATATTGGGCTCTGCATGGGTGTTTAAAGAATAAAACTTGTTTTTTATGATATAATTCTCATAAAGTATGTAAACAGAGAAAGAGGTAAAGCCAAAAACTAAAAATAAAACAATGACTGTTATTCGACCTTTTATTGTTTTTATGTTAAGTGTTTTAAAGATGTTCATGTTTTATTTATAATGAGTAATTATTACAATCGTATTAACATAGTAAATACGGTATCTATAATTTAATGTTATATATTGCAATAATACAATAAATAGTTTTAGTGAAAGTAAAAGACTTTGAATCAGCATTTGACAGATGCAATTTTGCCCAAAAAGAGGCCATCAATCGTATCGAAGGCCCTGTGTTGGTGGTAGCAGGTCCGGGCACGGGTAAAACCCAAATATTATCGCTACGCATAGGCAAAATTCTGAAAGAAACCGATGCGATGCCACATAACATACTGTGTTTAACTTACACCGATGCCGGCACTGTAGCTATGCGCAAGCGATTGCTCGAGCTCATAGGCCCTGATTCTTACCGTATCCATATTCACACTTTTCACTCATTTTGCAATGCTGTCATTCAAGATAATAGAGAGTATTTCGGTGGAACATTTAATTTACAGCCTGTTACACCACTAGAGTCTATTGATATTTTTTACAAACTGATAGATAATTTTAAAACAGAGAACCCATTAAAAAAATTTGTAGGCGAGATATATTCTGTGTATCCCAGGCTAAAATCACTCTTTGAAACCATAAAAAAAGAGAATCTTTCCGTAGATTTTCTACTTGAAAAAGCCAATTCATACATTGATGGTCTTAGCACCAACCCCGAGTTCATTTATCAAAAGGACTCAAAGTATGGCAAAAAGGGAGAGCCTAAGCAAAAAAAAATAGAAGAAGCCACCCAAAAAATGGAGATGTTCAAGGCTGCCGTTGGCGAGTTTTCAAACTACGAAGCCCTGATGAAGCAGCACCAACGCTACGACTTCAACGACATGATAAACTGGGTGATAGCGGCTTTTCACCAAAATGATACACTTTTGGCTCGCTATCAAGAACAATACCTTTATTTTTTGGTAGACGAATTTCAAGACACCAATGGTGCACAAATAGAAATACTGAACTTGCTCACCGGCTATTGGGACAGCCCAAATGTATTTGCCGTGGGCGATGACGACCAATCTATCTACAGCTTCCAAGGAGCAGAAAACGAGCGCATCAAAGAATTTGTGGCCAAATATAAAACGGAGCTTTACCCCGTAGTGCTTACTGACAATTACCGCTCCACTCAGCAAATACTAGACCTGTCGGGGACACTCATAGAGGCAAACAAAACGCGATTGATTTATGACCATACGCTCAAGTCTATCTACGAGAAGCTAGACCGCAAGCTCCATAAAACACTTCAATCGCACAAAACTGTGCAAGAAGGAAAAGTGGAAGTCAGAGAGTGCTACAACAGCTTTCACGAAACGGCCTATATTGTAAAAGAGATAGAAGAAAAGCTCTCTGGCGGAGCAGATTTGTCGAATATTGCCATTATTTACCATAACCATAGACATATTGAAAGTTTGGTAAAGGTATTTGAACACAAAAAAATACCCTATAATGCCAAACTTAAATCCGATATTCTCAAAACCGATTTTATCGACAAGATCATATCAATTCTTCAATACATAAGCGAAGAAAACACGCGTACAGACTCTGCCGAACACCTGCTTTTTGAAATTATGCACTTTCATTTTTTCAAAATCGAGCACAGAGACATTGCCAGGCTGGCACGTGAATGTAGAGAAAGAGACATTCCTTGGAGAGTGGCTATTGCAGACAAAGCCCTGCTTTTTAAACTGGGGCTAGAAACATCTTCTGCCATTTCGTTTTTGGAAGATAAACTTTCTTATTGGCAAAAAGAGATGCACAATGTGACCCTGCAAGTGTTGTTTGAAAAAATCATTTCTAAAGGCGGCATCATCAGCTATGTAATGCACTCTCCCGAAAAAATATGGCTCTTGCAGAGTTTGACGGCTTTTTTCAACTTTATAAAAGACGAATCGGCAAAAAATCCGGAAATCACTTTGGCTGAATTATTGGAAATGTTGGAAAAAATGAAAGCCAACGGCATAGCCATCAGTCTTGATAAAATAGTGTATGCTGAAAATGGCGTAAACTTAGTCACGGCCCACTCTTCAAAAGGACTGGAATATGAAACAGTGTACATTATTAATTGTGTATCTGATGAATGGGAGAAAAAACGAAAACAAAACGCAGGCTTCAAATTTCCGCCTCTTTCTGAAATAGGCGATGAAGCCGAAAACGATGATTCTGCAAAAATAGAAGAAGAACGCAGGCTTTTCTATGTGGCCATGACCCGTGCCAAGCAGAATCTTTACATTTCGTATCCGGCCATGAAAGTGACCGATGCTGATATAGAAAAGGCCACCATCGAGAAATCTACCTTTGTGGCAGAACTTTTGGAAAAAACAAATGTAGATTTTCGCAAAATACATCTGGAAAACGAGGCTTTGGCTGAGTATGCACTTTATAACTTGCTGGAATCTCCACTATCCGAAGTAGAAAAAATGGAGCGTGCCTTTGTAGAAGACGCGCTCAAAGGCTACAGACTGAGTGTAACTCATCTAAATAAATATTTGAAGTGTAAGCTATCGTTTTATTTTGAAAACATATTGCGAGTGCCTACAGCACGGAGTGCCAGCATGGGCTTTGGAAATGCCATTCACTATGCTTTGGAAAAACTTTTTGCCGCCATGCAACAACATCCTGAAAAGAAATTTCCAAGTGTAGACGAGTTTTTGCTGATGTTTAACAAAGGCCTGGAAAAATATGAATCGCACTTTACCAAAGCTGAACTCAAGCTCAAAAAAGAATATGCCACGCTGCTTTTGCCTGACTACTATAAACAATACATAAATGAATGGAACAAAGTGGTGGTGAGCGAATATAAAATGCACCATGTGGTGTATGAAAGTATTCCCTTGAGCGGAGCGCTCGATAAAATAGAGTTTTCGGGCAATGTCATCAATGTAGTGGACTACAAAACGGGCTCGCCCGACAACGCCAAGAAAAAACTAAATGCGCCACTGGCATTTGCCAATGCCGAAAACGATAGTTTTGAAAAGGTGCACGGAGGCGACTATTGGAGGCAAATTGTTTTCTACAAAATATTGATAGACAACGATAAAACAAAGAAATGGGAAATGGAGTCGGGCGAAATAGATTTTGTGCAGAAAAACAAAGAAGGTAAATTTGAAAAGCTGAAACTGCACCCTACCGGCCAAGACATAGCCATAGTACAAAGTCAAATAAAAATGGCTTACGATGGCATATTAACACACGACTTTTACAAAGGCTGCGGCAAAGAAGACTGCAAATGGTGCAATTTCGTGAAGAATAATTTTGTAGAAGTGCCAGAAGAGGAGGATAATTAAAGCTTAAATTGATATAAATATCAAAAAACCTTATCCACATTTGGTTTTTTTCGTATCATTACCACATTCTTGTACCAAGAATCTATTTAGAAAGAATCATACATTTAGATGGGAATAACAAATACTACGGAGAAAGACGCTTTGAGCCATGTGGTATGGCTTCACCAAACGTTGCAGAGAAAGAAAATTATTTTGGCTTTTGAAGGCGGATTTACTCAGTCGCTTACTAAAAATATATTGGCACTCACTGAGCAACGCATGAACCAGCTTGAAAAAGATCAGCCTATAAAAAAGCGTGTTTTCAATGTGATGGTGGAGTGTCTGCAAAACATTTGCAAACATGCAGACGAAGCCGAAAAGCCCAACGATTGGATGAACGATGGTATCTTTGTGATAGGAAAAGACGAAGATGGTTATTTTTTGGTTTCAGGAAATTTCATCAAAAGCGATGAAGTGCCTACTCTTGAAGCAAAAATAAAATATGTAAACAGTTTGGAGAAAGAAGACTTGGCTAGGCTCTACAAAACCAAATTACAGTCTACTCAGTTGTCTGAAAAAAGTGGCGCAGGTTTAGGATTGATAGACATTGCTCGCAAATCGGGCAAAAAGCTTGATTATGAATTTTTGAAAGTCGACCAAAAGTTTTCTTTTTACATTCTCACCACAAAAATAGAGAAACCATAATCAGAATAAAAAACCCAAATCATGGATATACATTCCATAAGAAAGGATTATAAAATAGGCACTTTAGATACAAAAGATGTACACCCAAACCCTATTACGCAATTCCAAAAATGGTTTAACGAAGCCCTGAAAGCCGAGGTATTAGAACCCAATGCCATGACATTGGCCACTTTGGATAGTGAAAACAGGCCTCATGCACGCATTGTGCTTGTAAAAGACATTTCGGAAAACGGTTTTACCTTCTTTACAAACTATCTTAGCAATAAGGGCAAACAAATAGCTGCGCAACCCCAAGCAGCACTTCTTTTTTTTTGGCCTGAGTTAGAGCGCCAAGTACGCATTGAGGGTGTAATAGAAAAAGTAAGCAAAGAAGAGTCTTCTACATATTTTCATTCTCGTCCGCGCGGTAGCCAAGTGGGTGCACACGTATCGCCCCAAAGCCAAATAATACCCAACAGAGACTATTTGGAAACACTTCAAGCTGAGTTGGAAAAAAAATTTGAGGGAAAAGAAATTCCTCTCCCTGATTATTGGGGTGGCTATCTCCTCAAGCCCCAATCGGTAGAATTTTGGCAAGGTCGTCCAAGCCGCCTTCACGACCGTATTTTATATTCAAAAGACAAAGAAAACGACTGGAAAATAGAACGTTTAGCTCCATAGTTTGGCTACAGATACAACCATAGTTCACAAAAGCTTCTTTTTGTAAATAATATTTCGTAATTTAGAACATGCAAAAAATGTTCTTTTTGTTGATTTTTAGTGTCGTTATATTATCTACAAACGCACAGTCGAAATCTACCACAGCTGATTCTGTGAAGACGATAAAATCAAAGCCGGATACCACAGTGAAATCTACAGAGGAAGAGACTGTGGAGATCGGCTACGGAACCATCCTGAAAAGCAGACAAACAGAGTCCATTTCTTCTATCAAAGTAGAAGATATTCGCATGACCATCAATGCTACGATAGGACAAGCCATTCAAGGGCGAGCGGCAGGTGTGTATGTGACAAGCAGCGGTGAGCCCGGTGGCCGATACTCATCTGTAAACATCAGAGGCATATCAAGTGCCTTTGGAAGCAATCAGCCTTTGGTGGTTGTAAACGGAATGCCTACCACAAGCGATATTCTTAACATGCTCAATCCCAATGACATAGAGCGTATCGATATTCTCAAAGATGCTGCCTCTTGTGCCATCTATGGCAGCAGAGGTGCCAATGGTGTCATTATTATAACCCTCAAATAGTCTTACTTATTTTTTTATTTTCCGCATATTTTTTATGCCACTTGGTGTAAAACACTAATTTTGCACCGCTTTTTTTCAAAAAGCATCGTTTTCAGCAAAGTTATCTCACATCATATACACCTTTTCTTAAATGCTTACAGTAGAAAAAATAGGCGGTACTTCCATGACTGCCTTTGGAGATGTAGTAAAAAATATTATATCGCACAAGCGCACGGGCAAAGAACTATATAACCGTATATTCATTGTGTCGGCCTATGCCGGAGTTACCAATTGGCTTTTGGAAGACAAAAAAACGGGCGCACCGGGCATTTACCACCATTTTATCAATCAAAAAGATTTCAGAAAGTCGCTTGATGAACTTGATGCCAAGCTGAAAGAGATGAACAAAAAATATGTGGAACTGGGTCTCAATCTCAAAGAAGCAGACGAGTTTATCGAAAAGCGCATTAACGATGCAGAACGTTATTTGGTGTCTTTGGGCGATGTGTTGGCTTCGGGCTATGTGAGCAGAGAAAATATTTTCCAAGCCGCAAGAGAAATTTTGGCTTCCATTGGCGAATCGCATTCGGCATTCAACTCTGTAAACATCTTAAACAATAAAGGTATAAATGCAGTGTTTGTAGATTTGAGTGGTTTTCACGATTCTGAACCGCTTACGATAGACCAGCGCATAGCTAGCTCACTTAACGGAATAGACTTTGCCAACAATGTCACTATCGTTACAGGCTACACCAAAGGTACAGAAGGCATCATGCGTGAGTTTGACAGAGGCTATTCTGAAGTTACATTCAGCAAAGTGGCAGTGGCAGTAAAAGCCGATGAAGCCATTATTCACAAAGAATATCACCTTTCGTCTGCCGACCCCAACATCGTGGGGGTAGACAATGTGGTGCCTGTAGGCTACACCAACTACGATGTGGCCGACCAATTGGCCGATGTAGGCATGGAGGCCATCCACCCCAAAGCCTCTAAACCTTTGGAAATCAATGGAATTAATCTTAGAATTAAAAACACTTTTGAGCCCGACCATCCCGGCACGCTCATCACCAAAAACTATGTGGGCGAGCACAAGCGTGTAGAAGTAATCACCGGAACAGACAAAGTGGTAATCATAGACGTACATGACCCCTTGATGGTGGGCGAAGTAGGTTTTGATTTAAAACTTATGCAAGACTTTGCCGACTTTGGCATCAGCTACATTTGCAAAGCCACCAGTGCGAACAGCATTTCTGTGGTGGTTTGGGAAAAAGATTTTAAGCAAGCCCTTCAAGAACGACTCCAAAGCAAATATCAAACAGTAGAAACCCGCAAAGTAGCCATCGTTTGTCTGATAGGTACAAACATAGACCAGCCGGGCGTGCTTGGCAAAGCAGCAGTGTCGCTTGGAGAGAACAACATTAATATTCTGGCAGTGAGCCACTCGCTACGCCAAGTAAACATACAGTTCATCATAGAGCGAGACAAATTCAAAGACGCCATTAGGGTTTTGAACGGAAATATATATTTTAAATAAAAAGCTAAACAGCCTGTTTTTGTATTGAAACAGGCTGTTTTACAAATACATATTGAAAACTGCCTTCAAAAAAATTGTACTTTTTGGACCCGAATCTACGGGCAAAACATGGTTGGCCGAAAGGCTTGCCGACCACTATCATACGGTGTGGGTAGCAGAATATGCTAGAACTTACCTAGAGTCGAAAAAGAAATATTACAATTTTTATAGTAACGGCAGCGAAGAAATATGCCTCCAAGAAGATATTTTACCCATCGTATTGGGACAAATGGCAATTGAGGATGTGATTGAAAAAAACGCTCATAAGCTCATTTTTTACGATACCAATCCCCTTCAAACCAAAGTATACGTTAATCATTACTACAGAACAGATTATGCTTGGTTGCTAAAAGTTTTGGAAGAAAGGCATTATGATTTCTACCTATTAACCAATACAGATGTGGCCTGGCAGCCCGATGCCCTCCGCGACCGCCCCGAAAACCGAGACGATATGTTTTTGCTTTTTAAAACAGAGCTTGAAAAAAGAAAACTGCCCTTTGCTATCGTTTCCGGCACAGACCAAGAACGCATGCAAAAAGCAATAGCGTATGTGGATGGGTTTATAAAAAATTATTAAAAATTTTGTGGAAAAATCTGTTCATAACTTTTTGAGAGTTGAAATCTCTCTTTGCCTATATTGCATAAAAATACATTGCTATGGGTAGAACTAATGCACTGAATATCAATCGATTATCAAAGTATAATTTTAAGTTTATCTCCCTTGAAGAGGTTTTGGTGCTTGAGTACCTTATAGCCTATTACCAAAAAAATCAGTTGGATATTGTGGTGCCAAATCGCATAGAGCTGGAGCTGGGTCTCAAGCGCACAAAGATTACAAAAGCCACCGAAATGCTGGAAGAAAAGGGCTATGTAACGGCAAAAATCGAAAACCTAAGAACCAAATACAGCCTGGATTTCGACAAAATCGTAAAAGACCTCAACAAGCTGGTAGTGAACAAAAATAAGTATGCCATGCAGTTTTTTCTTTTCGTACAAAATCCAAATGGCTTCAAAACCAAAGCTGCCAAGGCCAAAAAGGGCAAAATAGTACAAAAATCAAAAGAAAAAACAGCAACTACAGCTTCGCAAATGTCTCTTTTTTAGATTTACCAAACATGAAGTATCGAATACTTTTTATTGTAGGTCTGTATGTAATAAATTTTGCCAATGCACAAGTGCAAGACTTCTACATCATTCACAGGGGCGACACCGTGGGCTTGGTTTATACTGAGCAAAAAACACCGGATATATTACATACCCAATATAGCATAAAAAGCGATGTGGATGTGATGTTTATTATCCACCTGCAAATATACACAACCATGAACGTGCGGTTTGAAAATGGTTCTTTGTCATCGTCCGATGTGGTGCAAAAATCAAATAGGGGTGTGTTTGATGGTGATGTAAAGACCAAGTGGATAAAAGACAAATACACTGTATTAAAAAATGGGCGAAGTTTCTATTTGAACGAGAAAAGCATCAAGTGGACTGTATCAAAACTATATTTTGAAGAACCTACAGGAATTAATAAAATCTACAGTGAAGAAATAGGCAAATTTGTAGAGCTGGAGAAAAACTCAAAAAATTGCTACAAACTAAAGGTAAACTATCCCACTTCTTATTGCTACGAAAATGGAAAACTTCAAAATGTGAAGGTAGAGTCTATCGTAGGCGACATATTATTTGTTCGGAAAAACCGATAGCTTTCATCGCTTTAAAAAAACAGCTGAGAAGCCACAGCATCGGCATAAAGCTTGCCTTCTTGAGTAAGCTTCAGTTGGTTATTATCCACATCAACCAAACTTTTGCTTTTTAGTAATAAACACTGCTTATCAAAATCGGTGAAATCCAGCTCGTTAAATGATTTAAGCCTACTCAAGTCAACACCCCACATGGTCCTCAAACCAGTCATTATCAACTCGTTGGCTTTGTTTTGTGTGGTTAATATTTCTGTTTCGTACACGGCCTTGCCCGATTCTATTCCTTTAATATAGGCCACATTGTTTGCCACATTGTACTGTCGGCTTTCTTGGTTGTATGAATGTGCACTTGGCCCCAACCCCAAATATTTTTCGTTTTTCCAGTAAGAGGTGTTGTGTTTGGAGTATTTTCCTTGTTTAGCAAAATTTGATATTTCATAATGTTCAAATCCCGCATTTGTCAAGGTTTGTGATACCATTTTCATCTGAGCAGCCGAAAAATCATCAGTAGCTACCGGCAGTTTTCCTTTTTTTTGCCATCTACCAAATGCCGTATTGGGTTCTATGGTAAGGCTATAGGCACTGATGTGTGAAATGTCAAATGAAAGCAACTTATCCAAATCGCTTTTTAAAATGTCATGATTTTCGGAAGGAATGCTGTAAATAAGGTCTACCGTGAGGTTTTCAAAGCCGTTTTCTAAACATAGTTTTAGTGCCTGTTCCGACTCTACACTTGTGTGAGCTCTATTCATCCATTCTAAAAATGGCTGATGAAAAGTTTGTAAACCCAAACTCAGTCGGTTTATACCCAATTTTTTGAATTCAAGCAGTTTTCCTTGGGTAATATCATCGGGATTGGCTTCGAGTGTGATTTCTGCACTGCTTTCTACACTATAATGCTTATAAACGGCATCAAAAATTTGGTTTAACTCGTTTTTTGTAAGTACTGAGGGAGTGCCGCCACCTATATAAATGGTTTTAACTATTTCATTATTTAAGTACGCTTTTTGAATCTCAGCTTCCTTGACTATGCTCTTTATTAAGACCTCCTTTTGACTGTAATTAGTAGAAAAATGAAAATCACAATAGTGACAGGCCTTTTTACAAAAAGGGATATGGATATATATTCCAGCCAAAAGTGAGTGTTAAAATTACTATTTTTTATTTATTGTGAAGTGATTGTAAACTGCTTACAGGAATTTATTCTTTGAGTAGATTTTTAAAAAATCTAAATTCTAATATCCAAAATCTCTTAAACACCTTCGGCCACTACTTCTTTCACTTCGGGAATCATGGTGGTAAGCAGGCGTTCTATTCCCGATTTCAATGTCATGGTAGACGATGGGCAGCCACTGCAAGAACCTTGCAAATGCACCTTTACCAAACCATCGTTAAATGAATGGAATGTGATGTTCCCGCCATCTGACTCCACGGCCGGACGGACATATTCATCCAAAATGCCTTTTATTTTTTTCACCACTTCCGGGTCGTCAGGATTGATGTCTGAACTAAGCTCATCCAAGAAAAGTGGCTTACCATCTTCCAAATAGGCTTTGATAAATGCTTTCAAAATGCCCGATATTTCTACCCAGTCTATATTTTCATCTTTCGTGACTGTCACAAAATTTGACGAAATAAACACCCTCTTCACAAAATTGTAGCGAAACAAGTCCAACGCCAAGGGACAACGAGCAGCCGACATGGGGTCGGGAAAATCTGCACTCTTTCCTTCCGGCATCAACATGAAGTTGACCACAAACTTCAAGCTGTTAGGGTTTGGGTTCGATTCGGTATATATATTGACTGCGCGAGTCTTTTCGGCTATGGTTTCCATGTCTTAACGATTAATATAATTGAGTAACAGCACAAAATCTGTTATTGTTCCAAAATCAATTTGACTGTAAATATACCGCATCGTGCACCACTATTCAAAAAATATGAATGAATATCATATTATGTTTTGCTAAAGAATAATTTCATTTTAGTTTTGCAGTCATTTTTCAACAATACAGAAAATTATCCTTTATTAACATATTTTATGGCAAATACCGGTAAAATCACCCAGGTTATCGGCCCGGTGGTAGACGTAAGCTTCGAAGAAAGCCGCAAATTACCTAATATCATGGACGCTCTTGAGATTACAAGGCCCGATGGAACCAAACTCGTACTTGAGTGTCAGCAGCACTTGGGCGAAGATCGTGTACGCACCATCGCTATGGAAGGTACTGAAGGTCTCTTCCGTGGAATGGCTGTGGTAGACATGGGTACACCCATCAGCGTGCCTACAGGCGACAAAATCAAAGGCCGCCTTTTCAATGTGACTGGCGATGCCATCGATGGTCTTTCGCAAGTACACAGCGACAAACGCCTTCCTATCCACCGCCCTGCTCCAAAATTTGACCAATTGACCACTTCTACAGAAGTGCTTTTTACAGGTATCAAAGTAATTGACCTTATTGAGCCGTATGCAAAAGGTGGTAAAATCGGGTTGTTTGGTGGTGCCGGTGTGGGTAAAACTGTATTAATTCAAGAGCTTATCAACAATATTGCCAAAGCCTATGCAGGTGTGTCTGTGTTTGCAGGTGTGGGCGAAAGAACACGTGAAGGAAACGACTTGCTTCGTGAGATGATTGAAGCGGGTATTGTGAAATATGGTGAAGCTTTCAAACACTCGATGGAAGAAGGCGGATGGGATTTGTCTAAAGTTGATTACACTGAGCTTGAAAAATCGCAAGCCACTTTCGTATTCGGGCAGATGAACGAACCTCCAGGGGCGCGTGCTCGTGTGGCCTTGACGGGTCTTTCTATTGCCGAGTACTACCGCGATGGTGATGGCGATGGTCCGGGCAAAGACATTCTTTTCTTTATTGACAACATTTTCCGTTTCACTCAAGCCGGTTCTGAGGTGTCGGCTCTTCTTGGTCGTATGCCTTCTGCTGTGGGGTATCAACCTACACTAGCCACTGAGATGGGTTCTATGCAAGAGCGTATTACTTCTACAAAGAAAGGCTCTATCACATCTGTACAGGCCGTTTATGTACCTGCAGATGATTTGACTGACCCTGCTCCCGCCACCACGTTCTCTCACTTAGATGCCACCACGGTACTTTCTCGTAAAATTGCTGAGTTGGGTATCTACCCTGCCGTAGATCCTTTGGATTCTACATCAAGAATTTTGACTCCGGAAGTAGTAGGCGAAGAGCATTACCGTTGTGCACAAAACGTGAAAGAGCTTTTACAGCGCTACAAAGAATTACAAGATATTATCGCCATCTTGGGTATGGACGAGTTGTCTGAAGAAGACAAAATGGTGGTACACCGTGCCAGACGTATACAACGTTTCCTTTCTCAGCCGTTCCATGTAGCTGAGCAATTTACAGGCTTGAAAGGTGCATTGGTTGATATTAAAGATACCATCAAAGGTTTTAATGCCATCATGGCAGGGGAATATGATTACTTGCCCGAAGCCGCTTTCAACTTGGTTGGTACCATAGAAGAAGCAAAAGCAAAAGGCGAAAAAATGTTGGCCGAAGCGAAATAAGAAAAGTAAAGTGAGAGGTTTCAGTGTTTTTTCACTCTGACACCTCTTATCTTCCACCTGAAATCTAAACAATATGCAAGTAGAAATAGTAACCCCCGATAAAAAAGTATTTGAAGGAGAAGCCGATGGCGTACAATTGTCCGGAAGCAAAGGCTCGTTTGAAGTGCTGAAAAACCATGCCCCTATTATTTCTACCCTAGATGCAGGCAAGGTAAAGGTGACGCAAGGAAAAGAGGCTCAAACATTCCAAATCGGTGGTGGTTTGGTAGAAGTGATGAGCAATAAAGTGATAGTACTTGCCGAATCTGTGGCATAAAAAAATTAGATTATACCAATGCCTTTGAGTGAAATGCTTCATTCAAAGGCATTTTTATTTTACAGTTTAGAAACGATACCATCGAAGCCTATGGCCATGTGTGAAGTATCGTACACCGATTTCCCATTTTTTATGAGCAACACTTGTGGCGACTGGTGCTCCACACCAAAATCATCGGCTATTTTATTTGATACAGGCCTGTAGTTAAGCAAATCCAAATAATATGCTTTGAGCCCTTCTGCTTTTGAATCGTTCCATTGGCGTTCGAGGCGGTCTTTGGCAGCACTGCTGATGGAGCATCGCGTGCTGTGTTTGAATATCAAAGCCGGAGAATCGGCATTTTTGATTTCTTCCAGTTGAGTTTCTGATGTAAGTGGTATCCAATTCATACAATAAGTAGCAATGTGTATTTATGCTCAATGAATAAACACAAAGCCTTGCAAAATTATTCCCAAAAAGAGAAAAAAAATTAAAGAAGTGTTTCTATCTTTTTGAGCGCATCGGTAGTGAGTGGCTTCACTACATAGTTAATCACAAACTGATTGTCGACTATGCGATCTATATCGCGCTTATTGTCAGAACTTGACAAAATCACAATTTTTGATTTTGATTTTACGATTTCTGAAAAACTTTCAAACTCAAACAAGAATACAAAACCATCAACAAAAGGCATGTTGATGTCCAAAAAAATAATATCAGGCACACTATCAGCATTGTCGCCATTGGCCCGCAAATACTCTAATGCACTTGAACCTGAGTCCATGGCTATTACCTTCTCGGCAAAGCCCCCCATTTCAATAATTTTTTCACTAATAAAATTGTCTGTCTCGTTGTCATCAACAAGCATGACCAATCCTACTTTGTTATTTGCCATTAATGTATTCTTATAAATTGAGTAATAAAGTAAGGTCTAAAAATCGGAAATAAAAAATGTTTTCTGCTTGTTTAAATTTTAATAGTAAAGAAATTAGTACATTTTATCATACTTTTTAGAAAGAAATCGATAGTTTGTAACTGATATTTTCATAATTTAGAAAAATGAATTTCAAAAAGTTTTTTCAGCGTCTTTTTCACCTAATTAATAGCGTCACAGAAAGACAGTTGCTCACAACAACCATAGTGCTGGTGTTGGTGGCAGGTCTCATCATATCGTTGAGTTTGCCACATTACTCCATGCCAGTGACACATTTTTATGAAAATATTCTTGTAGAGGCACATGGTATGATATTCGACTTACTCGTGATTGGTATTCTTTTGGTGTGGTTAAATAAAGTGGGAGAGAAGCGTTTACGCATAAGAAGGTATCAAGAAGAGATAGATGATTTTCGCCACTGGATAAACGAGGAGGCCAGTTTTAGGATAGCAGGTGATGTAAAACGCTTAAATAAAGACGATGTATTTAGTATAGATTTATACAATTGTTATCTGAAAAATGTAAACCTGAACTATGTGAATCTCACCAATTCTAACATGAACTATGTGAACTTGGAAGACTCATCGCTTCAAAACGCTATATTGAACAACGTGAGGCTGAACCAAGCCAACTTGCAAAATGTGAAGCTCCAAGGGGCAAAAATGAAAAATGCACAATTGAGCGGAGCCAATTTACAGTTTTCTACACCCATCAAAGCCGATTTGACGGGCTGTAACCTCATCAAAGCCAAGCTCAACGGAGCCGTGATGATAGACTGCATTATGAAAGATGCCATGCTTGCAGGAGCCGATTTCACCGATGCCAATCTTTTTAAGGCCGATTTTACAGGTGCAAAAGGGCTCACGGCCGAGCAACTGTCCAAAGCCAGAAGCATACATATGGCATTGTTAACACCCGAGATAGAGCAGCAATTAAAAGAAATGGCACCGCATCTTTTCAATCAATCGGCCGGGAAGATAAGCCCTGTCTCAAATTGATATATAAGCTGACCGTGTATTCAAAATCAACTTTTTGCATTATTTCTTTATGGCACAAACAAAGCTATTTGAAAACAACCAAATTCGTTCTGTTTGGAATGAAACTGACCAAAAATGGTATTTTTCAGTCCAAGATGTGGTTCAGGTTTTGACTAATACACCTGACGTAAAGGATTATATTAAAAAAATCAAGAAACGTGATGAACAATTAAATATCAACTGGGGGACGATTTGTCCCCTAGTTGAAATGATGGCAGCAGACGGTAAAAAAAGAAGAATCCAAGCCTCTGATGCGAAAGGCTTGCTACGGATCATTCAATCTATACCATCTCCTAAGGCTGAGCCATTCAAAAGATGGTTGGCTCAAGTAGGGGCAGACAGACTAAATGAAATAGAAAATCCTGAACTTGCTACAAAACGAACTAGAGAGCTATATAAGCTCAAAGGATATTCTGATGAATGGATAGAAAAAAGAATGCGAAGCATTGCTATTCGCGAAGAACTAACGGATGAATGGAAAGAAAGAGGAATAAAAGAACAGAAAGATTATGCTATTTTAACTGCTGAAATATCGAAAGCCACTTTCGGTTTGACACCCACTGAATACAAAGCCGTTAAAGGGCTAAAGCAAGAAAATCTCAGAGATCACATGACTGATTTGGAGCTTATATTTTCTATGCTTGGTGAAGCATCTACTACTGAAATAGTAAAAAAGAAAAATCCTCAAGGCTTTGCACAAAATTCAGAAGTCGCAAAGCAAGGTGGGAAAATAGCAGGGGATGCTAGAAAAGCATTAGAATTGCAATCGGGTGTTAATGTAGTGACATCTGAAAATTATTTACCTGAATCTATCAAACAAAAAAGGCTAAAAAAAGGGGAATAATAGTATATAGGTAGAAATACCTGAACTGTGTAGTAGCCAAAACTGTTAAAAATTAAAATTGCATAAGTAAGGAGCGATAGATATGTCGGAGCGAATAGATTATCATTTGCATACATTTTCCAACGGCATCCGTTGGGTACACAAGCAAGTAAAGCATACAAAAATAGCCCATTGCGGCATCATGCTCGACATTGGCAGCCGAGACGAAGCGGCCGATGAACTAGGCATAGCCCACTTTTGGGAACACATGGCCTTCAAAGGCACAAAATCTAAAAAATCTACTTACATTTTGCAGCGAATTGATAGCCTTGGCGGTGAGCTAAATGCTTATACCACCAAGGAAAAAATTTGCTTCCATGCTTCGCTGCTAAGCAAACACTTTGAAAAAGCCATAGAACTGCTCACCGACATCACTTTTAACTCTACATTTCCCCAAAAAGAAATAGAGAAAGAACGCCAAGTGATCCTGGAAGAAATGGCTATGTATGAAGACAGCCCCGAAGATGATATTCAAGACAAATTTGACGACCTCATCTTTGCGGGTCACCCCATGGCAAACAATATTTTGGGCACAAAACAAAGCGTTTCCTCGTTCAATCAAGCAGATTTCAACCGCTTTCTTTCCACACATATCGATACCAAAAAGCTTATTTTGAGTACAGTAAGTAATTTGCCAGTAAAATCTGCATTGAAAACGGTGGAAAAATACATGGCCGATTTGCCTCCACTGGAAAATAAAATCGAAAGAAAAACACCACAAATTCCAAGCAACAAGACAAAAATAGTAAGCAAACCCATCAATCAAACCCACTGCATGTTGGGAAACAGGGCATATCCTATTGGCCATGAACATCGTTTGGCTTTGTTTATGCTCACCAATTTGCTGGGTGGGCCGGCCATGAACTCAAGGCTCAATATGAGTGTGAGGGAAAAACACGGGCTGGTTTACAACATAGATGCTCAATATTCGCCCTTTGTGGACACGGGCATGTTTAACATTTACTTTGGCTGTGAAAAGAAAAATCTTAAAAAAGCACTGGAACTGACCCTTGGCGAACTGAAAAAATTAAGAGAGATTCCGCTGACGTCTAGTCAACTGAAAGCGGCCAAAAATCAACTGAAAGGCCAACTGGCCATCAGCGAAGAGAACAACAATGGCATGATGCTGCTCATGGCCAAAAGCATGCTCGACTTGGGCCACATAGAGAGCTTAGATAGCATTTTTTCAAGAATAGATGCGGTGTCCTCGGAAACTCTGCAAAAAGTGGCACAAGAAGTTTTTGATGAAAAGGAGATGTTTAAGCTCATTTTTGAACCTGAAAAATGAAATTAACGTTACCATTTATTATATTTACTTGATTGTTTTTATTTAGAAATATGTATTCTAGAGTATTTACCATTTTATTTTTAACGGCTTTTTTCGGATTTGCACAGCAAGATAATAGCATTAGCACTTCTAAAATTGATAAGATTGAAGAACTTCTTATTTCTGTTGATAAAAGATTGATTAGAATCGAAGAAGCACAAGCCTATACAAAGGAGCAAATTCTATTAAATAGAGAAGATACACGAGACAATAGAACAACTCTCCTTTCAATTGCGGGTATATTATTAACTGCTTATTTGGCTTTGTTTGGTTTTATCTATTGGGATAGGAGAACTGCTGTGCGAGAAATTGAACAGGAAAATAAAATATTAAAAACTAAAATAGAGGCTTTTGAGAAAATATTTAAAGAAATAGCCAATGGAAAAACCCTCACAAATGAATTGTTACAAAACTATGGCATAAACACCGTGTAACAATATAAGTTTTTATAAAACAAAAAAATGAGCCATAGTTATCAAGGAGTTATATATTAGAGCTTCTTAATATATTGTGATTATTTATTAAAAACACATTCTATTCTGCCCTGCAAATACTATTTTTGCATGATGAATGCACAAATCCTTATTCTTGATTTCGGCTCGCAATACACCCAACTCATTGCTCGCAGGGTTCGCGAACTCAATGTCTATTGCGAAATACATCCTTACAATAAAATTCCATCAGACTTGGCAGGCATCAAAGGTGTCATACTGTCGGGCAGCCCTTGTTCGGTAAGGGAAAAAGATGCGCCAAACCCAGATTTGGCTGCCATCAAAGGTAAATTGCCGCTTTTGGGTGTGTGCTACGGTGCGCAGCTTTTGGCGCAAACCAACGGAGGAAAAGTAGAAGCCAGCAATACACGTGAATATGGAAGAGCAAAACTTTCTACTTTCAATGCAGAAAATCCACTGCTAAAAGGCTTGAGCGCAAACTCTCAAGTGTGGATGAGCCATGGAGACACGATTACAGAATTGCCACAAAATGCAGAACTGATAGCCAGCACAGAATCTGTGAGAGTGGCCGCATATCAGTTCAAAAACGAAAATACATTTGCCATACAGTTTCACCCCGAAGTGACACATTCGCTCGAGGGTAAAACTTTATTGAAGAATTTTATCATAAATATATGCAAATGCGAGGCCAACTGGACTCCGGCATCGTTTGTAGAAACTACCGTGCAAGCCATTCGTGCACAAGTGGGCAATGAAAAAGTGGTATTGGGTTTGTCAGGAGGTGTGGATTCGTCTGTGGCAGCATTGCTGCTTCACAAAGCCATAGGGAAAAATCTCTATTGCATCTTTGTAGACAATGGGCTTTTGCGCAAAGATGAGTTTAGTTCCGTATTGGACTCATACAAACACATGGGCTTGAATGTGAAAGGCGTAGATGCCAAAGCGCAATTTTACACCGCATTGGCAGGACACACAGACCCTGAGAAGAAAAGAAAAGCCATTGGAAAAACCTTCATTGATGTTTTCGACCAAGAGGCTCACAAAATAGAAGATGTAAAATGGCTGGCACAAGGCACTATTTACCCCGATGTGATTGAATCTGTATCGGTGAAAGGACCATCGGTAACCATCAAATCGCATCACAATGTTGGCGGCCTGCCCGACTATATGAAATTGAAAATAGTAGAACCGCTTCGTATGTTGTTCAAAGACGAAGTGAGGCTGGTGGGCAAAGAACTTAATCTTGACGATGATATTTTACATCGCCATCCGTTTCCCGGTCCGGGCTTAGCCATTAGGATTTTGGGCGACATTACAGCCGAAAAAGTGCGGGTGCTTCAAGAAGTAGATGCTATTTTTATCAACAGTTTGAAAAAAACAGGCCTGTATCAAAAAGTGTGGCAAGCAGGTGCTATACTCCTGCCCGTACAGTCGGTAGGCGTAATGGGCGATGAGCGCACCTATGAAAATGCTGTGGCACTCCGGGCCGTGACCAGCACCGATGGAATGACGGCAGATTGGGCACATTTGCCTTATGAGTTTTTGGCCGATGTGTCAAACGAAATCATCAACAAAGTAAAAGGAGTGAACCGTGTGGTGTACGACATCAGTTCAAAACCTCCGGCCACGATAGAATGGGAGTAGTGTTTGATACACTCCCATTTTGTACCTCTTACTTTAAATCCTTTAAAAGAACCAAATCCATGTCGGTATAGTCTTTGTTTTCACCACACATGCACCAGATAAACGAGTAGCTGGCAGTGCCCACGCCAAAGTGCATACTCCAAGGCGGTGATATGATGGCCTCATCGTTGCCCACCACCAAATGCCTCGATTCTTGTGCTTGACCCATAAAATGCATCACTTTGGCTGTTTCTGGAAGGTCGAAATAAAAATAGGCTTCCATTCTGCGGTCGTGAACATGAGGAGGCATGGTGTTCCATATACTTCCGGGTTCAAACATCGTGAGCCCCATCACCAATTGGCAGCTTTGAATACCTTTTTCATGAATCAGTTTATAAACCGTGCGTTTATTGGCTGTTTCCGCAGCTCCGGTATGAAAAGGTTCGGCTTCAGCCAAAGAAAACATTTGCACAGGATATTCCTTGTGTGCAGGGGCGGAAGCCACAAAGTATTTGGCAGGTTTTTTTGCATCAGCACTTTTGAAAACGACTTCTTTCGTTCCTTTACCTATATAAAGGGCACATTTGTTTTCAATTTTATACTCTTTACCATCGGCCGCTACTATTCCTGCACCTCCTGTGTTGATAATTCCTATTTCCCTTCGTTCCAAAAAATATTCTGCCCTTAGTTCAGGGTATGTAGGCAAACTTATATTTTTTTCCAAAGGCATGGCGCACCCAATAATGAATCGGTCATAGTGGCTGTAGACCAAGTTTAGTTCGTTTGGCTGCATAAGATTTTGGCACAAAAACTCATTTCTCAGCCTTTCTGTGTCAAAATGCTTAAAATCTTGTGGGTTTGATGCATATCGTACTTGCATAAGGATAGGTAGATAGTAATTAGAAAATATTATAAATATTTGTAAATGAGACGATTACAGTCATTTACCTAGAGCGGGTGTTTATTTATTATCCATCAACCCCCTTCCGCTTTTCTTGATGATTCCATTTTGCTGAAGTTCTATGGCCAAATTATCCAATACACCGTTGATAAGTGTTTTACTTTTGGGAGTGCTGTATCTTTTTGCTACTTCTATATATTCATTTAGGCTTACTTTTACGGGAATGTTGTAAAAATTAATCATCTCACAAAGGCAAAGCTTTAAAATAATGCCATCTGTAGCCGTGAGCCTGGAGATATCCCAATTTTTGAGTTTTGGCACAATGTAGCTCTCTATGGTTTGCTCTTGCTCTATGGTTTTGCTAAATAGGGTTTTCATAAAGTCTTTGTCATCGTCCCAATTTTTTGAAATGCCGGCCAGCACAAAATCAGGGCCTTCTTGTATTGATTTTATGGTATCGCCTACCATGTCTTTTATCGCCACTTTGTCTTCTTGCCAATTGAGATTCAGGTTTTCGAAATAATCGTGGTACTTGGGGCTTTTAAAAAATATATTTCTAAGTATAAATATGGCCATTTCTTTGTCGGCTTCTATAGAAACCGGCTTGGAACGGTAGCTTTTAAACTCTTCGCTTTCCATCAAAGCCATGATGAGTTCGCCCACCAAATCTTCATCGTTTGCCAAAGAAATGCTTCTGCGAGACAGTTCTTTGTTCAGCAGTTCATGATTTTTGATGGCGGTGTATATTTTACTGGCCACCAATCGGTTAATTTTTTTTACTTCGGCTATTTTGTCGGCTATTTCGGTGAAGAGCAATAGCGTAAGCAGATAGTCTTCGTAGAGCCTTTCGCAATCTTCCACCATCTTGCGTGAGATGCGCAAAAGGTCGTTACTATTCGATATTTTGTAAAAATGAAGGGCTTCTTTTATCTGTTTTTGTACCGTTTCGGGCAGTTCGGGGCTGATTTCAGCATCGCCTGTTTTTAGAAATTTGTCGAAGTGAACCATGGCCAACTTGGCGTAGCCTTCCAGTTGTTTTGGGTCTTGCGGTTCGAGCGAATTCAAATCGGGGGTGAAATATTCGATGATTTTCTCGTTGGTGAGTTCGGCATTGGCAGCAACACAAGTTTTGTAAGCAAACACTTGCTGCATTACTTTTCCTCTTAAAATTCTACGATTGAGCATGTAGGGATGTGTGGATAAGAACTTTTTTAGGATGCAAAAATAAAAGTTTATACCGAACCTATGGCCAACGAATCGAAAAAAAGGTTAGAAAGGGGTTTTTGGTATGGGAATGTGAAGGAAATGTTGATTATAAAGACAAAAACAAGAGAGGCATAGGGCTAAATATAATCTTTATAGTTTCTGCTTTTGAAAACTCTATCTCGCGTATATTTAAGTATTTCATATGTCTATCGGAGCAAAATCATCATAGGTAAACCAATTGGTCTATTGATTTTAATTGCAGAAAATAAGCTCCATAGGAGCAAAATAATAATAGAATGTTTCAATTCGTAAACAAAGCTCCGTAGGAGTGATATAATTATTTTCTATCGTTCTCCATAATTTTGATTTCTTCTTCCGTCAATTCGTAAAGTTGATAGACCAATTGGTCTATTTGGTTTTCTGTATTATTTATCATTGTCAAGGCCATATAATTTCAAAAACTCATCATATTCCTGCTGAAATGTTTTCTTTGTATGATGTTGTTTTTGATTTTTTATGTATTGAAAAACCTTATCAACAACAGATTCGGAAACGGAATATGCAGCATAACCAGTTTGCCACGCAAATTTTTCTGAAATGAGATTATTTTGATTTATAAAATGGGAACTACTCCCCTTAATCTGTTTAACAACCTCTGCGATTGATTTTTGTGGGCTTAGCAAAAACAAGGAATGGATATGGTCGGACATTCCATTGATGATTCTTACCGGGCAACCTTGCTCACGCAATTGCTCAGCAATAAATTGATGAATTTTCGTTTCAACCGCTGGATAGATTAACGGTAACCGCTCTTTGGTTGACCAAATGGCGTGTATCCATATTTTATTAAATGAATGTGGCATATTTAATTCTTGTCTTTTAAACCGTTGAAACGGTTTTGTGTTATTCCTCTCATTTTCATAGCCCACGGTTTAAACCGTGGGCTATGGTTGGCAATTGCCCATATCATAATGGATTCATCCATTTCCCTCTACAATTTTAATTTCTTCTTCCGTCAACTCGTAAAGTTGGTAAACCAATTGGTCTATTTGATTTTAATTGCGGAATATAAGCTCCGTAGGAGCAAAATAATAATAGAACGTTTCAATTCGTAAACAAAGCTCCGTAGGAGTGATATAATTATTTTCTATCGTTCTCCATAATTTTGATTGGTTATTTATATCGCATCTCAAATTTATTTTTTTCAAGATATTCACTTAACTGTTCAAATGTCATGCCTTTAATTTCTCTTGAAATCTTCTCTTTGATTTCTCTAAATATTTTTACCGTATCAAAATCTTATTTTAGTTTTCATCTCCTACAATTTCTTTTGGTGAATGAATATTAAGAGTGATACTTTCTTTAGGGGCGATTTGGGTTTACTAAGTTTGTGTTTAACGTTTTGGCGCATGGCGCAGTGGCGGATTTTTAGCATAAATGTGTCTGCGGAGGACAAAACTTCTATGGGCTACCAATATGCTAGCTGCGAAGTGCAAAAAACTAGCCAATTGAAACGAATATTTATTGTACGCAGATTTTCTACCCATTTAAGTATTCATATACCGAAGTTGTCGCTGCAGTTTTAACCAGTCTAGCTCTTTTGTCACCGACATAATATGCTGTTTTCAAATTTGCTTCAGTTGTAGTCAAAATGTCCTTAACAGTTAGAATATTTATACCTTTCAAAGTTTCTTTAATCCATTCACTTAAGTCTAAAACATCAATAGATTTAGCAAGCTCTTTAGTCAATATTTCATTCATATCGTTTTCTTTGAAATCTGGAATTTTGTCAACCAAGTCTTTAAAATAGGGATTATTCATGCCAAATTCAGTCATTCTTTTTGAGGTAATGTTTCTCGCAATCGGAAGGGAAGTAGATGACGGTGTTGATTCTTGTGAAAAAACGCAACCTAGATTGATTAAAAATCTAGTGCCGATTTCTGCATTAGTCGCTTTAATCCCCTTGCCATGTTCTTGAATAATTCCTGTATATTCTAGAAGTCGCAAAGATTCTTTAACAGTCTGTGGAACATCTTTATGAACCCAAATAAAACAAGATGTTTGTTTGTCCCCCTGTAAATAGCTAATGTTCTTCTTTTGTATTTCAGGTAAAATAATGTTCTCAACAAATTGTCTTCCCCAATCAATTAATCCAGTCTGCCCGGGATATTTTTCGCTAAGGTTTGAATGTTCTGCAAGTAATTCTACTTTGTAGAACTCTCTAATAGTTTCATTTAATTGGGTTGAACTTAATTTGGCAGTTCTTGATATAGATTTCAGTAAAAATCTTGGATTCCCTGATGATGCATAAGCAAGGATTTCAAAGTTATTTCTGTTTCTTGATATTTCAGTTAACAAATTGCTGTCTGCATCTGTTTGTTTCTCCACAATTTCTCGCATTCGATCAATGTATGAATCTGAAAAAATGTCTCTATTAATGTTTATAAAAGTAGCATCTTGTGTATATTGAAATATATCTCCATACGAAGTAACCCCTGGATAAACAGCAGCATTGCAAGAAATGTAAGGCGACCTAAGGTCTCGAAATAATGTAAAAAATTGCCTTTGTTGTTCGGGTCTAAAAATATGTGCAGCTTCGTCAATGAGTAAGTTTATTCGTTTAATTCCAAGGTCTTCACAAATTTCTTGAATAGCATCTTTGAAATCGTCAACGGTAGGTATTGAAGTTGTAGCAATTTTATTTGATGGATTTTTCCATGAATCTTCATACAGCTTTGCTACTTCCTCGATTTTTAGGTTGTCTTCTGAATATTCGCCACCGCTTAACACATTAATTGAATGAGGTAAATTAGCTAACAACCCTTTCCGTCTCAATTGCCTTATCACTTTTGAACAAATCAATGATAACATCCAATTTGAAAATTGGCTTTTATCGCTAGAATGTAATAAGGAACTCTTGTTGAACGTTAAATAGACTGGCAGGACTTTTTCCGAAATAAATGTTTTGTTTAGCTCTTCTTCGGCTACTTTCATTAAAAAGGATTTCCCAACACCACGACTCCCAACTAAAATGATTGGGGAAACAGATTTTAGTTTTTCAATAACATCCCTATCTTGATTAGTCTCAACAAACAAATCTAGTATATCTTCATTGGGAATATCTTCTGTTCTAAATAATAAATCTGACATGATTCTTAAATTTTAATTTTCTCTGTAATTTGGGGCAATGATTTGAACTCTTCTGAAATAGTTACAGAGATTTGTTTAATTTCATCCGGCTTTAATTGATTCAAATATCTAAGGCAAAATGCGAATAGAATTACCCTTTTGATAATATCTGCTTTTACATTCCATTCGTAAAATAGTTCTTTTGAGTATTCAAGTTTTTCTGGTATTTTATCAATCACACTTTTGTTTCCATGAACATACTCAGAACACTCACGATAAACTTTAGTAGTTATCGTGAAAAAGTGATTTAGTTCATTCTTTAATTCCGGAAAAAAGGCTTTACAAAATTTTTGTGAAAAGATTCCTTGAATTTGTTTGTTGTCCTTGTCCATACTAGCAATTTCATTCCAATATGTATCTCGTTCTCCTATTTTCCATAAATTTAATTCAATCTCATTTGCAGAAAATAGAATTGCAACAAAAGTCCTTTCAAGAAAAAATCTTAGACCCATAAACGCCTGTTGATACATACCTTGATTATTACTTAATAGGGCAAGCTGATACTCCTTGATCGCATTTTTTAAAATGCTACTTTCAGGTCTGTCCTTTAATACATCTAGCCAAATTGCAAAGTCGTGAAGAAAAGCGTGATTGGAGGATAGTAAGTCCAAGTCGTCATTAGCCATTGACTTTTCAATTACCTCAATGGCATCCCGTCCAAGTTTTTTATAATGGTCTATTACTTTCATAACTTTGCATATAACGGTTGGCAGCTACAAGAAGTTGGCGATTTACCACAAAAGTTGATGCAGAGAACCAAACTTTGATTAACCACAAATGTGTTTGCGGTGCACTGAACCGCCAATTTCTTGTAGGTGCTGTTATGGGCAGGTTTTTATCCTAGTCAACACAGTTTGCAACACAAATTGACCTAGAAATTCCGTAATAGATGTTAAAGGTTCCTTTCATTTTCTTTGCTCCTGTAACCATATAACAGTCTAAAGATAAAGTTCCATCAGGCTCAATTTTTACACCCTTCTTTTGAAAATCACCAAGTCCACCTGTTGTTGGAGAATAATAGTAATCATATACGACAGCATCAGGATTTTTAAGAATCGTCTTTACATTGAATGTAAGTCTATAATGACTTCTGTCTTGATTTTTGAATGTAACTTTCTGAACAGAACCATTAGGCGAAGTAATATTCATCCAATTGGCACTAACATTTATTTCTACCTTAAATTGTTTTGACTCCTTAATCAACTCTGTTACAAAAACAGGAGCTTTTATTATCGCAGGAACATTTACTGGTAAAACATTGCCTTTCTCTAAATCAACAATAATTGTCGCATGATTTAGATTTTTTCTTTTAAACTTTAGAGTATATGTTCCAGAGTATTTAATCCTTTGTCCCCTCAAATCTCCTTTTATTAAAGTAAGGTTGTCGGGAAAAGTAATGTTTGTTACTCTTACCTTATCATTAGGACTATTCCAATCATTCGGCTGCATTCTGAAAGAAACTATTACAGTGCTATCGTCATTATAATCCAAGTGAAGAAATGGTGTGTTGTTAGTAATTCCTATGCAAGAAAGCCATCTGTCAGCAATAACTTGCACATCCTCACTTCTGCTATAAGTTTCTAACAGTTCAATTTTTTCGTCATAATTTAGAGAATAGTCAACTTGGGTTCTGTATTTCCGATATATACTTTGAACTTTAGATTTATTTGAACCCCAATTAAGTGTCCCGTAATCAGGTACAGAAATCCCTAAAGTTGAACTTCTACGAGTATTTAAGTCTTGTTGGGAAGTCGCCTCATATAAGTAATTTAGTTTTTCTAAATATTCTTTATCTGACTTTAATGAGAGTTTTTGATAAACAATACTAAGGATCGGTTCGCAGGAATTGGCAGACTTTTCAAAGGAGAAAAGTGAGTCAGAAGTGTTGTCAAAATTGGCTTTTTCGTTAGTCTCTTCTTCAAGAATACTAAACATAGCTAAAGGTTCAGGGTTGTCAGATTGATTATCTGATTTTTGCTCACTCTGTTTTTGCCCGCAACTTGCGAGGATTAAGAGCATTATGGCAATTAGTAGTGGATTATATTTCATTTTTTTAAATTTACACCTCCTACTCATTTGGCTTTTCGGTGTCGCCCCGTTTTTAAAGTGGTCGCTGGTCTCCACTTTTTAATTATTAAGTTTTAATAGTCTAGAACTGTAAAACATCAAGAACGGTGGTTCTCGTGTTTGTCCGTGTCCGTTTTGTCGTTTTTTAAACTTGCCCATAACTCACATATTTACGCAATCTTACCATAAAAAACAAAATTTGCAATAGACTACATATAATTAATTTGTTAAACCCTCATTATCAATAGGTTGCAAAATGAATTATTGCGATTTTCTTATTGATTTTGCAGTATTTGACTTGTTCAGAGCATAAAAAATTAAAAGTGTTGCTGAACGACTTTGGCCATCATGACACTTAATAGAAAATGGTACTTTTCTAATTTGGCATATAGCTCGCTAGGAAAGAATATAAAAATCCCTAATAGTATTTGCAATTTCTTTTATTTAACCACCAAAGCACCGTTCAGCACCATTTTGAGTGCTGTGTTTTGAATGCTTTCGGCATCGTAGCCACACTCTTTGTGGAGTTCGCTTTGCTCTCCGTGTTCCACTATGGTGTCGGGTATTCCCAGTCGTTTTACGGTGGCGCTGTAGTCGTGGTCGGCCATAAACTCAAGTACGGCAGAGCCGAAACCGCCTTGCAAGCAACCGTCTTCCACGGTAATGACTTTGTTGAATTTACCAAAAACTTCATGTAAAAGTGCTTCGTCTAGCGGTTTCACAAAGCGAATGTCGTAGTGGGCGGCCGATATGCCTTCTTTTTTCAAGTTTTCGCAAACCTGAGTGGCGTAGTTTCCTATGTGGCCTATGGTCAATATGGCGATGTCATCACCATCTATGAGTTTGCGGCCTTTTCCTATTTCAATTTTTTCAAAAGGTTGTTTCCAATCCACCATCACACCTTGCCCACGAGGGTAGCGAATGGTAAACGGCACAGGGTTTTGGGTGGCTGTGTACATCAAATTGCGAAGCTCGGCTTCGTTCATGGGTGCAGAAATAACCATATTGGGCAGGCAGCGCATGTAGGCTATGTCGTAAGCACCGTGGTGCGTAGGGCCATCTGCACCTGCCAGTCCTGCACGGTCCAGACAAAATATCACATGAAGGTTTTGCAAACACACATCGTGCACCACTTGGTCGTAGGCACGCTGCATAAAGCTGGAGTAAATATTGCAAAAAGGTACTAAGCCTTGCACAGCAAGTCCTGCAGAAAAGGTAACCGCATGTTGCTCCGCTATCCCCACATCTATGGCTCTGTCGGGCATTTCTTTCATCATGATGTTTAGTGATGAGCCTGTTGGCATGGCCGGAGTAACGCCCATGATTCTATCGTCTTGCTTAGCCAGTTCTACTATGGTGTGTCCAAACACATCTTGATATTTGGGTGGCTGTGGTGCAGATGGTTCTTTTTTCTGCAATTCACCAGTAATTTTATCGAATTTCACCCCCGGAGAATGCCAAAAAGTAGGATTTCCTTCTTCGGCCGGTTTGTAGCCTTTCCCTTTGGTGGTGATGCAGTGTAGAATTTTAGGCCCGGGAATGTCTTTCAAATCATTCAACACATTGATGAGGTGGTGCACATCGTGGCCATCTACAGGACCGAAATAACGTATTTTTAAAGATTCAAATAGGTTGCTATGCTTTAAAAATGCCGATTTTATGCTTTTTTCTATGATAGATACTATGCTGCGTGCATCAGGACCAAATCTGCTCACTTTTCCGAGCACCTTCCACACATCATCACGCAAGCGATTGTAAGTATGTGAAGTGGTTATGTCTGTAAGGTAATCTTTCAAAGCACCTACATTGGGGTCTATGGCCATGCAGTTGTCGTTAAGCACCACCAAAAGATTGCTGTTGGTAATTCCGGCATGGTTGAGTGCTTCAAATGCCATACCTGCCGTCATGGCACCATCGCCTATCACGGCTATGTGTTGGCGTTCTTTTTCCCCTTTGTACGCAGAAGCCACTGCCATGCCCAAAGCTGCCGAAATGGAAGTAGAAGAGTGTCCTACGCCAAAAGCATCGTATTCGCTTTCTTTTCTTTTTGGGAAGCCCGATAGGCCCTTGTATCGTCTGTTGGTGTGAAAATTATCTCTGCGTCCTGTTAATATTTTATGACCATACGCTTGGTGGCCTACATCCCATACCAACATATCATCAGGCGTATTGAATACATAATGCAATGCTACTGTAAGCTCCACCACGCCCAAACTAGCTCCAAAATGCCCGCCATACATAGAGACATTGTCTATGATGTACTGCCTTAGTTCATTGCAAACCTGAAGTATTTCTTCTTGCGAAACCTTCTTCAAGTCGGCAGGAGAGTCTATTTTTGAAAGTAATTTTCCCGGTTCTATAAGCATTTCGGTATTTTATGGTTTCATTGTGTGGGAAACTATTCGCACAATAGCGAGATACAATAAGTAAAATTACACTATATTCCCGAATTGTTTTATTGATAACTTATAAAACCTATAATAAGTTAAACAGAAACTCTTATTTTTATTTATTCTAATAAATAGTCATGAGCAGTAAATCAAAAAAAGCAAGTGTGGGCATCATCATGGGCAGTTCTTCCGACCTGAACGTGATGAAAGAAGCAGCAGATATTTTGGAGAGAATGGATATCAGCTTTGAGCTTACCATAGTGTCGGCACATCGCACACCCTTGCGCATGTATGAATATGCACAAACAGCCGAAGAAAGAGGCATAAAAGTAATCATAGCCGGAGCAGGCGGAGCTGCTCACTTGCCGGGCATGGTGGCATCGCTTTGCACACTGCCCGTGATAGGCGTTCCCGTAAAATCCAGCAATTCTATCGATGGTTGGGACTCCGTACTTTCTATTTTACAAATGCCGGGCGGAGTACCTGTAGCTACTGTAGCACTCAATGGAGCTAAAAATGCAGGCATATTGGCTGCTCAAATACTGGGCACATACGATACGCAAATAGCCGACAAACTCAAAAAATTCAAAGCCGGACTGAGAGAAGCTGTGGAGCAATCGCTGGCCGATGTAGAAAAAAGATATGCTGCGGAGTAAAATATCGGTGTTCTTTTTCTTTATTTCTGTTTCATGTGTCTTTTGCCAAACAACAGATACATTAAACATTGTCAGCAGAAAATTAAAATTTGGCTATGTAGAAATAGACTCTGCGAGAAAAATTGATGTGGTGATTGTGCATTCCTCGTATTGTCCTACCCAAACCGATAGCTTTAATTTAGACTGCATATTGAATTTATACAAAAAATACGATGTCTCTGCCCATTACATCATAGACCGCAGCGGGACGATTTATTCACTGGTAGAAGAAAAAAACATAGCCCATCATGGAGGCAAAGGTTTCTTGCCCGACAACGACAACAGACCCAATTCTCGTTCCATAGGCATAGAACTTATCAATACGCAAGCGCAGGTGTACACAGAGTGGCAGTATATTGCTTTGACACAATTGGTAAAAAATATAAAAGTCCGCTACCCTATCAAATATGTGCTTGGCCACAGCGACATAGCCCCCACCCGCAAAACCGACCCTTGGAATTTTGACTGGGCAAAGTTTAATATCATGCTCAACGAAGAGTAGCTATTCGTACAGTTTTTTGTCGTTGATTTTTTTATCAATCATTTCGGAAGCTTCGCCAAGTGATTTGGCTTTTTTCCACTGCTCCAGTGCCTGATCTTTCTGGCCCAATTGGTAGAGCACATCGCCATAGTGTTCTACTATGGTACCATTGTTTGAGTTTTGTACTATTCTTTCAAATATATCTTTGGCTTTGCCATATTCTTTCATCACATATAGAATCCAGGCATAGGTATCTAGGTATGTGGCATTGTCGGGAAATTCTTTGATGACCCTTTCGCTCATTTTTTTGGCCTGCTCCAATTTATCTTTGCGTAGCGACAAATAGTAGCTGTAGTTGTTGAGCACAACATAATTGTTGGCATCGCTTTTGAGCACTTCATCAAAACACTCATCAGATTTTTTGTATTCTTTCAATCCATTGTAGCTGTCGCCAAGCAAGGTGTTGAACTGAATGAGCATGTTTCTATCGGTAAGTGCCAACTTTTTGCCTTCTTCAAACGAAACTGCGGCTTTTTTGTAATTTTTCTCAAACTGATATGAAAGTCCGTTGTAAAACCAAAATACAGACTGGTTTGGAAACAATTCCAGTGCTTTTTCGCTGTGTTTCTTTAGGCTATCGGTCAGGTTCAGTTCCGAATCGATGATCACAATTTGTTGCCAAATTTTAAAATGCGAGTTATCTAGTTTTGTAGACTGTAGGTAGCTTTGCAGCGCTTCGGCATTTTTGTTGCTGATAACAAGTATATCGGCCAGCATGGCATGTGCTTTGGCTTCCAGCGGATGGATTTTAACCAAAATGTTGGCTAGGTATAGGCATTGTTCTTTCAAAGATTCGTCACCTTGCATTTGGCGAATTTTTGCTATCAATATGCCCACTTTGGTATCTATATCGAGTTCGGGGCTTTTAAAAGCTATTTCCAGTTTTTCATTTGCCTTTTTGTTCTCGCCTTTGCTTTTGTATATGTCGTGAAGTGCCAAATTAGCAAACGCATTGTTTGGGTCTTTTTTCACCAAATCGTTCACTACTTTTTCTGCTTCATCTATTTTTTCATTGCTAATGAGCATTTCTACCAAAGAAATGGTATATCTCGATTCTTCAGGATAAGCTTCACATAGTTTTTTACCTTCATTGATAGCATCGTTCAGCTTGCCCTGTTTCAAGAAAATTTGTTGTTTTTGGCGTGTTACTTCTTCGCTCATGCCAAAGTTTTTCTCGATTTTATCGTAGCATTTGATGGCATCGTCATATTTGCCTTGAAAAAGGTATACAGCCGCCAAATCATAGTAATGCTCGCTCAAATGCGGCATTTTTTTGAGTAACGTGAGGTAAATTTTGGTGGCTTCGCTAAAGTCTTGTTTGCGCTCATAAATTTGAGCCAATAGTAAATAGTAGTATTTGTTGGCATCGTTCAGCTCTATCGATTTTTCTGCATAAGGAATGGCTTTGTAGAAATTGCCCTGTTTTACATAGATTTGGGCTATCATGTAGTTGGCAGCCGCGTTGTTTTTGTCTATGGATAGTGAGCGTTCGAAAGAACCCAAAGCCCGACCATAGTTATCGAGCAAATACTCTTTCATTCCTTCCGAAAAAATATATTCTGCCTCTTGCTGCTGGTCTTTTGTAAGAACTTCTTTGCCCTTCTTTTTCGAAGATTGTGCCCAAACAGTACCGAGGGCGAGTATAGCAACAAAAAATGCTATCAGCTTAAACGAAATTCTATACATATTTATATGAAAAGCTATTGAAATAACAGTTTGACTTAACCGTTGTGAAGCGTAATGTTTTCAAAGCCCAAAAAAACGAAGCTTTGAGCAAAGAAAAGACATATACATTTATAACACAAAAATAAATAATTTATTATAAAATAAACGATAGAAACAGATAATAGGTTTTTAAAATGCCATTTTACATAGTAAACACGGCCCGCTAAAACCCAAACGCATGATTATATATCAAAAACCAACAGCAAGTAACATTTGTTCCTAGTTATTGATTGAGGTAATTAACATTCAGATAAGCTTAAAATTTTATATTTGCCCCCGATTAATCACTTTAGGAGATTGCAAAACGTCCATCGAAAGCAGAAATTAGTAGGAAATCGATTAATCGGAGCATCTTTATCATAACGATTTTATCACATAATTGAATATGCCCATTATTGGAGATTTACTGCGCAAAGGGGTTCAAATTGGCAAGCGCATAGCACGCATAGAGGCCAATCCTTATCAAGTACAAAAAAAAGAGCTGAAAAAGCTTTTGAAGAAAGCCCAAGACACCCAGTTTGGCCTTCACTATAATTTTGAGTTCATACTCGATGCCTACAAGTTGAAGCAAAATCCACGCTTTTACCACAAAGTGTTTGCAGAAAATATTCCCATATATAATTACAATAAAATTTATGATGAATGGTGGTTTAAAACCCTAGAGGGCGAAGATGATGTGTGCTGGCCGGGCAAAGTAAAATATTTTGCTTTGAGTTCGGGCACATCAGAAGCTGCGAGCAAACACATTCCCATCACCAAAGATTTGATGAAAGCCAATAAAAAAGCAGGCATTCGTCAAATATTGACATTAAGAAATTTCAATATCGATTATAAAGATGTGCTTACCAGAGGCGTACTCATGCTTGGCGGCAGCACCGATTTGCACAAACAAAAAGATTATTATGAGGGAGATTTGAGCGGAATCATGGCGAGTAAATTGCCTTTTTGGTTTCAATCGCTTTATAAACCGGGCAAAAAGATAGCAGCCGTGCGCGACTGGAACAAAAAGCTGGACCACATCACAAAAATGGCTGAAAATTGGGATATGGGCTATGTGGCAGGAGGTCCGGCTTGGATGATAATCTTATTTGAGCGCATCATAAAGCATTATAAAGTAAACAACATTCACGATATATGGCCCAATTTGTCAATCTACGCACATGGTGCAGTGGCATTTGAGCCCTACAAAGCTACTTTTGAAAAGCTTTTGGGCAAGCCCATGGCCTACATAGAAACCTATTTGGCTTCAGAGGGATTTTTGGCTTTGCAAATGCACCCAGATAAGCCCATGAAATTATTGCTCGATAACGGAATATTCTTTGAGTTTATCCCTTTCAACGAAGAAAATTTTGACGCAGACGGAGAAGCGAAGCCTACAGCCAAAACACTTTTGATTGACGAAGTGAAAAATGGAGTAGATTATGCACTACTCATTTCTACTGTAGCCGGAGCATGGCGTTATTTGATAGGCGACACCATTCGTTTTGTAGACAAAGACAATGCCGAAATCATCATCACCGGACGGACGAAACACTACATCAGCATTTGTGGCGAACACCTTTCGGTAGACAACATGAACAAAGCCATCGAAAAAGCATCGAGAGAGATGGACATACAAATTCGTGAATTTGCAATAGCCGGCATTCCTCAGGGCTCACTGTTTGCCCACCAGTGGTTTATTGCTTGCGACCAGAAAATAGATAATCAACTTCTTCTTAAAAAACTGGATGAGCACCTGAAACAGCTCAACGATGACTACAAAACCGAGCGACTTGAGGCCATAAAAAATATATACATAAATGTATTGCCCACAGAAGCCTTTTATGGTTGGATGAAAAAAAATGGCAAAGAAGGAGGACAAAACAAGTTTCCAAGGGTATTGAAAAAAGATAAATTGACCGATTGGACACAATATTTATCTCAAAACGGCTATAAAATAGAGCCCGCTCAATAACTTTTGAAATCTATTGCAGGGTGTAATTTGACAAATTAATACATGATTTTTATTATTCTTAAAGGCATCGCTTTGGGCTTGGTAATCGCCACTTTGGTGGGTCCGGTGTTTTTTGCTCTGCTGCAAACCAGCATAAAACAAGGCGTAAAACATGCTATTTTTATGGCGCTAGGCATCAGCCTCAGCGATGCAAGCTATATTTTTCTCACCTATTTTGGGATAGCTCAGTTTTCTGAAAACCCAATGTTTATAAAAATTATGGGGTTGGGAGGCGGAAGCATTTTGGTACTCACGGGCTTGGTAGCATTGTTTAAAAAAGCACACGTGGTAGAAGCCTCTACCGAAGGATTAACCAAAAAAGACCGATTGCGCTACTTTATCAAAGGTTTTGTACTGAATTTTATCAATCCTGCCGTGTTTTTATTTTGGGTGGGTGCAGTAGGAGTGGTGTCGTTGGAATACGACTATGAAAATATGAAAGTGGGTCTGTTTTTCGTCTGCACATTACTCACGGTGTTTGCCACCGATGTCTCGAAAATATACGTAGCCACACGATTAAGCAAAATCATCGATGATAGGGTGTTGAACATCATCAACAAAATTGCAGGTTTAGCTATGGTGCTATATGGCATTAAGCTTTTTGTCGAAAGGCTATTTTAGTTTTGCCAATTGATTAAAAAATACATTTTAATGCACCCCGTGCATCATTTTCTTTATTTTGGGGATAAACATAACCATAACCAAGGCCGAGGCAAGAAGAAAAATTACAGAAAGCATAAAAAACCAAGAAAGAGACAAGTCTTTGCCCACTTCTTCGATAAAGCCTGAGATGGCACCAGCTAAATAGTTGCCCAAGGCAATGGCTGTAAAATACACGCCAAACATAATGGAATATATAGACTTGGGCGACAATTTGCTCACTGCCGACAGCGACACGGGATATTGACATATTTCGGCTATCACCTGAAAGAAATAAAATGCTACCAAATACCACATGCTGACCGAAGCCGAAGCAGCACCCGGTGCAATCCCCCATGCGGCAATTACCAAAATAAGAAATGCTATCGCCATGAGGAATAAGCCCAAAAGGATTTTTACAGGAATAGAAAAATCTCGATTACTTGCCGCCAACTTATTCCACAAAAATGCCATAAAAGGAGCGAAAATAGAGACGAAAATGGGGTTGAGTGCCTGAAACCAGCCTACTGGCACTTCAAAGTTTAAAAATGCGATATGTCTATCAGTGTAACTGAGAGCAAAAATGCTGACAGATGCACCCATTTGTTCCCAAGCCATCCAAAATATGATAGAAAATGTCGATAAAATAAATATCACCCACAACCGGTCTTTTTCCACCTTGCTAAAAGTGGAGAAATTTATTTTACTGTTGCTATTATTTGTTTTTTCCGAGGCCTTTCCGGCTTCGCCCAATAGCCCTTGGCCAAAGTAGAATACCAAGAACGAAAGTGTCATACCTATGGCAGCAACACCAAAACCATAGTGCCAGCCAACGCGTTCGCCCAAATAGGCACACAAAAGCGTGCCAAAAATTGAGCCAATGTTGATGCTCAAATAAAAAATTGTATATCCTGAGTCTACCAAAGGGCTGCCCTCAGGGTACAGCTTGCCTAAAACGGAGGAGATATTGGCCTTGAAAAATCCTACACCCAAGACCAAGAGGCCGAGACCGAGGAAAAATGTATATTCTGTAGTGAAAGCAAGTGAAAAATGCCCTAAAACAATCAAAAATGCCCCAATGAGAATACAAAGTCGACTTCCCAAATAGCGGTCGGCCAAGTAGCCACCTATGAGTGGAGTGAAGTAAACCAACCCCACATAAGCACCATAAATTTGTCCAGATGTGTGCGCATCCCAGCCCAATCCGCCTTTAGCTGTGCTGCTCACCATATATATCATCAGCAAGGCTTGCATACCGTAGTAGCTGAATCGTTCCCACATTTCTGTAAAGAACAGCAAATAGAGGCCCTTGGGATGTTTCACTCTGCGTATATTTTAGATGAATGTGTGTTTTAACGGATGTTTTCTTTGCTGCGTTGTTCAGAAATGAAATCGGTACCAAAAGTCAATTTTTTGGCTACAGGCGATTTGCCATCAATAACACGCCAAAAAGGCGCTATGTTTTTATCATTTTTTAGTTTTTCGTAATTGGCTTCTGCAACGATTCTCAAAAATATACCCGTAGTCACGGGGCATGTATATTCTGCATTGTATTCTATAGCCAAATCTTTTCTAATGGTTTTGATGTCTACCGTTTTGCCTTGAGGGATAGATTTGATATAGTCTTCAATTATTTGCGGTGTAGCTATCAGCATAGTAGCTCCTTCGGGGATATCTGCAAAGGCCTTATCTATCTTTTTGATTTCCGGCTTGGTTCGGGTGTTATACTTTTCTGCCCAAGACTTAGTTTTCGTTGCCATGTTTATGAAAAGTTTGGATTTTTTAGATAATTAGATAAACAGTTTAGCCAACAAATAATCAGACACCAACACAGCTATGCAGCTGTTGGTCACGGCTGTGGTGCTGGATTTGCCTACTTCCAATGCACCTCCTTTGGTAAAATAGCCTTGAAAGGCCGATATTGACGAAATTAAAAACGCAAATACGATGGATTTCACTATTGCCAATGTAACGTTCATGGGTTTGAAGCCATTGCGAATACCAAATATGTATTCTTCACCCGGCACTGCTCCTGTGATGTCTCCTGCCAAATAGCCTCCCAATAATCCCAAATAACCAGAAATAGATACCAACAACGGAAATGTGAGCATGGCAGCTATAATTTTGGGCAATACCAAATACGAAGAAGAATTGATGCCTATCACTTCCAGTGCATCTATCTGCTCTGTAATGCGCATGGTGCCCAAATTTCCGGCTATGCTGGAACCTACTTTTCCGGCCAGTACCACACAAGTGATGGTTGGTGCCAGTTCAAGCACTTCCATATCGCGCACCACAGTACCTACTACATATACCGGTACTAACGGACTCACCAAGTTGGCAGCAGCCTGCACACAAGTAACAGCACCAATAAATAACGAAACCACTGCCACAATAAACACTGAGTCTATCCCAATCAATACACACTCATCTACAACAAGACGGGGATAAATTTTAAACCGCTCACGGTTCACAAACATAGAACCTATAAAAATGAAGTACTTGCCCAGCTGGTGAAAGAGTTTTTCTATGATTGGCATCTGTGTTTATGCGTGAGAGTGGTGTTTGATAATTTCGTAAGTGCTGTGAAAAAGTTCTTCAAATTCCGCCTTGTTTTCAATTGTTATTTTTGGATATACACTCAGCAAAAGGTCAATAGCATCTTTTATTTGTCCGGCATCAATCATTTTTGTCCACAATATTTGTAGCAATGTCAGATATTCATGTTCATCGCTATGGCAGTTTTCTAAAGCAAGCTTTGAGAAAAAAATTGCCTTTTCGTGATTGTTTTCTGCCTCCGCTATTAGCGCAAGTATATTGTATATTTCTGTTTCCTTGTTTAAGAAATGGGTAAACCTGTAAAAAGCAGGCAAAATGAATATTAAATTTTCTTTATTCGATTCAATAAAAACAAAATAAACATTATGTAAAAGTGTCAAACAAATGTCTAAAAAGAAATAATACTCTTTTTCTGATAACTTTTTGAGTTTATTTAGGGTACTTTCGGTATAAAGAAAGTTCTTTTCTGATATGTAGTGAGGTATCTCTGACAATAAGAAAAATGCTATTGCAGATTCTACATCTTTTGCTTTTATATCATAAAACACATCGTAGATTTTCACTTCGTTTTTGTAAAATTCTACACGATTATTATTTAAATTGTATTTTAGATTAAAACCCAATACTTCAAAAGCCAATAACTTCAAGTTATAAATATTTTCAAGGGTAGGCTCCGCCACTAATGCTTTTCTATATTTATTTACCCAATCCTTTTTCATATATCAATTATCAATGGTGTTGCTGAGATTTAGATATTGTTCTTGAGATATTTCGAGCTCTTTGTAAAATCTCGTCTCTTTCTTTTTTTTTGGTCGAACTTTTCTTTGGCAATTTTACGCATCTCTTTTTCAATTCTATCTTTTTCAGATTTTGGCAAATCATGAAAAGGGTCGCTACCCCCCATAGTTGACTTTGGCATAGAAATATAATTGTTCCTTCAACACAAATTAACAAACTTTTAGTTTGGGTATTGCAGTATTTTAAAAGAAATTTGCAGTACAAAATAGAAATTCTACATTCTTAATTATAAATTCTACATTATATAAATGAGTTCTGCCATACAAGACAAAGCCGTATTTGACCTAATAGAAAAAGAACGCCATCGCCAAACAGAAGGCATTGAGCTGATAGCTTCTGAGAACTATGTTTCTGAGCAGGTGATGCTGGCTCAAGGAAGCGTATTGACCAACAAATATGCCGAGGGGTTGCCCGGCAAGCGCTACTATGGCGGCTGTGAGTTTGTAGACCAAACCGAAAATATTGCTATAGACCGTGCAAAAAAACTATTTGGTGCCGAGTGGGCCAATGTGCAGCCACACTCAGGGGCGCAAGCCAATGCTGCCGTGATGCTTGCGGTATTGAAACCTGGCGATGCCATTTTGGGTTTCGACCTTTCGCATGGCGGACACCTCACCCATGGACATGCTGCCAACTATTCCGGCAAGCTGTACCAGCCCAATTTTTATGGTGTAGAAGAATCTACAGGGCTCATCGATTGGAACAAAGTAGAAGAAAAAGCCAAAGCTGTAAAACCAAAGCTCATCATTTGTGGTGCTTCGGCCTACTCGCGCGATTGGGATTACAAAAAACTACGCCAAATAGCCGATTCGGTAGGCGCACTTTTGATGGCCGATGTTTCTCATCCATCAGGCTTGATAGCTAAAGGATTGCTAAACGACCCTATGCCTCACTGCCACATCGTGACCACTACCACTCACAAAACCCTTCGTGGACCTCGTGGCGGTATGATCATGTTGGGAAAAGATTTTGAAAACCCTTTCGGACTAAAAACTCCAAAAGGCGAATTGAGAATGATGTCTGCCTTGCTTGACTCTGCGGTGTTCCCCGGTATTCAAGGCGGGCCACTGGAGCATGTGATAGCCGCTAAAGCTGTGGCCTATGGCGAAGCTTTGACAGACGGCTACAAAGCGTATGTAGAACAAGTGAAGAAAAACGCAGCCGTTTTGGCCAAATATTTTGTAGACAAAGGCTATAAAATCATCTCCGGTGGTAGCGACAACCACTTGATGTTGATAGACCTCCGCTCTAAAAACTTGACAGGAAAAATTGCAGAAGGCGCATTAATAAAAGCCGACATCACCATCAATAAAAACATGGTGCCTTTCGACACCCAAAGTGCCATGGTTACATCCGGCATGAGAGTAGGTACTGCGGCCATTACCACCCGCGGGTTAAAAGAAAAAGACATGGAAATGGTGGCCGGATATATTGATGAAGTATTGATGAACCACGAAAACGATGCCAAAATCAAAGCCATTAAAGAAAAAGTAAATGCCATGATGAACAAATACCCTTTGTTTCAGTGGTAGAATTGACTAATTAATCCGTTTTAAAACCCCGTTGAGCTATTTCTCTTCGGGGTTTTTTTATGAAATTGTACAGGTATGCTCAAATGCTTATATTTTGATACTTGTATGAAATCCACTGCAATAGCTACAAATCAGCCGTTGTATGCTCATAAAATCGATTAAAATAACACATTAAGAAACTGTTATGAGTGTGACTTTTTGGTATATATATAAAATATTTGAAACAATTATTCAATTATTGTAATTACCATTTTGTATTTTTATCATATTAATGGCATTCATTTGCCACCTAACAACACATGAAAATCATATTTTTTACGGCATTTATTACCATAAGCATTTTTACACTCACTGCTCAAAAGGTAGAATGGGCCTCTAAAATACTTAATGCCAAAAACGTAGAGTATGAATATGAAGACAACTCGTTTGACTATGCACTTGGTCCTCCCGTAGTTTATTCCAGTGTGAATATGGAAGACGAAAAACACGATTTGTATGCAGACGGATATTTGATTTTGCCCAATAGAAATAAAAATTTAATGGTGGATTTCGGATTTAGAAAGCCCGTGATAGCCAATAAAATATATTTGGGAGGCGTATTTAATGCCGGAGTAATCAAAAAATGTGTTCTGATACTCAAAGACAATAAGCTAAAACAAGTTTACTCCATACCCAAGATAAAAGACGAAGAAAAAAAACTTTCTTTTACAATAGATTTTCCTACCGAGACGGTGTATGGTCTGCGCTTGGTGATAGACCACACCAAAGCCGATGATTGGAACATTCTCAAAGGCGTGGGGCTTTACAAATCTTCTGCTCAAGACACGGTGAGTTTCAAACCCGATTTGTTTGAAGGACTTGTTTCAACCATTAGAAAAGAAAAATTGGGCAATAATATCAATACCAGAATATGTGCTGAGTTCAATCCCAAACTTTCATCCGATGCTACAAAGTTGTTTTTTGTGCGCGAGTGTGGCGACAAAAAGCAAGAACAAATTTGGATGAGCGAAGGGGCCGATAATATATGGAATGAACCTACTGAACTTGGCAGTCCACTCAACAATAGTGGCCACAACTATGTCGTTTCCACGGCACTAGACAGCAGAATAATATTTGTAGGCAATGTATATAATGATAAAGGCGAAGAAATAGGCCCCGGTTTGTCAAAATCTACTTGGGAAGAAGACTCAAAAACTTGGTCTATCCCTCAAAAAATAGACCTCCCTTCGTTGTTAAATACCAGCGAAATGGAAAATTACTTCGTAACTCCCGACCAACAGGCCATCATTGTGGCCATGGAACGCCCCGATGGCTATGGGAAAATGGATTTGTATGTATCACTATATAATAAATACAGAAAAGGCTGGGACGAACCCATCAATCTGGGGCCCGATATCAACACAGAGTTTGTAGAAGACTTTCCGTATTTATCGTTTGACGGTAAAACATTGTTTTTCAGCTCTACAGGCCGAATAGGGTATGGCGGCTACGATGTGTATGTGAGTACAAGGCTTGACAATAGTTGGCAAAAATGGAGTAAACCAAAAAATTTGGGCAACAATATCAATTCAAAAACCGATGATTTTGGGTTTACTGTCAGCTCCACGGGCGATGTAGCCTACTTTAGCACTGTGAGCATAGAAGGCGAGCAGCACAATGTGGACATTTACAAAGTAGCATTACCAAAAGAGTTGCAACAACCGGCACTTGTATCTCTTAAAGGAAAAGTGAGTAGTGAAAAAACGGGATTGGGTCTGCAAGCATTGGTGAGGATAAAAGAACAAGGAGCAAAAAACGATTTTGAAGACATCAGTTGCGACAATGAAGGGCGCTTTACAGCCGTACTTTATCACGGCAGACACTACCAAGTGATTGTAGAAGCACCCAATTATTTTAAATCGGAAGAAGTACTTCCTCTATTGGAAGACAGCTACAAAGGCACACTCATTAAAAACTATAAATTAAGCCCGTTTTTGGATTCTGGCCAGGTGGCGGTGTTGCAAAACATCAGGTTTAAATTTGGCGGAACAGTAATAGCCGATGAGTCGCAGCCCGCTTTGGATGGACTTTATAAAATGCTTCAAGAGCAAAAAAACATGATAGTGGAAATAGCCGGACACACAGATGATGTAGGCAGCGATACTTTTAACCTGAAGCTTTCAAGATGGAGAGCTGCTGCCGTGGTAGATTATTTGTTAGCCAAGGGAATAAGGCCTTGGCGACTGAAATTTGTAGGCTTTGGAGAAACCGTGCCCATAGCTCCCAACGACTCTGAAGAAGGCCGTGCACTAAACAGAAGGGTTGAAATGGTGATTTTGGACAATGATGTGACCAAGAAATACAAAAAAAATAAGCCGGACAAGCCGGCTCATCACAAAAAAGGATTTCTATAGTTTCTTAGGAAAAAAATTTAGTACCAGGGGCGGGAATCGAACCCGCACGAACTTGCGTTCACAAGATTTTAAGTCTTGCGTGTCTACCAGTTCCACCACCCCGGCCTATAAACAAAATAAGAGTTAAGAATAAAGAACCTCACAATTCAAAACTCTTAACTCTTAATAAATACTAGAGCGGAAGACGAGACTCGAACCCGCGACCCCGACCTTGGCAAGGTCGTGCTCTACCAACTGAGCTACTTCCGCATTTATTTACTATCCTCGTTTGGAAAGGGAGTGCAAAGATAATAGTACCTGTTTATTTGTCAATATCTTTTGATAAAAAAATTAAAAAAGATTTTTTTGAGGGCTTTTATCTGTAAATTGGGGGTTTACATTTTTAGCCATGCTCAACTGGACCATAGAAAAGCTGAACCTCTACCTCAAACACACCTGGAGCATTTCGAGAGGATCCAGCGACCAAAAAGTGAATTTTTTCATCAGAGTAAGCGAAAATGGTATAACAGGTATAGGCGAAGTGGCACCCAACACACGCTACAACGAAACACCCGAAAAAATACTTTCGGAATTTGCCATAGTGCTCAACAATGAGCTACCCATAGTAAAGGATATTCACAAATTAAATCTTTTATTAAAAACATTTAAAATAAGCAATGCCCTCAAATGTGGCATAGAAATGGCATATCTTGATTATTATATCAAAAAAGAAAAAACCACTGTATATGATGTGTTGAAGTTGAAAAAGCCCGAGAAGGTAAACACTTCTTTTACCATACCCATCATGGCAACCGAGCGCATAGAAGCTTTTCATTTAAAATTTGACTTAAATAAATATAAATATCTTAAAGTAAAGATAAATGCCGAAACGGGTTTCGACATGTTGAAGGAAATCAATCGGATAGCCGAAAATCCGGTGATTGTCGATGCCAACGAAGCTTTTAGGGATGTAGATGTATTGTTGAACTTTATGGAAAAAACCAAAGATTTCAACATAGTACTCTACGAACAGCCTATGCCATCGCACTTAAATGATGAATATTTTTATTTGAAAGAGCACTCTCCCTACAGGCTTTTTGCTGATGAATCCATTACAGACGAGCCCGATTTTGTGAGGCTCAAGCGGCAGTTTCATGGCATTAATATGAAGCTGATGAAAAGCGGTGGTTTGGTAAACGGCACTAAAATCTTAAAAAATGCCAAACTTTACGGAATGGAAACTATGATAGGCTGTATGGTAGAAACCTCTGTGGCCATAAAAAACGGTATGTATTTTGCTGCCGATGCCAATTTTATAGACTTGGATAGTTTTTTATACCTTGACAATGAGCCAATGGGATTGGTACAAGAAGAAAAAGGGGAATTGATTTTTACCTAATTATTTTTTGATTTTTATCAGTTCACCCGGCATAAGGTTATTATTTTTCTTATCATTCCACAATATTATCTTCTCAGGGGCTATGCCATAGTCTACGGCCAATGAGTTTATATCTTGACCTTGTTTGCTTATCAAAGTGTTAAAGTCTTTTCTTAATCCTGTTTGGTTTTTCGAGACTATGATCCTCTGGTCAAATTTTATACCTTCTGAACCTATGCTATTCCAAAGTTTGATGCTGTCAGCTTTTGTGCCATAGTAGCGTGCCAAGCTGTAGAGTGTTTGCCCTTGTTGTACCACATGGTAACAAAAAGATGAGTCGGGCAGCGGGTTTCCCTGTTTTTGAAATGTTGGTTTAGGAGCTGTGGAAGTGTCTTTGGCGGGTGTTTTCACATCGGCTCCGGAAAAGTTTATTACTGGCAAAGTGGCGGCAACAGGTGTGGGTGTAGCAGGCTCTACCACAGCAGGCATTTTTTCTACACTTGTGTTGATTGCTGCCGTAGTAGTAATCACAGGTTTGGTTTTTGCTGTATCCAAAACTTCTTTTTTTACTAAAACAGGTTGAGGCTCAGGTGTTGGTTCTATCTTTTCAACGGGTTTAGGTGCTGGTTTTTCTGCTATAATAATTGGTTCTTTGTCGGGGCGTTTAAATCGGAGATATAGCAATCTGCCTTCTTGCAAAGCTTCGCCATCTTCCATGCGGTTTTTCTTTTTGAGTTGGGCTATTTTTATCCCATATATTTGGGCTATGTCCCACAAGCTTTCGCCCGCTTTCACGGTGTGAAAAGGAATGATAGCTTTGCTGTTTTTCGACTCAAAATAATAAACTTGTCCTTTTTTCACCTCTTCAAAACGCTCCATTTCATTGTATTGTCTGAACTTTTCAATGGAAACCCTACCGGCAAAGGCCAATTTGGCCACATTGTCGGTTTCTCTGGCTATTACACCATCAAGACCATTGTTTGTAGTGAACAAAAACACCTCTTCGGCAAATTTTTTGTTGTCAGTCCCGGTCTGTTCTGCTGTTTTAGCTTTTACGGGAAGCTGGCTCACGGCCGGGTCAATCGGTTTTTGTGCTTTTCCGGAAAGGTCTATACCCAATCGGGCTGCCACTTGTTCTCTTTCCAAATAATTCACCGGAAGTAAAACGGTATAAACCTTGTCGTCAGGTATATGCTTTACAGAAAGCCATTTGTTGTAGTTAAGCAATTTGTCTTCGCCAATGTCAGTAATTTCCGAAAGCTTTGCTATGGTTTTTCCTTGTGTCTCTTTGTTGTACTCCAAAAGAGAAAGTGTGGGTGTTCCATAGCCTACTTTGTCTTCATAGGCCAGTTTATGGGCCAAAAACTTCACGGCATACCAGTGCAAATCGTTGTCTAAATCCATTTCTTGTGCGCCCACATACTTATTGTCGATGTATGCCTTAGCTCCGCCCAAGCCTGTGTTGTAGGCAATGAGGGCATAGATCCAATTGGTAGTAACCAAATAATTCTTCTTTAGGTAGCGTGCCGCTCCTCGACTCGATTCGGTGATGTGTTTGCGTTCGTCCACTTGGCTATTTACCAGCATACCCACTTCGGTGGCCGATTCGCGCTTAAATTGCCAATAGCCCACGGCATTGGACGAAGACACTACGTCTGACTGCAAACTGCTTTCTTGAATGGCCAAATACTTAAAATCTACGGGAATGTCTTCTTCCGTAAACACCCTTTCGATGATAGGGAAATACATATTGGCCAAATCTACTTTGGCTTGAAAATAGGTTTTGTTTTTTTGGAGCGTTTGGATTTGCGCAGCAATATTATTGCGAAGTGGTTTAGATAAATTGAGCCTCATTCCCGCAAAATAAATGTGGTCGGGCACTTCTACAGCCACTTGCGAATGGGCATAGAAAGCAATAAATATGGAAAATATGATATGATATTTGAGCCGTTTCATTTTTCAATCGATTTGGCCCAATATACTAAAAGCCAATGTCAAAAAAATGCACACAAACGGACTTATCATCAATCGTTGAGTGTGGATTAAGCATTTTAAAGAAATTGGCGCAAAAAAAGTATCGTTAATCGTCTTCTTTCAAAAGCTCAACGATGCGCACCGATTCTACAATTTTATTATTGGTTTTCAAAATGGTAAAGTGGTAGCCGCCAAACGATTTTTCTTCGTTCGGTGAAGGTATTTTGTCAAATATATAGTTCATGAGCCCGGCCATGGTTTCAAAGTCATCGCCTTCCGGCAGTGGATAGCGGAGGTGGTCGTTTACTTCTACCAGTGGTGTGAGTCCGCTCACAATAAATTCTTTGTCAGAAATTTTTTCTACCAATGGCTTTTCTTCCTCATCGTCCTCATCGCGAATATCGCCTACGAGTTCTTCAATAAGGTCTTCCATGGTCACTATGCCCGATGTGCCACCAAATTCGTCAACCACAATGGCCATGTGGAGGCGTTTTTTTTGAAAATCCTTCATCAAGTCGTTAATACGCTTGGTTTCAGGAATAAAATAGGCCGGCTTCAGGTAATTGCTGAGCACAATGGTTTCGCCTCGGCTCACCATTTTCAATATGTCTTTTGTGCTGATAATTCCTACTATATCGTCTACATTGCCTTTGTACACAGGCATGCGTGAAAATCCTTCATTGTTTATTACTTCAAGAATTTTTTGGTCGGTAGAACTTGCCTCTAGAGCCACCATTTTGGTGCGAGGTATCATCACCTGTTTCACCGTGGTTTCGTTGAAATGAAACACATTTTCAATCAACTCGTGCTCTTCTTGCTCTATCACACCTTGCTCTTTGCCTTTTTCAAGAAGCATTTTCAATTCTTCGGCACTGTGGTCTTCGCTATGCGATGCAGCGTCTACACCAAACATTCTCAAAATAATGTTTGATGTGGTATTGAGTGTCCATATCAGTGGCTTGAATACCAAATAGAAAGCCCTCAAAGGCAGCGTGACAAAATAAGTAGCTTTTTCGGGCGAAGTAATAGCCAAAGTTTTGGGCACTTGTTCCCCCAATATAATATGAAGTGTGGTAATGAAGATGAAGGCCAAACCAATGGCAATGGCATCTACTGTAGGAGAGTTTAAATCCAATCCCAAAGTGATGAAAAGATGTTCTATCATTTCGCTGGCGGCTTCCTCGCCTACCCATCCCAAAGCCAAACTAGCCAAAGTGATACCCAGCTGAGTAGCGGAAAGATACGCATTAAGGTTTTTGAGGATAGATTGAGAAATTTTAGCCAAGGCATTGCCCGACTGAGCTTTCAACTCTATTTGCGAATCGCGCACTTTCACTATAGCAAACTCAGCAGCCACGAAAAATGCATTCAAAAGTACCAGTATGAGTACTAGAAAAATGTCAAAAATCATGCGTTAGTGAGTGAGGTTGAGAATGAAAAAGTACCGAATTTCTGGGGAGGCTCTGAATTCATAAATCGAATTTACGAACTAATATATAATAGTCAATGGCAAATATGTGATATTTTTATAAAATAACATGATGTGAATAAAATATTATTACAATATTTCGCTGCTTTGCCTTAGTTTTAAGCTCAGTTTTACCAGCAAAATACTTGGCAAAAAGCAATTCCATATCGTTTGACGGCATTTTGGCCGATTTAAAATCAAAGCGTTTTGCATCGCTGTATTTTTTGCAAGGCGATGAACCTTACTATATTGACCAGATAAGCGACTATATAGAAAAACACGCTTTGCCCGATGGAGAGAAGGGTTTTAACCAAACTGTGATTTACGGAAAAGACACCGATATAAACTCCATCATCACCGCAGCCAAGCGATTTCCCATGATGGCTGAAAAGCAAGTGGTGATAGTGAAAGAAGCCCAGGAGGTGAAAGACTTGGACAAAGAAGTAAAAAATAAAATCGGAGGAAAAGAAGTGGCATTCTATCCGCTGGAAGAATATGCCAAAAAACCACTTGCATCTACCATACTTGTGTTTTGCTACAAATACAAAACACTTGATGGTCGTAAACCCATAGCCAAAACCATAGATGAAAGTGGTTTGCTGTTTACCTCCAAAGGCCTCTATGACAACCAAGTGCCGGAGTGGATTCAGAAAAATATAGTAAGCAAAGGTCACTCTGTTTCTGAAAAAGCCACCCAACTACTCACCGAGTTTGTCGGCAATAACCTATCGAGGCTCGATAACGAGATAAATAAAATATTATCAAACTTTACAGGAAAAATAACGGTGTCGGAAGAGCATGTGTTGCAATTTGTGGGCGTGAGCAAGGAATACAACATATTTGAGCTGCAAAGTTCGCTCGCCAAACGAGACATACTCAAAAGCAACAAGATAGTAAACTACTTTTCGGAAAACACCAAAGAACACCCCATTCAGCAATTGTTGGCCAATTTGTTTGGGTATTTTTCAAAACTACTTTTGGTGAAAACAGCCAATGCCACCAACGAAGCCGATGCCGCTCGGGTGCTTGGTTTGCCGCCATTTATCGCCAAAGAATACATCATAGCATCGAGAAATTATCCTGATGTGAAATTATTGCAAATATTTTCCTACATACGCGAAGCCGACATGCGCAGCAAAGGCTACGAAACCAGCATGGTAGACGAAGGCGAAATAATGAAAGAATTGGTTTTTAAGATATTGCACTAACCAATATCGCCTTCTTGTGGACGCATGACCAGTTCTTCCACCACAGCCGATGGCGATAGTGAGTATGCTCCAAAAACCGTTTCGGCCACATCGCTTGCTTTCATAAATCGTTCTTCGGGCAGGTCTACGCCATCCCAACTGGCGGTTTTGGTGGCTCCGGGCAAAATGGCGGTGACTTTCACTCCCAAAGGTTTCATCTCTTCGCGCAACACTTTGGTCATGCCATAGAGTGCAAACTTGGATATGCAATACGAACCTCCGTTTACATAAGCCGTGATGCTGGCTGTAGAGCAAATGGTGAAAATATGTCCCGATTTTGATTTAACCATTGCGGGCAACAAAGCTCGGGTGAGGTAGTAGGCACTGTAAACATTGGCTTCTATCAGGTATTCGAGTTGGCCTTCGGGCTCGTTGTGCACCTGACCGGGCAAGTACACACCCGAATTGTTTACCAACACGTCTATATTTCTATTCAATGCCAAAATATATTGGGCAAAAGCCTCCACTTCGTGTTTTTTAGACAAATCGGCTTTTTTGAAAAATACGTTAGTGTTTGGGTGTTTTTTTTCTATTTCTATTTTCAAAGCCAATAAATCGGCCTCGTTACGCGAGGTGGTGGCTATGTCGAAACCCTGAGAAGCAAATTTTTCGATAATGGCACGGCCTATGCCTTTGCTGCCTCCGGTAACGATGATGAGTTTGTTGGGCATGGTGTGTTATGTGTTTAGATATGCTATTGTTCTATAAGCTTTTCTACCAAAGCATCTATTTCTTTCATTTCGGCAGACAAATGTTTTTTTATGGCTGTGCGAAGTTTCCCCAAAGCCATGGCAGACAGATTTTCATCTTGGGGCGGATTTTCCAAAATGTATTTTTTGGCTTTTTGGTGGGCTTTTTCACTCCACTGTGCCAATAGCACATGTTCAGGCTGCTTGGAGTCAAATTTTGGGAAATAAATATCTAATATCTTTTTGTGTACATCTCGTGCACCAAATAAACCCTTTGATTGAAAGTCTTTCATCATTAAGTTTGGTTTGGTTGCATTCAAGTATCCGGACAGATAATAGGCTTCATTCAAATCGTTGGTGTAGAATACATACGCTTTACTTTCTACAATAAATTCTAAATCTATTTCGCTTCTTATTACTACTGTGGCATTGGCATCTTTGGCAGAGGCAGAGTAAATAACCAAATATGGGGCATTCAAATTTTGGTCAGTTATTCCTCTTTGATAATTCAATCTATCATTCGAAGTCATCTTTGAAGACTTTTCTGTCCCATAAGTTTTCCAAATGTTTTCACAATTTCTTATCCAAGCTGAGATATTAAGCCATCCTAAATCTATTAGTTCTATAGAATTATGTATGTTTACCGTTTTTAAGTCCTTATTTTCTTCAATTGTTATTGGCAAAACAACCAGCTCGGGCTTGTACAACACAAAGGGCATGATATTTTTGGCCAAAGCCGTACGAAACATAAATTCGCTCTCCAATCTGTCGGAAAAATGTATGTTTTTCCAAGGCATTTTTGCATCTGCCTTTACATGCTCTGCCGTTTTCACATTAAAAATCCGGTCTTTCCAATCGGGATTTTTGTCCCAATTTTCGGGCATGGTTTGGTTTATGTCTATGAAGTAAAACGTGCGAGGCACTATGGTTGCACCTTGTTTAAAAGCATTTTTATACGGATTGGCTTTTGTTTGTTTTGTCTGCACTTGAGTGCTAAATGCCGTAGATTTTCCTTGTTTCACATAATGCCATGCACGAGGTTCTATTTTCAATTTTGGTTCAGCCACAGTCCAGTGGCAATTGTGAACAGGTACTCGACCAGAAAAATACAAACCCTCAAAGCTTTTGGGCTTATTTTTGGTAATCAACTCCTGTTTGGCAAACAACACACAACTTGGAAT
>ERZ1066116.29-NODE-29-length-113662-cov-16.567844_pt1 | contig 113662 bp, 102 predicted proteins | sample MGYA00382763_ERZ1066116 | MGnify/ENA primary metagenome ERZ1066116 (study PRJEB33369, sample SAMEA5778346) | biofilm metagenome | biome: Industrial cooling water; feature: Water cooling tower basin; material: Biofilm | place: United Arab Emirates | collected...
CAGCTGTTAGCGCATCCCGATTTTGATCGGGAAGGTCGTTGGTTCGATTCCGACCGGGGGCTCAAGATAGAAGCCATTGAAATCCAAGAGATTTTGGTGGCTTTTTTGTTTCAGGCTTTCATAGTTGTGAACAATAATATAAATTATTGCAAGTGTAGCTCAGCTGTTAGCGCATCCCGATTTTGATCGGGAAGGTCGTTGGTTCGATTCCGACCATAACACTCTGTTTTTGTAATCGCATTCAGTACATTTTACTAATATGCTTGCTAATTTTTTGAATCAAACAGTAGCCTAGCTTAGTGTAATGATTGTTTTCAAGTATGCTATATATCAATTTCAGTTATTTCATCTACTCTAGAAACCAACTTCATTTATTTTGCCGGTACTGTATTTCATTGTTGAAAACTCCTTTTACTTTTTTACATAATGAAATTGTAAATTTGGTATGCTCATAGCTTTGAAGGCTTTTCACGCTTTGATAATAACATTATGATTTTCAACCACCTGCACGTACACACTCAGTTTTCGCTACTCGATGGAGCTGCCAATATTGGCGATTTGATGAAAAAAGCCAAGGGCGACAACATGCGTGCCATTGCCATTACTGACCACGGCAATATGTTTGGCGCATTTCAGTTTGTGAACGAGGCCAACAAAGCAGGCATAAAACCCATCGTGGGCTGCGAGTTTTATGTGGTGGAAGACATGTCTAAAAAGCAATTTACCAAGGGCGATAAAGACCTACGCTACCACCAGCTGCTATTGGCAAAAAACGCTATTGGCTACAAAAACCTTTCAAAACTCTGCTCTTTGGGCTGGATAGAGGGAAAATATGGCAGCTATCCTCGCATTGATAAAAAATTAATTCTGAAATACCACGAAGGGCTGATAGCCACTACTTGTTGCTTGGCTGCCTCCGTGCCACGCACTATTTTGAGAAAAGGCGAAGAAGAAGGCGAAGCGGAATTCAAATGGTGGCTCGATTTGTTTGGCGAAGATTATTTTGTGGAGCTCCAACGCCACGAGATTCCCGACCAAATAAAGGTAAATGAAGTCTTGGTTCGCTTTGCTAGAAAATACAATGTGCCCATCATCGCCTCGAACGACAGCCACTACGTGGAGCGTGAAGATGCTGCCGCCCACGAAATCTTGCTTTGTATCAACACGGGCTCAAAAATGAGCGACCCTTCGAGCAAAGACGTGAGCGATGATGACGAAAGCGGAAACAAAGGCAGAAGATTTGCTTTTTTTAACGACCAGTTTTATTTCAAAACCACAGATGAAATGTCGCAGCTTTTCAGCGACCTGCCCGAAGCCATAGACAATACCAATCTTGTGGTGGATAAAATTGAAGAGATAAAGCTCAAAAGAGATATTTTACTTCCCAATTTCCCCATTCCTGACGAATTTAAAATACATGAAGACGATAAACTGAACCAGTGGGAATACCTGAAACATATCACTTTTGAAGGAGCGAAGAAAAGATATATTGACATCACTCAAGAAGTAGAGGAAAGACTCAATTTTGAATTGTTCACCATCAAAACAATGGGTTTTGCCGGGTATTTTTTGATTGTATCAGATTTTATCAAGGCGGGTCGTGATTTAGGTGTGTATGTGGGTCCGGGTCGCGGGTCGGCTGCCGGCTCGGTGGTGGCCTATTGTATTGGCATTACCAACATAGACCCTATCAAGTACCAACTCCTCTTCGAGCGTTTTCTCAACCCTGATAGAAAGTCCATGCCCGATATCGATACCGATTTTGATGATGAGGGTCGTGCCAAGGTGATTGATTATGTGGTAGAAAAATATGGCAAAAACCAAGTGGCGCAAATCGTGACCTATGGCACGATGGCGGCCAAGATGAGCATAAAAGACGTGGGTCGTGTGCTGGAACTGCCGCTAGAAGAAACCAATGCCCTCACCAAATACATCCCCGATTCGCAAGGCGGCATTTCCCTGAACAGACTTTTCAATGCACCTATAGATGGAGAAAAAAGTTTAAAGGAAAAAGAAGGCTTAGGGCCCGATGAAATAGCCAAAATCAAAGAATTGCGAGAAATGGCCGAAGGCAACGACCTCAGGGCCAGGGTATTAAAAGAAGCGCAAGTGCTGGAAGGCTCTGTGCGTGGCACAGGTGTTCATGCCGCTGGCATCATCATTGCTCCTTCCGATCTCACAGAGCTTATGCCCATGGCTACCGCCAAAGACAGCAATTTCTTGCTCACACAATATGAAGGCGGGGTGATAGAAGATGCGGGAGTTATCAAAATGGACTTTTTGGGATTAAAAACCCTCACCATCATCAAAAACACGCTCAAACTCATCAAGCTTAATCATGGTTTAGACATAGATATAGAGGCCATAGACCTCACCGACCAAGCCACTTTTGAAACATTTCAACGGGGAGAAACCAACGGGATATTCCAGTTTGAAAGTCCGGGAATGCAGAAATATATGAAAGACCTCAAGCCCGATAAGTTTGAGGACATCATTGCCATGAACGCGCTGTATCGTCCCGGCCCGATTGCCTACATTCCCAATTTCGTGGAAAGAAAACACGGCAGGGAAGAAATCACTTACGATTTGCCCGAGATGGAGGAGATATTGAAAGACACTTACGGAATCACGGTGTACCAAGAGCAGGTGATGTTGCTGTCGCAAAAGCTGGCCAACTTCACCAAAGGCGATGCCGATGTGTTGCGAAAAGCCATGGGCAAAAAAGACCGCAAGACACTCGATAAACTCAAGCCCCAATTCGTAGAAAATGCCAAGAAAAACGGCCATCCAGAAGATAAATTGGAGAAAATATGGACAGATTGGGAGGCTTTTGCTTCGTATGCCTTCAACAAATCGCACTCCACATGCTATGCTTTCGTGGCTTTTCAAACGGCTTGGCTCAAAACCCACTATCCTGCCGAGTACTTAGCCGCCAACTTAACCAACGAGAAAGACAATATTGAAAAAGTGACTTTCTTCATGGAAGAGTGCAAGCGAATGAACATCAAAGTGCTTGGTCCTGACGTGAACGAAAGTTTGCCCGATTTCGGGGTAAATAAGAAAGGTGAAATACGTTTTGGATTGGGTGCCATCAAAGGTACTGGCGAAGTGGCCGTGAACGAAGTGATCATCGAGCGGGACAAAAATGGCCCCTACAAAGACATATTCGATTTTGCTTCGCGACTAAACTTGCGCACCGTCAACAAGAAAACCTTTGAAGCATTTGCCCAAGCCGGAGCATTTGACTGCTTCAAAGATTTGCACAGGGCCATGTATTTCCACAAAGAAGAAGGCGAAGAGGCAGGTTTTATAGAAAAGATAATCCGACACACGCAGCAAGTACAAGAGCAAAAAGCCAACAACCAAAATTCGCTTTTTGGCAGCATGGGCATGGATGTGGCCATATCAAACCCCAAATTGCCCAAATGCGAGCCTTGGGGCGAGATACAAAAGCTTCGATTGGAAAAAGATGTGGTAGGTTTTTTCATATCGGGTCACCCACTGGATGAGTACAAGGTGGAAATGGACAATTTTTGCACCACCACGCTCGATAAAATAGAAGACTACAAGGAAAAAGAGATTTTTGTAGCCGGTGTGATTACCGATGTGAAGGAACGTACCTCAAAAAATGGTAAGTTGTTTGGCATTTTGGCCATGGAAGACTACTCGGGCAAGCAAGAAATGATGCTCTGGGGCGAAGACTACATGAAGTTCAAGCATTTTTTAGTTCCCGGACAGTTTCTGTATGTGAAGGGCAAAGTGCAACTACGCTACGGTTCGATAGACAGATATGAACTAAAGCCGCTTCAAGTAGAGCTTTTGCAAGATGTGAGGAGCAAAAAAGCCAAAAAACTCCAAGTAATTCTCAATCCCGAAAAAGTAGACAGTGGCATGGTGGCCCTTTTGGAAGACTTAATCACCGGACACAGTGGCGGCTGCGACTTGCGCATGTTGGTAAACTACAATGGAATGAGCGTGGAGCTGTTTTCAAGAAAATATAAAGTGAACCCTTCCAACGAATTTATCCGCTCTCTACTCGATATTGAGGGGGTGAGCTATAAGATTTCGTAGATTCTGGTCTATAATTTTTCAAAAACCTAATAAACTACCAAAATTATACCCTTTTTGGGCTTTGGGGGCTGTTGGGCTTGCCCTTACAGGCACGCTATCGCTTCGTCTTCGGCTGAAAAAGCCGCAGCTAAACGCTGTGCATCCCTCATGCACGGCTCATACCGGTGTTTTTCTTTTAGATTTCAGCAGTACAGCGGACGCTCAATAGTTTGGGGTCTTAGCGGATGGGAAGACTAGTGGGGGTAACCCTCAAACTACACTAAAGCATATGACTATTTATGCACAATCTGAAATAATTGGAGATGGGGTGTAATGCTTAATTAAATATGCTTTATTTGCAAACCAGCAGGGAGGAAGAGATAATAAACTATCTAATCGTGTATTTTTAGAATATTTATCCCTTGATTCATTGGGTTCAGAAACAAAAAGTAATTCAAGCTTTTTGAGTACAATTTGCTCATCGTAAAAATATTTTCTAAATTTATCACTCATAAAATCTGAAAGACAATTTTCAAATTTTTCACGAATATGACTTAATGACTCAGATTTAAGAGACTTAATATTTTTTAATTCTACCAGATAGATGTTATAATAGTTGTCATGGCAATGTTGTATTATTAAGCAGTCTGGACTTGGCTTGGGTTTTGGAACATGTTTATTGTAAAAAGCGTCTACTTTAATAATCAATAGTCTACTTTTTCCGATGGTTTTCGAAAAGTCAACCTTAATGAAATTCTCTTCACAAGAATCACATATAAACTCTTTTAGTTTTGCCTCTTTACTAAGAATTTCTATCATTATTTTTCAAATTATAGATATCTTCACGTTCTATATATAAATCCTCTGCCACTTTATTAAAATTATTGTCTTCTATTCCTGATTCAGTTAACTTCATTGCACCTTTTTTGATAAAACTTCCCTCTTTTCCATTTTCCATTAAGGAAATACTAACTTTCTTTGAGTCTATATCATTTGCTAAAATAATATTATTCAACTTATTAAATATATAATTACTGTGCGAAGTCATTACAATTTTAATTTTTTTTGTAATAAGACTTGTAAATATTTTAATTAATAAAACCTGCACTTCAGGATGAAGATGAGCTTCAGGTTCTTCTATAAAGATTAAGTTGGATGAACTAGAATTGCTATAGGTATTCCGTCTTACTTTGTTATTCATTAAAAACTTTAAATGAGCAACAATTGGAGCTATTTCAGATATCATTGAAGATGTAACAGATAAATCCAATTCAAGCTTAAGACCTTCAGGTTGATAGATTAATTTTTTACTTTTAGTATTAAAAGTTACTTTTCCTTTAAGAATATTATTTTCAATTTCAGCTACCACATTTTCAATTTGATTGGAAATGCTATTATTTTTTATTGAGGACAAGTTGAGGAAATAATCAGAAACAGGTTCAGAAATATTTGGAATCTCAATCTTCGTTCTCAAAAAATTTCTACTTTGCGACAGTTCAGCAATTATAGCGCTAAAAGTATTTAATGCATTATAAAGACCAGATCTTGATGCAGGCAAAAAATATACATTCTGTATCTCCGACTGGATACTGCTAATCATATTTGAAAGTGTCCAGTTAATTAATGCTGAAATATGAGTAATGGTACTAGTTTTAGTATTGTAGTAAAAAGTTAAATTTCCATTTTCGCTTTTGGGATTTCTTATTGAATTTATCTTTTTTAAAATTATTTTCGACCAAATCTTTACCTCTTTAACAATTAATCTATCATGCTTAGAATTTAATCCAATAGAAATCTCAGCACTTTCAAATGTAATTGTTAGTTTAAATTGTTTTTTTGAAAGTTTATTTTGGATATTCTCTAAGGAACTATACGAATTAATAAACGACTGTGTGAGGTTAATAATTAATGAATTTTCAAGTAGCAAAAGTATAAACTCTTCTGTTTCTTTATTTATACTGATTTCTTTAGTTTTTTCATCTGTTATTTTTATTTTATCAACTAAAACATCGGAAATACCTCTTCTCTTCTCTTTATTATTTTGTGTACTTAAGAAGGGCTCATCATAATATCTTAATTGATAATTAATCAGATTTTTTATGATTAAATATACAGCACTTATTGAATATGATTTTCCAATATTGTTTTTTCCAAAAATAATATTTAAGTCATAAGCTGAGTCAAAAATAAATTCTTTTATAGGCCCAAAATTCTCAAATTTTATTATCATAACTAGAATGAAGTTAGTCAAAAATAATATTTTACCATCAAAAAACAATGTCGTAATCAATAAATTGACTTGGAGAGTTCGATTTCTCTCGGCCTCGGTTGGTGTTTCCTCGTCCAGCTATTCGTGATATTAGCGAAGCGTACCCCGAATCACAGACATAACTGATATTTATCTGTATTTATTATTCTGATTAGAAATCCTTCTTATCTGTCGTTTGAGATGCCTTGCAGAACATCTCAAACAGCCCTAATATTATGATTTTATGCGTGTCTTTGTCTTGCATTGGCTTTAGATTTAAAGTACAAACGTAAAAGTAGGGAAATATAAATACTATAGTAAGATATACAAAAATAATAGAGATTTATTTACAATAAAAATTACATATTTTCCTAATCTGTCGTCCTACCTATATGTTTTTTTATTCTAGATTAAAATATTCTATTCTAAAGAGAAAGGCATCAAAGCATATGGCATTTAGAATATTAAGGCTTATAAATGTCTATTTGGAGTAAAATACTGAGGGTAGTAGAACTGTGCCTCTTTTTTAAAAAGTGGTAGTTCTTGCTTGTCTTAGAGAAATTTTACATATAAATAAATGAAACTCACTTTGTAGAAGTATATATTTTAGGCTAAATACCTTTAACAAATAAGGGCATTGTTAAGGTGTATTTATGTTTAGTGGGTGTTTTTCCCTAGCCCTGATTTATCCTATCAAACCTCCTGTAGCTAGTTCCTTGATATTGATAAGATTTCAGGATGTTGATAAGGAAATAATACAGTTTTAACCAATTTGACGAGAATATTCTTTTTTCTTGTATAAAGCCCTCTAAATTTCAAATTTTAATAAAATGGCTAGTGGAAAGGAAATCATTTTAGTTCGTGCGCATTTGATTGCAAATCACGAAATAGTAGGTTATAAGATTTCGTAGAAAGACGAGTAAAAAATACCCACGCTTGAATAAAAGTTGCTTACTTTTTTGTGAAAACAGGGTGCTAGGAAGCGAATTTCATTAGCTGTCATGCAATATCCTTTTCCTCGTCAATATCGGTGCGGATGGTGTGTTTTTTGAGAATTTTCTCCGATTCTTTACGGGTAGATTTTGCATTTCTCACGCTCCAGAGCATGTCTGAGGCATGTTTGCGAGTAGAGTCTATGTCTACGATAGGCAATGGATAATCTATACCTATTTTAACATTGCAAAATTGCTGCTCCAAAAGAGGCATTTTCCAAGGTTCGTGTATGTACTCATCGGGTACGGAAGCCAACTCGGGAAGCCATTTTCTGATAAAAACTCCGTTTTCATCATGCTTTTGTGAATTTACTATGGGATTGTAAATACGAATGGTGTTGACGCCAGTGGTTCCTGCTTGCATTTGGATTTGCGGATAGTGAATGCCGGGTTCAAAATCGAGAAACATCTTGGCCAAATGTGTAGCCGCTGGTTGCCATGGCTGCCACAAGTGATGGGTGAAAAACGATACCACCATTGAGCGCATTCTGAAATTCAAATAGCCTGTAACTGCCACACATCGCATACAGGCATCTACAAGAGGAATTCCCGTTTGCCCCTCTTTCCAAGCTGTGATTAATTTTTCGTTTGGCACGGTGCGCAAGTTGTCGAAATTTCTATTGAAGTTTTCAAACTGTATGCGTTCTTCCATTTCAAATTTTTGAATAAAGTGGCAGTGCCACACCAGTCGCGACTGAAAATTTCGCAAAGGGCTTTTCCACTCGGGGTGGTTTTGTATGGCTTCTTTAGAGGCTTGATATACCTGCTTCATCGACAAGTTGCCCCAAGCCAAGTAGGGAGAAAGCCGGCTGCAACTGCGTCTGCTATGTTCAGGTTTTGATATGTGTTTGAAATAATATGCAGCTCTTTCAGCAAAAAAAGACTGGAGGTAACGCTGTGCAGTAGTTTCGCCTCCCTTTTGGAAGAATGGATGGTAAGTTTTAAAATCATTGGGAATGTTGTCTTCCAACCCATCTAAATGTAAGGTTTTTAGCTTCAGCAAATCGGGGTTTGTCTGTGGCTGTTCCATGGTCTCAGACCAATGTGTGTTCCAATCTGTTCGGTTTTTCAGGCCTCTTATCACCCCGTTGTTAGGGAATTCTTGCCACGATATATTATTTTGTTCGCAATAGATTTTTACTGCTTTGTCTCTGGCGTATGTTACGTCTATGCCCGTCTCTTGGTAGGAAAATATGTTTTCTATCTTGTATTTTTCTTTGACCAGAGTTAAAAATGGAATGAATTCTGAGTAAAAAGCATGGATTTTGTGGCCATAAACACCTAATCTGGCGTTCATGTCTTCGATTGACTCATACACGAACCGCCAATGGCGTATGTCCGATTCGGGAGCATCGATAAGCGATGGTTCATAGGAATAAACGAGTAGGGTAGGCAATCCATTTTCAATGGCTTTAGCCAGTGGCAGGTGGTCAGCCAACCGCAAATCTCTTTTATACCATACAACGTTTATTTTAGGGAGCATACCAGCCAAACGCTTTGTATGAACGAAAGGTTATGGCATGTAAAGTGTAAATTACTATTGGATTTCAAAAATGTTACTTATTTAATTGCTCCCAAAAGTTGCCCAATAAGGATAATACTGTCTTTATTAAGCAATACCAATAGGCAAATTAATATAACAAAGTAAATTCTAGATTCGTGTTTTTGTGTGTTTATTTTTGAATCTAGTCGGGCTTCTACTCTTTTCAGTTCGAGAATTAATTCATTTTTAACAAGCAATAAATCAGCTTTTGAAGTCAATAACACTCTCATTTTCTTCATTTCATTAATTTATAAATAAAAATACTAAAATTTTATATGATACAAAATTCTTTGAACCCTTTCCATTGTTGAGTATGACACTTCAAATAGCGGTTGTTTCTTAAAACATTATTAATAATATGCTATATTCACACAAATATTTAAGTAGCTTTTCTAACACTACTTTGACACATAGACAATGAGTATTCAATATATTTCAGACAACAAAGGCATAACTACAGGTGTTTTTATCCCTATTCAGGAGTGGACAAAACTCAAAGCTAATTATCATTTGCCTGAGGATGATTTCGAGCCAAGCCCAATTCAAAAAAAAGAGATAGATAAACGCATAGACCAATATCTCAAAAAGCCAAGTGAAGTGCTAGATTGGGATGAGTTGGAAAAAAGATTACTTGCTCGAAATGCAAAATAATGAGGCATAAGATTTTACCTTTTGTAGAAATTGATTTGCAAGAAAGTGTAGACTGGTATGCCTTGCAACAGCCGGGATTAGATGCAGATTTCTTAACTGAAATTAGAAAAGCTATTAAGCGCATAAATCAACATCCTTATGCTTATGAAGTAAAATATAGACGCAAAGGGTTTGAAATAAGACAAACTCCAATTGATAAATTTCCATTTATAATAGCATTTTTTGTGGATGAATCCATTCAAACAATAATTATTTTTGCTGTTTGGCATGCCTCACGCAATCCTAAAAAATTGAAATCAAGAATATAATTTCTATTGTTATTTATTCTGGCTTCATTTTCCACCCTTTCCGAATATTTTCTTCGCTCTCCCGCTCATAATTTTATTTTCAGCCGGCAATCACTTATTTTTACCAAGCCATGACGGGAATAGAAATCACAAAAATCACCAATCTACAAGCTTCTGAGCCTACTAAGTACGATGCTGCTCAGTTGGCTACGGACCAAATGTTGCTCAACATGGGGCCTCAACACCCCTCTATGCACGGTGTGTTGAGGCTGGAAGTGATTACCGATGGCGAAACCATAGTAGACGTGGTGCCTCACTTAGGCTATTTACATCGCTGCTTTGAAAAACATGCCGAAGCATTGCCTTTTAATCAAATCATCCCCTACGTAGACCGCATGGATTACACCACTTCCATGAACAACGAACATGCGTATGTGATGGGGGTGGAGAAAATGCTGGGAATCACAAACGAAATTCCTAAAAGGGTAGAATATATTAGAGTGTTAGTTGCTGAACTCAATCGTTTGGCTTCGCACTTCATTGCTGTGGGTAGCTATGGCATGGATATCGGTGCATATTCTCCGTTTTTGTGGATGATTCGCGACCGTGAACACATTTTGCGATTACTCGAATGGACATGTGGCGCACGAATGCTTTATAACTATATATGGATTGGCGGACTTTTTTACGACCTTCCGGTGGGTTTTGAAGAAAAATGCAGTGAGTTTATCAAATATCTGAAGCCAAAGCTGGAAGAAACGGAGCAAGTGCTGATACAAAATAAAATTTTTGTGCAGCGCACAGCCAATGTGGGTGTTTTGCCTTTGGAATTGGCCGTAAACTATGGCTGTTCAGGCCCAGTGTTGAGGGGTTCGGGTCTAAAATTTGATTTGAGAAAAGTAGATAAATATTCCGTTTATCCTGAAATAGATTTTGACATACCGATAGGAAAAGGAGAAATGGGCACGGTGGGCGATTGTTGGGATAGAAATTATGTGCGGATGCAAGAATGCCGAGAATCGATAAAAATCATAGAACAATGCCTTGAAAAGCTTAAAAAAGAGCATAAACGCACCATCGATTTCGACCCACAGGAAGTAGTTCCTAAACGGATTCGGGTACAGCCGATGGAGTTTTATGCCCGTGCGGAAAATCCGAAAGGAGAACTTGGCTTCTTTTTCAAAACCGAAGGACGTGGCGAGCAGCCTTTCCGCTGCAAAGCTCGTAGCAGCAGCTTTGTACATCTGTCTGTACTTCACGAAATCTCCAAAGGAGCGTTACTTGCCGACCTTATTGCCATTGTGGGTTCACTTGATTTTGTAATGGGCGAAGTAGATAGATAATAATTTTATTCTATAACTCAAATCCTTCCTTTTTTTCAGGTATTGTAATGTTTTTGTAGCCCAACTCAGTGAGTTTGTCTTTAAACACATTCATGCTGCTTTCTTCTCCATGGGTGAGAAATAGTTGTTTGAGTTTTTCGGGATTTTGGGTTTGAACAAAGTTTATCAAGTCGCTTTGGTCGCCATGGGCAGAAAAACAGTCGAGCACTTCTACATCGCAGCGTACTTCCAACATTTTGTTTTTTACCGTCACCTCACGAGCTCCGTTCATCAGTTCGTGGCCTATGCTGCCTTCGGCACAAAAGCCAACGATGCAAATAGTAGCTTTTGGGTTTTCCAGGTTTTCTTTCACATGGTTTTCTACCCGTCCGCCACTTATCATTCCCGAAGCCGAAACAATGATGCATGGCTCATAATGGTTTGACAATGCCCTGCTGCGTTTTAAATCGGTCACAAACTCAAAGGCATCAAAGTCGAAAAGTTCATCGTTGTCTTCATAAAATTCCTTGGCCTCTGCATTGAGCTGCGCCACAAATTTTTCATAAACCAAGCTGCTTTCTTTGGCCATAGGGCTATCGGCATATATCCTGATGCGTGGCAAATCAGAATTTTGATAAAGTTTATTTAATGTATAAAAAATAGCTTGCGAACGGCCCACACTAAAAGCCGGAATAATCAAGCGGCCTTGTTTTTCTACACAGGTCGACTTTATCACTCTGTATAGTGCATCTTCGGGTTTTTCTTTGTAGGAATGATTCCTATTTCCGTAGGTGCTTTCACACACCAAATAGTCTACCTGTGGTATTTTCTTTGGGTCTTGCAACAGAGGATAATTATATCGACCAATATCGCCCGAGAAACAAATCGTTTTTTCCTCACCGCCTTCTTTTATATGAAATATCACATTGGCAGCACCCAGCAAATGCCCCGTGGGGTTAAAAGTGACCGAAACCGATGGGTTGATTTTAAACTTTTGATTGTAGGCAATGGTCACAAACTGCTGCATGGTAGTTTCCACCTGTTTGGCAAAAAACAGATTTTCGGTGTCTATCGGCAGCTTGCGGGCATTCTTCTTTTTGTCCAATGCTTTTTTCAGTTTCCACTGATTGAGGTTGGCAGAATCGTGGAGGAGAATATTGGTGAGATAATAAGTAGGTGTGGTACACAGCACTTGGCCTTCGTAGCCTTCTTTGTAAAGCAGTGGCAAACGCCCCGAATGGTCTATGTGTGCATGGGTGAGCACTACCAAGTCTATATCCGATGCCTCAAAGGGGAAAATGGCGTTTGAACCGTAGTTAGTTGATTTCTTCTTTGAAAAATCTATCGGCAGCTTATCGGCCACCACCCGCTCCATTTCCTGGCCGCAATCTATGAGTATTTTGTAGTCGTTTTCGAGCTCAAGCAGGAACATAGAACCCGTGACTTGCTTGGCTGCTCCGTAAAAGGTGAGTTTCATTGAGGAAAAGGAGGAAGGTGTTAAAGTCTTTACAGATGTAATAAGCTGTAAAACTAATATTTTGGTAAAACTGATTTGAAAAATTTATTCATTAAAAAAATGATGACTGCAATTACTGAGAACGGAAAGAGTAATGAATAGAATGAAATTTTAGCCCAAAGCCGTATATTTGCATAAATAAAGCATCAAATGGCAGATTTGACATACGAACGAGTTTTGGAACTTTTTGCAGAATCTGATAGAAGGTTTGAACAGAGAATGGAAAAACTGGCAGAGAGTCGGTCTGAGTCAGATAAACGGATTGAAAAAATCAACAGTGAATTAACCAAAAAAATAGGTGAACTTGGCGATACTTTGGGTCGTTTTGCAGAGGAACAGGTGCGTGCCGACATCATCAACAAATTTGGCCAATGGGGAATTCCCGTTCATGCCATTACAAATCATTATAGCCAAAAAGACGATAATAATGACACCATTTATGAAGTAGATATTTTAATCTATAACTCTCAATATGCCATAGCCATAGAAGTAAAAAACACACTCAGACCAGAGCACGTGGACGGGCATATTCAAAGAATGGCAAAAATCCAACAACACCCCATGGTAGGCTTGCAAGGTAAGACACTCTTGGCGGGTGTAGCCGGAATGATTATTGCTAACGGAGCAGATAAATATGCTGAAAATAAAGGAATATTTGTGCTAAAACCAAGTGGGGACACCATCCAAATAGCAAATAATAAAAACTCATTTAAGCCCAAAGAGTGGGAAGTAAAGTAGGCTTTAAGGCTTATTTCAGAACGTTTCAATAGTCAGATGAATAAAAAACATGTCCGACTTGCGGGAGTGATTTTACCATAAAATGGGGTGTTTAGTGGGCTAAACAACGCTATATATGCAAGGCTTGCGGTCAACTTTTGCCTTCATAACATCTTGGTAAAGTACAAGAACATATTTGTCTGGTTTCACAAATGGGTCATGGAGCTACAAACTTTCCAAACCCTGGGCAGGGATAGCAAGCTATCTAAGGACACCCTTCAAAGGCTGTTTTATTATTGGCTCGACAGAACACCTTTGACACCTATTATCCGCAACCAGGATATGAACTTGCAGGTAGATGCTACCTATTTCAAACGTTTTTGTGTGGTATCTTATCAGGATAATGGTCTCAATTACACGCAGCTGTTCAGGTTCTCGGATAGGGAGCATTATCTTGAAATCAAGGAAGATCTCGAGAACCTTCTCAAGCTGGAAATAGCATAGTCAGTATCACCTGCTATGGGCATAAGCCGACCCTAAAGGCCATCCAGAAAGTAATGCCCCAAGTTAAGGTTCAACGATACCTGGTGCTTATCCAGCGCGGATGTGTATTGTGTGGATTAGCAAGAAGCCGCAATCTAACGCAGGAAAATAGCGATTAGATTTAGTATACCAATTATTAAAAATCAAGACCCACAACGATAAGAAAGACTGGTTGAGGCGATTCTATCTGTGGAAAGTCTCCCATAAAGAGTTCTTGAGCCACCGTACCTATTATCCATCAGGAAGATATGAGTACACACATAAATTACTTAAGAGGAGCTTTACAGTCATTAATAGAGCCTTGCCAAATATGTTTCACTATTTGTGATGATTCTAAAATCCCACATACCACTAATGGGATTGAAGGGTATTTCTCCCACTTGAAAAATCATTTATCAAATGGTACATATATCTGATTAACCGCAAGCAAAAGCATTGAGTTTTTTAGCCATCCAGATACCGATAAAGTACAAAAAGTAAGGGTGGAAAAAACCACCCTTAACTTTATCATATATCGTCAATCTTATTGCTGGTAGGATGGTCTCCACCAGAGCCTGCTTCCCCTTTAAATTGACAGCGGAAGTCTAACAAATATTTCTGAGAATGTCACCAACTATTTTTCAGTACATTACCGTAAAAAACGGAATTATATTAATCTTCGTCCATTCCGGGGTTTCCACCTCTCAAATCAGGGCCCCTTAGTATTCCTTTGGTAGAACTTCTGATGAAATTTACAATTTCATCACGCTCTTTTGAGGGGTTCATTTCAAGCTCTATTTTATCTAGAGCTTGGGCAATATTATAGCCTCTGAGATAAAGGGTGCGGTATATTTCTGCTACATCATTGATTTGTTCATTTGAAAACCCTCTTCTGCGAAGCCCTATGGAATTGATACCGCAGTAGCTCAACGGCTCACGAGCGGCCTTGGTAAAAGGGGGCACATCTTTGCGCACCAACGCACCACCTGTAACAAACGAGTGCGCACCAATGCGCACAAACTGTTGAATAGCAGAAGTACCACCTATCATGGCCCAATCATCGATGATGATATGTCCGGCCAGCTGCACATTGTTTACGATGATGCAATTGTTACCTACTATGCAATCGTGGGCCACGTGAACGTAAGCCATAATGAGGCAATTAGCACCTATAGATGTTTCATTGTTGGCGGTAGTACCTTTATTGAGCGTCACACCTTCGCGAATCACTGTGTTATCACCTATTCGGGTAAGTGTAGCCTCGCCTTTGTACTTCAAATCTTGGGGCACTGCCGATATGGAGGCACCATTGAAGATTTTTACATTTTTACCAATGCGAGCGCCATCAAAAATAGTGCTGTTTGGGCCTATCCAACTGCCTTCGCCAATCTCTACATCTTTTGCTACATAAGCAAAGGGCTCTATCACCACATTTTCGGCTATTTTAGCCTCAGGGTGTACATATGCTAACGGGTGAATCATACTCCTGGTTTCCTTACTATACTTGCTGTCATTACGGCTTCACAAGCCAATTCTCCGGCCACAAATGCCTGGCCTTGCATTTTTATTATACCTCTTTTTATGGGAGCTATTAACTCGCATTTGTATACCACAGTATCGCCCGGCACTATCATCTTTCTGAATCGGCAGTTTTCTATAGCCAAAAAGTAAGCCCAATAGTTTTGTGGGTCGTCTACGGTTTCAAGAGCCAAAATACCTCCGGTTTGCGCCATTCCCTCAATTTGAAATACTCCCGGAAAAACAGGATTATCGTGAAAATGACCCATAAAAAAGGGCTCGTTGATGGTTACATTCTTTACTCCTACCACAAGTGTTTCTTCCAAATGAATGATTTTATCAATCATCTTGAAAGGATAGCTGTGTGGCAAAATATTGTAAACTTGTTTTACATCGTAAACGGGAGGTGCCAAAGGGTCGTATACAGGTGCTATGCTCTTGGCTGATTCTTTCATTAATTTTTTTAATTTCTTGGCAAAGGCCACATTGGCTGCATGTCCCGGACGAGCGGCCAATATTTGTGCTTTCAAGGGGCGACCAACCAAGGTCAAATCACCTATCACATCCAGTAATTTGTGGCGTGCAGGCTCATTGTTGTATCTTAACTCAACATTGTTGAGAATTCCTTCTTTTTTAACTTCTACCTTTTGTTTGTTAAATAAACTTGCCAAGTGCTCCAATTCTTCATCTTTCACTATCCTGTCTACTATCACAATGGCATTGTTCAAATCGCCACCCTTAATAAGGTTATTCGCTTTGAGCATTTCCAATTCATGCAAAAAACAAAAAGTGCGGCAAGCGGCTATTTCTTTGGGAAATTGCTTTATGTCTGTAATAGAAGCATGTTGGCTGCCAAGCACAGGAGAATTGTAATCCACCATCACAGTGACGCGATAGTCGTCCAGCGGCAGGGCTGCAATCTCTACTTTTCGTGCTTCATCTACAAAACGAATATTTTCAGGTACTACAAAAAAATTTTTAAGTGCATTTTGCTCAAGTACGCCCACATCAGAGATAGCGTCAACAAACATTTTTGAACTACCATCCATTATTGGCGGCTCGGGACCATCAAGCTGAATGAGCACGTTGTCTATTTCCATTCCCGTGAGAGCAGCGAGGGTGTGCTCTACGGTATTCACACGAGCACTGTTTTTTTCTATGGTTGTACCTCTGGAAACATCTACTACATAGTCGCAATCAGCCTCAACAATCGGCTGACCGGGTAAATCGATGCGTTGAAATTTGATTCCGTGATTGACATCTTGCGGAACGAAAGTCATATTACAGTTTGCACCGGTATGTAAGCCCACACCCGATATTGTAAAACTGCTTCTTAGAGTCTGTTGCTTATTGTTCACTTCTTAGTTTTGTTCAACGGGGAGCAAATGTATAACTTTTTCTTCCAATTCTTCTATGCGTTTGAGTATTTCAGGAAGTTTCTTGAAAATACTGTACGATTTTAGCTGCTGTTTTAGCTCAAAAGCAGGGCTTCCTGATAGTTTGTTGCCTTCGGTGATGATTGATTTTCCAATGCCCGATTGCGCTCCCACACTGGTTTTGTCGGCTATGGTAATGTGTCCCACGATACCTACCTGTCCTGCTATTATACAATTTTCACCAATTTTTGTAGAGCCCGATACACCCGATTGTGCTGCAATCACGGTGTTTTTGCCAATCTCTACATTGTGTGCTATCTGTATGAGATTGTCAAGTTTTACGCCTTTTCTTACAATGGTAGAGCCCATAGTAGCGCAGTCTATCACAGTGTTGGCCCCTATGTCTACATGGTCTTCGAGCACCACATTTCCTATTTGGGGTATGGTCTTGTAGCTGCCATCGGGCTGAGGTGCAAACCCAAAGCCATCGCTGCCCAATACCGAGCCTGATTGAATGGTGCAATAGTTGCCTATTTTACACTCGGAGTAAACTTTCACTCCGGGATAGATAATGGTATTGTTGCCAATAACCACATTGTCGCCTATGTATACTTGAGGATAAATTTTTACATTGCTGCCTATGGTGCAGTTGTTGCCTATGTAGGAGAAAGCTCCTCTGTACACATTATCGCCAACAGTAGATTTTTCACCGATGAAACTAGGATTTTCAATGCCCGTTTTTCTAAAAGATACAATTTTGTGGTATTCCTCTAAGAGTACGGTAAAGCTGGTATAGGGGTCGTCTACTAAAATAAGTGTAGTAGATATGTTTTGTCGAGGTTCAAAATTTTTATTGACAATGACAGCCGATGCCTCAGTAGTGTAAATAAAATTTTCGTACTTGGGGTTTGATAAGAAAGAGATAGTACCGGGTGTACCTTCTTGTATTTTGGCCAAATTGCTCACTTTCCTGCTTCCGTCTCCTTTTATCTGCCCGCCAAGGATATGTGCAATTTGTTGAACGGTAAATTCCATTTATTTAATTAGCTTTGGTTAAATCAGGGATACAAAGGTAGTATTTCTTTACTATTTCACTTATCGCCTTTATGTTTGGCAGATCAGAAGCATCGGAAATATCCACTATCTCTCCATTTTTTTTTAGAATTTTAATTCTTTTGCCCGATGCTATGTAACCATAGTTGCTTAGCATGCCTTTTACTCTCAAATATGGCAAATCTTCTTGTGAAATGCCGTAAAGTTTGCAAATTTTTGTATCAATATCTTCTAAAAACAAACTCCCTATCTCGTCTTTAAACAATAAAATCTTGAATAACTTTCTATCTAACAGCATATTGCAAAGCATAGAAAGAATGTGGTCTTTGGCATCGACCCACGATTTGATTCCGCTCCATAAATCAAAGTCGTCTAGTTTACCGAAAGTGTCGAGCAAGGTGGCGTTGTTTTCAAAATCAGATATAGAATAATTGTTTTTAAAAAACACATTCATGGCATCAGTAGAATATAGCTTTTCTCCTTTTTGAATGAGGTATTTGGCCCTTTTTACGATTTGAATAAGCATTTCCTCTGCACAAATGGTGGTTTTGTGCAGATATACTTGCCAATACATAAGCCTGCGAGAGTTCAAAAAATTCTCTACACTATATATTCCTTTTTCGGCCACTACTATCTCGTCATTCACAATCTCCAGCATTTTTATCAGCCTGTCGGCACTTACCAAACCCTCGGTGACTCCCGTGAAAAATGAATCTCTGTTGAGGTAATCCATTCTGTCGATATCCAACTGGCTGGAAACCAATTGGTGAAAGAATGCCCTTTCATAAGTGCCCTTGAATATTTCTATAGCCAAAGCCAATTCGCCATCGAACTCATCGTTGAGCCGCTCCATAAACATAAGCGAGAGGTGTTCATGGTGTACTTTTTGAAGAATAGTAGACTCAAGTACGTGTGAAAATGGGCCATGACCAATATCGTGTAAAAGAATGGCTATAAGTGTGGATTCAAATTCGTAGTCGGAAATTCTGTAGCCTTTGTTTCTGAGCGATTCTAAAGCTTGTTCCATTAGGTGCATACAGCCAATGGCATGATGAAAACGAGTGTGGTTCGCCCCCGGATATACCATGTCAGTAAGTCCCAATTGCTTTATTCGCCTAAGCCTTTGAAACCACGAGTGCTCAATGATGTCAAAAATAAGCTCGGAATAAATAGTAATGAATCCGTAGATAGGGTCGTTTAGGATTTTGTTTTTATTCATTCCGCAGGAGGGTGGGTTTAAGCAAAATTAGCCTATCGATAGTGAATTAACAAAATGAGGGTTCAATTTTGTGTAGAAATCCCATCAGAAATCAACTGTCGAGCCAGCTTTTGAACTCTGCTGCCTTTTCTCTGCTCACAAATATTTCGTCTTTCTGTGCCGGTAGCAGGCTCACCTTTAATTTCCCGTTTAAGTGACTGTGAATGCCGGAGATAGACTTGTGTGGAGCGATAAACTGCCTGTTCAGCCTGAAGAATTCAAGCGGGTTTAGTTGCCTTTCTATTTCATCAAGCGGCTGGTCGAGTATGTATTTTTTATTGTCAGTAGTGACGAGAAATGAATATTTGTCTTCTGTGAGAAAATAGGCTATGTGTTCGTTTTCTACGGAGATGAGTCTATCGCCAAGCCTTACCAAAAAGCGTTTTTTGTAGTCTTTTTTCCCCGTAATTGAGTCTACCAACGATTGAATATCGTAGCTGCTGTGTACATTTTGCAACGATTTCCATTTTTCAAAGCTCTGCTTTAATGCTTCGGCTTCTATCGGTTTTAATAAATAATCTATGCTGTTGACCTTAAAGGCTTTCAGTGCGTATTCGTCATAGGCTGTGGTGAATATCACCGGACACTTTATTTCTACTTGTTTAAATATCTCAAAACTTTGACCATCGGCCAGCTCTATATCCATAAAAGCCACATCGGGATGCCCATGTAGACCAAACCAAGCAACAGCAGTTTCTATGCTATCGAGTTTTGCCAATATTTCGATATTGGTGTCTAGCTCTTTCACCATTTTTTCCAGCCTGCGAGCTGCGGGAATTTCGTCTTCTATTATCACGATTTTCATACCAAAGGAAGCTTAACTATAAATTCACTGTCGGTTTTCACTATTTCTATTTCTTTGTTTTCAAGCAACATATACCTGTCTGCTATGTTCTTTAGTCCTACCTGAGCCGAGTCTATGTTTATAATTTTAGTTTGCAGGTTATTTTTCACCACCAAATAGCCATATTCATCCGTATAAAAAGTGACCGTAAGCGGTTTTGTTTGTGAAATTACATTGTGTTTGATGGCATTTTCTACCAACATCTGCAACACCAAAGGCGGAATTTGTGACTCTAAATAATCGTTGGGAATATTTTTTTTGAAAACCAAGTTTTCGCCATACCTTATTTTAAGCATAAATTCGTATGCTTCTGAAAAATCCAACTCCTCGCCCAAGCTCACCAAGTCTTTTTCCCTTGCTTGTAAAATATAGCGATAAACTTGAGAGAGTTTTTGTGTAAATTCTTTAGCTGTGTGGGGTTCTTCGTCTATAATGGATATAAGTGTATTTAAACTATTGAACAAAAAGTGCGGGTTCACCTGGTTTTTGAGTGTTTCCAGTTGAGAGCGCAAGTTTTCTTGTTTCAATACTTCATTTTCATATTTTATATTTTTCCAAAAATTAAATATACTGATAGAAATAAATATAAGATTGATGATAGTGGTGACAAATACACTGGACACAATCGCTATAATATAGTATTTGATTGGTATAGGTCTTTGTGTGACAGCAGCCATCACTGTCATAATCCCAAAAACACATACAGAAATAAAAATAACATTGATTATTATTAACACTACTCCCTTTTTGAACCCCGATTTTTCCCAATCTAATTTATATTCTACCAACCCACCAATAAAGGCTGAACCAGTCCATATAATGTATGTGCCAACAATATTTCCAATCAGGTTTTGAGCCCATGTTTGTTCAAAACAACCGTTATAGTAATCATCAATTGAATAAAGAGCGCCCAACACAATCCCAATCAGTAGTTTTTGCCACCACCAGTTGATGAAATTGCACCAAAGAAAATGCCATGTAAATCCGGGTTGAAATATGGGTTTTTCGTTCATTCTTAGCTTGCTTTTGAGGCCATTTGTGCCACTTTTTCTATAATTTTCTCAATTTCATTTGGTTTTCTATCTCTAATACTATCAAATATGGTCACTTTTTGGGTTTTTATTCCACAAAACCAAAAAGTAGCCTTTTTGATGGAGTTTATACTGCTTCGGAAATATACCCATTTGTCCCAAAACGATGGCGAGTCCATGGTAACAATAATTTCGGCTGTTTTTCCTGTGAGAAGTTTGTCCCACCAAGGGTCGTTTTTGTGGTATTTGAAAGCAAAGCCCGGACTGAAAACTCGGTCTATAAAGCCTTTCAACAAGGCTGGCGTAGAGCCCCACCACACAGGATAGACGAGCACGATGTGTTCTGCCGCTTTTATTTTTTGCCTTGCTTCCACCACAGCCGGCTCATCGGGCATTCTATCCGAAATATAGCCGGTGAGCACAGGGTTGAAGCTCATCTGGTGAATATGAATGATTTCTACTTCTTTTCCAGCTTTCAAGGCATTTTTATAATAAGTCTCTGCCAATGAGTGGCCCAAACTGGCAGGGTTTGGGTTTCCGTTGATGACTAATACTTTTTTCATGGTTCAAAAATTTTAGTTTACTGTGATTGACTCGCCATAAAGGTGTTGATTTTTGCATTGAGCCATGAGGGACCCCATTTCGAAGCCATTATCGTCATTCGATTCATAAAGCCCAAAACCACAGTGCCTTTTTTTGCTTTCATGGCTTTGATGGTTTCGCTGGCTACTTCCGAAGCCTGAGCAAAAGCCATTTTTTTACTCGCATTTGTATTAAGCATTGCTTGTGTGTAAAATGGCGTTTTAGTAGGTCCGGGGCATATGGTAGTCATTGCTATGCCGGAGCCTACCAATTCCATTTGTAAGCTTTCAGAAAACATAAGTACAAAAGCTTTTGTAGCCCCATACACAGTATAATATGGAAACGGAAAATGTCCTAAAATGGAAGATATATTTACTATGTGGCCCTTGCCTCGCTTGGTCATTTGCAGCAAACATAGCTTAGTCATGGTCACAAGCGTTGACACATTTAGCCCTATCATAGACAATTCTTGTTCCAAATCGGTTTGAGAAAATGTGCCATACATACCCACACCTGCGTTGTTTATCAAAATGTCTATTTCCAAGCCTGCATTTTCTATTTTGGAAAAAAGCTTTTTGGCTTCGTCTACATTGCTCAAATCGGCAAGAAAGGTATCAACTGCAATGTCATTGGTTTGCAATAGTGTACTTTTAAGACTAGTTAATTTCTCTTCATTCCGGCCCACTAGAATCAAATTGTAGTGGTTAGCTGCCAGTTGTTTTGCCAGTTCAAGACCTATGCCTGAAGTGGCTCCTGTGAGTAATACGGTTTCTTTCATGATGATAAATATTTTTTATATTTTGAGTATTAAAACAAGATTCTGTACTGCGGAATGATAAGCAGGCTCTGCTGCGGCACATCCACGATTTTGTTTTCTATGATGCTGTATCTGCGTTGAAACACATTTACATTGTCGGTCACATTATTGATTTGTACCAAAAACTGCTGGGTGATGCGTTTTCCCTCACGCTTGTAGCCTAGAGTGACATCGGCACGAAAATAGTCGGGTAGTTGGGCTTGATATTCTTCGCCTGTTTTCAATATAGTGCGTTTTTGTTGCAGCGATGCCTCTTCGTCTATGGGTGTATAGCGTCTGCCTCCGGCAAAAGTACCTCTCAAGTTGATAGACAGCGTATTCTTTTCATTGAGCTTGTATTCATATCCGCCCAAGACATTGAATACATAGTTTCCGTTGAAGGCGGTGTTTCTTAGCACGCCATCGCTGCCTTTGTACTTCGAATCAAATATTGATGCTGTACCCAAAAGATAAAATCCGTTGTTGAAAAAGCGTTCCAAAGTGAGTTCATAGCCTAGATTTCGTCCTGTGCCTTTGTTCACCAAGCTGTCGTTTGAAGGAATATTGAAATCTGAACCTACATTTACCATACTGAAAGCAGAAGAAGATGACTCAATAGGAATATTTCTCAACTGCTGGTAGTAAACCTCCGTTTTCATGCGCCAATTTTTAGAGAAATTATAGTCATAGCCTACCACCACATGGTTGCTATTGGTAAAGCCAAGATTTTTGTTGCTCAACACGGGGCTCACAGTACCATCCGATAGTCTTGTGGTGTTGTAATACATAAATATGGGCTGTGTTTGGTTGTGTACACCGGCTCCGGCATTTACCGACATTTTTTCATTGAGCTGGTATTTGAGTCCGGCCCTTGGCTCGAGGGCAAAGGAGTTGTTGAGAGAAAATAGTTGTGAATGCAGCCCTAAGTTCATCGTGAACCTATCGCTGAATTTGTGTTGCCACTGTGCCCATGCTTGGTAGAGCAAGTTTGCTCCCTCTGCATTGCGAATGGTGGTGAGCCTACCCGTGGTGTCGCTAAAGGCCGCTTTGTCGCGAAGTGTAAAGCCTATTCTGTCTATATTTATGCCCACATTGGCCGTGTTTTTCCTATTTATCTTTCTATTCACACTAAAATTAACGCTCAAACGGTTGTTTGAAAAATTTCCCTCATAGTTGCGCTGCAATTTGATTTCAGGGCGAAAAATGGTATCTACAGTAGTCGGCTGCTCCGTGCCCGATGCTGCCACCACCAATTTTGTAGAAGTGTTTTGATTAATAAAATAGGTATGCGACAAGCCCACTACACCCATATTGGAGCGAAACAAAATGTCTTGAGTGCCATCGTTGTAGAAGTTATTTTGCTTGTTGGCGGTGTCTATTTTGCTGTCATAAAACTCTATGTTGCTCAATCCGCCCAGCCCAAACAGGGTAAATTTTCCTGCTTTAGCTGTGGGTAGGTCTATTTTAAAACTGATGTCTTGGTATTGAGGAATGGCTGCTCCTGTACCAAACTCCACGCCTATGGCTTTGAATACGCCAAGTGTAGAGTAGCGATAATTTATCATATAGCTAGCCTTTGATTTTTTAGAAAAATAGCCTTCTGTTCCTGCTTCCAGGCCGTTGAAGCCTATTTGAAACATGTGCTCGCGCTTTTCATTGTTGGGTCTGCGAAGAGCAAGGTCAAACACCCCTGAGGTGGCGTTGCCATAGTTGGCAGGAAAAGCGGATGTCATAAAATCTGATTTGCCGAGTTGGTTGGTGTTCAAAATACTCACGGGACCACCGGTAGTACCCAAAGAACCAAAATGGTTTGGGTTAGGGATTTCTATGCCTTCCAATCGCCAAAGCAAGCCCAAAGGAGAGTTTCCACGAATCACAATATCGTTTCGGGCATCGTTTGCGCCACTTACTCCGGCAAAGTTGGCAGCCATCCGGCTAGGGTCGTTCAAACTTCCGGCATATCGCTGCGCTTCTTCCAAATTGAAAGAACGAGCCGATACTACAGTCATATCATTGTTGGTGGCTGTTTTGTCTGCATCGGCTTTCACCACAATTTCATCTGTGGTCACCACATTTTCTATTAGTGCAAAATCCAAAATGGTTTCTTTTCCGGCATTCACCACCACATTGGGCATGGTTTGCTCTTTGTAGCCAAGATAGATTACTTTGATGGTTCTGCGGCCTACAGGCACATTCAAGAGTTTAAATTCTCCATTCTCATCTGTAGTTGCGCCAATGTTTGGGTTCACGTCTGTGACCACTACTGTCACACCTATTAGCGGATATTTAGATTCTTTGTCAATGATTTGACCTTTTACCGTTTGGGTAGATTGCGCTGTCCCAACTGTGGCTACGCACAGCACGAGCGCTAGGGTAAAGATTATGGTTTGGTTAATATGTTTCATGGCTTTGAGTTTTTTTAATTTTTCTCAAAGTTGAAAGATAAATTTTTCACAAAAAATGCAAACGCGATGAAGCGTAGAATCGAATGGTTGAAGTGTAGTTCAAAATACCTTCAACCGCAATAGATATTATATTGCTTCTATCAGCAGCGCCCAGTCTGTGCCTTTGTACGGGGGCGTAAACGACTGTTGAAGAGGCTTGATTATCACTTTTTCGTCAAAAAACTCTCCTTTTCTTGGGTCAAACCATTTTATTTTAAGGTTTTTGCCATCTAAATATTGGGTGTTTATGGTGAACTCTTTACCCGCTGAAGAATACACGGCTACAAATTTTTTGTTTTTATCTCCGGATGCAATGGTGTATTCTCCGCAATCTATCCAATGAGTAATAAGCAGAGTTTGATTAGGAATCATTCTATTCCATGCAAAGCTTTCAAAAAACTTCCTCATCAATCCCATTTGTATAGCCCCGGGTTTATCTAATGCTTGTTTCCAAGTACATTTTACAGGTATTACGGCTTCATGTTTTTCTTCCCACATTTGCCAAATGCTATTGTGACCATAGGTGTGGCCACAAGCACCGGCTAAGATTGACCAATAGCCTGCCCTGCGTATATCATATTCATCAAACCAGCCAAATTTGAAAGTAGTGTCGGGAATGGCTGTTGGATTTTTGGTCCAATCATTTGGAAGTTTCATCTCCCAAAACCGAACAGGAATGTCTTCATACCTTGGTTCGGCATCCAATGTGGGCTTGGTGGGCTGTAACTGATAGCACGACATCATGTACAGGAAATTCGGATAATCTTTTTTCCCATGCCCCGATTGAGTCATGTTGAAATCGAGCCACGATTCATTGTGAAAAAATGTGGCAGAAGTAGAATTGCCCGATGGATGGTATGATATTAATTGTCCACTTTCTGAGCCTTCTCTTATGCCTCTGGCCAATTGTTTAATAAACTCAAAATGTATGGGAGTTTCGGGGTTTCTGTCTCCACCCAAAACCCAAATGATGTTGTTTGTTTTATATCTGTTTCCAAGAAATTGACCATACAAATAAGCCAAATTAGGTTGACTTATTTCAGGACCTGCTCCCCATTTTTTATTAAACTTATCGCCCCACACTGGCAAAAGTGCTATATAAAGCCCCAAAGATTGTGCTTTGTTTACAATATAGTCAACATGCTTGAAGTAGGCTTCGTTGGGCTTGGAAAAATCGTCACCAATAAATGGTTTTTGCCCATAAGCATTTTCATCGCCTTTGGTCACAAGCTCCGCCCAAACCACGGCCTGAATCACAGTAAAACCCTTTTTTGCTCTGTTTTCTAAATATTCATCGGCCTCTTCCCTGTTTAGCCTGTGAAAAAGCTCCCAGGCTGTGTCGCCCAGCCAAAAAAATGGCTTCTTAGAATCTGCATATATCAAATAACGACCATCGGGAGATACTTTCAATTTGTTGGGCTGTGCCAAAGCCACATTTACAAAAAATGTCAACAGAAAAATATACAAAATAGGTTTCATAAGTATTAGCTAAATAGGTATGTAAATAAAGGTTAATCCTAAAAAATCGTTATAAATTTAGTCTTTTAAATGTATTTAATCCTCGTTTTTGGAATAAATAAATAAACTTTGGATCATAAAATGTCTTTACAAATGAAATTTATTCATCACAAAAGTGAATAATCTTCTATATTTACCATCGGATGGTGGTAAAGTGAGCTCGAATTGGATTTAACAAGATTGGCTTACAGAGTTACAAAAGCCTGTATTTATATTATTAATATCGTTTTTTAGAGCAGAAGTGCTTTTTTATGAGACTAAAGAAACTCCCGATTACCATTGTTTATATTATTTCTTCACTCTGTTTATGGAATTGTGTGCCGGTGAAAAAACAGCTCATAGTACGCGATTTGAAACGAAAAACACTCAAAGAAATACGACAAACCGACACCACAATTCAATATCCTCAGTTTGAATACAAGCTGAAGCGAGGCGATGTGCTTGCTATCAATTTGGTAAGCATGGCCAAAGGCGAATATGACCTTACCTCGCTTTCGCAGCAAGGAAATGTGTCGATGATGGGCACAAGGGGTGGCGCACAATCAAACATGCAAAATGCCATGACGGGCTATGTAGTGAACGATTCGGGATACGTGATTTTCCCCGTATTGGGTGCGATAAAACTGGCAGGCTACAACCTAGACGAAGCCGAAGGCAAAGTGCAAGAGAAGGTAAATATGATATTGGATAATACCACGGCAAATTTGAGAATGCTTAATTTTTTTGTATACCTGATGGGTGAAGCCGCTAGTCAAGGGCCCGTTTACGCCCAAAACGATAAGCTCACATTGCTGGAAGCCATTGCTCTGGGAGGAGGCCTTACCGATTTTGCCGATAGGGCTCACATCAAAATAATTCGAAATCAAAACAACAAAGCCCATATCTACTATGTAAATCTGAGCGACCAAGAGCTATTGGCCAAAAACAATATATATTTACTACCCAATGACATAGTGATAATAGAGCCTCTAAGGGCTAAGGTTGTGAAAACCTACACCATTCCCAACATAACACTGCTGATGAGTTCGCTTACACTCATTCTCACGCTTACACTCACTTTGAATAACATACTAGATTAGGATAATACATTGGAGGCCGTAAAACCCATAGTAAATAAAATTGACACCGCGCTCTATGAACGCTGGTTTCACCGCATAGTAAGTCATTGGCATTTGTTTTTAATAGCTGGGGTATTGGCTTTTGCTGCCTGCTACACATACCTGCGCTATACACTCACGGTGTATTCCGTTTCGGCAACGGTGCTGGTAAAAGATGCCAGCCAGAATATCAATCCACTTGACCCAAGCATGATGAGAGGTGGTGACATGGCTTCTGCCTATCGTACCTATAATCTCAACAACGAGATAAAAATATTTCAATCCAAACGGCTGATTGAAGAAACTGTAAAAAATATGGATTGGGCCGTCAACTACTATATAGAAGGCAACTTTAAAAACTCAGAAATATATAAGTTTAATTTATTCAGAATAAGCTACAGCGATTCTGCCAACCATGTGCCCTACGGGAAAAAAATTAACCTCAAAATTTTACCAGATTACAAATTCAAACTATCGTTTAGAGAAGATGAAGATGAAAAGATATTGCCATTAGATGGCGAGTATAGTTTCAATACGCCCTACACTGTAGGAGGTTTTGTATTTGCTGTCAACACATCGGCTCGCGAAGTAGACCTGCCAGTAGGGAAAGTTTATATCATGAAAATGAATACACTCGAATCGGTGGTGTTTGAATATTTGGCCAAAGTGAGGGTGATGCAATATGACAAGAATAGCAGCATATTGTCTGTAAACAGCCAAGGAACATGTGTAGAAAAAGAAAAAGACTTTGTAAACAACCATTGTGCATCGTTTGTAAAAATCAGCCTAAATGATAAAAACATCACCCAAGAACGAACCATAGGGTTTATCGATGCTCAGTTGGGGGTGATATCCGACACACTGGCTGTGTTGGAAAGCCGAATGATATTGTTCAGAAAGAAATTCAACAGTGCAAATATAGAAGGAATAGCCGAAAAACGATTTGCCAAGCTGGAAGCGCTCGAAGATGAAAAAGCCAAGTATGAGCTAAATTTGCGCTATTTTCAGTATTTAAAAGAATATTTGTCAAAAAAATCGGACTATACAGACATAGTAGCACCGGCTACCATAGGCATAAACGACCCATTTTTGAACCAACTTTTGCAACAACTCATTGAGCTCAAGCTCAAGCAAAATACAATGTTCAAAACAGATAACCCTAACAGTCCTTTCAAGATTGATAACGAAAATAAAATCAACCAAATCAAGAAAAATATTATTGAGGTGATTCAAAATATTGAGTCTTCAAATACCATACTCAATAAAGATATCACAGCACGAATAGACCAAGTGCTGAAAATGACTTCAAACATATTGGACAATGAAAGAAACTATATAGAGCTGAAAAGAAAGTATAAAATCAATGAAGAACTTTACAATATTCTCTTAAAGAAAAAATCGGAATTGGCCATAACCCGTGCCGGAAATGTATCTGATACGAAAATTATCGATTACGCATTTGTGAGCGGTGCTCCTCACCCTATAGCATCAAAAATATACGGTACTTATATCATTTTAGCGCTACTTTTGCCTCTATTATATGTGGTTTTGAAATATGTGACCAATTATAAAATATTGGACAAAGAAGATGTGACCTATGTGTGTCCCATGCCATATTTGGGTGCAGTAGGCAATACCAAAGACGAAATAAAATTGGTGCTTATCAGCAAGCCAAAATCTGCCATTGCAGAGGCCTTTCGGTCTATCAGGGCCAATTTGTATTTCTTCTTGCCAAACCCGCAGCAAAAAGTAATACTCATTACCTCATCGTTGAGTGGCGAAGGAAAAACTTTTACATCGGTAAACATAGCATCTGTTTTGGCCCTTTCAAATAAAAAAGTTGTGTTGATAGGTGCAGATTTGCGCAAACCAAAAGTTTATCTCAACCTTCAAACCAGAGGAAAAGCAGGGTTGAGCAATTACTTGGTAAATAAGGCTGACATAGACGAAATAATCATCCGTACCGAGCACGAAAACTACGATTTTATACCCGCAGGCTCTGTGCCTCCAAACCCCGCTGAGCTTTTGACTTCGGAACAAGTGGGTGTGTTGTTTCAAGAGCTAAGAAAAAGATATGATTATATTATTGTGGATACACCACCCATTGGATTGGTTACTGATGCCTTGCCGCTGATGCGCTACTCAGATTTGAACATCTATTTGGTAAGGCACAATTATACCCAAACCCGGTTTTTGAAACAATTGGCCGAGATGATGGAAAATGGAGCCATCAAAAATATGGTTTACATACTTAACGATTACGAGGCAAGTAAAAACTACGGATTGGGCTACAAATATGGCTACTACCGCTCACAAAAGGACTCAAGCGGCTACTATGACGAAGAGGAGAGCAGCGACCAAAGCAGCGTATGGGGTAGAATAAAAAGTATTTTTGGGAAAAAAGCTTGACATAATCTTTTGAGAAATTTTCAAGAAAAAAGAATCTTTTATACACACTCATTTGTTAAACAAATACGCATATTTTTGCTTATAATTTTTCAAAATATACCTTAAAACTTAAATCTTTTATTGATATGGCTTTTACACTTCCTGCATTGCCCTACGCTGTAGATGCACTAGAACCACATTTTGATAAAATGACGATGGAAATTCATCATGGTCGTCATCACAATACTTATGTAACCAATTTGAACAATGCTGTAGCGGGTAAACCTGAAGAGAATCTTTCGATTGAGGAAATCTGCAAAAACATTAGCAAATATGGTGCTCCTGTTCGCAACAACGGTGGCGGACACTACAACCATTCTTTGTTTTGGACAATATTGGCTCCAAATGCAGGAGGAAAGCCTTCGGGAGACCTAGCGGCTGCTATCGACAAAAAATTTGGCTCGTTTGATGCTTTCAAAGAAGAGTTTGCCAAAGCCGGTGTGGGTAGATTTGGCTCAGGCTGGGCTTGGTTGATAGTGAAAGATGGTGAGTTGGCCATTACTTCTACTCCAAACCAAGACAATCCTTTAATGGATGTTGCTGAGGTGAAAGGCACACCAGTTTTAGGACTAGATGTGTGGGAACATGCCTATTATTTGAAATACCAAAACAAACGTCCCGACTACATTGCTGCATTTTGGAATGTAGTAAACTGGGCAAAAGTAGCTGAACTATACAAAGCTGCCAAATAACACAGACTTAATAAGTAAAAATGAGAGTAGTGGATTTATTTCACTATTCTCATTTCAAATATTTTTTCTATTTCATCAAGAAGTATGTTTGATACTTCTTCCAATGGTATCTTTTTTCCGATTTCATTGCTTAATGAGGTCACAGCTTTGTCATGAATACCACAAGGCACTATTTGGTTGAAATAACTTAAATCTGTATTAATATTTAAAGCCAAACCGTGCATGGTTACCCAGCGGCTGGCTCTCACTCCCATAGCACAGATTTTGCGTTGATTTGGGCTATCCATACCAATCCACACACCAGTGTAGCCATCAAAACGTTCTCCTTTTACCCCATAGTGCGCCAAAGTACGAATAACCGCCTCTTCTAAAAATCGTAAATATTTGTGAATGTCGGTGAAAAAATTGTCTAAATCCAAAATTGGATAAACCACCAACTGTCCTGGCCCGTGGTAAGTGATGTCTCCCCCACGATTTATTTCAAAATACTCTGCATTGGATAGCTTTAATTGGCTTTCGTTTGCCAATAAATTTTCAGGTTTGCCGCTTTTCCCTAGAGTATACACATGTGGGTGTTCACATACGATAATATGGTTTGGGGTAGGTATTTGTTTTTCTTCCTGCAAATCCCTGTTTGCCACCTTTACATCAAGTGTTTGTTTAAAAATCTGCTCTTGCTTCTCCCAAGCCTCTTTGTAGCCTATCAAGCCCCAATGGTGATATGTTACTGTCTTGTTTTTCAACTACCGAATTATTTTCTCTTCAATAACAGATTTTAGAGTTTCTACATTCAATTGTGTGAAATCTTTTATACTGCAATCTATTCCCTCCAGTTCGTCCACAGTATGTGTGGTAGTGATGCCGATTACTTTACAACCTGCCGATTTTCCGGCTTTTACTCCTGCCAAGGAATCTTCTATTACTATGCAGTTTTCCGGCTTCATGCCTAGAGCTTTGGCACAATTTATATAAATTTCAGGGTTTGGCTTGCCAATTTTCACATGGTCTTGGTGCAAAATGGTGCTGAAATACGATTTCAGACCTGTTTTTTCCAATGTAAAATCTACATTTTCCGGTGGAGCAGAAGTACCTATGCAGAAAGGAATATTGTTTTTTACCAATTTGTCTAAGAATTCTTTCAGTCCGGCTACCGGTTTTATGTCGTTTTTATACAATTCTCGCCATATTTCTTCTTTTTCTGTGCCTAAAGCCAAAAGTTCTTTTTCGTTGAGTTTACCATCGTAGAGGTCGTTTATCCAATCTTTATTGGCACGACCATAGAGGCGTTTTTTTCTTTCTTCTTCAGATAAATGAAAACCTTTATCGGCTAGAAACACATCAAGGGCAAGTTTATGAAAAGGGTTGGAGTCGATAATCACTCCATCCATATCGAAAAGTACGGCAAAATTCATAGAGGAAAGCAGCCCTGATGTTGAAAGTGGGCTTTTTAAAGTTTATGTCTAAATAGATTTTTTTATCTCATACGGTCGGCAGAGCGCACCATTTCTTCGTCTTTGCGAATAAAGCGGTTGGCAAGGCTGTTTAAAATCAGCGATAAGGCAGGAATTAACAATCCCGGACCAAAAGTGCCTTTTGCTCCGCCTTCAATCAATTTTTCTCCTTGAAACGAATAGTAAATAATTCCCCCGAGCAAAGCTGCAATTAAAACAGAAATTACCAAGCCCAATTGAAGTTGGCGAAGTCTGTTTTTAAAACTTAATAGGGAGACCAGAGCCGTAGAAAAGATAATAATAGCACCTATGGCTAAAAAGAATGTTTCATTTTCTTGTACCACATTCCCATCTTTCACATAAATCATTTTCATGCAGTTGAGAGAAACGGTTTCTGTTCCGGCCGATTTTTGCCAAATATTTACAAAAAGAAAACCTATCATAGCCGCAGCAATGAGCGTGAGAAAAATACTTTGTATGCGTTGAATCATTAGTTGAGAGGTTATTCTTTGGTTATTTATGCTGCTTTAACGTTTTGATTAAGAAACTCTATATTAATGTTCACTTTGGCATTTAAAGCGTTAACTACTTTCAAAATGTTTTCTAGAGTAGAGTTTGTTGTATTTTTTTCGATTCTAGCTATCTGAAAGCGATTTAATCCGACCAAATTTGCCAACTCTTCTTGGGTTAAATTTCTTTGTATGCGTTGCCTTTTGAGTGTTTCGCCTAGCATTTCAACCTTCAATTTCTGTTCATATTGCTCTCGCTTTTCGCTACCAATTTCTCCGATAAATTCTTTTTTTATTTGCTCAAAAGTGAACATTTCCAACTCATTATTTTTCATATTTTTTACTTTTAAGTTCAAAATACTTATTTCTTATACTTTCAGCTTTTTCAATTTCTTTTTCAGGCGTTTTATCTGTCTTTTTGATGATGCCATGAGAGGCAAGCACCAATGTTTCTATATCATCTGATTTATCCCAAAATGCGAATATTCTATAATAGGTTTTATTATATAGTGTTCTAAATTCCCATACATTGCCTTTTAGCTTTTTAAACAACTGATTATCAGTCTTAATTTTAGCTTTATCTATATTAAAAATGATTTTTTCTTTACTTTTTTCATCAAGTGATTGTAGAAACGCCCTTGCTTCTTGTAAAAAAATCACTTCAAATTTTTTCATTTACTCAAATGCTTGAAAATATACCTCAAGAATCTTTACAAATATTGCCAAAATTTTTGCAGATTTTACTACTCCACCGTCACCGATTTAGCCAAGTTTCTGGGCTGGTCTACGTTGCAGCCACGCATCACTGCTATATGATAAGAAAGCAGTTGCATAGGAATTACAGACAGTAATGGTATCAATAGCTCGCTTGTTTGCGGAATTTCGATGACATAATCTGCCATTTTTTGAATGTGAGTATCGCCTTCAGTTACCACGGCTATTACCCTGCCTTTGCGCGCTTTTACCTCTTGGATATTTGATACTATTTTTTCGTACGAACTGTCTTTAGTAGCTATGATTACCACAGGCATTTCGTGGTCAATTAGTGCAATAGGTCCGTGCTTCATTTCTGCTGCCGGATAGCCTTCTGCATGGATATATGATATTTCTTTGAGCTTCAAAGCACCTTCCAATGCCACAGGGAAATTGCAGCCTCTGCCCAAATACAGGAAATTGCGTGCATCCTTGAACTCGCCTGCCAAATATTTTATTTTCTCATTTTCCTTCAATATTTTTTCAACTTTTGAAGGAATGCTTTCAAGCTCTACCAACAGTTCATGGTATTTGCTCTCTGTAATCGTTCCTTTTTTGTAAGCAATGGATATTGCCATCATCGTAAGCACCGTCACCTGCGATGTGAAAGCTTTGGTACTGGCTACACCAATTTCCGGGCCGGCATGTAAGTAAGCTCCTGCATGGGTTAGTCTAGGGATAGATGATCCCACGGCATTGCACACACCAAAAATGATAGCTCCTTTCGATTTGGCTAGTTCTATAGCCGCCAATGTATCGGCCGTTTCGCCCGATTGTGAGATAGCTATCACTATGTCTCCTTCGTTGATGATAGGGTTTCTATAACGAAACTCAGAGGCATATTCTACTTCTACATTTACACGAGCCAGTTCTTCAAAAATGTATTCTGCCACCAATCCTGCATGCCATGAAGTGCCACAGGCTACAATCACTATGCGGTTGGTATGCATCATGTTGTTCACATATTCACGCATTCCGCCCAAAACCAAATGGTTTTTGGCTGCATTTACCCTGCCACGCATGCTGTCGGTGATAGACTTGGGCTGTTCAAATATTTCTTTAAGCATAAAATGCTCAAATCCGCCTTTTTCTATAGACTCCAGCTCCATATCCAGTTTTTGGATATAAGGTGTGTTTTCTACATTTTCTATGTTTTTTATGGTAAACTTTCCATCACGTATCACGGCTATTTCTTGGTCTTGGAGATACACCACATCTTTGGTATATTCTATAATAGGTGTAGCATCTGATGCCAAGAAAAACTCGCCTTCACCGATACCTACTACCAAAGGACTGCCCTTGCGAGCGGCTATGAGCTGATTTCCATTGTCTCTGGAAATAATTACAATGGCATAAGCGCCTACTACTTTGCTTAGGGCTAAACGAACAGCTTCTTCAAGAGAGCATTTTTCATGCTCTTGAATGTCTTCTATAAAATGAATAAAAACTTCTGAGTCTGTTTCGCTTTTGAACTCATGACCTCTTTTCATTAAGTCTTGTTTCAATGCAGCATAATTTTCTATGATACCATTGTGAATTATGGCCAAGTTTTTGTGCTCAGAATAGTGAGGATGTGCATTTACATCATTGGGTTCGCCATGTGTAGCCCAACGCGTGTGGCCTATCCCAATGGTGCTTTTCAGGTCTTGGCCCTTCAGATAATCTTCTAGCTCGGTTACCTTGCCTTTTTTCTTGTAAATATTAAGTCCTCCATTGAGCAAAGCTATCCCTGCACTGTCATAGCCACGATATTCCAGTCTTTTTAATCCTTTGATGATAATAGGATAAGCCTCTCTATTGCCAACATAAGCTACAATTCCACACATATTTTATAAAGATGTTTTGTATTAATTCTGTATAAGTAGAAGAATATGAATTATTATTGAATATAAAAATAAATATCAACAAGAAAAAGTTCACCAACTACAAATTATTTATAGGGAGTATAAAAAACCCTAAGCTTAATATTAGCCGACTGCCCCGGCTGATTGTAGAAATTAAGCCTGTCTATAGTGCCATAAGGAATAGTACCGCTCGAAGCAAACAATAAATTATTGTAGCCACCAATTAACAGTCCATTGTTTTCAATATTTCCATCTAATAAGGCTTGCAAATAAGTGGTAAGGGTGAAAATATAGTTTCCGTTTGTTCTATTATAGGTAATGATTAATGGATTGTTATTGGCGTATATTCCAGATAACTCATTTTGAAGAAATTTGCTGGCTCCTGTACTTGATTTTTTGATTGTTCTTGCATTATTAAGCTCGTATGCATAAAGATTGAATGGTATATTATAACCATTGGCTTTATCAGAAGTATCGGGAATGATGACTAATTCGGCTTTGTTAATCAATATTTTCCCGTCTACTCGTTGCTTAAACAGTTCTAAAGAAGGGAACTCAACTTTGGTAAATATTCCTGTATTGGGTTGGATATAGCATTTGCCCATAAATACCTCTGTAGAGAGAGAATCAAAATTTTGTGAATCGGGCGATAGAGATGCCAATTCACTGCTTGAACGGTCTATGATGAACTGATTCTGACCGGCCTGCCCGTTTGAAGGAAACGAAACCGGTAAATCAGTAGAATCTTTAACATATAAATTATTTATCCCAAAGTAATTGTGAAAAACGATAAACATTCTAATGTTGTAAACACCAATAATAGCAGTAGAATTTGCATCGGGAACAATAGCTATCCCTTTAAACATGTCTTGAAAGCTAGCTACTGAACCAAAATTGCCTTGGTTTTGCAAAAATTCTTCGCCTAGTATTCTGTTAATGCCTACATATATTCTTTCATCATTTACAGAATCGACAGGGACTTTGAGTGTGGTTTCAGAAAGCAAATCGTTGAAAGCGAAAGCACGTTTGGCATAAAAAGTTTCATTGGGTATCTCTTCGGTGAGCCTGTAAATTTTCACCTTTACACTATCGTCTCTTTTGCCATAGAAGTAAGGCGGCTGTTGGGCGTTGATGCCCAAAGTGATTTCAAAATAGACAGAGTCTAAAACCGTATTTGGTCCAAATGAAGTGAAAAGCCCTCTTAAACCAAATCGCGAGAAGCCTGTGGCTGTGACTTTCCCAAATTTAGGGTCGTTGTGTACGCCTACTAATAATCGTACAGAATTATTGGTTTGAAAACTATCGTAATAAACTACAGTAGTCTTGAGCCTGAAAGTGTCTTCATACAAAGCACTTAAAGCTTCTACTTTGGGTTGGATTTGGCTGCTTACTTCATCGCCTTTTTTGCAGGCGATGAAGCTGTATAGTGCAGCAATAATAAGAAAGGAAACGCTTTTTTTACTCGGCCACCAATTCATTCACTCCGGCTAATTCGTTGTAAAAATTATAGTAAAACTCGTGGTTGTTTTCTGCCGGCATAAATTCTATTGACTTTTTTGAAGCAAAGCTATCAAAAACCGATTGGTGCAATGAGTCGTACTCCTCTTCGGCTTTAAATGTGGCATCAGCATATTCAAGGCCCATTTTCAGGAAGCCTAAGTAATCGGCAGAAGTCAAGTTGCTCAAATATTTCTCGTCAATATCGCTCATTTTGGCTTTTGCCACGATATTGCCAGCGAATTTGTGTTCGAAAGGCGTATTGAAAACGGTAAATACCGATTTGGTATTGCGGTAGATAGGTTCTTTTTTGTAATGTGTTTTCAGATAAAGCGGTATAAGGCTTGTCATCCAGTCGCTGCAATGAATAATATCGGGCGACCAGCCTAGTTTTTTCACCGTTTCGAGTGCGCCTTTGCAAAAGAAAATGGCACGCTCTTCATTGTCATCATAAAACTTGCCACTACCGTCCAGTAAATCGTGCTTGCGGTGATAATAATCATCGTTGTCGATAAAATATACCTGCAAGCGTGCAGTGGGAATAGATGCTACTTTAATAATGAGTGGTTTTTCTTCTTCTCCAACAGCAATGTTTATCCCCGAAAGCCTCACCACCTCGTGGAGTCGGTTTTTTCTTTCGTTTATATTGCCAAACTTGGGAACCAATATTCTTATCTCCATGCCACGCTCTTGCATTGCCTCAGGCAATTGGCGAACATATTCTGCAACTTTTCCGGTTTCTAAGAAGGGAGATATTTCTTTCGCTACGTAGAGGATTCTCAATTTCGACATATATACTTGTCCTAGGTAAATATTTATTTAATTGTAGGTCAAAAAATAGAATGCAAAAATATGAAAAATATATTAAAAAACCAATTATAGCTCAAATCTGATAGTCTACAATACTTGTTTGGGGTAAACACGTTCTACTATTTTGTGCCCGTTTGCTATTTCTGTACCTATTATTTCTATGTATTCCAGCGGAGGATAAAGCTGCTTCGCCACCTTGATGTACACTTTTTCTAATATGGCAGGATGCCCGGAAATCATAAGCTCCGCCACAGGTTTGTGATCTTTAATGTATATTTTCACCGGACGTTTTTTCAAAGCCCTCATTTTCATGGCTATGGTATTCGTAGCTATATTCAGCTCATAATCAAAGCCATAGGCTAAAATCTGCTCAATCCAGTTTAACTCGTATCTTTTCTTTTCGGTGCGGTGATACCAATAGCCATCCATTGTGTTTTTCGCCAAAAACTTTCCGTCTGCCCCCACTTTCACATCATAATGAACCTGGTTTTCACCGTGGCTTTTCTCAATATAAAACACTCTGTGACTTAAAACTTGTGCAGAAATATTATTCCAATTAGAAAAAAGTAGAAAAAATATTATTTGATAGATGAAGAAAGAAACTGGATTCAACTTTTTGGTATAATGAAAGTGTTTATAACCTACAATAAATTGGGTAAAGAAAAGGTTTTTGTTGAAAAAGTAAAAATACAAGTTTGTTTTTCGCGCGAAGAAGCGAAGACACATAGTGTGAATTTATTTGAGAATATTAATTTTAAAAGGTTTGCCACTCTTTACGATTTATAATCAATTTTCTCACAGAGAGGCAGAGAGCACAGAGTATAATTTTTCAGCAAGAGACACAATTTTAATACTTTATAGCTCTTGTGCATTTTGTGTTATAATCATTTTTCTCGCAGAGGGCCGAGAGCGTAGAGATGATTTATTTTGATTTGAAAAACACAGTGTTGTTCTTGGTGTTGTAATTTATTTCCCTCGCACACAGGCAGAGGACGCTGAATGTGATGTTTGTAGAGATAATATAAAATGGGCTTCCGATCTCTTAGAAACCCATTTTTAGAAAAATTATAATCTTAAAATTACAAATGTATACACTCTCCGTATGCCTGTGCAGCGGCTTCCATGAGCGCTTCTGACATGGTGGGATGAGGGTGAACGGTTTTGATGATTTCATGGCCTGTGGTCTCCAAATTTCTGGCGGCTACTACTTCGGCTATCATGTCTGTTACGCCTAGGCCTATCATGTGTGCGCCAAGGAATTCGCCATATTTGGCATCGAAAATGACTTTTACGAAGCCTTCTTTAGCTCCTGAAGCACTTGCCTTGCCCGATGCAGAGAATGGGAACTTGCCTACTTTTATCTCATATCCCGCTTCCTTGGCTGCTTTTTCTGTGTAGCCTACTGAGGCTATCTCAGGAATGCAATAGGTACAGCCCGGAATGTTGCCATAATTCAAAGGTTCTACATGCATTCCTTTTATTTTTTCTACACAAATAATGCCCTCAGCTGAGGCTACGTGTGCCAAAGCAGGCCCTTTCACAATGTCGCCAATGGCATAGATACCGGGTACATTGGTTTGATAGTAATCGTCTACCAACACCTTGCCTTTGTCAGTTTTCACTCCGGCTTCTTCTAAACCTATTCCTTCCAAATTGGTAACAACTCCGGCTGCGGACAATACGATGTCGCAATCTATCGAAATATTGCCAGATGGGGTTTTTACGGCTACTTTGCAGCCCTTTCCTTTGGTATCTACGCTTTCTACACTTGATGAGGTGTAGATTTCGATGCCCATTTTTTTATAGTTTTTCTCCAATTCTTTCGACACATCTTCGTCTTCCACAGGAACTATGCGTGGCAAAAACTCCACAATGGTAACTTTTGTGCCCATAGAAGCATATACATAGGCAAACTCCACCCCGATAGCACCTGAACCTATGATTACCATAGAGGAAGGCTGTTTCTCAAGTGTCATGGCCTTGCGGTATTCTATCACTTTTTCACCATCAATTTTCACATTGGGCAGTTCTCTAGCCCTGCCTCCGGTGGCTAAAATAATGTGTTTGGCCTCATGAACAGCTTTTTGACCATTGGCAGCGGTAACTTCCACTTTTTTATCTTTGGTGAGTTTGCCAAAGCCATCAAGCACCTCTATTTTATTTTTCTTTAACAAAAATTGTACGCCTTTGCTCATGCCGTTGGCCACTTCGCGACTGCGCTTGATTACTGCATTGAAATCATGTTTTGCTTCTTTCACAGAAATGCCATAGTCACCTGCATGGTTGATATACTGAAATACTTGTGCAGATTTCAGCAATGCCTTGGTGGGAATACATCCCCAATTGAGGCAAACTCCGCCCAAGTTTTCTTTTTCTACAATTCCTACTTTGAAACCCAGTTGCGAAGCACGAATAGCCGCTACATAACCTCCGGGCCCTGAACCCACTACAATAATGTCGAATGAAGCCATTTTTGATATGATGAATAAATAATATGAATATTAATTGCTAAGTTCTAAAATCAACTTTGGGAACAAAATTAGAAGGAAAACGATTCTAATAATGACAAAAGTCAAATTATTTTAACACACGAATTGTTAACTTTGCGATTGAAAAGAAAAAGCTCTCGGTAAGTCTATCAAATTGAAAACGAGACTTTTTAAGGCAATAAATTAAAAGACGCATTATGAAAATCACGCATATTATAGCCATAGTAGTCATAGGAATTTGTGTGGCCATCATCGTGTCTACTACGGGCGATGCCAGCAGCTATGTCACCTTCAAAGAAGCCATAGAGATGGAGCAAGACGGAGACGACACCAAAATTCATGTGGTAGGAAAGTTGAAAAAATCAACCTCTGGCGAAATAGAAGGCATGGTGTATGCACCACAGCTCGACCCCAACTATTTTGAGTTTCAACTCATAGACCAAAACAATGAAATCAAAAAAGTGATATATGCCAATCCGAAACCGCAAGATTTTGAGCGTTCGGAACAAGTGGTGGTAATTGGCAGCATGAAAAACGGGGTGTTTGTATGCGATAAAATATTGATGAAATGCCCATCGAAATACCAAGAAACGGAAATAAAGGCTTAGAGAAATGTATATTTTAAGCCTAGAAACGTCTACAAATGTATGCTCGGTAGCTATCCATAAAGAAGCTGTGTTAGTGGCCTATTTGGAAACCACCATTGAAAAATCGCATTCGGAAAAAATCACTTTGATGATAGCCCATGGGGTGGAAATGGCCAAAATAGAAATGAAAGATTTGGCTGCCGTGGCGGTGTCGAAAGGACCGGGCTCATACACAGGATTGCGGATAGCTTCTTCTACAGCTAAAGGGCTGTGTTTTGCACTCGACTTACCATTGATATCTATGGATACACTTCAATCAATGGCTTTGGAAATGGCAGAAAAATTAAAGCCCGTATTAAATCAAAAATCCATCATAGCTCCTATGATAGATGCCCGCAGAATGGAAGTGTTCACTTGCTTGTATTCTCCTGAAAATGAACCTATTTCAGCTACAGAGGCCAAAATAATTGATGAATCGAGTTTTGAAGATTTGCTTGCAGATAAAACGCTGTTTTTTTGCGGAAATGGAGCGGATAAATGCAAAAGTGTGATAAAAAATAACAATGCACTGTTTATAGAAAATATTTATCCTTCGGCCAAATACATAGGTAAAATAGCTTTTGAGAAATATAAAACACAAAGCTTTGCCGATGTGGTGAACTATGAACCGAACTACGGAAAAGAATATTATTCACCCACTTTTGCCCAACCTTAGGCTTTTTGCTGTCTTAGTTTGCTTTTTTTATAGCCATAAAGAAAATATACAGCCAAGCCTAAAGCCAACCATATCAAAAACCGCACCCAATTGGTTATGCCCAGTTCTGTCATCAGATAAAGATTGGAACCCAAACCCATCACAGGGATAAAAGACCATTTTTTGACTGTAGCCAATACTGAAATAACAAGAAAAGCTACAATAAACAAATGATTTATAATGTTGTCTACACCCCAATGAAGCCACTTTTCATTATAAATATATAAATATGCAAAAAGTGCAAAAACTACCAAGGGCATGAACCAGCGGGCATTTATATATGGCACTTTAAATTTTGATTGACTATTGTCTTGCACCAACACTCCGGCACAAACGAGCGCAAAGGCAAAAAGAGTGCCTATGCTCGTGAGGTCTACCACATCTTTCAAATCGGCAAACAAGGCAGGAATACCCACAGTAGCACCCATAAGTATGGTAGCAAAAGAGGGCGTTTTGAATTTTGGGTGAATATTTGAAAACACCCTGGGAAGCAAACCATCGCGGCTCATGCTCATCCATATTCGGGGCTGCCCCAATTGGTAAACGAGCATCACTGTGCTGAGGGTAATTACCGAACTAAAGGAAATAATGCCTGAAAGAAAATTCAAATCGTACTTTTCAAATACAAAAGCCAAAGGGTCGCCCACGCCCAATTGGTGATATGGCACCATGCCTGTGAGTACCAAAGTGATGAGAATATAGATGACTGTAGATACGACCAATGACCAAATCATGGCTTTGGGAAGTTCTTTTTGCGGGTTTCTGCACTCTTCGGCTGTTGTAGAAATGGCATCGAAACCGATGTAGGCAAAAAACACCGATGAAATGCCAAACAAAACCCCACTGACGCCATTGGGCGCAAACGGAATCCAATTTTCGGGTTTTACATAAAATGCACCAATGGCCAATACCATAAAAATTACAATCAGTTTGAGTGCCACAAGCCAATTGTTGGCTGTTTTCGATTCTTTTATGCCTATGTAACAGATATACGTAATTAAAAAGGTGATGAGCATGGCGGGCCAATCGAATCGGAAACTTGAACCAAAAAGAGACAATTCTTTGCCGATATGAATATCAAACCCACGCATAAAAGAAGAAAAATAGTCGCTCCACGAGATGGCGACAGCAATGTTGCTGATGGCATATTCCATAAATAAATCCCAACCTACTATCCACGCTATGAGCTCGCCAAAGCTCACATAAGCGTAGGTATAGGCGCTGCCTGCCACAGGCACAGCCGAAGCAAACTGCGCATAGCACAGTGCCGACAAGCCACATGAAAATGCAGTGAATAGAAAAAGCAGCGACACCGCAGGGCCACCATGCACCACTGCCTGACCCACGGTGCTGAATATGCCTGCACCCACAATGGCGGCTATTCCAAAAAAAGTAAGGTCGAAAACTGAAAGCGTACGATTGAGCTGTGTGCCTTCGTTGTGGAGCTCTGCGTCAACATTTTTTATACTCTTTTTGGCAAACAGCGCCTTAAAATCCATACTCACATTCAAATTAATGTTGAAAAATATATTTTTTTGCTCAATTCAACAACGGTTATTTTGCAGTATTGATTTTTGAAAGGTTAATGTTGATTGGTAAAAGCCATAAATTTAAATATAGTTTTTATCGTTTAATTTTTCCAAAAAATCAAAAATATATCATTACTTGCTTTACCGTGAATAGTATTTTGGATTAATGAAAATTTGTCTTGCCACCAACAACAAAGGGAAAATCGTAGAACTAAAGCAATTGCTTGGTGACAGCGATTTCGAAATAGTAGGCTTAAAAGAAATAGGCTGCGACACAGATTTGCCTGAAACGCAAAACACTTTTAAAGGAAATTCCTTACAAAAAGCGGAGTATGTCTACAATCATTTTCACCTGGCTTGTATAGCCGATGATTCCGGGCTGGCAATAGATGCTTTGCATGGCGAACCGGGTGTGTTCTCTGCCCGATATGCAGGAAAACACGGTGATGATGCCGCAAACATAGCACTTGTGCTTTCTAAAATGCAAGGTATAGAAAATCGCCAAGCCCGATTTGTAACAGTCATTGCCTACATAGATGCCAATGGAAATAAATTTACTTTTGAAGGAAAAGTAGAAGGAACACTCACAAACCAAACTCTAGGAACGGGGGGCTTTGGCTACGACCCTATTTTTATTCCCAAAGGCTATGAACAAACATTTGCTGAGCTACAGCCCGATATAAAAAACACCATAAGCCACAGAGCCCAAGCAATGAAGAGGTTTTTGGAGTTTTTTGGGAAATGAACCCTTACTTCACCAAATTTTCCAACTCACTTTCGGAAAGCTTGATGAGGCAAATGCGCTTGAAGCGGGCATTTACATAGGCACTGCCGGTGATGATGAGGCCATTGTCAGCAGTGAGCGACATAGAGGCAAACTCGCAAGGCACATTGAACCCAAAGTAGCGCGACTTGATGAAAGCACCTGTGGTTTCATCATAAGTGTAAACTCCAATCTGGTTGTTTTTGGTGTTTGAGGCATAAAAAAGCAATTTTCTACCGCCTATCGTGTAGCGGTTAATAGAAACAAAGGCATCGGGAGCAAGCTCCAGCATGTGGCGACCTTCCAAATCTTTGCTTACCGATGTGGCAGAAGGATTGAGTGTTTGACGAGGCATAAAATAGGTATCGCCAAAGTAAAATCTAGACATGGCAAACGTATTGCCCTCGATGGGTACAGCTGCACTGAAACCACCTGAGTAGCGAAAACCGTTGACTACTCCGCTAATATTGCGATTTGCCGGATTGGCAAATACCAAAGAAAAAGAATAGTTGTAAAAACCATTGTAAAAATAGTGGCTAGACGTTTGGCCCACAGCAAAAGGCAGTCTCCTTCCCGTGCCTGACACATGTGCAAAAACAGGCTCGTCTACTTCTTCGAGTATATTGTAATCTTTCGTCCAAACCTGTGCAAATGAAGTATTGATGTTTGACAACACACTGGCTCTTTTGCTTTGGGAGTAACCCAACACTAAATATGAATTATCTGCCGCTAAGCCAAAACAAAGCGGATAGCTTTGGTTAATTGGAGTTGCTTGTACAAATTCCCCTTTTGCATTTACTTCTGTGATATAGGTTTGTGTAGAAATATTATTCATACACAAAAACCTATAATTATCTCCTGAGGCGAACAGCCCTTTGGAGGGGCTCACATAGGTTTCGGGCAAATCGTTTTTCTTTATCACCACGCCTTCTTTGTCAACCGTCAAAAGTGTGACTCCGGGGAACTGCTGGTCGGGAATCTGATTGGTGGCTAGCACCAAATAGCCTTCTTTGGTTTCCACCACATCTACTGCTGTGACGGCATTGCTGAAAGAGTTTTCATTATAAATTTTTATAAAAGATTTTTTAGGGTCGGCAGTGTCGGGCGTTTTCGAGCATGAGGCTAGAAAGAATGAGCCCAAAAAGAAAAATAAAATTTTGCTAAATGTAGATTTCATAAAAGACTATATCATTAATAAAAGGTGTTTTGCCGATAAAATTTGTTTACTTACTCAAGATTTAATAAAGCACTTGGAAGCATAAGCAAAAACGGCAGGCTCTTTTCATATTTTATTTCATAATAATTTACTCCCAATTGCAAGTTTTTATAATAAACAGGTCTGTTATCCCAATAGTATTTCTCCGAAGCTACACACCAAGCGTTTTCACCTATTTCTATACACTTCGATAAAAACCATTTTTCAATTAACCTTGTGGCTCTGCCATTGCCATCTACAAAAGGATGAATATTTACAAATACCAAATGAATGTAAGCAGCATAGTAAAATATTTCCGGCATTGTCAGCTTAGCACTCAGCAATGTAGCAATGTCTGAAAAAAGTTTTTCCAACTCTTGTTTCACATATTCGGGCTCTACGGCCAAGTAAATTAACCTTCCATTACTTCTCACACCTACTTTCACTTTTCTTATTTTGCCTCGCTCCTTTTTTAAAAGTAATGATTGACTGAAAATTTCATGGGCTTTCAGAGCGTTTGCCAGTGTCAATTCATTTTCTCTCGCAAATTGGTAAGCTGCAATCAGGTCTTTTATTTCTTTTATTTCTTTGGTTTTCAGATGTAAATTAAACTCTGTTGATTTCAAATAGGTGTCAAAACTCACTGTGTTTCCTTCTATATTCGATGAATGAACTGCAGAGCTGGCAAGATAAAACTTGAAATCTTCTACACTAAGCGGCTTTTTTTGCAAAATTCCAAAAGCAGCATCAATATCTACATTGAGTTGCTTTTTATAATCTTCAAAGTATCTATCCTGCAAAATTTTTAGTCCCAAAGCCATGTTTTAAAGATACTATATGTATTTAAAGTTGTAAATCTACTCTACCTAGGCTTCACAGAACTGTAGCTTCCTTTGTTTAAAAAGCGCATGGGGAATACCATGCCCAAATTAAATTCAAGATTGCTCAAAAGCACATCGTCAAGCACATCGCCTGAGCCTGAAAGCGCGTTTTCTTTGTAGCGAGTGGCTTTTTTGGTCACGTTATTTATGCCATAGATATAATTTGCTTCCAGAAATATCCTCACATTATACCAATCATAATTTGCCCCGATGCCACCCATGAGTCCATACCACCAGGTGTTGTAGAGCGATGAAGAACCCACCACAATCGGCTGATTTTCAAAAGAACCCGCACCTCCAGAGGCATTGTCTGTGCCGCTCACTTCCAGTGTTTTTCTTCCGTTGAATCTGTAGGCCATGTAGCCACCACCGTGCAGATAGGGGCGAAGCTTTGTGTTTAAAAATTCGAATTTGATAGTGACTGGCAGTGTGGCATATTCTATGGTTTGTATTTGCAGATGATTAAGCTCCACTCGGGCAGAAGGGTCGTCTACATCTTGCCAAGTGTATTTGTTTTTGTAGCTGTATTTCACGCTTTTATAGCCCGGACAAGCATAAATGGAGAAACGCCTATAAGCATAAAGAAATGAAAACTGGTATTGAGTGCCTATGCGGTTGAAGGTTTCATATTCTTTTTTGTAACCATCATAATTGCCGTCTATGGGTTCAAATACCGTGAAACGCTCTATGGGTGTGGCTTGCGAGAGGCTTATTCCTGCTTTTAGCCCCAGCCAATACTGCGATTTTTCAAAAGGAGCAGCCGAAGGAAAAGACTGCTTGCTGCGCTGAGCATGAGCAAGCGAAGAAAAAAGAACAGAAATTAAAAAAAGATGTAAAAATCGAAGCATGTAACCGTAAAATTATTGAGTGTAATCTATATATTTTCTAAAAAATCAACAATCAAAACTCGTAAATCATAAATTAATACACTGTCACTTTATTTGCTGCCTTCACCAATTCTGAGTCTATTTTCACAATATACACTCCCGAAGCCAAGCCTTGCAGTGGCACTTCTATGGTGTGTTTGCCCATGTCATATTCTCTATTTTCTACAGAATACATAAATTTCCCGTCTTGAGAATACAGCTCCACCTTCACCAAAGAACGTGTGTTAAGCTGAATGGTGAAAGTAGTGAAATTTCTGGCCGGATTGGGTACACAAGAACCAATGATGTTTCTGCTTCGGTTAAATTCTCCATACACAGAAGCCGGAGTGCTGCTTACGAGTTCTAATTTTTCATATTTATCGAAACCCGTGGCTTTGATGGCATCGGGCGAAGCCTGCATCCAGTCTTCCAACACGGTGCGGAACACCTGCCTATAGTCGGTTTGCATTTTCAAGTTGCCACCGGGCAAATCTTTCAAATCGGGGTTTTGGCCTACAATGCCTGGTTTTACATAACTGCTCACCAAAAACATAGGAGCAGCACTGCCGTGGTCGCTGCCATAGCTGCCGTTTGATTCGGGTCTGCGGCCAAATTCGGAGAAAGTGGCTACCATTACCCTATTTTCCAAACCTTGTTCTTTCAAATCGTCTTGAAAAGCTTTTAGCGCAGAAGAAAGGTGATAAAGAAGTGCCGCATGACCGCCATAAGATGCGTTGTATTTCTCCACTTGGTTGGCATGGGTATCGAAACCACCGATGCGCACTAGAAATATTTTTGTTTTTATTCCACCTGAAAGCAAGCGAGCTACCAATTTGAGTTGGGGAGCGAGGCCGTTTTTCAAAAACTTATTTGGTGCATTGAGTGTGTAAAGTTCGGGATAAGTCACATTTCCATTTTTCCCTTTGTCAAAAAGCTCTTTGAGGCGAGAGGCATAAGGGTCGGATTTTTTCTCTATTTCCATGATCCATTTCAGTTCTTTTCCATAGTAGGTTTCTTCCAATGCCTCAGGAAGCACATTATTGCCCACGGTTTGAATCAATTTGTAAAACTGCTCCGGGTCGTTGATGGATATGGCCACAGGAATACCGTTTGTCCGGTGATACATGAGCGATACATTGGCCCCAATTTCCAGTGCCAAGGGGTCGGGCATGGCTGTATTGGGATAATCTTGCGGATATTTTGGGTATTCTACATCGAGCATGCGCCCTGCCCAGCCCGAACCGGGATTTTCGTTGTAGCTGCCTCCCATGAACCATATATCTCGGCTGCGAAAGTGCGATTGGTTGTTGTTGGTGTAGGTCACGCCCTGCACTATTGATACTTTGCCCTGGTCGTACAGTGCCTTCATGCCCACCATGTCGGGGTGAAAACCTGCCTGCTTGGCATCTTCGAGGGTGCTGTCGAGGGTAATGTATTTTCTTGCTCCCGCATCGGAAATGGCAATGTTGGGTCTTAAATTATAATATTCACTATATTGATTAATAGGAATGACGGCATTTAGGCCATCGTTGCCCCCGTGCATTTGCACCAGCACAAGTACGCGGTCGTTGTCGGCAGTTCCGGCTGCCATTTGCAGCCTGCCGTTTGATGCAAGCAAATTTACCGGTATTCCACCCAAAAAAACCGGAGCCGCTGAGGCCAAGGAAAGTTTTTTTACAAATTCTCTGCGTTCCATAGTTGTTTACATTAGTTGGTATTCGGGTGTTTGCAAAAGTGCCGCTATCAAGTCTTCCAATTGGGAGTTTACCATATCGCCCATGCCTGTACTCAAGTAGCTGTTCCACTCGGTGGTCCAGTTTTCGGCAGAAAGGTCGCCCAAGAGGATTTTTAAGAAATAATCAAACCTGTTGCCTTCTCCTGTAGATGTTATGGTTTCGGGTAACAAATAATCTACAAAGTGCTGAACAATATTTCTACCTGTTTCGGGTGCAGTGACGTTGTCTTTCACATATTTGGCAAAATCAATGGTAATACCATCAAAAAGCGTGTTTTTCCCCAATTTGAGGCAAAAATCATATCTGAAAGCCAGCGTATTTACTGTAATCCAATTTCTATTGTAGTCAGGCTGTTGGTGGTAGGCATCGTAGCCGGCCACGTCATAAGGTTCATAAAGAGAAATTCCCTGATCGCTCAGAGCATTCAATAAAGAGCCGTAAAATTCATAGAATTTTGTAATGTCTGCTGATGGACTGGGCGGTTGAATACCAAAATATTTCATTCCCCCCAGTGAAAGTTCTAAAGGAGATTTAATAATGTCAGAACGAGTGTTATCGGTAGTTTCTGTGTTATTAGCATCGTAGAAAACTTTGCTAGTGAGCAACTCTTTCACCACAGGCAAGATTTCATAGCTGTTTGCTACCATGGTATCGGCCAATGGCTGTATCACATTGGTTTCAGCATCGGTTGTGATGTCGTAATACACAAAAAAGCGGTAGATTTTTCTGCAAAAGTTTTCGGCAGTGGCTCTTTTGGCAAAAATCATGTCTACCAACAGGTTTACCTGCTCTTTGGCAGCTTCTTTGGTAGCTTTGCCATCTACCACATCTGTATCCAAATGGGCAATAACTGTGTTATCAAAAGCAGAGGTAAATTTTCTTGGAGGGTCGTTTGAGGCATCGTGGCGGCTGGCATAGAGCCCTTCGCCTTTCAGTATGCCTAGAGGAATGCCTGTTTCGGTGTCAACATTGCTATTGGTGGTGTCTGTACCAAAATTAGGGTCGTTTGTCCAGCCCGAGAGTATGCGGGCGGCCATTTTTATATCTGCTTCAGTATAGTTTGTGTAATTATCTGCACCCGTTTGTTCCCCTTTACCAATGGTATGCAATTCAAAAAGTTCTCTGGCAAAGTTTTCGTTTGGTCTGTCCACTTCGTTGAGCCTTCCATCGAGCAGCAGCAACATGGCATTGTCAACAGACACTTTTTTGGTAAGAGTCTTCAAATTGCCATAGGCATAAAATCTGAAAAGGGCATTTTGGTAATAAAGAGCCGTGGCGTCTTCCACGGCAGATTCCACAGTGGGGTAAAATGTGTGCATCAAAAACACCATGAGTTCTTTCATATTGGCACCGGCACTATACATTTGGTGCAGCCACCACGATTTTACAAACTGTGTCAAATCTCCGCCTTCGCTGTTCACTTCTTCATCGGGTTTTGGCAACCATGAAGCGCCCGTTTTGGCATCAATAGGAGCAGAAGGTGTGGCCACAGCAGCCGTGAGCAATGTAAAAGCCTCTTCGGGTGTTTTGGTAGCAAAAGTATCTATATCGGCTTTGGTGATGCCAAAAGTAGTTCTACGCAGTAAGTGTGCTGCGTTTTTAGTACCTAATACATCGGTAAATTTTTCTAGTGCCACAATAAAATTTCGTATTTAATGGGTTGCTGAGCTTTTTTCAAGCTTATGATAGTATAAATATAAAATATCTTCGTTAATTTAATCTGCTGTTTATCAGCCTAATTTTAAAAAAGTAAACAGAAAAATATTCATTCAGCATGACACAAAATGAGCTTTTGGTAATATTTAATACTATAAAGGCCATAATGAAAAAATATGAGCCTGCTTTTATCGCTCGCCTCGATTTGGAAGGTCGCTACGAGCTGTGGTCTGAAAAGGAAGTATTTATTGCAGGGAAAAAGCGAAATGAGATTGCCTTTGCTGCCATCATTATTCAAAGTAATTATGTGGGTTTTTACTATATGCCCATCTACACCACCGAAGAAGCAAAGGCGTTTTTCAAACCTGAATTGCTGAAATTACTCAAAGGAAAATCTTGTTTTCACATCAAGAAAAACGAGCCTTTGATCATGGAACAGATAGCTGCATCGCTCGAAAAAGGGTTTGAGTTGTATAAGAAAAATGGCTGGGTATAACAGCAAAAAGCTGTGACCAAAAAACACCATTTAAAAACTTAGACAGGCCAAAGCGTTGTTTTTTTGAAAACACAATCACAAAAAAAATGCGCTAACTTTGCTTAAATTTATTTCTTGAAATGCGCAAATCATTATTTTTATTTTCATCTCTTGCCATACTATTTTTTTCGCTTTCAGCCTGTGAAAAAACATACGTGCCTAAGCCAAAGGGATATCATAAAATAGACCTGCCCGAACATGATTACAAAGTGTTGGAGGAAAAACACCCCTATAAGTTTGAATATTCCAAATCGGCTGAGGTGAAAAAACATGTTTCGAGCATTACAGAGCCACATTGGATTGATATTTACTATCCGGCTTTCAGGGCTACGGTACAGCTTACGTACAAAGATTTATCAAAAGAAAAGTTTGAATCGGCTAAAGAAAAGTTTTTGAATGAACTTGTGAACGACAGCTATAAACTCACCTCAAAGCATCAAATCAAAGCGTATGCTATCGATGAGGCAGTGGTGAAAACTCCTTTGGGAAAAACTGTCACCATTTTTGAATTGGAAGGTGATGTGCCCAGCCAATTTCAGTTTTATATGAGCGACTCTAGCAAGCATTTTTTACGAGGCGCTTTGTATTTCCGTACAGCCACAAAAAACGATTCGTTAAAACCCATTATTGAATACATTAAGATTGATGTTATGCACATGATAAATACTTTGGAATGGCAATAAAATTTTCCAAACATTTTTCAGGATACTGGGTATTAAACTGTGTTAATTTTTTTATATGTATATAATTAAAGTGAAAGGCAAAGCCAAAATTCCGGACTACATTCAGTTGAGAGATGATAATTTTGTGTTGGTAGCCTATTTTAGGGCCGATAGAATAGATAAAAATTTAGATAAATATGGCCTAACGGGAAAAGAAGACGCTTTTTATAAAGTAGTGGCCTCTCTTCCCTTTGGCAAACTTGAAAAGTTGGAATTGTGAGAAAGTTTTGGTTTTAAACACTTACTCCTGCGGTTTCCACACCTTGGGCTATTTTACCCACCAAGCCTTGCAATACTTTTCCGGGACCGCATTCGATAAACTTAGCAGCACCGTCATTGGCCATATTTTGTACCGACTGTGTCCACATCACAGAACCTGTAAGCTGGGCTATAAGGTTTTTCTTGATTTCTTCCACATCGCTCGATGGCTTGGCATTCACGTTTTGGTACACAGGGCAGCTCGGTTTCGAAAAATTTGTAGCTTTTATAGCCGCTTCCAGTTCTACTCTGGCCGGCTCCATCAAGGGCGAGTGAAAAGCACCGCCTACGGGCAAAGGCAAAGCACGCTTAGCTCCGGCAGCTTTCATTTGTTCGCAAACTATTTCTATGCCTTTGGTACTCCCTGATATCACCAATTGGCCGGGGCAGTTGAAATTTGCCGCCACCACGGTTTCATCTTTAATAGAAGCACAGATTTCTACTACTTTGGCATCGTCCAAGCCTAAAATGGCGGCCATGCCACCGGGCGTAATTTCACATGCTTTTTGCATAGCGAGCGCACGCTGCGACACCAACTTTAGTCCATCTTCAAACGAAAGTGCTCCATTGGCAACCAAGGCAGAAAACTCACCCAAAGAGTGACCCGCCACCATGTCGGGCTTTATTCCTGCTACTTTGGCCAAAATCACGGAGTGAAGAAATATGGCAGGCTGTGTCACTTTGGTTTGCTTCAATTCATCTTCTGTGCCGTTGAACATCACTTCAGTGATTTTGAAGCCCAATATTTCATTTGCTTTATCAAATAGGGCTTTGGCTTCGGCCGATTTCTCGTACAAATCTTTGCCCATGCCCACAAACTGTGCGCCTTGTCCGGGGAAAACGTATGCTGTCATTTATATACTATTGGAGTTTTGTGATAAAAATCAGATTTTTTCAACTGCAAACATAAACAGCCGCAGCGAATTGGCAACTTTGTTCTACAAGAATCTTTGTTGAAGTTCGGGAGTGGGCATGCGGCAAGCATCGGTTTTGCCAAACATTTTATACCTGTTTTTGGCTATCAGGTCGTAAAAAATATCTCTAAAAAATGCAGGAAGCCATCCGAAAACATAGTAAAACAGCGACCAAACACCCGAAAGATTTTTCGCTATGCGCAAAGCCGCAGTGGACTTGGTGTAAATTTTATCATTCTCTACCAGCAACACCGAATCAAATTTTTGAGTGTCTAAGCCAAATTTATTGATGTATGCTTGCCCTACTTCCGATTGAAGGGCAGCAAATCTGAATTTGAGCTTCGGGTCATGGTCTATCACAAAATTTACTGTGCCATTGCACAAATTACAAACACCATCAAAAAGAATTACCGAATAGCTCATACGATTTTATAATTCCTATATTCCCACAGTCTGTGGCCTGTGAGGCTCTCAAACCAAAGAATAAACCTATCTTTTAAACTGATTTTCACTTGTGAAGGTTCATAATGAAACTCCCAGTTGGTTTGTTTAATCTTTTCTGCTACCACTTGCGGGTGCGTACCTTCAAAGCGTGCGAGCGGGGTATTACTTATATAAGTATATGTGTCTAATTTTTCTTTGTTTTCTACGCCATTGTCATAAAGTCTGTTAAAAGATTGTTGTTTTAGTGCCTGATTTTGCGGAGGTCTGCACCAGCCATAGTGATAGACTTCGGCATCAATAAGCTTTACGTTAAGCTTATTGCCATTTTTTCTAAAGCCTTGGGCATCTTTATATGAGTGGATAGCCGGATGATTTTTTACCACACGAATTTCGTAGCGATACCATTTTCTGGCAGTGCCAACATAATCGTAATTTCCATAGAAATGACGATATTTGAAAAGAAGCCCGTCAATTTCAGGGTTATTCAAATGGGCTTCCATTTGTTTTTTTATTTCCGGAAGGTATTTTTCATGAATCACTTCATCGCCTTGAATGTAAAATCCCCAATCTCCCGTAATAGCTCTCTTGGCTATGTCTGTTTGTTGGGCTAAAATTTGCCCGCCTACACGCAAATTATCGTCCCAAATGGTATCAATAATTTTTATTTTAGGATTGTTGAGTGCCAAAATAGCTTCACGAGTGCCATCGCTACTATTGCCCACGACTACGATAAACTCATCGCATATGGGAAGCACCGATTGAATGGCTTCTAAAAATGGATATCCAAGTTTTATTCCGTTTCTGATGAAACTAAATCCGCTGACTTTGATGGCAAAAAAGGTTTAGTTAAGCAATCTACAAAATTCCTCTACCCACACCAAATGCGAATATTTTTGGTTGATTTCAAGCGCATGGTCTTGGGCATTTACCGTTTCTTTTAGGTTATAAAGGTTTAAAATATGAGAGGCTAAAGTATTGGCATCTCCAAAAGCATACAGCTGTCCATATTTGCCTTTGTTTAGTAAGTCTATAGTACCTCCGCTGTTTGTGCCTATCACGTTTGTCCCTGAAAGCAAGGCTTCTAAAGTCACCATGCCATAAGGCTCTGATTTTGAACTCATAATAAACACATCAAGTGCCTTAAAAAGATTGGGTGTATCTTTCTGAAAGGGCAATAGTTGCATATTATCATTTATGTCCGTTTTATTTGCCAATGCTAACAAAAGATTTTTGTAGCCTGTGCCTCCGGCTGTTTCTTCTCCGGCTAATAGTATTTTTAGCTGTGGAATTTGATTTTTTAGTATTTCCGCAGCTTTTAATATGGTTTCTTGCCCTTTTTCTTTGTCCAACCTTCCTATAGTGCCAATTATAAAATCGTTTTCAGAATAGCCAAATTGTGCTTTTGCCTCAGCTTTTGAAATTGTGTTTTTATAAAATCTATCTGTTTCCAAGCATAGTGGCAATATTTTTATTTGATTTTCGCTCAAATGGGTGTTTTTCAACAACTGCTCTTTCAACGACTCCAAAGGCGTGAGCCAAGTATTCACTCTTTTGTATAGAAGATAATAATACGGTCCAAATTTCTTTATATTATGCTGCATTTGCTGCATATAGATGATATTGAGCCTGTTTTTTGAAAAAAGTGTAGCCAATACACAAGTATAGTGTTGCTCATAATGGCCTATCAATACATTTTTTATATGGTGCTTATCCAGTCGCTGTGCTAAATATTTGGCATTGGCAAATTGCAGGTGTTTTTTGCCTTTTTGGTCAAATTCTATGGTGTGTATACCGATTGCTTTTAGTTCTAGGTCTATTTTACTACCTGTTTTGGTGAAAACAACCAGTTCTATATTGCTCTGAGAGAGCCATTTACAAACATTAAAAATATTAATCTCCAATCCACCCCAAGCTCCGGAACTACAAATTATGGCAAGTTTCATACATTAATAAGATATTGCTTCAAATTCTGAAGGGCTGATAATTTTTGTATTTTTAAAGGGGTTTAAGTCCAACAAGTCTTTGTCGCCCGTCACTAAATAATCTGCATTTGAAAAATCAATTAAATCGAGGAGAAAATTGTCTTTCGGATCTCTGCTCAAAAAATTTCGAGGTTCTATATTATGCTTTTCTGCTATTGTTTCCAGTAATTCAATCAATTCGTCTACGCTTTGTTTAGGAAAATACTTTTTTAGTTTCTCTCGCTGAGTAACTAATTTTATTTCATTTAATAATTGCTCAGTAGTAATAACGGTAATTTGGCCTTGGGATATATATGTTTTTAGTTTTGATAGTCTTTTACCAATTAAAAAACTTATCCAAACATTTGTATCAAAGATTACTCTATAATTTTTGCGCATTATATAGTTCTTGTCTGATAATTTCTACTTCTTCGTTAATAGTATTAGAATCTAACTCATTGGTTTTGAAAGTATTAAGCAAATTTGAAAGTTTGAAATCAATAAAATCTTTTTGTAGCTCTTTGGTAAGTTGTATTTTGTCTTCCAATGGCATTTTTTTCACAATTGATAGTATTTGTGCATATGATATATCTATTTTCTGAACTGTTTTCATAGACGGATTAAGCTTTTAGTATCATCAGTATGAAATTTAATCAAAAAAATTCATTTCAACATAACGCATTTTTATAAACCTCCACTGTTTCAGTGGCACATTTTTCCCAAGTAAATGTTTTTACCCTTTCTGTTCCTCTGTTGATGAGTTCTTGTCTCAAGGCTGAATTTTCTATTAAAATGCTGAGTCCGTTGCGTAATTCTTCAATATCATTGCAATTAACTTTATAAGCAGCCTCTCCGGCTATTTCGCTCATAGCCCCAAAGTTGGAGGTAAGCACAGGCACGCCCATAGCCATACTTTCTAAAATGGGAAAACCAAAGCCTTCATACTTTGATGGATAAACGGTGAATAGCGCGTTTTTCAGATACTTTTCAAGGTCTGATGTTGGCAAATAATTTTTGTAGATGATGTTTCTGTTTTGTAGCGCAGCAATATCTTTGGTTATTTCTTCGCCCATAAAACCTTGGTTTCCACCTATAAAAATCAAATCAACGTCTTGCAGTTTCGCATGATTAAAAGACTGAGCTAAATTCCATTGGTTTTTTCTGTATTCTACTGTGCCTAAGCATAAAATATAGGGCTTTGGGTGGATTGGAAATAAATTCTCTATTGAGCCTTCGTGAAAATGGTCCGCACCATGATATACTGTATGGACTTTGTTTTCATATTGAGGGAAACGCTCCAATAATTCATTTTTTACAAAATCAGACACCACGATCACTTCATCAGGCTTGGTTTTCAACAGCAGTTTTTCGATAGATTTTCTGCCATTTTTAGCAAAATCATCATCCCAAAGCCCACTGTGATACACCGAGAAATCGTGGATGGTAACCACCTTTTTAATTTTGCTTGTGTTCGGCACCCAGTAGTCAGGGCCGTGAATTAAGGTTGCATTACCTAAAAAGAGGCTTTCAAGATACGGAACGGTTAAATAAAGTGTTTCTAATCCTGAGTGGGCTTTTATCACATCACGGGCTTTCCATCTCGAAATTTTGTAGGAACCGGAAACATTAAGTTCATTATTTTGAATCAAGTATGAAACTAAATTTTTAATATATATGCCTATGCCTGTTAGATTTTGTCCTCTTAAACCAGAGACCTCTATATTTACGTTAAACATAGAATTTGATGCGATATAAAAATGTTTTAAATTCAAAAATGTTTTTGCCCAACTTTTACTACGGTTTTAATTCCCCAGAATTATCTACATTAAAGTATATTTTTAAATGCATCATATTCAACAACAAGATATCGTTAATTGTAAAGAACAAAATATTCGTATAGCTTTACAAAGCTATTAAATACTAATTATTTCATTACAAAAATTGAAAGTTTCTATAATAATCCCCATTTTTAATAAGATAGAAGTTGTTGAAGAATGCATACGTTTGAATATTAAACATTCAGAAAACAAAAATGAATGGATTATTATCGACAACAACTCAAATGATGCCACAAAGCAAGGTATACAAAGGCTAAAAGTTTTTGCCGAAAATCATAGACACACTTTTATAATTATAGAAGAGAAAGAAAATACAGGAGTAGCAAAGGCATGGAACAAGGGAATGTTGTATGCAAACCAACCTTATGTATGTATTCTTAACAATGACTGTGTGATGATGCCTGGCTGGGACAGCCTTCTTGTTAAAGATTCTTCAATATTGGATATATTTTCACCATTGATTTTGGAAGATAATATGTTTAATAAGAAAAATTATTCTCTTAAAGAGTTTATGTCTGGCAAAAGAGACTGGAATTTTTTTGTAAAAACAAATAAAAATAAGTGCAGAGAAGGGATATTTGGCGGAGTAGTATTTTTTGGCAAATCGTCCGCTTTTAAAGTAGCAGGACAGTTTGATGAGCGTTTTTGGGTTTCGTTGGAAGACATTGATTTTTTGCTTCGTGCAAAGAAAAATGGATTAAAAATAGGAATAACGGGAAATGTAGCTGCTTATCATTTTGTAGGAATGACAAGAAAAATTGTCCATAGCGATGGAGGAATAGCAAATCAAAAATATTTTGAAGAAAAGTGGGGTTGGCGTTTTGAAAAGGCTGAAAAATCTTTTCCCAACAAGCAAATCAAAAGCTATCAAAAGTTTATGATGAAATATTTTTATAAGCTTGCGAGTATAAACTTAGTATTACCCAAATGAAGATTTTATTGCTAAGCAGAGGCAGGCTGCCTGTTGTAGGATATGGTGGAACAGAAAGAGTAGTATGGTGGCTTGCGAAGGCACTTCATGAAAAAGGGCATCATGTCTCATTAATGGCTGATGAAGTGAGTGATTGTTCTTTTGCACGTACATATAAATTTGATCCTACAAATAACATTCATTCCCAAATACCTGACGATATTGATATTGTTCATTCTCACTTTCCTGTAAGACAAAATATAAAAAAGCCATATATGGTAACCATTCACGGGAATGGAAAGCCGAACGAAGTCTTTGATAAAAACACTGTATTTGTTTCTAAGAATCATGCCGAACGCCATAATTCGACAAATTATGTATATAATGGACCTGATTATAGTGAATACGGCAGTGTAGATTGGAATTTAAAGAGGTCTCATCTTTTATTTTTAGCCCAAAATAGAAAAGAGAAAAATCTAAAATTATCAATAGTAATAGCAGAAAAAAATCAAATACCCCTTGAAGTAATCGGTACCGAAATGCCTGTCAAAAAGTGGTATCAAATATTAAAAAAAGATTCTTTATTTGCTCATTATAATGGTCAATTGGGCGGTACAAAAAAAATTAGTTTACTAAATAGTTCAATAGCACTTCTATTTCCTGTTATTTGGCACGAACCTTTCGGCTTAGCTATTGTGGAAAGTTTGTATTTTGGTTCTCCTGTAATTGCTTCAAATTATGGTTCAATTCCCGAGCTAATTAATAAAGAAGTAGGGTTCATCTCTGGTTCTGAATCAGAACTTATTGATTCAGTAAAAAGTATCAATGATATTGATCGAAAACTGTGCCATTCGTATGCAAAAGATACATTTAACTCATCAATCATGGCCGATAATTATCTTAAATATTACGAAAAAGTCCTTAATAACATAGAATTGAACCCTTCTGCCCCCTTTTCTAAAATCACAAAAAGAGAAAGGCTTTTTAAACTTTAATTTGTAAATGTCTATTTCACACGGTTGAGAAGTAATAATATTTTCATATAGACTATAATGGCAAATATCTTTGGATTTACCTTGCTGCGAAATGCAGTAAAATATGACTATTGCTTTCAAGAAAGCCTTTTGTCTCTTTCTGGATTGGTAAAGTATATTGTATTGGCTCTAGGAAACTCTGAAGATGATACAGAATTAAGGCTTAAAAGCATACCAAATTTGCAAGTCATACCCACTTATTGGGACGAAAGCTTACGAAAATCGGGACTGATACTTTCGCAACAAACCAATGTAGCACTAGATATACTAAGGCAAACAACGAAAAATGATTTAGAAGCTTGGGGATTTTATTTACAAGCAGATGAAGTGATACACGAAAACGACTACACAACAATAAAAAACGATATAGACTATGCCAATTCAAATGGTTATGATGCGGTTAGATTTAGGTACTTTCATTTTTGGCAACACCACAATCAGGTTGCTATTGGCAAAAAATGGTATCCTCTTGAGGTTCGTGCTGTTAAATTAAACTCTAATATTCGAAGCGAAAAAGATGCACAAGGTTTTTCGGGAATAAAAAGAATATATGACAGTGAGGCATTTATATATCACTATGGACATGTTCGCAAAAAAGATTTGTATGAACTCAAAAAAAAAGATTTTCATAAACTTTATCAACAAGATTCTGAAATAGCAAAGGCACAAAAAAAAGAAGAAAAGAAATACAAAGAAGGTAAAGTTTTGTCTTATTATGGTTCACATCCAGCCGTAATGAAAACAAGAATTGATTCATTTGGAGATATATATCAATTGACACAAATACCGGAAATATGGATTAAAAACAATTCAGAAAATGATGTTTCTGTTTACTTTGATAAAATTAACTCTAGCAAAGTAAATCTTGTTACTAATAGAGCTGAATGTAAACAAAAAGATAAGCTTATAGTATTGTTTCCTACGTTTTGGGATAATTTGTTTTGTCCTTCCAAGGTCAATACTAGGCCCGAATCTAGGCTTGGTGATGACTGGACGTTTAAAACATATCTCATGTTAAAGCTATCTGAAAAATTTATTGGGTCTAATCTTTAGATTATTATGATATATGATTGTTTTGCATTTTTCAATGAGCTTGATTTGCTAGAAATCAGGCTTAATGAACTAGACAGTGTAGTCGATAAATTTGTTTTGGTAGAGTCTACTAAAACGTTTCAAAAACAGCCTAAGCCTCTTTATTATTCAGAGAATAAAGAACGTTATAAAAAATTCTCTAATAAAATAATTCACATTGTAGTTGATCGCTTCCCAGGCTTTTTTTATAAATTCAGAATACCCAAAGCATGGGATTATGATAATTATCAAAAAAACCAAATTGCTGTTGCACTTAGGCATTGTGACCCAAATGATGTGATTATATATTCTGATTTAGATGAAATACCCAATCCAGATGCCATCCTAGCAAACAAAGATCTGCCAGGATATAAAGTATTCCAAATGCGGCACTTTTATTATTATCTAAATGGACTTGAAATAGATAGCAAAAATCAAAATGACCCATTATGGTGGTATGGGTCTGTAATGTGCCATTACAATAAATTTACCAGCATTAAAAAGCTAAGAATGCAAAGAGATATTAAGAGGTACGAAAACAATAAAGTACTTTTGGATAGCGGTTGGCATTTTGCCTATTTAGGAGGCATTGAGAAAATAATACAAAAAATCAACTCATATGCACATACGGAACATAACAACGAATTGATCAAAAATCCGGAGCGTATTTGGCAAAGAATAAAAGCTGGGAAAGGTCTTTATGACGATAGTATTAATATTAAATATGTTGATTTAGACAATTCATTCCCTAATTATTTGAATAATAATTTAGAAAAGTACTCCCATTTATTGTTCAGATGATTTCTTAATTATCTATGTCACCACCCTCCAAAAATATAACTCTAAAAGTACTTGATTTTTTAATTCCGTTAGCTCTGTGTGTGATTATTGTTTCTAATATCACTTTCAATAAACACAAAGCAATCCCAAACATTTCTTTAGGATGTTTAATTGGCTTTTTGGCTATCAGGGCTATATTTTTTAAAATTTCAATACCAAAAAGAGAAATAGTATTGCCATTATTGATTTTTTGTGGTGTTTATTTTGTGTATTGGTTTTCTGTTATTATTCAAAGCGAAAATGCATACAATATTAAGTATTTGATGCAGTTTAGAAGCATAATACCTGCTTACATTCTAGCTATCATATTTTTGCCTTCTTTTTCTGCCAGGCAATATTATTTATTCTTTACCACTCATGTAATAGCAGCCGTTGTTTACAGTGTAATTGTATTATGGAATTATATTTGGCTGGTGGTGTTGCATCAAGGAGATGCATTTATTCATCCAACATGGCGAAATTTCATCGATTTATTGTATCCATTTATTATCCCTTTCAAACTTGTTCATCATAACTTTAGCTTTTTCATATTATTTGCTATTTTTTTGAATTACTATATTCTAAAAAGTCTTGCAACCAATAAGAATACATATTATAAATCAATGATTGTAACATTTATTTTTTTAATATTTATACTTCATTTTGTTTCAGCACGCCTTTCTTTGTTTTTGTTTTACGCTGCTGCTTTGATTGAGTTATGTCACCTCGCATACAATAAAGTTATCTCTACTAAAAACTTTATAATTCTATTAATAATTCCCTTTTTTCTATTTACATGCGGATACTTTCTTGTCCCAACTTTACGTACTAAAGTAAATATAACAGTATTGGGAAAAATAGAAAAAGGTGATATTGTAGAAAATGAATCTGTAGGAAAAAATTTGCGATTAATAAGTCTAAAAATAGGGCTAGAAGCTGCAAAGGAACATCTGTGGCTGGGTTTACCATTTAGTAAAGAAGATGAGTATTTCAACAAAAAAAATGGTCAATATTTCAATGATCCTAGCTTATTGAGGCTGCGTACACACAATCAACTTCTATACAATATAATAACGCTTGGCTTACCCCTTAGCTTAGTGTGGCTGTTTTGTTTTTTATTTCCACTATTTTATAAGGCAAAAACTAACACGCTACCTTTATATTTTTTATATATTGCAATTATTTCATACTTTTTTGTAGATAACCCAATACAGTTAAAGCCGTTCTTTTATTATATTTTTTTCTGGATTCCATTTTTAAAATTTTATTCAACAGAAACTTATTCTAAGTTGCAAAAATCAAATTCTATCGAAAATGAAGCGATGGTTTAAATCAAAAAAACAAAAAAGGGAAGAAAATAATGCAAAACGCATAGCCGCGTTTAATTCTTCTCTAGCTTCTATACATCAAAGAACCGATGATAAAAACCCTAATGTAAGCTTCAAACATAGTGGACAAACTGGTGATATAATTTATTCAATCCCAGCCATGCTTGGTTTGGCTAATGGCAAGATGATAAATTTGTACATAAATCTAGATGTAGAAATCAATTTATCAGGTTTACCCTATGGTAATAAAATGTTCACTAAAGAGGCTTTTGATTTACTATTACCTTTGCTTAAAATACAAAGTTATTTTGGAGAAATAGAAGTTTACAAAGGTCAACATATTGATTACGACTTAGATAAATTCAGAACATTGCCATTTATTCCAGTTGCAGGTTGTTTACAACGACATTGGTTTCATTTATTTAATACTACTTTTGACCTATCACAAACTTGGATTAAAAATGTGCCATTAAACGATAATTTTAAAAACTCTTTAGTAGTAAGCCGAAGTTTTAGATACAGAAACCCTACTATTGATTATCGTTTTTTATCAAACTATGAAGATGTAAAATTTATTGGGACAGATGCTGAATATCAAGATTTTAAGCAACAAGTACCTGAATGTAAAAGAATAATAATTAATGATTTTTTAGAAATGGCTATTGCGATCTTTTCTTCAAAAGTTTTTATTGGTAACCAATCCTTTCCATTTTCTCTGGCTGAAGCAATGAAATGTAAAAGGGTACTAGAGATTTGCCCTGAAACTCCCCATGTTATTCCACATGGGGAGAATGGGTTTGATTTTTACTTTCAAAAATACTTTGAAGCCATAATAAAAAACATATACCAAAACGGATAAAATAGGAATAAATAATTGGCTGATTATAATGAATAAAGTTTTAAATTTTGACTATAGTAAAACACAACAACGTATCTTTTCTTATATAGAATTTTTTCTTCTTTTATCGCTTTGCGGAATCACAATCGGTAATTTTATATATCCCGATCATGTAGCTGTAGCTAACATTTGTGGTGCTGCAGCCATATTTTTTGGAATTTTCCATAGGCTTTGTTCAAAAGATTTTTCAAACCATAGAGTATTGATTATTTCTTGTATTTCTATTGGACTTATACCCATGGCATACTATATCAGCTTAAAACTTCATAATGTTGCAACAGATGACTTTAATTATTATTTTAGGATACGTACAATTGCAATATTGTATGCATTGGCTTTTATATTTTGTGTACCACTTAGGCCTTCATATATCAAATATGTTTTTTATACTTTCATTTTTTGTTGCTTTTGTATATCAATTTATATTTTTATAAATATAATTCGTATAAAATACGACCCTACAATTACAGATCAATTTTTTAGGATTCAAGAGCTGTATTACAATAAAATGCCATTTAAAAAAATGCATCATGTAGTATCTTACTATCTATCATTTTCTTGTCTTCTAATATTTTATTTATTTGATAAAAGAGTAAAGTATATGATTGGGAAAGTTGAATTGGCAGTTTTAGCTATTATGTTTTTTGTGATAGTGGTAGTTATGCATGCCATGGCTGTAAGAAATGGATTAATAATATTTTATATTGCTACAACTTTCTTTACAATTATGATATTTAAAAACAACAAATTCATTCTAACCCTGATTCCTGTAGCACTTTTTATTGCATTATTTTGCACGATGAAGTTGTCTCCTGCACTTTACACTAAAATTAATCAAACATTATATGATGTTCATATAATGTTTGAAACCAATGATTATGGAGATCGAATGAGAAGTATTTTGGTCGGTGTAGAACTAATAAAAGAATCACCTATTTTGGGCATAGGATATACAAAAGGTGACAATGCTATACAAAATTATTACTCACAACACCATCCCAGTCTGAATTGGCATGCGCCACATAATATGTTTATAAATTTTACTGTATATATGGGTATCCCATTAGGTATTTTTATTACATTTTTGATTTACCTACCATACTTATTAGGAATAAAAAAATATTTATTGAATATATTTTACGTCCCACTAACTTTTTACTTCTCAATAGAGATGCCTTTTTCAAACAAAGATTTTTATTATTTTGCTACTTTTTGGCTTCTTTTTCTAGTATATACTGAGTGTTGTATTGATTACGAATCGCATAAATTAGATGCAACAGCTTAGACTTGTGTCTTTTTGTAGAAGATGACCACTCTTGTACTTTCTAATTATTCATATATATCTTTTGGCTTTCGCCTTGGTCGGGGTTTTGTTTTTTCCACCACGATTGCCCTCTGTATTTTTCGTTTCCGTGGCAATGTATTTTTCGTGTTTTACAATTTTCGATAGGGCATCGCTTGATTAGCATGGACGGAGGGTCTTTTTTCTTATGTTTTTTTAAAGGCCTACCCCATTTGTCAAACCGAAAAGCATTGTCTTGAGTGCAAGGCGGTACTACACAGCCTTGAAAAAAGATGATTAAAATAACGCTTGCCAATACAATCTTAAATCCCATATTTTCTGGCTGCCAACAATATGCCTGCCATTGCTAGGCTGTCCGTAATTTCTGCATTTTCTACCATCCGCACAGCTTCACTCAAAGGCACTTTTTTGATATTGATTATCTCTGTTTCATCGGGCTCGCTTTCGGCTTGTTCTAAGTCAGTAGCCAAAAACAAATAGCCTACTTCATTGCACACAGAGTTTGAGGTATGTATTTTTCCTAGCAAGGTAATTTTATTTGCCACCAATCCGGTTTCTTCTTTGAGTTCGCGAGCGGCTGTTATAGAAGGCTCCTCATTCATAGGCCCGCCACCTTCGGGTATTTCCCAGCTGTATTCTTCCAATGGATAGCGCCACTGTCCTACCAAATATATATTGCCTTCATTATCGATGGGCACTATGCCAATGGCCCTGTTTTTGAAAGTTACCACTCCGTATATCCCCTCTTTGCCTGTGGGTGTTATCACTTTATCCTCGCGCACGCTTATCCAAGGATTTTCATATTTAACAGCCGATGCCACTGCTTTCCAAGGATTTTTGAAACTTTCTTCGGTAAACATATTTTTTTGAAACTACAATTCGAGGGCAAGATGAGTAAAAGCAAGTATATTCGCAAGCAGCAAACACATCTCGAAGCGTTTTGGCACTATTTTCATCATTTACACCCCATTTGCTAGAAGCAGGCGTTGACGAAGTGGGTCGTGGCTGTTTGGCCGGACCTGTGGTGGCAGCGGCAGTGATTTTACCAAAAGGCTATACACACGAGCAGCTCAACGACTCCAAACAATTAAACAAAGAACAAAGAGAATCTATAAAAAATGACATATTAAAGAGTGCCTTGGGCTATGCCATTGCCGAAGTGCAAGCAGAAGAAATAGATAAAATTAATATTCTCAATGCCAGTATCAAAGCCATGCACTTGGCTCTCGATGAGCTTTCTCTAAAACCTGAACTCATTTTGGTAGACGGTAATCGCTTTAAGCCATATAACTTTATACCCTATCAATGTGTAGTAAAGGGCGACAGTAAATATGCCTCAATAGCAGCAGCCTCGGTGTTGGCCAAATGCTATCGAGACGATTTGATGCTGCGTTATGCCAAACAATATCCTATCTACCAATGGGAACAAAATGTAGGCTACCCCACGCTACATCATCGAAAAACCATTTTAGCGCATGGTTACACACCACTTCATCGATTGACTTTTAAAGTACGATAAGGGGAAAAATATTAAAATTTATTCTTCCACATCATACTTTCTACCGGAAACTCCGACACTTGATTGTATTTGGCAGAAGGCTTTTTGTTGTACATATTTTCAATATCGCCTTCTACTTTAAAATATATTAATTGGCCGATGGGCATGTTGTAGTATATCCTCACCGGGTGGCTTACCGATATTTCCAATGTCCATTTATTACAAAAGCCTACATCACCTTTGCCTGCAGTGGCATGTATGTCAATACCCAATCGACCTACACTCGATTTACCTTCTAAAAACGGCACATGGGCATGGGTTTCTGTATATTCTTTAGTCACGCCCAGATACAAACGATTCGGCAGCAACACATAGCCTTCATCCGGTATTTCAAATGTTTCTATTTGGTTGTGTTTGCGTGCATCCAAAATTTGGTCTTTATAGGTTGCCAAATATTTTCCCAAATGCACATCGTATGAATTGGTGCCCAAACAATGAGGTTCATAGGGTTCTATTACTATTGTGCCTTTACTTATTTCTTCAAGAATTTGTTTGTCGGTTAATATCATTTTTGGGAGGAGGGAAAATAAGGCTGCAAAACTACGAAAAATGAGAAAAACTAGCGATGAATATCAATAAATGCAATAAAGATATTTTTTTTGGAATATATTTGCATAGGTATAAATATCACAACATTGTACAAATCCTATATTTTACTCTTTGCGGTACTTTTTTCTATGTTTTCGTGTACAGAAGATCCGGAGCTCATCAAAAAGTCACCGATAGAAGGTACATGGTCGTATCAAAGACAAATGAACACCAAAGGTTCTTGTATATATGATTCTACTTATTCTACAGTGAGGATGATAAAAAGCGATACTGTAAACGTTTATGTATCGATGGGTGAATGGCGTATTACAAAGATTCCATCCAGGGTAATGAGAGATTCGTTTTTAATAGAAAGCAGACACAAAAATCAGGAAAACACCTTTGTGGCAGAATCCAGGCTTACTGCTTTTGTTTACGAAGACATATTTTATATTTACGACACCACAAAAACCACAGCGAAGCTTTCACCTGAAAGATATCAACTGAAATCCTCTGTAATAGAAGCCGATAAAATGGTTTTAGTCAAAAATTTTGATGTAGATACCTGCAAAATGGAAAGCTATAGTATGCAATTAAAAAGAATACAGTAAAATGAAACTACTAACAATAGTTTTAATATCTATAATACTATTCAATTGTAGCCAAGACCCCAAAATTATACCCACTCCAAAAATTTATAAAATTTCAAACGGAGAATATAGTGCGTTATTTACTGGGAAAAAAATCCACACCAATAAACAAGGTTATAGAGATACACATTCATTTGTAATAACGGCACGTTACTTATTAGACAATAATAGTTTTAAGTATATAGCCCCTCAATGTCCTTGTACAACTGGTCTAATTACAGATGGGAAGTATTTTTGTGATTTTCAAATTCTTACCCATAAAGATTCAACTTTTATTATTGATAAATGTAGAGGTAAATACATAATTCGTGAACTACACGAAAAGGGAGATTCATTAACTTTCTCTTTTACTAGAGAAATAAATGCTTATGTTACATATAGTGGGATTGAGAATGCAAGACAAAATATACCAACTTCTAGTGATATTAATAACTATAGTAAAATAGACACGATAATGGTAAACGAAGAGACTAGTTGCAACATGTTTAAATACAAATAGCTTCTACATTATCTTCCTCATCACCATAAGCCCGTCTCTGATAGGGAAAAGCACATTTTCTACACGCTTATCCTCATGCACTTTGTTGTTGAAATGCAAGATAGCTTCTAGGTCTTTGTCTTTCTTTTTGGGGTCGAAATTCACCACTTTGCCACTCCATAGCACGTTATCGGCTATAATAAATCCACCCACGGGCACTTTGTCTATCACCAAATCGTAGTAATTGGAGTAATTTTCTTTGTCGGCATCTATAAAGACCAAATCAAATGTTTGGCTCAGTGTGGGTATTATTTGCAATGCATTTCCGATGATGTAATTAAACTTCTCTTCTTGTCCGGTGGCTTTAAAATAGCCTCTTACACGGCTTTCGAGTTCTTCATTAATATCTAAAGTAGTAATCTGTCCGCCAGAGACCAAGTGTTCGGCCATACAAATGGCCGAATAGCCGGTGTAAGTACCTATTTCAAGTATATTTTTTGGCTTTATCATCGCACAAAGCATAGAAAGTACCCTGCCTTGAAGCTGACCTGAAAGCATACGAGGCATCATCACCTGCGCATAGGTTTCTCTATTGATGCGCTGCAAAAGAGCATCTTCGGCTTGGCTGTGCGTTTCTACATACGCATTGAGTTCTGGAGAAAGAAAATCCATGTAGATGTAATTATATTTGAACAAAACTACTAACTTTTTGTATTACAATGGGGTAAAACACTTTGAAATCAATATTACCCATGGTTTATATAGTTTTTAAGTAGAAATCGTGTGCTTTAGTATCCCTCAGTTTACAACGAACAGATAAGTATAAAGGCAAATTTCTCTTGTAAATAGTTGTCTGAATAGTTAACTTTAACCCGATAACTATATGGATGATTTACGAAAGACAAGTAATTGCTTACAAAAACTATTTTCTAGAGTTTTATAATGAGCAGCCGGAGAATGTTCAAACTAAAATTGAATGGACATTAAACTTAATACGGGTAACTAGGCAAGTTCCTGAAAAGTACTTTAAGCATTTGGAAGGCACAAAAGGTCTGTATGAAATTAGAGTTGAGGTTGGGAGCAATATCTATCGTATATTCTCCTTTTTCGACAAAGACAATTTGGTGGTTCTAGGCAATGCTTTTCAAAAGAAAACCCAAAAGACACCAAAACAAGAATTAGAAAAAGCACTCAAAATAATGCAAGAATACCAAAATGAAAACAAATAGTAATATCACCACACTAGACCAAATACTGGACAAAAAGTATGGCAAAAAGGGACAACCTAAACGTGAAGAGTGGGAGCAACAATTTGAAGCGTTTAGACTAGGTGTCTTGCTCGAAGAAGCCAGAACGAAACTAGGCATGACACAAGAGGAACTTGCAGAAAAATGTGGGACGAACAAGTCTTACATTTCACGAATAGAAAATAACTCTTCAGATATTCGTCTTTCAACACTTATGAAGATAATCCAACAAGGGCTTGGAGGGCATTTAAAATTAACCTTACAATTGTAATAAGCAGTTTATTGTAAAGAGTTTGTTTGTTAAGAAATGTTTATCATTTCTCGACTTGGGGTATATATTGAGCAAATACTTTAATTTTGGTATACATTTTCTTTAGTCAATAAGTAGCATTGGAGAATACAGAGATAAACAAAGAACAATTTGGCGAGGATTTCAAATGGGGTGTCACCATCTCGGCTTTTCAAAACGAAGGCGCAGTAGCAGCCGATGGCAAAGGGCCATCCATATGGGACACATTCTCACATAAAAAAGGCAAAATCAAAACAGGCGAAACGGCCGATGAAGCCTGCAATTTTTATTACAACACAAAAGAAGACATAGACCTTGCTTCTCAGTTGAATTTCGAAAACTTTGGCTTCTCGGTGGCTTGGAGTCGTGTTTTCCCCGATGGCAAAGGCCAAATCAATCAAAAAGGCATAGATTTTTACAATAAAGTGATAGACCAATGTCTTGAAAAAGGCATTGACCCTTGGATTACGCTTTATCATTGGGACTTGCCCCAAAAGCTGGAAGACAAAGGCGGCTGGGCAAGCAGAGATATTGTAGGCTGGTTTTCAGACTATGCCGATGTATGTACCCGCCACTTTGGCGACCGTGTGAAAAATTATAAAGTGCTAAACGAACCATCGGCCTTCACAGGCTTTGGGTATATGACAGGCGAACATGCTCCGGGTCACAAAAACCTATTTCGATTTTTGGCCGCTGCACACCATGCCAACTTGGCTCAGGCAGCAGGAGGCAGAATTGTCCGCCAAAATGTGAAAGATAGCCATGTAGGCACCAGTTTTGCTACTTTCTGTGTAGAAAGAGCCAGCAACCATGTGCTCGACATCAGGGCTGAAAATGTGATAGATGCCACCATAAACAAGATGTTTGTAGAGCCTCTCGTGGGCTTGGGCTATCCTTATAAAGACTTTCCTGCCATGCGCCTGATAGAGCTGTTCTTCAAGTCGGGCGATGAAAAAAATATTTGTTTTGACTTCGATTTCATAGGCATACAGTACTACTGTCGTTTGGTGGCTCGATTTAGCTTGTTTCCACTTTTGGCCTTTGCCTACGAAGTGCCTGCCAAAGAGCGTGGCGTACCCATGAACAATATGGGCTTTGAAATTTACCCCGAAGGCATGTACAATGTGCTGAAACGCTATGCTGCCTACCCCAATGTGAAAAAGCTGATTGTAACTGAAAACGGTGTGTGCCTTGACGATGTGCTCGAAAACGGTAAAGTAAACGATGAAGTACGCATACAGTTTTACAAAGATTACTTAGCCAATGTGCTAAAAGCCAAGCAAGAAGGTGTGCCTGTGGAGGGTTTTTTCTGCTGGACACTCATGGATAACTTTGAGTGGTGGGAAGGCTACAAAGCCCGCTTTGGCTTGGTGCATGTAGACCATGCTACCCAACAACGCACCATCAAAGACTCAGGCTACTGGATGCGCGATTTTCTGCAAGGAGTAAGCAAAGAGGTAAATACAGAGATGTTAAAAACATTTTAAGTTTTAATCTTCTATGGCTTCGATTCCTTGCTCTTTGAGCTTTTGCAGTGCATCTTTCATTATTTTGATTTGTTCGGGCGAATGGCCTTGCCAACCAACGACTTCGCCCACTATTTTAAAGGGATAAACCGAGCGATACGATTTGGTGGGGTTTCCCGGAAATTTTTTATCTGTCAAGTCCGGGTCGTCTTCTATTGGTCCGGTAGGCTCTACCAAATATATCCTTTCAGTGCCTTCGCCTTGCGCTAGTTCTGCTCCCCAAATGGCGGCATCAAGGGTAGCTGTTAAGAAAATGTATTTCGCATTTTTTCTTTTACCGTAGTTTGATGTAAAACCCACTTTTATCAAATCTCCTACCTTCAACTGTGCCTTGGTGCCATGAAAATAAGTCTGTAAAAATGGTTTTGCGCATTTTTCACCTAGTTTCTCTGTGTCGTTGCTCATAATTTATTAAAATGGTTGTCTCTTGTAAATTGTTGTTTGTCTCGTCTACCAAATCCAATGTTTTTTGAAGATATTTTTTTATTACTTCCACCTCTTCGTCTGAAAACGAAGCAACTATTTTGTCATATTCCGAGCTATATTTTTTATAAAATGGCTCTAATAGTGCCATTATTTTTTCTTTATCAGGCACTATGATAACTTTTCGTCTGTCTTTTGGGTCAAAACGCCTCACTACCAATTCTTTTTCTTCAAATCGGTCTATCAGTGCTGTCACTGCGCCTGTAGTCAGCTTTGTTAATGAAGACAACTCACCGGCTGTCAATTCACTTTTTACAAGAAAAAATCCTAAATACTTATGGTCTGTACCTGAAAAACCGGCCTTTTTAGCTATGTTTTCGTGCATTTGTATGCTTGCATAGGCATACTGACGGGCTAGTTTTCTCAGTTCGGCTACTAAGTTTTCATTCACTTTATCTTAATAGTTAATTATCTTAATGACAAAGATAATATTTTTTCAACTGTAAAAAAATTTTGGGCCGTGTTGGCAAATATTAGGTAAGCAATAAACACAAGAGCCTTTGACTGTCCTGAGCTATTATTACTGAAATGAAAAAACCACTTGAAAACGATGGAATAATCGCTTTTCTATTACAAGCAGGTGTTAACATTATGTAAATTCGAAAAAAAATCCCCAATTTTCGAGAATAATGGCTTCGTTACGATTGAAAATATACACAGCACTTGTCGCCACCATGATGCTTTTGGCTTGTGGCTCACTCAAAAAATCGGCTTCTAAACAAAAGCCTGTTGAAAAGAACGCTCCCGACTGGGCTGCAAAAAACTACGGCTATAAGCCTACAAGAAATATTTATTCCGATTTGTTGCACACCAAACTGGAAGTGAGTTTCGATTGGACCCAAAAACAGCTTTTTGGCAAAGCCACTTTGAGCTTCAAACCCTATTATTATCCTCAAGATAGTTTGGAACTCGATGCCAAAGGCTTTGGAATAAAATCTGTACAAATCGTAGACAAAAAGCAGAACAAAAAAGATGCCATTTTTACTTATTCAGGCAAAAAGTTGTTGATAAAACTGGACAAGACGTATCAAAAAACGGATACTTTTCAGATTTACATAGACTATATAGCCAAACCTGAAGAGCTGAAAACCTCAGCAGGAGAAGCCATTACTTCCGATAAAGGCTTGTTTTTCATCACACCTGATTCTGCTCAGCCTTCAAAGCCCTACCAAATATGGACACAAGGAGAAACAGAGTCTAATTCGTGCTGGTTTCCCACCATAGATGCCCCAAATGAGAAAACTACCCAAGAAATATTTATTACAGTAGAAGACAAATACAAAACTTTGTCAAACGGAGAACTGGTTTATTCACACAAAAACAATGATGGCACACGCACAGACTATTGGAAACAAACACAGCCACACGCTATTTATTTGGTAATGATGGCTGTGGGCGAGTTTGCCATAGTAAAAGACAAATGGGGCAAACTTCCTGTGGAGTATTATGTAGAACCTGCTTATGAAAAATATGCACGCAACATTTTTGGCACCACCCCCGAAATGCTTACATTTTTCTCAAACAAGCTCAAATACAAATATCCTTGGGCCAAATATAGTTCTGTGATAGTGCGTGAATATGTGTCCGGAGCCATGGAAAACACTTCTGCCACCGTTTTTATGGATGGTTTGCAAAAGACTGATAGAGAACTCCTTGACGACAACTACGAAAACATCATTGCCCATGAGCTTTTTCACCATTGGTTTGGCGATTTGGTCACGGCCGAATCGTGGGCGCATTTGCCTCTCAACGAGTCGTTTGCTACCTATGCCGAATATTTATGGGAAGAATACAAACGTGGAAAATATGCGGCTGACTTGACCCGCCAAGGCGATTTGAATAACTATCTGAACGAATCAACTCGCAAACAAGAGCCACTCATCCGCTATAGCTACAAAAATCCTGACGATATGTTTGACAGCCACTCTTATTCAAAGGGAGGCTGCATACTGCATTTGCTGAGAAATACGGTAGGCGACAGTGCTTTTTTCGATGCCCTTACACTTTATTTAAAGAAAAACGAATACAAAACAGCCGAAATCCACCACCTTCGCCATGCCTTTGAAGAGGTGACAGGCCAAGACCTAAACTGGTTTTTTGACCAATATTTCATGAAACCCGGACATGCGGAACTTACCGTGATGGACACCTACAGCGGTGGAAAACTAAAACTTATTGTACTTCAAAGCCAAGACACTGCCTTTACGCCTGTCTACAGATTTCCGACTACAGTAAAAATATTTTTGTCCGATACTGTGATAGAGAAATCTATCTTGGTGCAAAATGCACGCGAAGAATTTATTTTTCCTATTGATGAAAAGCCTAAACTGGTGCTTTTTGACCCCGAACATTTGCTGGTAGGCGAGACCAAGCATGCCAAAACCATGAATGAATATTTGGTTCAATACGAAAAATCAGGCACTTATTTTGCCAAATACGAAGCATTGGACGAACTGGCTACATACAAAGATTCCCTCAAGGTGAGACTTATGTACATCAACGCTTTGGACGAGCCATTTTGGAAGTTTAGAGATATGGCAGTAGAAACATTGGCTTTTTACAAGGGTGCAGACACCACCACTGTGCTTCTCAGGCTTTCTTTAGTAGCTCAAAATGATAAAAATACAACAGTAAGGGCCAATGCCATAGAGGCCATAAGCCGCAAAAAACGCCCTCAGTTTGAAAATATTTACAAAAACGGCCTATCAGATAGCTCTTATGCAGTAGTGGGTGCTTCGCTATTGGCCTATTTGAAACTAAAGCCTGCCGATGCAGACAGCACCCTCAAAATGTTTGATAATGAAACCAACCACGAAGTGATAGAAGCCCTCTCTGAATATTATTCTTTGAACTTTGACTCAGCCAAATATGAATGGTTTGTGGCAAAACTCCGTGCCATCAAGCCCGAATCGCTTTTTTATTTGATTCAAGACTTTGGAGTATTTTTGGCCAAATCACCGCTTAGTTTACAAAACAAAGGTGCTGAGTTGCTGCTTCCTATAGCCGAAAAATCTCAATTTGAGTGGATTAGGTATTCGGCTTTCAAATCGCTGGTGATGCTAGACCTCAAAAGCAAAGAACAGGAACTTAATCGCATAAAAGAGAACGAAAAAAGTGAGCGATTAAAGCGGATTTACAAAAACTTGAAGTAGCAGGTGCATAAGGCTTTAAAACACTATAAATTAGATTATACACACTAATTTTTCATTTTTTTCATACTTTTGCAGCCCGTTTTTATCTTTTTTTAGCGATAAAAATGGCAAAATATCTTAATTTTCTATATAGATGAGGCAGAGACTGTTAAGCGATGGTGCTAAGGAACTGAGCTATGAAATACGAGAAATTGTAAAAAAAGCCGATAAACTCAGCAAGCTTGGGAAAAAAATTCACTGGGAAAACATAGGTGATCCCATAGCGAAAAACGCCAAATTGCCCGAGTGGATGAAAGAAATTATAGCCGATACGGTTCACCAGGACGATACTTACAGCTATTGCCCTTCCAAGGGTGTGTTGGAAACCCGTGAGTTTTTGGCTGACTTGAACAACAAGCGTGGTGGAGCTCAAATTTCGGCCGATGATATACTTTTTTTCAACGGCACAGGCGATGCCATCGGGAAAGTGTACCAGTATTTGCGCCATGAATCCAGAATCATTGGCCCGTCTCCGGCTTATTCAACCCACAGTTCGGCAGAAGCTGCCCATGCTAATGCCCAACCCATCACCTATAAGCTCGATCCCAACAACCATTGGTATCCCGATTTGGAAGATTTGTACTTAAAAGTGAAGTACAATCCCAACATTGTGGGCATTTTGGTGATAAATCCTGACAACCCCACCGGAGTAGTGTATCCGCTGGATGTGTTAAAACGCATAGTAGCCATAGCTCGTGAGTTTAATCTATTCATCATTAGCGATGAAATATACATAAACATCACATACAACGGTGCCAGAGCCTATTCCCTAGCCGAAGTGATAGAAGAAGTGCCGGGCATAGCCATGAAAGGTATTTCAAAAGAGTTCCCTTGGCCGGGTTCGCGCTGTGGTTGGATGGAATATTACAACAAAAATAAAGACCCTGAGTTTGCTCGTCTTTGTTCGGCCATCGACAATGCCAAAATGATAGAGGTGAGTGCTACCAAATTGCCTCAAATGGTAATCCCCAAAATAATGGGCGATAGTCGCTATATGCCTTACAGAAAGGCGCTAAACGAAACCATCGGTCGCAGAAGTTCCATCGTATCGGAGATTTTGGGTACAGTAAAAGAGCTTACGTTTAACCCTACCTATGGTGCATTTTACAATACTATCATTTTCAGAGACGGAGTATTGAAGCCACATCAAAAACTGAATATCGACAATCCTGAAATCAAGACGTTGGTAGAGGGCTGGGTAGCCGAAGACGATGTGCTCCTCGATAAGCGATTTGTGTATTACCTTTTGGGAGCTACAGGCATTTGTGTGGTACCCATTTCATCTTTTAGTTCAGATTTGAAAGGCTTTAGGGTGACACTGTTGGAAGAAGACGAAAATGAGCTCCGCAGGATATTCACCGCCATCAAAGACTCTATTAATATATACCTTAACTCATAGTCTTTAAGGGGGATTAAGCACCATCTGTTCTACAATCTCCCTTTCTCATCTCCTTTGTACCTATTGCCTCTCTGTGCTCTCAGTCCCTCTTCGAGAAAAATTACTTGTTACACAAAAGCCACTAAGAAGAACAAAGTATCACAAAGAGTTTTTTGCGCTCCAAAGTATATCTCAGCGTTCTCCATACCTCTGCAAGGGAGTAGTTAAGTGTTAATACGGTATGGATAGAGCAGATATAGTCTTTCTATGATAAGATTAATGTTTAAAAGAGCTATTTTTGCTTTTAATGGCATTTGCGCTTAAAAAACTACTTTTTTTCATATCAATAGGCTGGGTACTTGTGGGTTGCTCTTTTCCCAAAACAAATATCATCCAATTCAAATCCAATGAAATAAGACACGATTCTGTATATCTGTTTGTAGATTCGTCCAACACAGCTACCCTAGAACAACTGGCAGCCGGAATTTATAACGACAAATTCCAGCCCAATACAAAAGTTTTGTTTCGTTCACAATGTACAAACTGCACCTATTGGGTCAAGTATAAGATTACCAATAAATCGGGCAGCAATGTATTTTTTATACATATTCCGCTGGCTATAAAGTATGCCGATATATACATTCAAAACGTTGATTCGGGATTTATATCATACCAAAGCGGCTGGATTAAAGATCGGCAATTCCCCTTTTTGCCTGAAAATATTTTTATGATAGAAGACGCAAGGCGAGAGTTGTATTGCATTCAAAAAATCCGCTCCGATGTCCAAACAGGTTTGGGTAGAAATTATTTCACTGTAATAGATTTTATAAAAGCATTATTGCTAATGTATGTTCCATTCACGGCTATGGTGTTTGTATTGCTTACCATAGCGCTTTTTTCGCTTCAGCTGTTGGTTTTAAGTGGGGAAAAAATTTATGGTTACTACGGATTTTACCTTATCTGTTTCCTTTTGCATTGTTTGGTGCGTTTAGGTATGCATAAATATATCGCTCCTGCCGATAGTTTTATATCCAACCTAGACTATTACACCATTCCATATTCTGCCTCGATTGTGTTTATTATGCTTTATTTGAAAGAAATGGCCATAAAAAACGGATCAGGCGTATTTTATAGAAAATTTATTAACGGATTTGTAGTACTTAGGCTAGTCTTGCTTTTTTTACCTTATTTGCTGCCCAGCGACATCATCAATTGGCGGAGTGCATACACAGATTTTTTAATGATAAGCATAAGTTTTATGGCATTTTTATTATTAGGAAGGCCCAAAAAAGACATTATTTCTTTCTTGATGCTTATTTCGTTTATGCTCATTTTATTCAAGCATTTTATTAATACCAATTTGATTGATGTAGAAGTACTTACAAACAGGTATATAAATTATTTCAACACAGGTTTAGCAGAGGCTTTGGTATCTTTACTTGGCTTGGCCTTTCAGTACAGAAACCAGAAACAAAGTAAGGAATATGCACTCTTGGAGATTAATAAACAGCGAGAGGAATCGATATCTATCTTAGAAAAAAGAGTAGCCGAACGCACATTGGAGATAGAGCGTATCAACGAGATACTTCACGATAGAAATGTGAGATTGGAGGAAAATATCATAGAAACCGAAAAAAAGCGCATCGAAAACAAAGAACTCACCTTCGAAGAGTTCAAAAAAATATATCCGGACGAAGATGCTTGCTATAAATTGATAGAAGACTTGAAGTGGGCCAATGGGTTTGGGTGCAAAAGTTGTGGCAACACAAAATATTCTCCTGGCAATTTACCCTATTCTAGGCGATGCTCAAAATGCCGAAAAATCGAAACAGTATTGGGCAACACATTATTTGCGGGTATAAAAATGCCCATAGAAAAAGCTTGTTATATGGCATTTTTAGTTTCTTCTGGACGTAAACAGTCCATTGTAGACCTTACTTCTATGCTTCAAATCAGCAAGCCTACAGCCATTTCTTTCAAGGCAAAAATTATGGCAAGGATAGCCGACAAAAAGCATTTTAGAAAAAGCGGACCACTTTGGCAAAAAATATTTTTAGATTAATCAAAGAATTTTATGGATATTTTTTATTACCTATTTATCCATATTACATGGCCAAATACCTTGATTATCAATACATACACATGCTGAAAAGTTAGTAGCATTTTTTACTTATTTACATTTAACTAATTGTAAATCAGATAATTATGTATTTTTTCTATTGTTTTATACGAGGCTTTTGATCACTTTTGTTTTCATTATTTCATGAAACAAACAAAAATCTACTATGAAAACAACTTTAAAAGACATTCAACAGTGTGTTGTTGAATTTACTATCCTACCACTGAGAAAACATGCTGCGAAAGTGGCATGTTTTTCTATTATTGGTTTATCGGCCGTTGCTACCCAAGCGGCCACAGTAGTAAATGCCAACTTTTCATCGGCAGCAGCCGGAACATTAGGATTTGATGTAAAAATCCAAACTGCTCAAGCAGGCTTGGGCTGGTACAAAAACCCTAACTCAAGTCGTTGCTTTTTTAATTTTCAAACCACAGGTGGCAACACAGGCGGTGCCGTAAAAGCCGATGGTACTTCTGAGGGTTCTATCCTACAATTAATCAACGATGCCAAAGCCACCAGAGGCAGTGGAAGCTTCTCTCTGCAGGTGTTCAATTCCAATGCGAACGTGCGTGTAAAAGTTTTTGGTTACAACGGCACCGCCACCCAAGTAAACGGATTTTTGGGTGCGGTAACCAACAGTGCCAGCCCTTCGGGCGGAACATCTTTCACCACATTGGTAGATGCTCCATTATCGGGAACGGGTGGTGCTGTATGGAAAACCGAAACCTTCTCCGCCAACTTCGGCTCTACCGGTTTCGACTATTTATTGATATGCATCGGCAGTACAGCCATTTCTACCAACACTTTGGTAGACAACGTGGCGCTCACCGGTGGTACTACCCAAACCAATTCATTGACGGTTTCTCCCACATCGGTTTCCTTTAGCAGTGCAGCAGGTAGCCAAACGGTGAATATTACCTCAAACGTGTCGTGGACAGTGAGTGAAAATTTGGGATGGCTCACCCCCTCGGTTACCAGTGGCAGCAACAATGGCAGTGTATCTTTATCTGCCACAGCCAACACGGGTACATCTGCTCGTTCAGGCAATGTTACCATTTCCGGTGGAGGCATCACGCGTGTGGTAAGCGTGGGTCAGTCGGGTGCAGCTACTGCAAATAACGATAATGCACCTTTGGGAATGAACCTAGGCGGTGTGAGCGACTTCGCTCCCGACAACTATTTTCTTGATCTCACTAAGCAGTCTCGCAGATGGACACCACTCAACTGTGGACAGCCCAATGTGTGTGGCTACACAGAAAGCCAGTTGGATGCCAACGGTTTCTTAAAACCAGGAATGACAGGTACTTCTATCATCATGTTGCCAACCTCAAAGGGATTTCCCTATCCGGGCCAATATGTGCTTTTATACCAAGGCACAGGCGACATAGTGCTTCGTGGACTCAGCTTGGTAAGTTCCGGCACAGGCAGAAAGGTGTATACTGTAAATGCTACAAGTTCTATTTATTTAGATATCAATTCAAATAGCACTACAGACCCTATCAGAAATGTGCATATTGTAAAAACAGACTTTGAAAGCAATTACCAAACCCAAATTTTTCACCCGACCATTATCAGCGAGTTCAATATGTTTAATCATATCCGTTTTATGGATTGGGGACGCACCAACAACTCTACATTACAAAATTGGGCCGATAGAGCACAAGTGAACGATTTTTCTTATGCAGCATTTGGAAAAGGTGTACCCTATGAAGTAATGGCCGACTTGGCAAACAGAATGAATGTAGATGCTTGGGTGTGTATTCCACATTTGGCTACAGACGACTACATCAGGCAAATGTCAAGAATATTCAGAGATAGGCTTAACTCAAATGCCAAGTGCTTCATCGAATACTCAAACGAGGTGTGGAATAACAAATTTGCACAAACTACATATGTGCGTAATATGGGAGTTTCATTGGGATTGGCCAGTTCTACACAGTCGGTATTGGCTGGTTTGAGGTTCACTGCCAGACGCTCAAAAGAAATATTTGCAATATGGAATGCCGAGTGGGGCACTCAGCAAAGCAGGATAATAAAAGTGTTGCCCGGTCAAGCACAAAACAGTTCAAACAATGCCAATATTTTGAGTTGGGACAATGCTGCAGCGTCTGCCGATGCGTTGGCCATTGCACCTTATTTTGGTATTTCGCTCACTTCTGGAGACAACCCTCCGGCTGCAAATATGACAGTAGACCAGATTTTCACTGAATTGAGCCACTGGATACAAGGTACAGGCAACTATGCTACCGGAGACAATGTGCGCTTCAGCAGGGTGAGAAACAACTACAATTTGGCCCAGCAAAACGGCTTAAGTTTAATAGCCTATGAAGGTGGACAGCACCTGGTAGCCACCACCAATACTTGGTTGGAAAATGTGGCCTTCAACGACAAACTAAATACGGTAAATACCGATGGACGCATGTACAATAAGTACATTGAGTACTTCAACGTTTGGAGGCAAGAAGGTGGCAGAAACTTTGCTGTTTTCTCCAGCTACTTCGATAACAATAAATTTGGAAGATGGGGAGTAAAAGAATTTCCAGGACAAGCACTTTCTGCCACGCCCAAATACCGTGCTTGCCTCGATTGGATAACCAATAACCCTAAGTGGTGGACATCGCTTCGTGAAGAAGTGTATACTTTTGATGAAATCTCTTCTAGCAGCGACTTGAAAGGTGTTTATCCAAACCCTAGTCAAGGAATCGTGAACATAAATGCAGATGGTACGGGTGCTACAAAGCTAAAAATAGCTAACATAGAGGGCAAAGAAGTGTATAGCCAAACATTGGCTTCTACCACAGCACAAATAGACTTGGGCTGGTTGCCAAAAGGAATGTACATCGTTTCGTTGGCAAACGATACACACCACTCTGTAACACGAATTTTAATTGAGTAGTAGTAAGTATAGTTATAGTTTAGTTTTGTATAAAGGCTTTTCTTATAGGAAAGCCTTTATTATTTTTGGACAAATTTTTCTATACTATACACAATTTTTATACCATTTCTCTAGCCATGAATCGATTTTTCTTTTTCAAATACACACTTACTTTTTTTAGCTTTTTAAATGTTTTAGCCCAAAGTGATGGCAGTTTTACCATCTCTACAAAACAAGTTTCCAAAATAGATAGTCGCATTTTTGGGCAATTCCTTGAAAAACATACCGATGAACTAGGCCCTGAATTTGCCCTGAATAGCGACTCCAGCTACATGGTCCCAGAAGTAGTAGCTCAGATAAAGGCATTAAAAATCCCTGTAGTGCGCTTCCCCGGTGGCACTATGATTGACTATATGGATTGGCGAGCGTACATAAAAAATACAGAACAGCGTGCTGAAAAACAAAATGTCACCATTTGGTGGGGAAAGGCTTCTATGCCTGTAAACTTTGGTTTTGACGAGTTTTTCCGACTAAAAAATGAGGCAGGCTTTGAGGCTATAGTAGTACTCAACCTAAACGATGGCGTAGAACTCAAAAAACCACTGGAAGTGGTTGCCCAAGAAAATGCGGGAGCCTTGGCTGCTTACTTGGCTGCACCTTTGCAAAACAACTTGCCTGAAAATTTGAAAATCTACCCCGAACTGCGAAAGAAAAACGGACATCCCGAGCCGTATAAAGTAGAATATTTTCAATTGGGGAATGAAAACTGGTTTCATAGAGACCGACTGTTGAAATCAGGATTGAGCAAAGAACAAGTAAAAGAACGCTTTGTGCAAGCCACTAAAGCGTACATAGATGCCATTAAACCCATTTGTCCAAATGCTGTGTTTGTACTTGAAGGCCAATTGGAAGGAGGCGAAGATATGGCCATACCGGGAATAAATAAAGCCATGGCTGAGGCAGCATCGGGTTCAAAAATCCTGTTTACTCACCACTATTATCTGCCTTGGGGAATGAAAACTTTTGTCCGCCAAAATGGTGATACATTAAAGCCCCAAGAACTCACACGCGAGCAAATTTACTATGGATGGATGTCGGCTTGGGTAAATTCTGCCACCGGACAAAGTTTTTTAGAAGAAGACGAAGTTTACACCCTGGCCAAAGCCAATAATTGGAAAATAGCCATCACAGAATGGAATTTTAACACATGGTGGAATGCAAAAAAAGAGGTGAAAGACACCATTTTTGATTCAATGCTAGGCAGAGGCTTAGGTGCAGCTAATTTTTTGAACGCCATGCTCAGGAAGTCTGATATGGTAACGATGGGTTGCCAATCGATGTTGGTGGGAAATAAATGGGAGATAGCCGGAATATCAGTGAACACAAAAAAAGGCCAAAAACCCATTACCCAGCCTTCGGCCTTGGTCACAGGCTTGTACTCCAACCATCATGGAGAAAATTTAGTAGAGGTATTGCCTCAAAATTTATCTTCTTACAGCCAACCTTTTCAAATCACATGGCTTAAACCGTGCCCCAAGGTCGCTTATGTAGATGTAGTGGCTACTGCCGGCAATAAAAAGCTCTATTTGCATATCATCAATAGAAAATACAATGACAAAGCATCTATAAAAATCAATCTAGACGGTTACAACATCACCGGCAAAGGCAAATGCTTTGAATTAAACGGAGACTTGATTGCAAATCCAAAATTGTCTAAAAATATGCCGATAGCTCGCATTTCTGAATCTGTAGTGAAAGTAAAAAACGAATTTACATTGTCACTCAATCCGCATTCGGTGAGTGTGTATGAGATAGAACTGAAATAGCCATTTCAAAAGCTCACACCTAGTCTTACATCGGCATATTCGGCCACGTTGGCATGGGTTTTCATACCTATGCCTAGCACCATATACTTATTGAAATAATAATGTATGGTCCAGCGCTGATACAACAAAGTGAAATAAGGCGATGGGTCATAAAGGTAAAGACCCATTTGCTGCCCGAAAGTAAATCGACCAAGCAAAAACTCGTGTCCGCCAATCAACGAGGCTACATACCCTTTTTTATTTATGCCTTCTCTTGCCATTTTTTCTTCTAAAGCTTGGTTATTTACCAGTTCTGTTCCCAAAGTGATGCCATTAAGATTGCTTATTTGTTTAGAAACCTGAAGAATTAGTCCGAAAATAAAAAATCTCTCTTTGTCTCCGGTGTCTACATTTTTATTTCCGGTGAATAGAAACACATCTTTTCTTAGCCCTTTTTTGAGTGAAGAAAGGTTGTTTTTCGAGTGATTGATATAGTTTTTGGGCTTGAGGCTATATTCAACCATGAAGGTGCCTACAGGCCAATTTATGCCTTTGTTTGGGTCTTTGATGCCTCCGTTTGATACGTGTTTATATTCGGCCAAGGCCGTAAGCTGCCAGTGTTTGTCAAGCCTGATGCCAAACCCCAGTCCTAATGCCACATAGGCATTTAATGGCAAGCTGTACGACAGATTGGTAGGATTCTTCTCCGGGTCATAAGGATTACTCAAATATGAAGCGCCAAAATTCCCTCTGATCGAAACCGAAAAAATTTTATTTAGTCTGAAAACAGGTTCAAGAAAATAGCTCAAAGTGAGGCTTTTTCCTAAAAGAGCCACATCAAAATCGTAGTAATAGGCTGAAAAACCCATTTTGGGCTCGCACCTGCAAGTGTTCCAGGTTTTATCATCTACAAACTGCCAAGTGGAATGAATTCCTATGCCTGAAGGATTGGCTCCGGCAGTATTTTGAACGGCTTGTGAATGGGCAAAAATAGTACCATAATGCCCTGAAATTCCTAAAGAAAATACGCTACGGACTGTTGTGCTATCATTTTGGGCAAACAACGCATTTAATACAAAAAATATAAAAACAAAACATAACACTCGCTTCACAGCTCAAAAACCGTTATTCATGTAGCACAGACGGCACGTACACAATAAATTTGGTGAATAAATCGGGTACAGACTCCAATTTTATCCTTCCGTTAAGCTTTTTTACGGTCTCACTCAATATATACAAACCAAGACCCGAACCGTCTGATTTTACTGTGCCTCTGTAAAACATTTGAAAAATTTTATCTTGAATATTGTTGGGAATGCCTATTCCGTTGTCAGCCACTTCTATCTTTACTTCATCTTCAAAAGTTTGAATGGTGATGTCAATCTTTTTGTTTGGATTTTCTTCGTTTTGATATTTGATGGCATTGCTCACCAGGTTTACCAGCACAGTTTGTATCCTCAACTTGTCGCTGTAAAATGGATACTTTTGGTCAATATTTACGTTAAAAACAATTTGATGAAAGTTGGGAGCAAACGAAAGGCTTTCAAGTATGCCCTGTACCTCCAAATCAAAGTCCATCAGTTCGGGTTTTAAGTTGAATTTTGAGTTTTTGTAATAGTTTATCACATTGTCCAAAAAGTTTCTCAGCCTTTTTATCGATGTGTCCATTCTGTCGAAATACACGTGTAGTTCGGGCTGCGTGCTTTCAAGTTTGGCTATGTAGGTAAGCCCCGACAGCGAAGCCAAAGGAGCTTTTATGTCGTGGCTTATGCTGTATATAAGCCTGTCGAGCTCTTCATTCTTTTTTTGAAGCTCTTCGTTTTGTTCTTTGAGCTGTTCCTTTACTTTGTGCAGATTGTCTTCGTTTTCGGCTATTTCATTTACAAAAGCTATCAGAAAATATACCGAAGCCGAGAGAGCCAACACAGTGTTGAACCTTCCAAAACTCAGTAGCGCATCGTGTGTGAGCGATTTATCTTGCAAAAAACTCATATCAAACATATCAATCACGAAAATCCCTACGATGATGTGCCCAATATTGAATGCCAGTTCCAGTGTATTTCTATAATTTGTGATTAAAAATGTGGCTATAAATATGGGTATATAAAAAAGATAAGCCCTGCTCAAATCGCCAAATATCAAGGAGGCATACAGCACTACGGCATTGGCACCTATCGACAACAATGTGCCGCTCACTTTGTAATATTTATTTTTCAAACTATTCAGGTAGATACAAAAAATAAAAAATAGCACAGTGAGCCCCACCACTGCCACATTTGCCCAAAGCATGTAGTACAAATCGGGCAATGCGCTGATAGCAACCATTATCAATCCTGCTTTTCCATATTGGTCTATCCGCCTTCGTATTTTGGTCTCTTTATCGGTTTGTAAATCGCTCATGAGCCTCTGATGATGTTTTTATTTATATATATCCTTGAAATTTATATGCCCAATATCCGAAATATTCATGGAAGAATCTTTCCCACCCACTCATCACATATATTTTGGGCATAATATACATGTGCCACTCCTTGCGGTCGTAGTCGCCATCGTTGTCAATAGAAAATGGAGTGCATTTGACACCAAGTTTTTCAAAACAAGCCAATCCACGCTTCAGATGCAGTCCGTTTGATACTAACATATATTTTTTGCCCAAGTTTAATGTATCTAATATTTGCTTGCTGTAGAGTGCGTTTTCGTAGGTGTTTCGCGAGCGGTCTTCCAATAATAAGTCTTCTTTGGGCACACCCAGCATGTAAAACAGCTTTTTGGCTTGCGAAGCTTCAGATATTTTCATGCCCGTGAGCGCAGCCGAGCCACTGGTGAAAAGTATTTTTTTCACCTTTCCCGTTTTGTAAAGCTGCACAGCGTGGACTATTCTGTCTCCGGCATTTTCGTTGAGAAACACTCTATCGGTGTCGCTCATGTCTATTCGCGATGCACCGCCCAGCACAATTGCCACATCATAATCGCTGACAGTAGAAATAGGGACAATCGGCACAGCCCAACGCTGTATTACATACGTGTAAAGCGCTTGGTTTGTAAACAAGAAGGTAATAATTAAAGCCAAAAAAGCCGAAATTCGCCTCAATACATCGCTTTTGAAGGCAAATGCTAAAAATATAAATAGTATAATGATGGTAGAGGGCGATGATAATAATCCTATGGTTTTAGATAAAATGAAAAACATCAGAGTAATATATGCAGTAAATTGAGTAACAATGTGATAGCAATATTAATGTATCAAGCTTCAAACACAAGCATTATCTAAATAACTTTACTAAAATTTAATTTTGAAAACCCCACATTTTTACGACTTTTGCAATCTTTTTCAAAGTTATTTTAACCAAATTTTATGCCTTTTAAATAGATAGATGGACAGATACGTAGACCTTATTCACCAAAACTATGAGTTTCCTACAGTAGAATTTAAAGAACTCAAAAATGAGCTTTATTTCCACGACATTCCGCTGATGAAGCTTATCAAAAAATATGGAACTCCCCTCCGAATAACGTATCTACCCAAAATTACACAACAAATTCAAAAGGCACGCAGGCTTTTTCGCAATGCCATGAAAAAATTTGAGTACGATGGCAATTACACCTATTGCTACTGTACCAAATCTTCGCACTTTTCTTTCATTGTCGAAGAGGCTCTGAAAAGCGATATTTTTCTTGAAACCTCATCGGCAAACGATTTGGAAATAATCAAAGCCATGCACGCCAAAAAGAAAATTGACGAGGACATCTTTATACTTTGCAACGGCTACAAACAAAAAAAATATACCGATGGCATTTTAGACCTTTTTCACAAAGGTTTTGAAAATATAGTACCCATTATCGACAATATGAATGAAATTGCTGCCTACGAAAACGTAGATAAGCAATTGCAAATAGGCATAAGGCTGGCTGCTGACGAAGAACCCAAATTTGAGTTTTATACTTCCAGGCTCGGAGTGCGCCCCAGCGAGGTAATAGACTTCTACAAGCGCAAGGTAGAGCCTAATAAAAATCTCAAATTGAAACTCCTGCACTTTTTTATCAATACAGGAATAAAAGACACACCTTATTATTGGAACGAGTTTACCGAGTTTTTGCACTTGTATTGCGAAATGAAGCTCATTTGCCCCACGCTTGACACGATAGACATCGGAGGAGGCTTCCCCATCAAAACCAGCATCAACTTCGAGTACGATTACAAATACATGACTGAGCAGATTATTGAAAACATCATCAATATCTGCAAAGAATATGGAGTGCCTCATCCTAATATTTTTACCGAATTTGGAAGCTTCACTGTAGGCGAAAGCGGGGCTATTATTTACGAGGTCATCGACTGTAAGGCACAAAACGACAAAGAGCTTTGGTACATGATAGACAGCTCGTTTATGACCACACTACCCGATGTGTGGGGTATGAAACAAAAATTCATCATGTTGGCCATCAACCATTGGAACAAAGAATACCAAAGAGTAAACCTGGGAGGCATCACGTGCGACTCGATGGATTATTACAATTCAGAAGCAGAGGGACAGGATGTGTTTTTACCCGAATTTGACCCCAATGAGCCTCAATATGTAGGATTTTTTCACACCGGAGCCTACCAAGAGTCGGTAGGTGGATATGGAGGTGTGCAACATTGCCTAGTGCCTGCGCCTAAGCATGTGTTGGTAGATTTGGATGAAGACGACAACATACAAACGCGTCTTTTTGCTCCTGAGCAAAGTAGCGATACAATGCTGAAAGTGTTAGGATATAAGTAGATTATTTAATCATTAAGCTGTTAACTTGAAGATAAGAGTCCGCCACGGGCGGACTCTTATGCTAATGACAATTATACTATTACTACTCTGCTACAAGGAAGCGTATTGCCTTTCACACTTTTCCTCGCAAAAGGTTCTACTAAATTATCGTTTACAGGCATATACAGAAAAAGAAATACTTTTTTCATGTTTTTAATGTGAATAAACTAAGTGATAATATTTTTTTTAATACTCTCATTATCAGTGATTTATTTTTATTCTAAAGTGACAATTTGATTAAGTTTGATTTTTTACGGAGTTTATTCTTATTTTTGATGTAGTGCTACTTATGAAATCTACTACACTTCTACCGATTTTTATCATTTTCCTCTCCTATAGTTCAAATGCCACCAACTACAATGTGTTTGAGCCCGGCAACAAAAACAAGAAACTTTACTATGATATTCTATCAGATGAACATTCTCAGCTACCCGACTCAGCGATATTATATGGCTCAGGGCTAAGCTTTTATGAACTGGAAGATTCAAAAAAACGCACCATTCCCAACAAAACCTATTGGCTGCGTTTTGTAATAGACAATCGAACGAATGAAAGCTTGATTCTTTATTCAGGTAAGTTTTTGAACTTCGATTTTTTTTACCCTGATTCTTCTGGCCGATACCAAAAAAAGTCTTTTGTAACCACCACCCCTGTCACAAAGCGAGATATTTATTACAATATTCACCTCACACCTATTGAAAAATCCATCAAGCCGCTTACTTACTATATCAAAGTAAAATGCCATGTAAATGTGGGTTTGGGCTATCTGATTTACAGCAATAGCTACGCTATCAATCATGTGATATTGAATAGTACTTACTACAGCCTTTACATAGGCTGTTTGGTGATGTTTATTGGTTTTAACATTATCATGTTTTTTAAGCTAAAACAAGCCATTTATCTGTATTATGGCGGTTATTTATTCTTTTTGGCATTGTCTGCGCTCACTTCGTGGGCTTTTGTAGGAGTAGATTTCCTGAGCACGGTTCCTAATTTTTTCCAAGAATGTATTCCATTCGCTTTTATCACTGTTTTTATTATGCTATATGTGCGTGAGTTTATCAAAGAGCAGCGCCATCCCATAATCGACAAATGTATATTGGCAGCCATATTTTTGCGCATAGGGTTGCTAATCGTTGCTTTGGCATTAAACGAAAATGAGCTTCACAATCCACTTTTTGATAATATTTTATTATTGCCATGCGTAGTAGGCATTTGGTATAGTTACAAAAAAGATTATACTCCGGCTCGTTTTCTATTGGCATCTTTTGTATTGATACTGATAGGATTTGTTTATCATGCCACTTTTGAAAAACAAATGCCTCTCAAGCTCTTTCTTTCAGAAGAATTGAGCATGAATTTCAGAGACATGGGCTATTTTTTCTTTAATTCAAGTTTGCTCGAAGTGGTATTGTTTTCGCTTGCTCTGGCTGAAAGGGTGATAAAAATAAAACGCGAAAATGAAAAATCTCATAAAGCTACCATTGCCTCGCAAAAGCTGCTTTTGGCAAAAGCCCAAGAAAATGAACGATTGAAAGACGAGTTTGCTACTAGTCTACAAAAACAAGTAGAGCAGCGTACCCACGAGCTGGCCATAGCCAACCAACAACTGCAACAACAAGCCGAAGCCATAGCACAAATGAATGCTTTGTTGCAGCGCGACAATGAGTCGCTTTCGCAAAACCTAGAAATGCTTCAAAAAGCCCGGGTGATGGATAGCAATGCCTCGTTTGATGAGTTCAAGAGGCTATTTCCCGATGAAAATGCTTGCATTCAGTTTTTAGCAGAAATCAAATGGAAAAATGGCTACAGCTGTAAAAAATGTGGCTACAAAAAATACTATGAAGGGCAATACTTGTTTTCAAGAAAATGCAAATCGTGTGGCTACGATGAGTCTGCAACGGCACATGGACTAATGGATAATGTAAAGTTTTCGTACCAAAAGGCGCTGTACATCGTATTTGCTTCTTATACCTTTAAAAAGCTCAATGTCAACAAATTAGCAGAGGAAATACAGCTACGCACTGGCACTTGTTATAATTTTCACAACAAAGTGTTGGAAATAATAGAAAACAAACAAAGACACAAACACGATACCGAAGGCTGGGTGTCGGTATTAGGGTGAAAAATCAGCTGTTAACCTTAGCTTTTTCTTTGCTATAATGGTGGGTCAAATTTGAGTGCTTCACAACAATTTACTTCAAAATTCAGTAAAACAAACCAAGATTGAATGTCTAGGATTATAAAATCTTATATATTTGAAAATCATCTTTTTTCTCAAGACTAATTAATCAAATACTGCGTTTTTGCCGTATGTTTCAAAAAGGTAGTTTGCTTGTTTCCGAGCCATTTTTAAACGACCCAAATTTCAGCAGGTCGGTAATATTGCTTTGCGAGCATGGCACAGACGGCTCGCTTGGTTTTGTCCTTAATCAATCTTCAAATATGGTGTTGGAAGACCTAGGTGAAGAATTTGAGAATTTGGATACACCCGTTTACATAGGCGGTCCCGTAGAGCATAACACCCTTCATTTCATACACACTTTGGGCGATAAAATAGAAAATTCGGTAAAGCTGAATGAACAATTTTATTGGAGTGGCAATTTGCAGCAAGTAATCAAACTCCTCAGGCTAGGCATCATCAAAAATGAAGAAATACGATTTTTTCTAGGCTACTCCGGTTGGAGCAAAGGGCAACTCGAGAAAGAATACAATACCAATACCTGGTTGCTTATAGAGGATTATGACTCAGAGCTTTTTTCGCTCGAAGCCAATAGCTTGTGGAGACAAGTACTTCGTAAAAAAGGCGGTAAATACAAAGAAATATCAAACTACCCTACCGACCCGCGCTTGAATTAACTTCTGCCAATTTTATTTTTAAAATCATTTATATTCAAAATATTATTTTATAACAATATATTTTTTATCACTTTTTCAAAATATTATTTTGTTTTTTTGAACAAAATTTTGCTCTTTTGAGTTATAAACTTGTTCTACAATACTATTTGTACCATTAAGTACTTCGCACCTCATAAAATGGTATAACCGAAACTAAACAATAAACGCCCCATAGGTGCAGGGCATAAATTTTTACAGACATGAGTAATTATAAATTTGAAACACTCCAGCTCCATGCGGGGCAAGAAGTAGACCCCACCACACAGTCGAGAGCCGTACCGCTCTACCAAACCACTTCTTATCAATTCAAAAATTCAGAACACGGTGCTAATTTGTTTGCCTTGAAAGAATTTGGCAACATTTACACCAGAATCATGAACCCCACCACCGATGTGTTTGAAAAGCGAATAGCAGCTTTGGAAGGTGGTGTGGCTGCTTTGGCAGTGGCTTCGGGACAAGCAGCACAGTTTATCGCTCTCAATAATATTACCCGTACAGGCGACAATTTTGTTACTACTTCATTTCTTTATGGCGGTACATACAATCAGTTTAAAGTACAGTTTAAAACTATAGGTGTAGAGGCTCGTTTTGCCGATGGCGACAAGCCTGAAAGCTTTGAAAAACTCATCGATGCCAAAACCAAAGCTATTTATTTGGAAACAATAGGTAATCCTGGCTTTAACATTCCGGATTTTGAAGCCATTGCTGCTGTGGCAAAAAAACATGGCATTCCACTGATAGTAGATAATACCTTTGGGGCTGGTGGCTATTTGTTTCGTCCGTTGGAACATGGTGCCAACATTGTAGTGGAATCTGCCACCAAATGGATAGGCGGCCATGGTACGTCTATCGGTGGCGTTATTGTAGATGGTGGCAATTTCGATTGGGGCAATGGTAAATTTCCACAGTTTACCGAGCCATCTGAGGGGTATCATGGATTAAAATATTGGGATATATTTAGTCCTCACGGGCCTATCGGTGCCAACATAGCTTTCATCATCCGCTGTAGAGTAGAAGGCTTACGCGATTGGGGTCCTGCCATAAGTCCATTCAATGCTTGGGCCTTGATACAGGGCATAGAAACACTTTCATTGCGGGTAGAACGCACAGTAAACAATGCTTTGAGTTTGGCACAATGGCTAGAGAAGCACCCCAAAGTAGCTTCTGTGAATTATCCGGGTTTAGAAAGCAGCAAGTTTCATTCCTTGGCGAAAAAATACCTTAAAAAAGGATTTGGCGGAGTGTTATCTTTTGAAATAAAAGGCGGCAGAGAAGCCGGAGTAAAGTTTGTGGACAACCTCAAGCTAGTGAGCCACTTGGCCAATGTGGGCGATGCCAAAACACTTATTATTCATCCTGCCAGTACAACACACTCACAGCTAAGCGAAGCCGAACAGAAAACCACAGGAGTTTCACCTGGTATGCTGCGTGTGTCTGTGGGAATAGAACACATAGACGACATCAAAGCCGATTTTGAAAATGCCTTTGCTGCTGTATAGCAATTGCAAAACAAAAACCCCACCTTTTGTAAAGTGGGGTTTTTGTTTTATTGGTTTTCGTTGTAGATTTCTCGATATAAATCCTCTTTATCTCACTGCCTTATATGATTTCTCGAATCAATCAGTTTTTTATATGGGTAATGTGTGAGACTGTGTCAAATGCTTTTACTAATTCATTTCACTGAGCCTCTTGGTATGTTTGGGCTTTCGGGATTCACACTGAGCTTCAATAGTTTGGGTTGAACGACTAAGTCCATATCTTCTATAGGCACAGCACCCAACAATACTTCATTACCCATTACAATAGCACCCACAAAGCAACTTCTATTTTCAAAAGTAACTTTCAATGGTCCTACATACGGTACTGAATGGCTCTTACCATCTACGGTGGTAGCTTCTCGTGTTTCTAAAGGAGCTAATTGAAGCTGCGTGGCTACATGCTCGGGAATTACTAAATAAGTAGAACCAATGTCTACTAAACAGCGCGTATCTATAGGGTTTAATTCTGTTTTTACAGGGTTAAAGAGCAATATATTGGCGTAAACTAATCCCATGTAGATATTTAACGTTGTTCCTTATAATGCTCTATCCAAATGCGTATATCCACCGTCTACGTACACGATTTGGCCTGTAGTGTGGGCCGAGCGTTCAGAAGCTAAAAATACAACCATATCGGCTATTTCTTGGGCGGTTGTAAATCGATTACCCAAGGGTATATTGGCAGTGATTTTAGCCAGTTTCTCAGTCGGGTTTTCAAACGTCTTGATCCATTTATCGTAGAGTGGAGTGTATACCTCGGCCGGAATCACGGCATTTACTCTTATACCATATTTTAATAATTCTACCGCCCACTCTCTGGTTAGTGCATTTTGTGCTCCTTTGCTGGCAGCATAGCCCGATGTGCCTCCTTGTCCCGTGACGGCTGTTTTCGAACCAATATTTACAATGTTTCCTTTTGTTTCCTTTAAATAAGGAAGTGCAAAATGCGCTAGATTATAGTAATGAAACAGATTTTTATGCATGGACTCGACAAATTTTTCAGGCGAACCGCTTTCCAGTCCTACTCCATCGTTTACTGCGGCATTGTTTATCAATACATCAATCTGCCCAAAGTGTGCCACAGTTTGTTTGATAGCATTTTCACACTGTCCCACATCGCTCAGTTCCGTTTTTACAAACAAGTAATGGGCTTTGAGTTTTAATAGTTCGCTTTCGATGCTTGTATTTTTTATATCTGAACGACTTACTATCACCACTTTAGCCCCTTCCTTGGCAGCGGCTAATGAAATGGCTTCGCCAATGCCTGCACCGCCACCGGTAACGATAAATACTTTATCTTTTAAGTTTAAATCCATTGTTGTTAAAATTAGTAGTCAATAGTCGATGGTCAATTGTTGGTAATCTTTAAGTACTAATTAGAAATACTATTGTTGTTTATGAACCATTTAAAGCGATTTAATAGAATTTTTAAGTCCATTAATCATTTTTGCCAAACGACTAACTGCTCAAATTTAAATGCCATTTTGTACTAATTTTCCGTAACAAACTAATTTACCCCTAAGTAAAACTGTAAATTATTGTCTTTGACCTATCTGTCTCTTGACTATCGACCAACAACTATCGACTATGAACTATTAACTCAACCCCTAAAATATCCTTAGCCACTTTCTTAAGGTCACTTTCTTCTCCTTGAAAATGCCACGTTTGCTGCGTATGTGTATAGCTTTCTTTGGGTTTCAGCTCTAGTGCAGGAGATGAACTTTCCAGTTCATACATAGCCCCTTTTGGGCCATCGTTGTAGCTGTTGGTAACATCGCCTTCGTAGGGCAATTCATGTTTTTTCCATGCCGATTTTACAAAAGGCATTTTATTCGATGGTAACTTGAATATAAGCACTGTAAGTACCTTATTTTTAGCATCATAACTTCCAATGATATCTTTTGAATTTTCGTAAGGAACGCCAATTTTTGATCTGTATTTGCCATCGGTTTTGAAAAATACTACAGAATCTTTTATTTGTAAACGGCTGCTATCCAATGCCTCAAAATAGTCGCTGTTTACTGTTGGGTTTTTGCCTTTTAATGGTACTATGGTCGTCACCGATTCATTGGCAGGAAACATTCCCATCAGCCATATTGAAAAAAGTCCTTTTTCCTTTGTCCAAGGCTGTTTCCCTTTGTTTGTTACAGTATTTGAAGATTCATAGCCCACCCAAGTTACGTTTTGTGGTAATGACAATCTTCTTTCCAAATCATTCTGGCTTAAAAGCCTGATTTTTCGCTTTACTTCTACATCAAAACTAAAGTCACTGTAGTTTTTCATCGTAAATTTTTTATTAAACTCAGCTTCTGAACCGGTAGCTTTTACTAAAGTATAGGGCTCTGTATCCATGATAGCCGGCACTTGCCAGTTGTCGAAAGTAAAAGGCTTTCCCTTTTCAAAAAAAAGTGAATATTGTCCGCCTTCGGGACCAAACCATATTCTTTCTTCGCCTCCCCAAGCATTGATGTGTGGAGTGAGTTTGCCAGATTTTATTTGCCCCAAATTTACCCATCCATAACTCAAACCTTCATTTCCCTGCGAGGTGCTGGTCATTACTCTGGCTTGATAATTGGCACAAATAAGCAGTTTTTGACTAGAATCGGCAGAACTAAGAACAATAACGGGTTGATATTTTTTAAGTTCTGAGTGCACAGTGCCAAAATTTTGTGCTTGGCTTGATAAAGCTAAAAACGACCCCAATCCAACAAGAGTAGTTTTTAAAAAAGTTATAAATTGATATCTCATATTCGATTAAATGTTGTAAAACGTTGCTGCATTTGTTGCCATTATTTTTTGTTTTTCGTTTTCTGATAACGTGGAAATATATTCTTCAACGATATTCAAAGCTTGTTCATAGCCACCCGCTAACAGACACACGGGCCAGTCGGAGCCAAACATAATTCTATCTGTACCAAACACATTAAACACCGTATCGAGATAAGGATTAAAGTCTTCTTTTTTCCAATTTCCCCAATCGGCTTCTGTGACCATACCCGATACTTTGCAATATACATTGTCTACAGTGGCAAATTTTGAAATTCCTTTTTTCCAAAGCTCAATTTCTCTGTTTTTTATATCGGGCTTGGCTAAGTGGTCTATCACAAATTTTTGATTGGGGGACTGTTTTACCAATTCAAATGCTTCATCTAATTGGGTGTATTTTATTAGAATATCATACGTGTATCCTAATTTTCCAATCGTTTTAATGCCTTCAATGAACCTTGATTGCAGCATAAAACCTTTTGGTTCGGCTTGTAAAATATGACGAAAACCCTTTAATAGTTTATAGTTGATGGTTGATGGTTCGTAGTTAAAGTTTTGAATACTACGAACGATGAACTCTTCACTCTGAACTAAATCTATCCAGCCCACTACACCTTTAATGAAAGCATGTTTAGATGCCAAATCCAACAAAAATTCGGTTTCTTGCCAGGTTTGACTTGCTTGAACTGCTATGAAATTTTGAATGTTAGATTTTGAATTTTGAATTAAATTTTCTGGAAGAAAAGTCTTCGAAATTTTAGACATAGTACTATCAATCCAATCAAATTCTGGATTTTCAGCATCGTACTTCCAAAAATGAACATGAGCATCTAAAAATGTCGAATGTTGAATGCTTAATGTTGAGTTTGTCATTTTACATTCAAAATCTAAAATTTAAAATTTCTTGTCTCTGCTCGCCCAATCCATCTATACCAAGTTCTACTACATCGCCTGCTTTGAGGTATTGCGGTGGATTGAAGCCTAAACCCACGCCTGCGGGAGTTCCGGTAGAAATGACATCGCCAGGTAAAAGGCTCATAAACTGACTTACATAGCTTACTATGAAAGGAATGTTGAAAATAAGGTCGTTGGTGTTGCCGTCTTGCTTGGTTTCACCATTTACTTTGAGCCAAAGACGAAGATTGTGCACATCTTTTACTTCGTCTTTGGTTGCCAAAAATGGCCCTAGCGGAGCAAAAGTATCGCAGCCCTTGCCTTTGTCCCATTGGCCGCCACGCTCCAGTTGAAAGGCACGCTCTGAATAATCGTTGTGTAAACAATAGCCGGCAATGTAGTTATAAGCATCTTTTTCTTCTACATAACTGGCTTTTTTGCCGATTACGATGGCAAGCTCTACTTCCCAATCGGTTTTTTCAGAGCCTCTGGGAATCACCACCGGGTCGTTTGGCCCATTGAGGGCAGAAGTAGCTTTAAAGAAAATAATCGGTTCTTTGGGAATGGGTGAGTTGGTTTCTTTGGCGTGGAGTTTGTAATTGAGCCCGATACACACAATTTTGGAAGGACGGGCAATGCAAGGAGCAAGTTTAGTCGATGATTGATAGTTGATGGTTGATAGATTGGATAAATCAATTTTTGAGAGTTTTTCTAAGCCGCCCGATTCGAAAAAATTTTCGTCAAAATCTGTGAAGTGAGCACTTACATCGGCTATTTGGTTGTTTGGGAGCAACAGCCCCGGAGTAACTTTGTCGTTTTTGTAAAATCTGATGAGTTTCATTGTGAAAATGGTGTGTTTTAAATAAGAGGTATTTTGTTTAAATTTGGTAACTGTTAAATAATTTGTGTCATGAGCATCATATTAAATCCCAGCCCTTGGATAGAAAAAGCCTACACCGAAGCCAGCCCCACAGAGCGAAAGAGGGCTGAGTTCATGGCTGAGATGGCTTTGGAAAATATTTTGGTGAATAAAAACAATGGTTTTTACGAAGAAAATAAAAAGAATCTTTTGAAAGTGATGGAAGATATTTCCAAAGAAGCAAAAGCAAAAGGGCTTACGGAAGAAATACTGGACGATATATTGAATTCTGAGGATGAATAACTTTTTTGTGTTTGATACAAATGTCTTGATTAGTGCTGCATTAAACAATAATTCAACCTCAGGGCTATCTATAAAAAAGGTTTTAGAACAAAACGGATATCTAATATTTTCAGACGATACTTTTGGCGAATTTTCTGAAGTCATCAAAAGAAAAAAATTAGAAAAATATTGGGCTGCTGAAAAAAGAATAAAATTTATTGAATACATCCTAGGGGCATCACATTTTTTTGAACCCAAAATCCAAGTAAACATTTGTTCCGACCCCAAGGACAATATGTTTCTATCCTTGGCGCTTGAATGCCAAGCCAATTGCATCGTGTCTGGCGATAAACACCTGCTTGAACTCCATCCGTTTGAACATATTCCCATTTTAACACCTGCTGATTTTACAACCCATTTCATTATCTGACTTCTATACAAAACCAAAGGTCGCGCCAAGTATCTACATCGGGATAGCCGTTGGTGCCGGGCGAAATTTGCATTCGTTTTTTTAAGTCTGTAGGGAATTTGGCACTTTTTATGGCCGATTTATTGACAGGATGCTCTAGGGGCAACGACAAATCAAGTGCTTTGGGCGGAAAAGTGCCATCGCCATCTCTGCGTATGCCATGTCCTTCGGGGTAGCTGCCATAAAAGTTGTTTGCCAATGCAAAAGCCCTGTTTTGGCCTATGCTATCAATCATTATTAAAAAAGCATATTGCTTTCCCGGCTCAAGTGTAGCTGTGGCAGATTCATCAAATGAAAATTGCAGATACCTTCCTTTGTTTTTTTCATGGTCGGGCTGCACGCTATCGGCAGGTGTAAAACCAAAATCTATCTTTGTGGGGAATGTTGCCCCGCTATATAAAGCTGCACTCCGGTAGGTTTCTCCCTCTATAAAATCATCTCTATCCGGGTTAATATATTTATCAACTCTGTCGTGTGGCCATCCATGCAGTGCTTCTGTTGTGTCTGTGCCATTTTTATTCAACTTACCGTTTCCATTTACTTCAAACCACTGTATAGATAGTTTCTGGCCGTACATGCCTCCTCTCACTGCGTTTGTGCCCCAACCTGTCCTCACTGTAATTGCTTTTATTTTGGCTTTCTCTTTGCCGTTGTATCTAAAGGTTTGACCTAAATCTCGGTTTCTTTTCACATAAGCCACTTCTTTTCCTTCGGGTGTGAAGTAGCCAAACCCATCGGATGAGCCAAATCGCTTGTCAGAGGTTTTAATCACAATTTTTGAGTCGAATTCGATAGAAGTGTTGCCTTTGCCCACATCTGCTTTTAAATAGCAAACAGCACATTGAGTGCTATCAAAATTTGAAAGGAGCTTTAAACTAAGTAGTTTCGGTTGTTGAGCTTGAACTTTGCAAAAAACCAAAAATAAATGGATGGTTAATGTTTTTCTCATAATAAATTTATCCAAAAAACAGAATTAGAATTAAATTTTTTATATTTGATTAACATAAATGCAGTAAATAGATGGAAATAAAAGTTGATGTAAGCCCCGAAACAGCTAAGGCTTTTAATGCTGCTTCTAAAACAGAAAGAGAAAGGCTTGTTTTGCTGTTTGAGAATAATGTTAATATTAATTTGAAATCGAAAAAAGATAGGAAAAAAGACATTGAAAATTTTTGGAAAACGATAGAGCCTATTAGTAAAAAAGCCCAAGAGAGCGGACTTACTGAAGAAATTCTGGAGGAAATCTTGAAAAATGAAAAATAATTTTTTTGTATTTGATACCAATGTATTGGTTAGTGCCAATTTGTTTCCCCGCTCAATTCCAGCCCAAGCTTTAAGAAAAGCCCAAAATTTAGGTTTTATTATTTTTTCAATAGACACTTTTAATGAGTTTTCAAGCGTACTACAAAGAGAAAAGTTCAATAAATATTTACCTTTAGCAGATAGAAAAATCATTTTAAATACATTTGTAAAGTATGAAAGAATTGTTTTTTGTGAAAATAACATCAACATTTGTTCCGACCCCAAGGACAATATGTTTCTATCCTTGGCGCTTGAATGCCAAGCCGATTGCATCGTATCGGGCGATAAACACCTGCTTGAGCTCCATCCGTTTGAACATATTCCCATCGTAACTCCTACTGATTTTTTGCACCTATAATTATCTCACTACTCCCTAATACTATTGACTACCAACCACGAGCTATCAACTAATCTACATCTTCAAATTCACAAATCCTCCATCTATCACATAGTCTGCTCCGGTGATGAAGGCAGCATCGTCTGAACAAAGAAACAATGCCAATTTGGCTATTTCTTCCGGAGAACCCATTCTGCCTATCGGCTGGGTTTTACTCAATTTTTCAAACATTTCTTTTTCCTGACCCGGATAATTTTTTGCCAAAAATCCATCTACAAAAGGTGTATGCACCCGTCCGGGACTGATACAATTGCATCTGATGCCATATTCTACATAGTCTCTGGCTACAGACAGCGTCATTCCCACTACTGCACCTTTGCTCATGCTGTAAGCAAAGCGGTCGGGGATGCCTATGCTCGATGCCACCGAAGCCATGTTTAAAATAGCACCCGATTTTTGAGCTTTCATTTTGGGCAACACAGCCGAAAGACCATTGTACACTCCTTTTACATTTACCTGATATATTTTGTCAAAATCCGCCTCGGCACAATTTTCAACATTGCCCACATGGGCTATGCCTGCATTGTTCACCAAAATATCAATCGAATTTATTTTCTGAACAGTACCTCTAATTAATTGATTATCAGCAATATTGATATTAAAAAACTGCGCTTTACCGCCCGATTTTTCTATTTGGACTTTGGTATCGTTTCCGCCTTTTTCATCCAAATCAAAAATAATGACTTCCGCACCCTTTTCGGCAAAAAGCAATGAAATGGCCTTGCCTATTCCTGAGCCTCCGCCTGTGATAATGGCTGTTTTGTTTTTTAGCATTCTATTCCTTTTTTGTTAATGATTTGATAAGCCTTATTTCTTGTGTATTGAAAGGACGTCCATCCGGCCAAAAAATATCGTGGTGCCATTTTTCAGGGATTGGACCATTGAGAGGGGCATTCCACGGATAAACGGTTTGGGTTTTGCCCATCACAAAGCCCCAATTCACGGCAGCCACATTGTGTTTCTTCATCAAAGGCAGATGCGTAGCAAAAATATTTTTAAATCCTCTTGCCAAATATTCGCTGCAAACCACGGGGCGACCAAAAGACTGGTAGTTGTCCACATCTTTTTTCATGCTTTCCAAATCGCCATAGTTGTGGTATGAAATCACATCGGAATTTGCCAACTGGTAGTTGGTAATTTCCCTGTATTGAGGGTTTCCCAGTTGCCACACACCTATCGTCATGGGCTGCGATGGATTTATTTCTCTGAACCATTTGGTGATTTTTTTCACTAACGGAAGGCTTTCGTTGTAAAAATCATTGTTTCCGGGTTCGTTGTATAAATCCCACAGAATAATTCTTCTGTCTTCAGAAAAAGTGTATAATATGTCTTTCACGTACTCTTCTAATATTTTCCACTGTGTACTATCTTTCTTAACAGCAAAAGCAGGGCTTTGCAACCAGTAAGAATTATGAAATCCCGGTGTGGGTTCTTGCTGTTTACCCGGCTTGGGATTGCCATACCAGCAATCGTCAAAAAACACAAACATTACTTTTATTTTGTGTTTTTCACAGATAGATAAAAATTGCCTTATTCTGTCTTTAAACCCATTGGGGTCGCTTTGCCAAGCTACATCGTGAAGAAAAACTCGTAGAAAATTAAACCCTATGTTTTCGGCCCAGCCCAGCTCTTTATCTATTTGAGCAGGGTCAAAAGTATCGGACTGCCACATTTCCAGTTGGTTGATGGCAGTGGCCGGAATGTAGTTGCAACCCACGAGCCAGCCTTGTTTGGCATACCAATCATTGGCTTTCTCGGCTGTCCAGCGGCTTTGAGCATTTATGAAGTAACAGGTGAAAAGTAAGAAGTAAAGCCCTAGAGCAAGTTTGTTGATTTTCATGGTTTTAGTTTATTTAAGAATAATTTTTAGAACAGAGGCATATTCATTTTGCCAATCATTTTGCCATTGAACGATTGGTGCATTGTTTTTTAAAGACCAAGAAATGGATTCGGGTTTGTTTCCCAAGGCAACAATTGATTCTATTTTAACATTAGAGAAATCAAGCAGCTCAATTGTATTCCCCAATATTTTATCTAAAAAAAAGACAAACACAGTGTTCCCTTTTTGGGTATATCGTATTCTCGCTTTTTGACTGCTTTTTCCTTCGGCTTGCAGATAAGGTGTGGTTTCAAAAATGCCACTTCCATATTGTTTTACCCAATTGCCCAAGGCTTGCAGCCTTTGTAATTGCAGTTCAGGTATATTACCCGAAGCATCAGGACCAATATTGAGCAACAAGTTACCATTTTTACTCACTACATCTACCAGCATATCTATTAGTTTGTCAGCCGAAATGTGGTGCAGGTCTGTTTCTGTTTTGTTATATCCAAATGAATTTCCTATTCCTCGACATGTTTCCCATTTGTAATTGGTTTTTTCTGTCAATACTTGATATTCCGGTGTTTTATATCCATATAATTTTTTGTAGACAGTGTTCCATCGGTCGTTGATGATTCCATCGGGTACTTGGTAGTAATAATTAGCTAAAAGTCCTAAGAAATCGGCTTTTTCGGGAAATTGTATATCGTTCCAAACCACATCGGGTTTATACAATTGTACCAATTCGTTGATGTGAGCGGCAGTATAATCGGCATAAGTTGCAGACTTTGGCATAGAGAAAAATAAATTTGGCCATAAATTATTGATAGGCACATGATAAAAACTCCAATCCAGTCCACCGGAATAGTATACTCCAAATCGTATATTGTTTTTTCTTGCTGCACTGCAAAGTTCTCCTACTATATTTCTTTCTGCGCTAAGTTTATGTTTGGTTGGCGATGATACAGGATAAGGCACTTGCGAAGGCCAAAGCAAAAAGCCATCGTGGTGTTTGGTAGTCAAAACCACATAGCGTGCGCCTGAATTAGCTATGGCACTCATCATTTTATCTGCATTCCAAGCCTTTATAGATTCGTTGAAAATAGGAATAAAGTCGTAGTAGCTAAAGTCCTTTCCGTAGGTTTTTCTATGGTATTGCTGCGTTTTCGATTCTTCAAACTGCATGGTGTTCATGTACCATTCAGCGTAGGGATTGTTGCGGTAAAATTCTTCCCAGTCTTTGACATCGCCCGGATTTAGTTCCGGTGGGGCATAGGCAGGCACAGAGTATAACCCCCAATGGATAAATATGCCCAGTTTTGCATCGCCAAACCATTTTGGCATGGGTCTTTTGGCAAGAGAATCTTCTACAGGTAAATATACACTAGGCTGACACCATGTATCCGGATTAAAAAACAAGGAAATAATTACTACAAAAAAATATTTCTTCATCCTATTTCTGTTTTAGGCCTTTTACAAATCCATAGTAAGCAGCTTTTCTTTGGAATTTTTCGTCAAAGAGCAGAGGCCATTCGTATTTGTGTTTGAAATAGCTTTTAAGCCATGTTTTTCCATCGTGTACGTTCCAAAAAGTGATTCCAAACTGCTGGTTTTCAGGGATTTTACTGTACACAGAAGCTATCATTTTATATTTATTGCTCAGTGCTAGCGCAAAAGAATCTGTATATACTTTTCGGCTTTCTTGCTTGTCGTTGCTGATGTCGAGTTCTGAAAAATGAATGAGGTAGCCTTTGTCTGCTGCCTTTAATACATTTCTTGCTATGCTGCTGCTATCGGCTTCGTCTAGCCCTACGTGCATTTGGAATCCAATGCCGTCTATGGTTACGCCTATTTTCTTGCAGTTTTCAAAATATTTCAAAGATGCCTCCAATTTTTTGTCTATCCTCTCATTATTGAAATCATTGTAAAACAGCTTTATGTAGTTGCCTCCGGCCTCTCGGGCATATTTGAAAGCCCTACATGCAAATTCATCGCCCAATGTTGTTTTCCATAAACTGTTTCGCAACGAATCTGAGTTGTTGACAAATATCTCGTTCACTACATCCCACGACTTAACACTGCTTTTGTAGCGAGATATTACGGTTTGGATATGTTTTTTCATGATATTTTCCAGCTTGGTACTGTCTATATTTTCTTTATCAATCCATTTGGGAATGGCCTCGTGCCACACAAGTGTGTGCCCATGTATACGCCAATGGTTGTCTTTAGCCAGTTTTACCAAATAATCAGCCTCTTGCCATTGATAATTGCCTTTTTCATCGGTGAGTTGGTGCATTTTCATAGCATTTTCAGCCGTGATGGAGTTAAACTCTTTTTTAAGCAATGGTAAACACAAGGAATCGTTTTTTAGCACTTTAATGCTTACCGCTGCTCCTATTTTGATATTTGAGGCCGATTTAAGAGTAATTTTATTGTTTACTTGTGCACCGGAAGCGCCACAAAAAAGTAAAAAAATGATGTGAAAGTAATTTTTTTTCAAAGCAGTGTAGTTTAGTATTCTGCAAGATTAAATATTTTTTTCATCAGAATCCACTTTTCACCCTCTTTAGCTCCGGGCAGTGCTTGCTGATACTTCCACATCAGTGCTTCCCATTCTTGCTGGCGCGGCAAAGTGGCAAGCGTTTTCATTTGTTTGTCAAAGTCTATATTTTCATCGGCCTCTATCATCATAAAAAGCCTGTTTTCTACCCTGAAAATTTGCATGTTTGCTAAACCAACAGCTTTTATTCCCTCTATTATTTCAGGCCACACCTTTTGGTGATGCGCTTCGTATTCGGCTATCAATTGGGGGTCATTTTTCAAATCCAAAGCCAAGCAGTATAAACTCATTCAAATTTCTATTTGTATATTATATTCTATTGATTCCAAGTATTTTTGCCATTCGCATTAAATAATCTATGTGCACATCGGGTAGTACGCCTTGAATATTTGGCCCTACGTTTAACAAAAAATTGGCATTGTCTTTTCTCGCTCTTTTATACCACCCCACCATTTGTTCAACAGATGGATGATTAAAAAACTCGGCTTTGGTTTGAAACCAATCCGGATTTAAAGAAGTACAATATTCCAATGGTAAATAATGCTTAACACCCAATCTGTCTATATAAATAGGATCTGTAATGGCTTTACAGCTTTTGCCTTTAAATACAAAATCAAAGTGCTCTGACGTGCGAACATCAACAGGCATGTATTTTACACCTCCGGGCCTGTCGCTGCTTGTGTTGTTTATCACCAAGCAGTTTGGCTGAATGGATTTTATTGTATCATATAACATTTTCCATTCATATCGTTCTCCGTAGCTAAGCCCTGAGTTTGGATTGGTTTCCCAAGATGAATCGTACCACCAATCTTTGGTTGGGTGGTCTTTATCCCAAGCTCCATCAAACCATAGCTCTACAATATCTCCATATTGTGTCAAAAGCTCTGTAATCTGATTGCGCATATACAAAGCGTATACCTTATCGTCATTATAAAACGGCTGGTATCTATCCCACAAGCTATAATATAACCCTACTTTTAGGCCTTTTTTCCGAAATTCATTTACAAATAGTCGTACTATATCTTTGTTTTGAGGGGCATTTTTTACCGAATAATCTGTATATTTAGTGTGCCAAAGGCAAAATCCGTCTAAATGTCTAGCGGTAAGTACAGCATAATTCATTCCTGCTCGATAGGCTACATCTGCCCATTGCTCCGGATGAACCTCGGGATTAAATTCATGGACTTCAAATTTTCCATCGCCCCACCCAACACCATCAACTGTATTTGGTCCAAAATGAATAAACATACCGTATTTAAGTTTCATCCAGTTGCTTTGAGCTTCAGTTGGTTGTGGCGAACTGTCTAATGCAAATGCATTGTTTGCCAACATCATTGAGCCGGTTATTAAAGTTGCATTTTGAATAAAATCTCTTCTTTTCATTGCACGTTACTCATTAATAATTACGCATTATCTAAGTTCTATTTCCAAAACTGTGTTTATTTTATTGGGCCATGAAAAGGTTTCCCACACAGGGCGTTTGCAGTTTAGAAATATAAACCCTTGGCTTTCAGGTATTCCCCAAAAGCGTTTGTCGTAGGGGGCATCGGTGCCATCGGCCAAAAAGCGGATGTAGTTAAATTTATTTTGAAAATCTTTCAGTCTGATAAAGCCCACTGTAGGGTACATTTTGTGCATGTAAACCTTGTTTCCTTTCTGGGTGAAACGGGCATATTCTGTGCGTGGAAAATCTTTGGCCACCCCACAGCCATATATACTTGCTCCGTTATCGCGCATCCACTGGCCCACCTCCTTTAACACCTCTACCGAGCCTTGCGGTATTTTGCCTTTGGCATCGGGGCCTACATTGAGTAGTAGGTTTCCGCCTTTGCTCACACAGTTTACGAGGGTGTGTATCACCACTTCGGCCGACTTAAAATTGTTATCTGCGTTGTGGTAGCCCCAATGGTTGTTGTGCGTGAGGCAAGTTTCCCACGGTTTGATATTTCCGTTTTCATCGGTGGGAGCTGTTTCGGGTACGCCCTGCTCCGGTGTTTCAAAATCGCCATATTGTACAGCCCCTTGCACTACTCCATCGCCCCCCAGGCGGTTGTTGATGATAATATCGGGCTGCAATTTGCGAATCATGTCTACCAACTCTTTGGCTTTCCACTTTTCTCCACGCATCTCGCCATACGAAAAATCCAACCAAAGAATATCAATCTTGCCATAGTTTGAAAGCAATTCTTTCACTTGTCCGTGCATGTATTTGAGGTAATTATCCCAATCGTGTTTGGCATTTTTAAACGCCTCGTTACCACGCATGGGGTGATGTTCATCTGCATAATGTGGGTAATCGGGGTGATGCCAATCTATAAGCGAATAATAAATACCTACCTTCAAACCTTCCGCTCTGTAGGCTTCTGTATATTCTTTTATCAAATCTTTTTTGCAACTGAAATTGGTAGATTTGTAGTCGGTGAGTTTACTGTCCCACAGGCAAAATCCATCGTGGTGCTTGGCCGTCATCACGGCATATTTCATGCCTGCTTCCTTAGCCAATTTGGCCCACTCTTTGGGGTTGTAGTCCACGGGATTAAAACTTTCAACATAAGGCTGGTATTGTTCATTGCTCACCTTTTCATCATGCCTCATCCATTCTCCCTTGCCGTGAATGGCATATATGCCAAAATGAATGAACATGCCAAACCGTGCCTCTTGCCACCATTTGAGCCTTTCTGCTATAGTTTTGGGTTGTGAAAATGAAAATTGTGAAGCGAGGAGTGTGAAGAGTAGTGTTTGTAGTAAAATAGTCTTTTTCATGATATGAGCACATTTTTTATGACCCAAATCTGTAAAATAATAATATCAAAAACAATCAATTTAATCTTTGAAAGATACAATTTGGAGTAAAAATGCCTTGCGCAACAAAGACAAACGGTTGCGCAAAAATAAGAGTATAGAAGATATCTCTTCCTAGTATCATATATATAAGAGTAAAGAAAATCTTCCTACAAAACTTTTATATTTGGAACAGGAATTATTATTTCATTTGTAATTATAATTATGGCTCTAAAATTAAGAAATCAAATAGTATTATATATGTTTCGTACTAATAGACTGTTACTAGGGGGCGTGATTGCATTCGTGGTATTAATAGCTTCTTATTGGTTTTTCAACCAAAAATCTGTCGCCAGAGATCAAAGGGCATTGGTGGAATTCAAGTCATACATCACCGGCTATACGGGCGGTGTCATATCACGAGAAAGCAGCATACGGATCCGATTTGCCACCGAAATAGCCTCACCTGAAAGTTTCAATCAGGAAATTGATAAAAAATTGTTCGACTTTTCGCCCTCCATTGATGGCTATGCTGTGTGGGTAGATGCTCAAACCATAGAGTTTCGCCCCAATGAAGCCTTAAAATCGGGCAAAAAATATACCGCTTCATTTGCGCTGTCAAAAATTTTAAACGTCCCGAAAGGATTTGAAACGTTTGATTTTGGTTTTGAAACTGTGCGCCAATCAATGGATGTGCGCATAGTAAACCTTGAATACCCTAATCGCAGTGATTTGAGTAAACTTAACCTTGCAGGTATACTCTACACTGCCGATATGGCTGAAAATGAGGCAGTTGAAAAAACGCTCACTATCTCTTCCTATGATAATACTGCCATAAAATGGAAACATACTGACGGAAAAACACATGCTTTTAGCATAGAAGGAATCACGAGAGAACAAAACGAAAAAACCATCACCATCAAATATGATGGTTCGGCCATAGATGCAGAACAAAAAGATGAAATACAGTATACTATTCCGGCTATAAACGATTTTTCCATACTTTCAGCACAGGCCGTACATGGTGAAGAACAGTATGTAGAAATTATTTTTTCTGATCCTTTAATGGCTAATCAAAATTTAGACGGACTTATCACAATCAGTGATGTGCCTGATTTACAGTCAATTATAGAAAGCAATATAATAAAGGTATACCCGGCAGTAAGGCAAACAAACACAAAAACCCTGAATGTGGGCGATGCCATTAAAAATAGCAACGGAAAACGATTGGGAAAAGTTTATACCTATGAAGTGGATTTTCAAGAGCCCAAACCCGACTTGAAATGGAGCGGTAAGGGTGAAATCATTCCTTCTACCGATGGTTTGGTGGTGCCTTTTGAAGCGGTGAGCTTGAAAGCCATAGATATAAAAATCAGTAAAATATTTGAAAACAACATCAACCAATTTTTTCAAAACAACAATTTTGGGCAAAATTATAGCGTCTCGGAAATGTATCGAGTTGGGAGGCCGATTTTACACAAAACCATTCCCATCACAAATGCCAACAAATCAGACTATGCCAAACTGAAACGCTATCATATTGATTTGTCCGATATTATAGCCACCGAATCGGGTGCTATTTACCAGATAGAGATGTCGTATAAAAAAGAATACGCCCTGTTTTCATGCGAAGGCAGCACGCCTGATTTTACACCCATATTGATTAAAGAGCACGAGCTGCCTGAAAATAGCAATAGCTATGAATACGAGTACTATGGCGATTACTATTACGATGATGATTATGACTATTCGCAGCGTGAAAACCCCTGCAACAGTGCCTATTATTCATCCTATAAAACCACAGTAAAAAAACTGCTTTTTGCCTCCGACTTAGGCATTGTGGTTAAAAAAGGCAAATCAGGCGAGATGCTGGTAGCCGTTACTGATGTAAAAACCACCGAACCCATATCGGGAGCCGATGTGGAAGTATTCGACTTTCAAAATCAATCTATCACCAAAACTCAAACCGATGGTAAAGGCTGGGCGGAGGTTTCGCTTTCCCGAAATCCATATCTACTTATTGTGAAAAAAGATAGACAAAGTGGTTATGTACGGCTGGACGATGCCAATGCACTGCCCCTAACTACATTTGACGTTTCGGGTAGTGATGTTCCAAAAGGTTTGAAAGGGTATATCTATGGTGAAAGGGGCGTTTGGAGACCGGGCGACACCTTGTTTCTGTCTTTTATGTTGGAAGACAGAAGCGGTAAAATTCCGGCTAATCATCCCGTGGTGCTTGAGCTCGAAAATCCATTAGGTCAACATGTAAAACAAATGGTGAGCAGCCAAGCCGTAAACGGTATTTATACTTTTAAACCTGTGATAGCTGCCGATGCACCCACCGGACGCTGGAATGCAAAAGTGAAAGTAGGCGGCTCTCTGTTCTCTTTGCCTTTGCGTGTAGAAACCATTATGCCGAACAGGCTCAAAATACGCATGTCACTCGATGAAAGTAAACCATGGGACGCTTCTACGCCAATAAACACTAAAATTAATGTACAATGGCTTCATGGTGCTGTAGCAAACAGTTTGCCTATTGAAGTAAAATTATTCCTCAACAAAACGGAAACAAAGTTTAAATCTGCACCCGACTATGTGTTTGACGATGTGACCAAGTCGTTTGAATCTGAACCTATTGACGTTTTAAACCAAAATTTGGCAGGCGATGGCTCAGTAGACCTGAACTACAATTTGAATATGAATGACATGGCTGCATCGGGCATGCTAAAAGCTACATTCAAAGTAAAAGTATCGGAAGAAGGAGGTGCTTCCAGCACAGATTTTTTCACCTATAATGTATCTCCATTCAATTCTTATGTAGGTTTAAAACCCATAATGGATGGCAAAAATCCTAAAATATTGATTACCGATGAAGCGCATGCTATGCCTGTGATCACAGTGGATAAAGATGGGAAACTCGTAAATAGACAGGTAGAGATAAAAATGTATAAAATGGATTGGCGCTGGTGGTTTGATAATGCCGACAATGATTTTACCTATTTTAACGACAATTATCGCGAAACGGTGCTGTCAAAAACCATTCAAACCACCAATGGAAAAGGCACTTTCAGTTTTAAAATTAACCAACCGGAGTGGGGAAGATATTTGATTAGGGCTATAGACAAAACAAGCGGACACTCTACCTCTACCGTGGTATACATAGACTGGCCGGGTTATGGAGCCACTTCTACACAGGCCAACGGAGCAAGTATTTTGCGCATGGCAGCTGAAAAAGAAAAGTACAAAACAGGAGAAAAAGCCATTATTCGTGTGCCTGCGGCTGAAAAAAGTAAGCTGTTGGTAACGCTCGAAAACGGCTCTAGGGTGATAGATAAATTTTGGATAGATGCTAACAAAGGCCAAAACGAGGTTTCTTTTGATGTGACAGAACAAATGGCTCCCAATGTTTATGTCCATATTTCATTACTACAGCCTCATGCGCAAACGGTGAATGATTTGCCTATCAGAATGTATGGTGTAGTACCTATTGAGGTAGAAAATCCAAGCTCTATACTAAAACCTATGATAGAAACAGCCTCCGAATTCAGGCCCGAAGAGAAAATCACTGTTAAAATAAAAGAAGAAAATGGGGCTAAAATGACCTACACATTAGCCATTGTAGACGAAGGATTACTCGATTTAACCAAGTTTAAAACCCCCGCACCCTTTACATATTTCTATGCCAAAGAAGCTCTTGGCGTAAATACTTGGGATATGTATGATTATGTGCTGGGTGCGCAAACAGGCAAAATCGAACGCATCGTTAGCATTGGAGGCGATGCTGAAATCAAAGGCGATGAAAAAAACAAAGTGAATAGATTTAAGCCCGTAGTAAAATTTATCGGTCCATTTGAATTGGATAAAAATGATGTAAATGAGCATACTCTCACTTTACCCAATTATGTAGGTGCTGTGAGGGTAATGGTGGTATGCAAAGATAAATTAGCTTATGGCAGTGCTGAAAAATCAGTCCCGGTGCGAAAACCTTTAATGGTATTGGCCACGCTACCCCGTGTATTAGGGCCTGAAGAAGAAATAAGCGTGCCCATCAATGTGTTTGTAATGGATAAAAAAATTAGAAATGTACAAGTGAATGTAAAATGCCTCTCAGGTTTTGAAAACGCAGCCGTAGAAAACCAAAATCTGGTGTTTGAAAGCATGGGTGATAAAATGGCGTATGTAAAGTTAAAAGTACAGAAAGGTGAAGGGGTGGCTAAATTACGAATCACAGCTACCTCGGGCGGTGAAAGTTCATTTCAAGAGATAGAAATTCCCGTGCGGAATCCCAATTTGCCTATTTCAAAAACCATAGAAAAAGCTTTGCAACCAAACGATACGTGGAGCTATACATTTGAACAGGTGGGAATACCGGGTAGCAATACGGCTTTGGTAGAGGTATCGAACTTTGCTTCTTTACAAATTGGCCATAGACTCCAATATTTGATACAATACCCTTATGGCTGTGTGGAACAAACCGTTTCTTCGGTGTTTCCACAGTTAGTCGTAAAAGAAATGATAGAAATGCAGGATAGCGATAAAGAGAGAATAGATATGAATATTAAAGCGGCTATTCAAAGATTAAGCACTTTCCAGACCTCCGGAGGCGGATTTGCCTATTGGCCGGGGTATAGCAATCCCGATGAATGGGGCTCGAGCTACGCAGGTCATTTTATATTAGAAGCGGCAAAAAAAGGATTCTCCGTGCCGTCATCTTTACAAAACGGATGGTTGAAACACCAAACCTATTTGGCTCAACAATGGCAGCCGTCTTCCAACGACATTTCAGGGCGCGACCTCATGCAGGCTTACAGGCTTTATACGCTGGCTTTGGCAGGCAAACCCGAAACAGGTGCTATGAATCGCTTGCGTGAACAAAAAAACATTTCTGTGGCAGCCATTTGGAGACTGGCTGGCGCTTATGCACTCATTGGCCAGCAAGAAGTAGCAAACGAAATGGTGAAAAATCTCACCACCACAGTGGATTACTCCAAAAAACAGTATGCAGAAAACCATCATTACGGCTCAGCCATGCGCGACAAAGCCATGATTTTGGAAGTGTTGGCGTTGTTGAAAGACCCAAAAATGAATCAGGTGGCTAAAGATATAGCCGCATCGTTAAGTTCGCGAACGTATTTTAACACGCAAGAAACTGCTTATATGCTCATAGCCATCTCAAAATCTATGACAGAAACAGGAAAGAATACAAAATTAGATTTTGACTACGCATATAAAGGTGCAAAATCTGTACATGCAACCACTGATTTACCTGTGGCGAGCTTTAAACTTTTGCAACAGGAAACCGAGAAAGCAGGTGCGGCAGCTATCATTAAAAACAATTCAAAAGGCACATTGTTTGCCAAAATTGTGCTCACCGGAAAGCCTGCTGCCGGAAATGAAGAGGTAATAAACAATAACTTAACTATGCAGGTGCGCTACACTACCAAATCGGGTGAAGCGCTAAATGTGCAAACACTCGAGCAAGGCACAAGTTTTATGGCTGAGGTAACCATCGGCAATCCGGGATTGCTGGGTTTGTATCAAAATATGGCACTTAGGCAGGTATTCCCATCCGGCTGGGAAATTTCAAATACCCGCCTGCAAGAAGGCTTAAAAGAATTGAAATCTGATGTAGGCGACTATACCGATATAAGAGACGACAGGGTATATACCTTTTTTGAATTACCCGCCAATCGTTCTAAAACATTCAGAGTGAAACTTACAGCTGCTTACTTGGGCAAATTTTATCTTCCGGCAGTGGTGTCAGATGCCATGTATAATGGCATGGTACAGGCCGTTTTCCCCGGCCAATGGGTAGAAGTAGTGACCAAAAAAAATGCCCTTGTTGACTAAGTTTGGTGAAGAAAATACTAAAATATGTTTTTTATGGTGCAGCGGTGTGCATGGCTCTGCTGCTTGCTTCTTTACTCGTTCCCCCACCGGATTATAAACACTCTGTTCAACGTTCAGCCATTTTGTTGGGGGCTGACAGCACATGGTTAGCCGGAACACCTTCTGTTGATGAGCAATGGAGTTTTGAACCCATTGATAAAATTCCCGAAAAATATTTCAGTTCCCTCATTATATATGAAGATAAACGTTTTTACTCTCATTTCGGGATAGATGCGATGGCGGTTTTGCGTGCACTGAAACAAAACCTTAAAGAGAGAAAAATTATAAGTGGGGCTTCTACGCTCACCATGCAGCTGGCGCGCCTTTACAAAAAATCACCCTCACGTTCCATTTGGAATAAACTGGTTGAAATTCATTTGGCCATTCGCACCGAAATATATTATTCAAAACAAGAAATTGTATATGCGTATGCTTCCTGTGCGCCTTTTGGCGGGAATATAATAGGTGTCGAGGCGGCTTCTATGCGGTATTTTAATCGTTTGCCTACCGATTTATCTTGGTCGGAAGCAGCGCTTCTTGCCGTGCTGCCCAATAGTCCGTCTGCTATTTTCCCCGGTAAAAAATCAGATACGCTCAGAGAAAAAAGAAATTTTGTACTTAAAAAACTGTATAAAGAAGGAATTATTGATTCCTTAACCCTTCAACTTTCAGTAGTAGAGCCTATTCCTATATTATGGAAACCCATCCCGACAGAAGCAACACATGCTCTGGCTCGTTGCAAACTCCATTATCCTGAAGCCAATCGTTTTTATACATCCATTGACCATATTTTACAAAAATCCATCCAATCCCTATGGAATATACATGCGCCCACACTCTCCGCTAACGGTATTCACAATGGTGCTGTATTGGTGTTAGACGTAGAAACGGGCTGTGTAAAAGCCTATCAGGCAAATTTTGCTGACAGTTATGCCAAAGTACAAAACGCTTTTGTGGATTGTATCACCTCACCACGCAGCACAGGGAGTATTCTTAAACCTTTATTATTCGCTCATGTGCTTGAATCCGGCATACTTTTGCCCACCTCTTTGGTGGCTGATGTTCCTACCATGATAGGGGGCTATGTGCCACGAAACCACGATTTAAGTTTTGAGGGAGCAGTGCCTTTCAAAAACGCAGTATATCGGTCGTTAAACGTGCCTGCCGTAAGGGTTTTGCATCAATACGGGGTGGCAAAATTTCATCAAAATCTGCAAAACATGGGCTTTTCTACCCTCTCAAGGCCAGCCGTTCACTATGGATTGTCAATCATTTTGGGCGGTGCGGAAGGCACATTGTGGGATATTTGCGGTATTTATGCCTCTATGGCTCGCTCTTTAAACCATTATCACCGATTTGGCGGCTCTTATTTTATTCGAGATTGGCATTCCCCTACATTCTTTGCTTCCGACAGCGTTACTGATTTTTACGGAAACGGCAATACCCATCGTTCTCCCTTACTAAGTGCTTCTGTATTATGGCACACATTTGAAACCATGAAAGAGGTGTACCGCCCCGATATGGAAACAGGGTGGAAGAAATTTCCCAACGCCCAAAATATAGCTTGGAAAACGGGAACCAGCTTTGGAAACCGTGACGGATGGGCGGTGGGCATCACGCCCAAGTATGTGGTAGGTATATGGGTAGGCAATGCCTCAGGTGAAGGCCGGGCTGAGCTTACGGGCATAAAGGCGGCAGCACCTGTGCTTTTTGATGTGTTTCGGCTGTTGCCACAAAGTGAATGGTTTCACATGCCTGAACGTGATATGCAAAAAACTATCATTTGTGCAAAATCAGGATATAAAGCAGGCGAATGTTGTATAGCCAGAGACACTTTGCTTTTCACAAAACAGGCCTCAAAATCTCCTTTATGCAGCTTCTGCAAAGGTATTTTTATGGATAAAAAAACCGGATTAAGAGTAAACAGCGAGTGTGAATACCCCTCAAATATGCTTACAAAATACTTTTTTGTATTGCCTCCCACTATGGCTGCCTACTATGTCCCTCATCACCCATCGTATGTACAGTTGCCTGCTTTCAGACCCGATTGCAAGGGCAGTACGCATCATAAAAGGCATTTTGAAATCATTTATCCCGTTTCAGGAAGCAAAGTTTTTATTCCTCGTGAATTGGAAGGAGAAAAAGGCAAAATGATAGCAAAAGTGGCCGTATCAGGCCAAAAAACTACTCTTTTTTGGCATTTGGATAATTATTATTTAGGTTCTACTACAGAGTTTCACCACTTTCCGCTGCAGCCCCCCATGGGTAATCATAAGCTGACTGTTATGGATGAATATGGAAATTATTCATCCATCGAATTTGAAATACATCAATAAAAATGATAATTGCCCTCATTTCGACCTCAATTCTTCAAAAAAATCAAGCATAAGTTGTTTGCATTCTGCTTCCAGTATGCCTC
>ERZ1066116.31-NODE-31-length-110227-cov-21.116581_pt1 | contig 110227 bp, 88 predicted proteins | sample MGYA00382763_ERZ1066116 | MGnify/ENA primary metagenome ERZ1066116 (study PRJEB33369, sample SAMEA5778346) | biofilm metagenome | biome: Industrial cooling water; feature: Water cooling tower basin; material: Biofilm | place: United Arab Emirates | collected...
GTCATTGGTCATTAGTCATTGGTCATTAGTCATTGGTCATTAGTCATTGGTCATTGGTCATTAGTGATTGGTCATTGGTCAATAATTGATGAAATGGGCGAGTCTGTTTGTGGTTAGAGAAAATGGGAACTCTAAGAATAAATGGCAAGTGACGGTTGAGCAATGGCCACAAAACGTTTTCAAGATTTGAAGGTTTACCAGTTATCAGAACAGCTAGCGGATGAGATTTGGGAAATAGTTCATACTTGGAAGTTCCTGGAACAGGATACGGTTGGGAAACAGATCATTCGCTCGGCGGACAGCATTGGCGCAAATATCGCGGAGGGTTCAGGAAGAGGAACTTATCAAGACAATCGTCGCTTTATCAGGATTGCAAGAGGTTCGTTGAATGAAACACAGCATTGGCTTAGACGTGCCCAAAAACGCAATCTTTTAACAGCGAAGTCCAGTCTCTTAAGATACTCGTTAATGAACTCGCTCCAAAGCTCAATGCTTATCTGAAATCAATTGGATCAACGGCTAATTAGTCAGTAGTTAGTGGTCAGGGTCAGGTTTCAGTAGTCATTGGTATTTACAAATAATAAATAACAAAGAACAAATGACAAAGGACGAAGGACGAAGGACGAAGGACAAATCACAAAGGACTACTGACTAAGAATTTGAAAGGCCTCTGCCACTGGACCTAGTGCTAATGCAGGGAAAAAAGTCAGTGCGCCCAAAATCAGAATCACGCCAGCCGTTACCCCGGTAAACAATCCTGTGTCAGTCCGTAGCGTTCCAGCCGTTGCCGGGACAGGTTGTTTGCGGCTTATACTATCTGCCAGTAAAAGTAATGCCACGATGGGAATGTAGCGTCCCACCAGCAAACTGAAGCTGGTACTCAAATTCCACCAGAGGGTTGCATCGCCGAGTCCCTCGAAACCAGACCCGTTGTTTGCAGCCGCAGAAGCATACTCGTAAATGACTTGAGATAGCCCATGAAAGCCAGGGTTACTGATACCTGCCAGTTGTTCTGGAAAGGTCAGAGTGATGGCTGCGGGAATCAAGATGGCGATCGGATGCACCAGCAAAATCAGAAAGCTTGCCAGGACGACTTCCCGCTTTTCAATCTTGCGTCCCAGGAATTCGGGAGTTCGGCCTACCATCAACCCTGTTACGAATACTGCCAAAATCAAGTAGGCGAAGAGATAGGCGGTTCCCGTTCCCTGACCACCAAATACAATTTGGAGAAACATATTGGACAGGGTGACAAAGCCGCCATTTGGCATGAATGAATCATGCAAACTATTCACGGCTCCACACATACTTGCCGTAGTAAACACAGCAAATAGAGCCGACTGCGCCCAACCAAAGCGAACTTCCTTGCCTTCCAGATTGGGCGCTTGACTACTCAACAAAGCATTCACCGCAGGATTACCCTGAGACTCACCGATCGCAGTGATCACAACAAATCCAACCAGAATAGCAAACGGAATGCTGTAAACCAACCAGGCTTGCTTCAAATTATTAGCAAAGATGCCATAGGTAATAATCATTGAAGTTGGAATGGAAAGCATCACAACCAATTCAACGAGATTTGTGAAACCGTTTGGATTCTCAAAGGGATGGGCTGAATTGATCCCGAAAAATCCACCACCGTTCTCGCCTAGCTCTTTAATAATCTCGAAGTGAGCAACGGGGCCGCGTGCGATCGCCTGACTAATCGCTGGATTTTCCAACGTTGGCACAATCGCTGGCCCTGCAAAGGTTTCTGGAACCCCTGCTGCCATCAAGACGATCGCCCCCACAATGCTGATTGGCAGCAAAATACGGGTAATCGCTTGAATCAAATCAATGTAGAAGTTACCCAACGGTCTACCTGTTAAGCCCCGAATGAACGCGATCGCTACCGCAATTCCCGTTGCCGCTGAGGTAAACATCATGAAACCCAGCGCCGCAAACTGGCTGAAATAGCTGTAAGTTGTTTCGCCAGAATAATGCTGTTGATTCGTATTCGTGACAAAGGAAATTGCCGTGTGCAACGCCAGATCCCAGGACGGCGCATTCAATCCAGTTGGATTAAAGGGCAGCACGCTCTGAAACATAAAGATCAGGTAGATGAGCACCAGCATCGCCAAGTTGCTATACAACACCGCCCGCGCATATTGCCAACCTGTCATCTCCTCTCGTGCTCGAACACCACCTAGCGAAAAAATAACTCGCTCCACAGGCTTCAGTATTGGATCAAGGATAGTGCGGTGCCCCATGAATACACGCGCCATATATCGACCGAAGAACGGCGTTATTGCTACTACAATCAGCAGCGTTAATGCAATTTGAATCCATCCCTGAAACATAATTTGAATGAAACTCCAATATTGTTATTAGTCGCTAGTGAATAGTTATTGCTTACTAGTTGTTAGTCATTAGTCATTAGTCATTAGTCATTAGTTAATGGGTGACCAGTGACCAGTGACCAGTGACGAATACCTATTGATGATGAAATGCTGATTTAGGAATTACAAGGTATAGAGTGGCGTTTACCACAATTTTTAGATCACTGGTATAGGCCATAGGAAATAGTGTTTAGAAAGCGTTTAGAGCGCATTGAGACAGGCTCTATACCTGGGAATATAGGTACAATTTGCTGAGCAAAGAGCTATATTTTAAGTGGCTTCTTCACTATTCATCGCTTGCCAACTACCGATGACCAATGACTTATGACAAATAGCCAATGACTAATCAAACAAGCTGGCATCTAGGTACATTCTGGCTCGTGGTGGGCCTGTTTGTTGTGGTTTTATCCCTGGAGTTCTCAACCCCACCGGATTATGTATTTGGTTATCTCTACATTGGTCCTATTCTGCTGGCGAGTGCTCATTTGAGTCGTAAAATGACCTTTCAAGCCACACTGGTCGCCTGTTTTCTCACCTTAATGAATGTTTGGTTGCCAGGGATTGAAAATGTGGAGGTTCCCACGATCGCCAGTCGGTTCATTGCAACATTGGCATTGGTGGTGACAGGCGTTCTGAGCGATCGCAATCGGCTTTATCAGCAAACCGTCTTACAGCAGCAAGCAAAGCTGGAAGCGCAGGAAAAATTAGCCAGCATCCGGGAAGACTTTGCCTCAGCCCTGACCCACGATCTAAAAACGCCTCTATTGGGAGCCATTGAAACCCTGAAAGCTTTTCAAAGTGGTAGTTTTGGCTTGATTGAACCGATTCAACAGAAGGTTTTAGCCACCATGATGCGGAGCCATCAAACAACCCTACAAATGGTCGAGACTTTGTTGGATGTCTACCGAAACGACAACGAAGGGTTGCAGTTGAATCTTACCCCCGTCGATCTCGTTGAGATTGCCGAAGTGGTTAAAGCAACAATGACTGATTTGGCCGCGAGCCGCCGAGTTCACCTTTCTCTCCATTACGGAGCATCTGACTTTCGCCAGTTTCTGTGGGTCAAGGGCGATGCACTGCAACTTGAGCGCGTCATGGCAAATCTACTCACAAATGCGATTAATCACTCTCCCCGTGGTGAAAGGGTTGAGGTTGTCCTTGAAGCAGGGCATTCTTACCAAACAGTCAAGGTAAAAGATAGTGGAGCAGGTATTAAAACTGATGAGAGTCCTTACTTGTTTGAGCGGTTTTACCAGGGGCAGAGCGATCGCCAAGCAAAGGGATCAGGCTTGGGGCTTTACCTATCCCGTCAGATTGTAGAAGCCCATGGCGGTACAATTTGGGCAGAGAATCAGCAACCAACTGGAGCAGTCTTTGCCTTTCGATTACCAGCCTTACCGCCTCAATCTCGATGATTATCATCCGTCCTTCGTCATTTGTCCTTCGTCATTTGTCCTTCGTCATTTGTCATCCGTCCTTCGTCATTTGTCATCCGTCCTTCGTCCTTTGTCATCCGTCATTCGTCATTTGTCCTTCGTCCTTTGTAAATACCAATCACTAATGACCAATAACCAACAACCAATGACCAATAACTACTGACCAATGACTACTGACCAATGACTACTGACCAATGACTACTGACCAATGACTACTGACCAATGACTAATCACCAATGACTAATCACCAATAACCAATAACCAATAACCAACAACCAATGACCAATGACCAATCACTAAAAATTTTATTAGTTGAAGACGATGAGCTCTTCCGTCTTGGCTTACGGGTACGACTGGAGCGAGAGCCAGGACTTGAAGTTGTGGCAGAAGCAGAAGATGGAGAAACGGCGATCGAAATTGTCAAAAGCACCCCACTGAATATCGTCGTTCTTGACATTGGGCTACCAGGATTGGGAGGAATTGAAGCCTGTCGGCAGATCAGGCAGTTAGCGCCAAAGCTTCCCGTTCTGATCCTCACCTCCCATACGCAAAAAGCATTAATTAACCGCATCATCGAAGTCGGCGCACAGGGCTACTGCCTCAAAGGTGCGCCATCACAGACGCTCATTCTTGCTATTCAATCAGTCGCAGCCGGAGCTTCCTGGTGGGATTCTGCTGCAACAACTGAAATTCGAGCCGCCTTTGAACATAATGCCAGTGCCACATCAGCCAGTGATTCTGAGAAATTGGCTCCTGTTTTAACGCGGAGAGAACAAGAGATCCTGGCTTTAATTGCGGCTGGCAAAACGAATCAAGAGATTGCCCAAATGCTATACATCGCACCCGGAACGGTACGAGTTCATGTTCATGCCATTTTGCAAAAGCTAGATGTGCGCGATCGCACTCAAGCAGCCGTCATTGCGATACAAAACAATCTCATTGACCAAGCACTATTATCTAACTGTTAGAAATGTAGCTTAGGACTTATAACAGAGTACGTGCAAAACTCTAGAATATAACTCTCAAAGCTTAGCCTGATGATGGAGTTTAGCTAAAAATTAAAAGACTAAATTCACTCAGCTAATTGCTTACAATTGAGAGCAAAGGCGCAATATAGATGACTAGCATTAGCCTCGTACCAGACTAGATATTTGGGCAATCAGTTTATGGTTATCAACGGGCTTGCTTAAGTGAGCCTGAAAACCTGCTTCCAGGGCAGCGTTAGCACTTTGCTGATCTGCATAGCCAGATAGGGCGATCGCAGGCAGTTGGCCCCCTCGTTCTGGCGGCAAAGCTCTAATCTGGCGGATCAGGTCATAACCATTGACATTGGGTAAGCCAATATCACTCACGATCAAATTCGGCAGTTCTTGGGTGAGTCGTTCCAGGGCTTCTGCCGCAGACTGAGCCGTAGTCACGATCGCGCCAAAATGCCTCAAGGCAAAGGCAATTGCGGCTGACGCTAGGGCATCATCTTCGACCAGCAAAATGCGGATGCTACCCAGATCCAGCGCCGTTTCTGGGGCGGGAGGAGTAGGTTGCGTCGGTGCAGCGATCGCCTTGGCCAGAGTAATGGTAAAGGTGGCCCCCTGACCGACTCCGGGACTATGCGCTGTCACCGTTCCCCCGTGAGCTTCGACGATCGACTTCACCAGGAACAGCCCCAACCCCAACCCCCCAGCAGGCCGGGTATTGGAGGAATCCGCCTGCCAAAATCGCTCAAAAATATAGGGCAATCGCTCAGCGAGAATACCCTGACCCGTATCGCTCACCTGGATCTGCACCTGAGTCGGCGCATCAAGCAACCGAACGGTGATGGTGCCCCCACTGGGCGTAAATTTGATGGCATTAGACAGCAAGTTGGCAATCACCTGACTCATGCGGGTGGAATCAAGACTTAGGGGTGCTGGACAAGGTTGGAGATCAGCCTCAAGCCGCAATCCCTTAGCGGCGACTTGGGGTTGCACAAGGGCGATCGCCTGTTGGAGCAGAGCCGTCAGGTCACAAGGTTCGGGCGCAACATCAAAGCGATGCTGCACAATCCGAGACACATCCAGCAAGTCTTCGATCAGCTTGGTTTATCAGGGTACTTTCCCGAATAGACGCGATCGCCTGCTGTTGGTCGGCTTTCTTTAAGCGTCCCCACTCCAGCATTTGAATCCAGGTGCTAATGCTGGTTAAAGGTGTGCGTAGCTCATGGGAAAGCATCGCCAGAAATTCATCCTTACTGGCATTCGCCGCCTCAGCCACACGGGCTTGGTCGAGGAAAATTTGGCGATCGCGCTGCGACAGCGCCAAGGCAATCATCGCTGACACCAGCGGCATGTAGAGATCCAGCATTCGCAACTCCCGCTCCGTGGGGCGGTGGGGTTGGCAAAAATGGGTAGACAGAACGCCGAGGATGTGCCCCTGGCTATCTAGCAACGGGGTGGACTGCATCGCCCGCAAGCCCACATGGGTAAGCATCTGGCAGTGGGGGGCAAAGTCCACATCCGTTTGCACATCCTCAACGATCACCCGTTGCCCCGACTTGAGCGCACGACTGCAAGCCGTCCCCGCATCTGCCCGCACTTCCTGAAAATAATCCAGATACTCGGGGCTAAACCCTTGCTGGGCAATGATTTCTAACACGCCCCGTTGGGGATCATACAGTTGGATATTGCCCATATCCGCCTGGAGCAAGTAAATGATATTATCCAAAACTTGCTGCAAAACCCGATCCAGATCCAGAGAGGAAAACAATTGCAAACTGAAACTTTGCACCTGGTTTAGTGCCGTTAGCTCATCTTGCAGTTGGGCCTGTGTCTCCCGCAAACTTTGCTCCGTCTGCTTGAGTCTGTTAATATCCACCAGCGCCACGATCGCCCCCATAATCTGATTATCCACAGTGCGGTAAGGGCGAATCCGCAGCATAAACCAATGGCCCTCCTGATCCTGCACCTCTTGCTCCACCGGATTCAGGGTTGCCACCACATCTGTCACCAAAGACTCCAGATCAGAACCGACCAGGTTAAACCGCAGATCGCTAATCGGTCGCCCTATATCCGTCGGAATCAGATTAAACACCGCCTGCGCCGACGGCGTAAACCGACGAATGCAGAGATCATCCGACAACATCAAAATCGGAATGTTGACATTGTTAATCAAGTTCAACAGATCATCATTGGCACGCCGGGCTTCCAGGTTGCGATTTTGCAGTTCATCATTGGTAGTTTTCAGTTCCTCATTGGCCGATTGAATCTCCTCCTTCGCCGTTTGCAGTTCTTCGTTGGTGCTTTTCAGTTCCTCATTGCTCGAAAGAATTTCTTCATTCGCCGCAATCAATTGTTGATTGGTCGATTCCTTCTCTTCAATCGTCAGTTGCAACAACGTTTGGGTGTCCAGCAATTCCTGACGGCTAGCCGCGAGTTCCTGGCGCAGTCGGCGGACTTCTGGGTCAAGCTCAACGGACTCACCTTCAGGATCTGTGCGCTGTTCGGATAAGACCAGAGAGGGTGCAGGAACTTCCCGCTCAAACAGAATTAGATAGCACCGTTCTGGGGCCGTGGACAGATGGAAGGGAATGACCTCCACAACCAAGTCGCCTTCGGATAATTCAGATAAATCCTGGAGGTTATGTCCTTTACGGCGAATCGCAATGCCCTGTTGCTTGGCCTCCTCGATTACCATCCGCAAATCAATCAACAAACTGGGGCGAATCATCTTCAACAGGTTGTAACTCGGTTCACCCGCCGGAATTCTTAGATAGGCACTGGTATCGCCACGAAATTGCAAAATATCCAACTGTTCATTCACAATCACCCCGGCGGGGCCAAAGCGACTCAGGACAATCTGATCCGCCCACTGTTGCAAGTTAGTTCGATTGAGGGCCGCAGAAAACCCCTGTCGCTGTTCCAGTTCGGCCTCTCTGGGATAGTAGCTGGCAATAAAGTCAAAGTTCAACCGCGAGGGCACAGAGCGGCGAGTATAGATCTTGGCCTGAGCATCAAACACCTCAAATAAATCCGTCGTGTCGCCCAGACTCTCGGAATTCCCCAAGACGAGACAACCCGTGGGTTTGAGGCTGTAGTGGAAAAACGACAGCACCCGCTTTTGCAACATGGGCTTAAAGTAAATCAGCACATTGCGGCAACTGAGCAGATCAATATCAGAAAAAGGTGGATCGCTGCTGAGATCTTGACGGGCAAAGACACACAGTTCCCGCACTGATTTTTTGATCTAGTAGCCACCATCCACCTCGTTAAAAAAGCGCAAGCGACGCTCCACAGAGACGTTTTCCATCTGGGTTTCGCGATAGAACCCGATGCGGGCAACGTCGATCGCCTCATCGCTAATATCGGTACCAAAAATCTGAATTGTGGGGTTCATCAACAGGGGTTGGAGGTATTCCAGTAGGCAAATCGCCAGGGAATAGGCTTCTTCCCCGCTGGCGCACCCCGGCACCCAGACGCGAATACTGGTGGCAGCGCTGGGCTGTTGCAGCAAGCGGGGAAAGACCCGCGCTTGAAGGGCGGTATAAACTTCTGGATCACGGAAAAAACTGGTGACCGTAATTAGTACATCTTGATACAGGGCTTGAATTTCGTTGGGATGCTCCTGCAAATACTGAATATATTCACTTAAGTTGAGGCATTTCTGTAAGGCCATGCGTCGTTGCAACCGGCGTTGAAACGTGGTGAGTTTATAGTTGGCAAAGTCAACCCCAGTTTGCCGTTGTAGCAACCGAAAGACGGTGACGAGTTCATCCTCCTCAATGGGCAAAATCGCGATGGGTTCTTGGTCTGGCGTGGCAGCAGTGCGGAGATAGGGATGACGCTTCAATTTGACCAGTTCTTCCGCGATCGCCGCCGGAGACAGCACAAAATCCACACTGCCCGTCGCGATCGCTGCTGCTGGCATTTCGCTAAATTCGGCAGTCTCCCGATCTTGGGCAAAGACAATGCCCCCTTCCGCCCGGATCGCCTCTACCCCCAACGCCCCGTCGTTGTTGCTGCCCGACAGGACGATGGCGATCGCCTTATTTTTTTGATCCGCTGCTAACGATTGCAAAAAGACATCAATGGTTTTCACGCGCCCCTGGAGTTGATCACAAGTTGCCAGTTGCAGCCGCCCCTGGGCGATCGTCATCTGGGCATTGGGCGGAATCACATACACATGGTTTGCCTGCACCACCATGCCATCTTCTGCCGTCACCACGGGCATCCGCGTCGTGCGCGCTAGCAGTTCACTCAGCAAACTCTCCTGGCTCGGCGATAGATGCTGCACCAGCACAAACCCCATACCCGTATCGATGGGCAAATGACCGAGCAGTTCAGAAAAAGCATCAAGTCCACCCGCAGAACCCCCGATGCCAACAATCAACGATACGTTCTCTGTAGAGTTTGGACTGGTCATCAAAGTGCGCCTCAACCGGGTGTGCCCATCCCTGGATTAAGCTGGGTTAGGTACAGTTTAATCTGCCCAAAGATTTTTGAGTCGTCTTGGTGCCAATTCTGTATCGTGCCCCGTATGCTAGATGTTCCTGTACCCCAGATAAGAACGTGCGCACCCGTTGGAATGCGTTGTTGTACGTAGAGCCTATGGTGATTTCAGTGTCCAAGCAGTCAGCGGAAGCTAGCCAGCGTTGAACTTACTGAGTGTTGAATTTGCGCCTGTCTATCATCCAGCAAAAAGCAAAAACTCTACCGATATTCAAACTATCGTCGATATCAGGGAGTACCGAGGTTGAATGGTTAAACCAGAGTGGATTGTTCTTACCTCATCCGCTTCAGACTTTTCACCCCTATTGAGATGCTATTCAGACGCGCGAATGCATTGTTCTAATTGCTATTCAAAACTTAAAGCTACAATATAAGGTCTTCTGTTCAAATAAGGTTTATTTTTTAGTTAATTTTTTGTTTAAAGAAGAGGGCCTTTATCGTGCCAAATTGGCATTCGAACAAACTCAGTGAACGATGGTGATTTCGGATACTCTAAGTAAGTCCGTATACCATTTAATACTTCAATAATATTGTTAGGAAGCTAGTTAGATATAAGTCTCAAACAGGCTGTCCTAAAGGCATACAAGCCTAAAAAAAGCTAACCAAACTAAAAATCACCTCCTATCAACGAGCCTTTTCACTGTCGCGATCGCAGTACAAGCCCATCTGTTTTACGCAAATATTCTAGACAAACCAGCTAACTAGAATGCTTTTTTATAACATTTGTGAAATAAATAAGGCGTTTACTTCAGTAAGACCTAAAATTTTAATTGGGATTGGAAAACTGCTTAAAAAATAAACCACAATAAAAACTATGCTATTTCTTAAATTGGGGTGCGTCTGAGATTCGCCAACTGATCTCATTGATACAGTTTTCACCATATTTGATCAATGCTGTAAGTTTTAAGCCGTATTCTTAAGGCTGGAGACACACAGAATCCAGATAGGGAGGACATTAATATAAATTACTTACATTTATTTTTCTCAGACTAGATACAGAAATTCTGTGTTCTAAAACAACCGCTGCATAGGTTGAGGCTGGAGCTTAATTATCTTAGTCTCCCGACTTTGGCTGAGGTTTTTTTGAAAATTGTATTGATTTAACTGATCGAAACTTCCATACTTCCTTCACATTTATATACACCCATTATTTTTACCCATAAGGTCTTATTCATTTCTACCAAGATGAATAGCACCGCTTGTTGTGGGCATCCATTCGCCACCAAAAGCAACAAGCAAAATTTCTTTAAGTAAGAGGATGTTAAATATGAGACCAGTGATGAGACGTTTCACGCTCAACACAACCTTGATGGGATCTGTCGTTGAAATTCAGCCTGAAGAATCAGCGTTTCGCATTAAATGCCATAGCGGGACAGAATTTCGAGTACTGGTTGGCAAAGAAACGCGGTTTCATTTCCTCACAAATTTAGATGGGATTAACCGCGATCGCTATCCTGTTCCTGAAGGATTTGATGGTACACCAGCACAACTCATTAATCGCTACATTCGCCAACACTATCTCGTTGCCCTAGAAGGCGTTTATCAAGAAGAACAGGATCAATCCTGCTTTAATGCCCGACAGATTCATTTATTACAATCTCAGGATGGTCAGTACCTATTTGAAAATAACACCTGGTGGCTAACTCAAATCTCTCGATTAGCCGATACCTGGTTAGGTTTTTTGTTTCCTAATAAACAAACCTATGAGATTGATGATTTCAGGCTTTATCAAACCAAACTAAACATTATCGGCCTGCCTTCCGATGATCGTTTACAAGAATGTGCGACCCTATCCAGACTCATTTATGGTCTATCTTCCGCCTATTTACTCACAGGCTGCGATCGCTATCTTTCTGCGGCGCGGGCAGGGGTGCAATATCAGCGAGACACCTTTCGCTACCTTTCTCATAATGGTAGACATTGCTTTTGGGCCTTTGGCAAACGCAAAACAGAAATGAGCTATGAACTGTATATTCGTTCACTCAATGAAGACGATAAAGACACCATTCCTTTGTATGAACAAATCTATGCCTTGGCCGGATTAGCTCAGTACTATCGCATTACCTTAGACTGGGAAGTTTTAGATGACATCAAACGAACGATTTGCACCTTCAACGACTACTTCCGCGATGTGGAATCTGAGTATGGCCGAGATGCCTACGGAGACTATTTCTCGCACCTGGATCCGGTGACTTTAAAGTGGGACAGTGACGCATTAGGCAACAACCAGGCTCGAAAAAACTGGAACTCAATCGGCGACCACATTCCAGCCTATCTCATCAATGTCTTGCTAGCCATCCAACCCTTGCCAATTCATGCCCATAGTTATGAAGAGTTGCATACCTTTGTGGCAACGTGCCGCAAAATTCTTCGTACCAGCAGCACCATCATTCTAGAGAAATTTCCCGATCCCGATCCAGAGGTGCCCTTTGTGAACGAACGCTTTTCCCGCCACTGGAAACCCGATCACAATTGGCGTTGGCAGCAAGATCGCGCAGTGATCGGTCACAACCTAAAGATCGCCTGGAATTTGACCCGCGTTGCAAACTACTACTACATCGTGGCGGAAGAGACCACAGACGACCAAGAAGAACAAGATGCGCTCCAGTTTGCCAATAAGTTGATGAAGTTTGCAGAGCAGTTAGGCTCCAGTATGGCAATGGTGGGTTGCGACCTTTATCGAGGTGGGGTGTTTGATGCAGTTGAGCGGCATCCCACCAATGAAATGGGACTGGAATTCCCTTGGGGCAACACAAAAGACTTCTGGCAGCAAGAGCAAGCGATTCTGGCGTACTTGATTCTCTATGGATGTAGCACAGAGGACAAGGACCAACGACAAGAGTACTTACGGTTGGCGCGTGAAACAGAAGCTTTCTGGAATTTGTTCTTCCTAGATCCAGATACGAAAGGCATCTTTTTCCGCGTTACTGATATTGGTATGCCTGTGATTGAAGGAGAGTTTGGCAATAAAGGAGGACACTCCATTTCGGGCTATCACGCGTTTGAGCTAAATTATTTAACTCACATCTATACCAGTGCCTATGTCACAAAACAGCCCTTCTGCATGTACTTCAAGCCAAATGCTAATTCTCGCCAGCATTCCATCAATGTGTTGCCCGATTTCTTTAAACCCAACGTCTTAGAAATTAAGCATGTCTGTGTGGATGGGATTGAGCGGACAACGATTGATCCCGATAATTTCCGTATTGAAATGAGTGAGAATGAATTTCAGGCTAGCTCTAATCTTGAAATTGTCGTGGAATTTAAGCCCCTAAGCCGATAGGAGTGAGAAGGCGATGTCAACTCCTGGATTAAATACAAAAAAAATCGCAATCTTAGTTGAGACTGAGTTCATTCCAGAAGAAATTGCGGCGTATCAAACTCAGTTTTCTAAGCTAGGAGCCACAGTCCATCTCATGTCGCGATTGTGGGGAAAGCCCAGTACAAAATTTGTCAGCGATGTAGACGCTGTTGGGAAAGAGGCACACTATCTTGATGTCACGATTGATTTCCGAACTGTTGATGTGAATGAGTATGCGGCTGTAATTATGGCGGCAAATTATACCAGTGTCCGTCTTCGTTACTTTCAACCCCCGGATGGGTATGCGATCGCGCCTGAACATGTTCGGACTGCACCAGCGGTTCAGTTTTTTGCCCAGGCCATGATGAATCCCAAGATAGTCAAAGGGCTACTCTGTCACGGGTTATGGCTCTTGACCCCCATGCCTGAACTTCTGAAAAACCGACGAGTAATTTGTCATGAGGTTGTTTTGGCAGACATTATCAATGCGGGGGCAATTTACGTTCCCTCTGCCACACATATTGTTGTTGATGGTGATTTAGTGACAGGGCGATCGGGCAGTGATGTGGACGCTTTTATTCAGGCGATCGCCCATCAAATTGAGCAGGTTGATCAGGGCAAACCCCTGCTGTCTTATGAACAAACGCTACGCCAAGGGGAAGCGACTCAATTGCAATTTTCACTGAGCTAAATCCTGGGCAAATCAGCGGTTTGAACGATCGATACAAGTCTTGCTTCTGGGGTGAAAACGGTTGGAAATCTGGAGGTTAAGTAAATGCCTAGAACAATATTAGTGGTGTTATCAGAATGGGGTTTTTGGGGTGAAGAATTAGTTGGCCCGCTGGAATCATTCGATGCCGCAGGGTATCACGTTGACTTTGCCACCCCAACCGGAAAACGTCCGGTAGCACTGTCCCCCAGTATGGATCCAACCTATGTCGATCCCCCCTTGGGGCGGGCTGTTGTTGCTCAGGAGATGGCAGAAAAGGTCAAGGCGATCGATGATCCACAAAATCCCCGGTTGAATCAGCCGAAAAATTTGAAAGCGTGGTTGCCGGAACGCCCTTACTGGAGTTCGCCCAAGTTCATCCGCGAAATGGAGGCTTACTACAAACAGCTCGACACAGTGCGGGAACAGGATTTGCAACACTACGACGCGCTTCTGATTGTGGGGGGAAGCGGCCCGATCGTGGATTTGGTAAACAATCAACGGGTACACGATCTCATTTTGAGTTTCCGCCAAATGGGTAAACCCGTGGCGGCTGAATGCTATGGCGTGGCCTGTCTTGCCTTTGCTCGCGACTTGGGCGATCGCAAGAGTATTCTGTGGGGCAAACACGTCACCGGGCACTGCCTGGAATACGACTACAAAGATGGTACTGGCTTTGCCGGAATTGACTTTAATATGGGGCCACCACCCTATCCGTTGGAGTATATTTTGCGTGATGCTACAGGACCTGATGGTCAGTTCCACGGCAATGTGGGCAAGGAACACTCGGTGATTGTGGACTATCCGTTTATTACGGGGCGATCGACTCCCGACTCCTATTTGACGGGGCAAAAACTAGTGGAAGTTTTGGAACAAGGACTGCAACGATACGGTTGGTAGCCAGGAGGCAGGGCAATGGGGACTAAAACCGGGCGTTACGCCATGCTGGAGCAATTTTTGGCCGATGGGATGCACTACATGTTTGGCAATCCTGGCACGTCTGAAGAAGGCTTCTTAGATGCCTTAGGAGACTATCCAGAACTGAAGTATATTCTGACGTTGCAAGAGTCGGTTGCGGTAATGGCCGCTGATGGTTATGCCAGAGCGACCCAAAAGCCTGCTTTAGTACAATTGCACAGCACACCGGGGTTAGGCAATGCGATCGGTGCCCTGTATCAGGCCAAACGCGGCCATTCTCCGTTAGTCGTCATTGGGGGCGATGCGGGGATCCGGTATCAGGCGATGGATGCCCAAATGGCAGGAGATTTGGTGGCAATGGCTGCACCTGTGACGAAGTGGGCAACAATGGTCATGGATGCAGCGTCGTTGTTGCGGGTGCTCCGTCGAGCCATCAAAATTGCAGCGACACCACCGATGGGGCCGGTGTATGTGTGTGTGCCTTTGGATATTTTGGATGCGCCCGCCGTAGAAACTGTGCAGCCCACGTTGATCCCTTCAACGCAGTGCCTGCCCGATGAGGCATTGCTGCAAACCGCTGCAACGCTGCTAGTAGCGGCCAAAACACCCATGATTTTTGTCGGGGATGGGATTGCCTTTGCCAATGCCCAAGACGAACTAACCCGCTTGGCTGAACAACTAGGGGCAGAGGTTTGGGGTGTGGATGCGGGTGAACTCAATATGAGCCATACGCACCCGCTCTATCAGGGGGCAACAGGGCACATGTTTGGTTACCAAAGTTTGCCGATTTTAACCAAAGGGGATGTCAATCTCGTCTGCGGTACCTATCTGTTACCTGAGGTTTTCCCTGAGTTAGGCCATATTTTTGCGGCGAATGCCAAAACTATTCACATCGATTTAGACATGGATAGCATTGCCAAAAATTATCCTGTTGACTTAGGAATGATAGGAAATCCAAAACTCACTCTTGCCCGGTTAGCAACATTACTAGATTTAATGATGACTACCGAACAGCGAGAACAAGCACAATTAAGAAGACTCGCGATCGCGGCTGAAAAAGAGTCGAAACGATCACATGCAATAGCAATGGATCAGGCAAAGCGGGAAGAAACGCCTCTGCACTTCTCCAGAGTCGCAGCAGAACTCGCCCTTCAACTACCTGAAGATAGCATTATCTTTGACGAAGCCTTGACGTGTTCACCCGCATTAACCCGCTACTTGCCACCGTCTCAGCCCGGTCATTATTTTTTAACGCGGGGCGGCTCCCTGGGCGTTGCCATTCCAGGCGCGATCGGTCTGCAACTTGCCCATCCAGACAAAACCGTTGTTGCAATTACGGGTGATGGGGGAGCAATGTATACCATTCAGACGCTTTGGTCAGCCGCACGACACAAGATCAATGCCAAATTCATCATCTGCAATAATCGCTCTTATCGCCTGTTACAACTGAATGTGCTGGCCTATTGGCGCGATCGCCAGTTGCCCCAGCGGGACTATCCCTTAAGTTTTGATTTATCCCAGCCTGAATTGCATTTTGATGAATTGGCGCGATCGCAGGGTGTAGCAGGCATTCGCGTGGAGCGTCCAGATGCTATTGCACCGGCGATTCGGCAAGCACTCGATCATCAAGGGCCGTTTTTAATCGACGTGGTATTAGAGGGTGATGTTCGCCCAGAGATGGTTGGCCTTCGATGCGGGCAATAGCGCGATTGCGCACCCCCAAACTTACTGATGGGAGACGAGATATGAATGTTGACCAAACCTTTGATTACATTATTGTCGGTGGTGGTTCCGCTGGCTGCGTGCTTGCCAATCGCCTCAGTGCGAATTCAGACAGGCGGGTTCTGTTGCTAGAAGCTGGTAGCGCAGATACAGACCCTAGAATTTATACCATGATGGGGTTTGTGCAGTTGTGGGGAACTGACCTGGACTGGCAGTTTATGACCGAACCCCAACCGGGCCTCAATGGGCGCAGGATCCCGTACATTCAGGGGAAAGTGCTGGGGGGAGGAAGTTCCATTCATGCCATGATGTATGTGCGCGGGAATCGACGCAACTTTGACCAGTGGAACGCATTGGGTAACGAAGGCTGGAGCTATCAGGATGTGTTGCCTTATTTCAAGCGATCGGAAAACTACGAAAAGGGCGAAGATACCTTTCACGGGGCCAGCGGGCCAATGGCTGTACGGGAGTGTTGGAATCCCAGTCCTGTTGCGATCGCGTTTATTAATGCAGTAGTTGAGCTAGGCTATGGTGGGCCAGAATGGGATTTTAATGGAGTCCAGCAGGAAAACGGTGCGGGGCTATTCCAGTTCAATATCACCCCCAACCAGCAGCGATCAAGTGCAGCCAGTGCGTTTTTACAGCCTGTGCTAAATCGTCCTAATCTTACCGTTATAACCAATGCTTTTGTGACTCAACTCTTAGTAGAAGAGAAACGCGCTGTTGGTGTTGAATATATTCAGCACGGACAACTACACCGAGTCCAGGCTAAGGAAGAAGTAATTTTAAGTGCAGGTACTTTTGTCTCACCCAAGATTCTAATGTTATCTGGAATTGGGCCATCAGACCATTTGCAATCACTGGGGCTATCCGTCATTGTAGATTTACCTGGTGTGGGGCAAAACTTGCAAGATCATTTGCGCTTACCAAATATCATTTATCAGTCCAAACAACCCATGCCACCGATTGAACTGGCTGCCGAGGTTGGACTCTTTACCCACACCCGCCCCGATATGGACACGGCTCCACCTGACTTACAAATCAATTTCAGTGCCGGTATACCAGCCTGGGCACCGCCGACCGTCCCCCCCGAAAACTACTCACTTTTCGTGCCCGTGTTGATCCAACCACAAAGCCGAGGAGAGGTAAAACTGCGATCGCCAAATCCCCAAGATCTGCCAATAATTGACCCTCAATATCTGAGTGTGGCAGATGATGTTCACGCTTATATCAAAGGCATTGAACTCTGCCGTCGAATTGCCGAAACCCAGGCTTTTGCCGATTTCAACGCAGGGGAGATTGCTCCAGGCGCTAACACCGACTTAGAACAATTTGTTCGCAATAATGTGCTGACCATTTGGCATCCTGTCGGGACTTGCAAGATGGGCCGTGATGCAATGGCAGTGGTGGATTCCCAATTACGTGTTCACGGTATCGCAGGGCTTCGAGTCGTTGATGCATCCATTATGCCCACGATTCCCAGTGGCAACACGAATGCGGCTGTCATCATGATTGCTGAAAAAGCGGCTGATCTCATTCTGAATACTCAAACACCTTCCTTAACAGCATCTGTTCGGTAATTTTTTAGTCAATCATTGCATCTAATCAATAGACCCGCTAGCACACGCTTACTGAGTGTTCAATATTTCACATAGAACGCTATTAAGCATCATTAAAAGCGGGAAAGGAAATTCCATATGAAGCGTAATTTTTTAAAACTGGTTGCAGCCGCAAGCACAGGGCTTGCATTTACGATTAGCCTTATGTTGGCTACAAAAGTTACAGCACAACAAACAACACAGCAGACACCCATTGCACAACCTGAAACCCAGCCTACGGCACAACCTACACCACTCATTAATGATCCCCAAGGATTATTAACCGCCTTTGGTAACGCCATATCTAACCCAACCCTAGTTCAGACTTTTTTGGATCAGCTAGCTGACAATGTGCAATGGCAGATGGTGGGCGATCCGGCACGGCTCCTATTTCCAGGTCGCTATCAAGGGCGCGATGCGGTGCAAACGTATATTACAAACAGTACTCGCAACATCATCTGGACTGAGTTTACGCCGTTGGATGTGCTCGTTGAGGAAAGAACTGCACCTCAAACCGGTGCCAAAGAACGTCGAGTTGCAGCACGCGTTGCCCAATCAGGCACAGGGGCTTTTACTGGCCGCACCTTTCAGAGCGACTTTGTTTATCTGTTTACGATGGGGGCCGATGGCCGCATTCAGTCGTTTGACGGCTATTACAACACCTATCCTGCGGCAGCGGCTGCAACCGGAGTTTCAGCACCCACCACTCCGGCGAACGATCGCTTAACGGGACAAACCGCAGCCTTAGATTCCCAGGCTAATACAGAAACAACTCGCAAAACCGCGATCGCAGCGTGGAAAGCACTCATTGCGGGCGACCTGCAACAGGTTTCGCGGCTCAGTACGTCCAAGAGCCAATGGAGCTTTGCCATCGGGGGGCCAGCCTCTCTACCCTATGTGAATGTGGCAGAGGGCATGACCTCTGATCGACAGCCTTTGAAAGCTGATCTGAGTAACGCAGGCCCGATTATTCAGAAGATTCTGCTGCCCAAAGGCAACGTCGTCGCGACAGGGAATCTCACCATTCAAGAAACTCTGGTGAACGGCAATCGGGTTTTAGTGCGTCTACGCGAGACAGGCGCGATCGCCCTTGAAACAGGCAATCGTTATGACTTAGATATTCTCAGTTGGATGACTATTAACCGAGAGGGCAAAATTGAGTCCAACGAGGTCATTGTAGATACCGCTCAAACAGTGGCCGCATTACGGCCCGGAGCAATGTTTCCACTGCCAGAATCACCGTTCAAAGTTCGTCGTTATCCACCAGCGTTTGTCACTGGGAGTCGGGTGAATGAAATGCTGGTGAGCTTTGATGAAAAGGGCAACTACACCGGAGTTTTGGGACAAGCAAACTCGATGGATAGTAGGCTCGAACAACCCAGCGCACTCACCTATGGCTCCGATGGAAACCTATACACGACCTCTAGTAATACTGGCGATCGCACATTGGGAAACGAAGTCCTTGTATACGATGGAGTTTCAGGACAGTTTCGCGGTGGATTTGGCGAAGCCAACAACGCCCAAAGTGGTTTGCTAAACCCCACAGGCATCAAGTTCGGGCCAGATGGCAACCTCTACGTCGCCAGCGGCTACACGTCCCAGATTTTACGGTACAACGGCAAAACAGGAAAATTCATGGGGATCTATGCCACCCGCAACAATGGCTATCCGAATAACCTGGTTCCGGCTGATTTACCCGTCTCTGATTTCACCGTATTGGTGTTTGGGCCTGATAGTGATCTCTATGTCACGAGCCTGCTCGAAAACAACATGCAGGGAGCTGTGCTCAGATATGCTGGCCCCCGTTCGGCGAAACCTGGACAGTTCAAAGGCATCTATGGGCAGGCAACCAGCACCAAGAGTGAGCTAAATCAGCCGCGCTCAATTGTTTTCGGGCCGGATGCCAATCTTTACGCGGCGAGTGCCGGAACAGGTCGAATTTTACGGTATACCGGGCCGCTCAGACCCGATGCAGGCACGTTTATGGGCGTTTATGCCGATATCACACGGGAAGTCATCGCGCAGATGGGCGTATCAAGCAACGATTTAAACGGAGATGGTATTCCTGATCAAGTCATTCAAAATGGGCTGGGATTTGGCACCGATGGCAATCTTTATGTCAGTAGTTCAATTCAGGCGGGAGTGCCGGAAGGACAACCCCCAGCTTCGCCAACTGGCGGTAGCCAGGTCAGAGTTTATGCTGGCCCGCACCGGAGTAATGCTGGCCAATATCTGAGTGTATTTGGGCAGGCAGACACCGAACGCAGCCGCCTTTTGCTGCCAACAACGCCCGAATTTGTCTATCATGACAACTCGTTCCCTGCGACCCACCGGTTTGACCCAATTTACTTTGTCGTGGGAATGAACACCGATCGCCCCACGGCTACTGATGGAACGCCTGGCTTCTTCCAATCCGATAACACGGATGCGATCGCCGCTTACGACAAAAACATGCGATTCCTGGGCTATTTAAACCAGGATTTGCTTGGCCCCAACAATCCAGTCAATGGTGTCGGTGGCATTGCGATCGCCCCCAACGGGCATATTGTTGTGGCCAGCCAATTGGCAGACCAAGTACTGCAATTTAACAGTCTCACAGGTAAATATATGGGAGTCTTTGGCGATGCTTCACCCCGAGGCACCGGAGACAACCCCAATACGCCTCAGAATGAAGGATTGGACTTTCCGGCCGGGTTAACCGTCGGGCCAGACAATAACCTGTATGTGACCGACTTGTACAACAAGCGAGTGCTCAAGTTTGATGGCTACACAGGTAAATTCTTAGGAACGATGATTCAACTCAACACTGCTGAGGCTGTGCGGTTCACCGATTTAGCATTTGGCCCGGATGGGCGCATTTATATTGGCCTCAACCCGCCCCTCGAACAACCCGCGTTGAGCGTTGCAGAAGTGCGAGTTTATCGGCCTGATGGCGTTTTAGAAACCACGCTTAAAGGCACCCCAGAACGCCCCCTCGACTTTGTTGCCGCGCTGGATGTAGGGTCAGATAACCATCTTTATGTTGGGGATGATCCAGCCTCGTTGGTGAATGTTTCGACTGGACAGTTGCTGGCTCCCGATCGCCAAAGTCGGATGTTAATCTACGAAATTCCGACCACCTATCCCCTGTTCCGCAATCCCCAAAGCGGCATGGGCAATCCGACGGGCGATCGCCAACAACCCAAGCTTTTGAACACCTTTGAGATTGGGCTAGGCAATGCTGGCGGTTTAACCGTAGACACCGATGGCACCATTTACATCAGTGAACCTTATGCCGGTCAAGTCGCCAAATACAACGCCAACGGACAACTCTTAGGAACATTGCCCAACTTCCAGTTGCCCAAAGCCGCATTAACCCAAAACGGTGGTGTAGATGCAGACGGTAGACCCCGACCAACGGGTTCCATCTTCATTAAGCGAATGCAATAAAAACTTACCCTTGACTACGTAAAGGAGCTAGACATGAGCTTACATTCAACCACGAGTGCAGCATCTGAGATTACCATTGTGGAAGCCTATGAATTGGCTCAAACGTGGTACGAAAACTTAGATGTTCATGCCCCCCTAGAGGAGTTAATTCCTTTACTAGCCCCAGAGGGATTAAAGATGATTTTTCCTGAAGGCGCGATCGAGGGATTAGAGGGCTTTAAACACTGGTATGACCGTGTTATCCGTCTATTTTTTGATGAAGTGCATACCTTGACTAACGTCACGACCTTCCCCAAGACTGGGTACACAGAAGTGAAAGTGGTGGTGAAGTGGGAAGCCAGTCGCTGGAATGCACCAGCCCCTCAGAGTGAACGCATTGTCGCAGAGGCTTACCAAACCTGGAGAGTTGTGCGATCGCCCAGCACAGGTAAGCCAGTCATTCTGACCTACGTTGTTGATGCCCTTGAATACGAAAACGGGTCTGCCCGACTTTAGCCATCAGTGCTTGCATTCATCATCCATGAGGTGAACCATTATGAAATACAAACTCTTAGGACGCAGTGGTCTGCGAGTCTCTGAATTGTGCTTAGGTTGTGGCACGTTTGGTACAAATTGGGGGCCAATTTGGGGTTCTGATCAGGAGGAAAGCCATAAAGTTTTCAATGCTTTTACTGAGGCGGGCGGTAATTTTATTGATACCTCTAACTTTTATCAAAAGAGTCAATCTGAAGAGTTTCTAGGTCAGTTCATTCACCCAAATCGCGATCGCCTGGTCATCGGTTCGAAATATTCGTTGTTTGATGGCTTCGCAGATACCCGTGATCCCAACGCCTCTGGGAACCATCGCAAAAACCTGTTCCGCTCGATTGAAGGCTCCCTCAAACGCCTCAACACAGATTACATTGACCTACTTTGGGTCCACATTCAAGACCACACAACCCCCATCGAAGAAATGATGCGGGCAATGGATGATCTGGTGAGGCAGGGAAAAGTTTTGTACATTGGGGTTTCCAACTTTCCCGCTTGGTGGATTGCCCGCGCCAACACAATGGCTGATTTTCATGGGTGGTCGCCCTTAATCGCCACCCAGGTAGAGTGGAGCCTGGTCGAGCGCTCCTGTGAACCTGAATTTTTGCCGATGGCGCATGAACTCGATATTGGTTTGGTGTGTTGGTCTGCCCTGGCAGGGGGCATGGTAACCGGCAAGTACAACCACAATGGTGCAGCCGCTAACCAACCCTATCGGCTAGCCGATCAATTAAACAAACCCGTGATCTGGAATGATGCCAACAAGCGCAATTTGGCCATTATGGATAAGGTGGTCAAAATTGCCAAGGAAATTGGTAAACCGCCCGTTCAAATTGCCTTGCGGTGGTTAATGCAACAAAAGGTCGTGACAATTCCGATTTTTTCGGCTCATACCGTTGAACAAGCCAAGGAAAATCTAGGAGCCTGTGACTTTACGTTATCCGACGAAGAGATGCAGCGAATTGATGCGGCGACTCGCATTGCGATCACTTCTGCCATGCCAGCGGTTGGGCCTTATCCCTATCCAATGCTGGAATACGGCACCCCTGCACTCGCTGAAACCTTCTACTCACGGGTGCTGCTGTTTGGTGATGTGGAGTATAAGATCATCAACCATCGTCGCTTCGCACCCTATCGCTATCAACCATCAAGTGCGCCTACCACACCTTAAAACACAGCGATTAAGTCAGTAAGAATTCGATCAGAATCAGCGCGATCGCAGAGCTTGAAGCCACACAAAATACTATCCTTAACAATCAAAAGGAGGTATTTCACTATGGGAAAAGCACCGAATACTCCCCTCGGAAAAATGTATGAACAGCATATCAAAATGATTTTAGATAAAGATATTGCTGGATTGCTAAATCAATACACAGATGATGTCTTACTCATCAGTAGCTTTACTCGCGAACCCACTTATTACAGAGGAACGGATGCACTGAGAGAGCACTTTAATGGGATTCTCGGCATCAAAGATCTAAAAGTCGATCTTACATTTTGGGCGGAAACTGAAAATCCCCAAACCCTCATGATTGTGGAAGCGATCACGATGCAAAGCGAGACTGGGGAATCGCACATGCGGTTTGCCGATAGCTGGGTGCTTAAAGATGGCAAGATTGCAATTCACTTTGCAGGCATGGTGCAATACCCAGACGGCACTCTCGCTTGAACTAATGTTTACTGGAGCCGGGAGGAACACCCCTAATGACTGCGCCAACCTTTGCCCATGTCGGCATCAATTGTAAAAATATGATCGCCACAGAACAGTTTTACACCAAGTACTTTGGCTTCCAACGGGCTAGAGTCGTACCCCTGGGCGATCGCCAAATTGTGTTTCTGAAATTAGGCAATACTTATCTAGAACTTTTTCAAGCGGAGGGACAAGCACCCTTGTCGCCGCCCAGCAATGATGGCCCGACCCATCCCGGTTTGCGGCATATCGCCTTTCGTGTGGATGATGTGGAGGCCAAACTGAGTGAAATGGATGCAGCGGCCAATATTACCCAGGGGCCGTTGAGCTTTGATGATTTTATTCCGGGGTGGCGAGCCGTTTGGATTGCTGATCCAGACGGCAACATTATCGAAATTAGTCAGGGTTATCTCGATCAAGTGAAGCCCCCACCTTTGGCGGCCAAACTATCTGACATCGCACAGTAGGTTTAGCGCAATGGCTACTATTCCGGTTCGATTTACCTACTTCACTGGGATAGCGCGATCGCTATTCCCACGGGCAGATTTAGTTGGCAGTTGGAATCAGGCTGGCCTCTATTCTGACCAGTGGATTACAACACCGATGGAATCTGTTCTAGCGGATGATGGTTGTCCCAGCTTTACTGCAACAATTCATTTAGACGCAGCCCAGATTCATCAAACGTTTCGGTGGGGAGTGCAATTAACCAACACTGCTGGGGTCAGCATTTGGGGAATTCTGAGTGAGGTCAATGATCCGCATTCCCAGACGCGCGATCGCACCTTCATCCTTCGTCAGACGAGTGGTGACCACCCTCAACACGAACAGTATTACCTGACCCATTGCCGCCGCTTAGGGGCTCAAAAACGGTATCTCCCAAACTGTTCAACACCGGCTTTACAGTTTGCCGTATGGGCACCCAACGCCCAAAGTGTAGATGTAGTCTTTGGTGACCCCAGCAATGGCTATATTGCCGATGATGGCTTTAGTATGGATGGGAGGCTTGGGCCGTTTCCTTTGTTCCGAACCGAGGGGGGAATCTGGCAAACCGATCTAGCCATTTCCCCAGAGTTGGCCGCGTTTCCTAACTTTGATCACAAGCCTTACCTGTATCGCATTGTCAAAGAAGATGGGCAGGTGGCTTACCGAACAGACTTATACTCCCGTTGCCAAATTGGTCAGGGCAATGTAGACCCCCAAGGCCAACACTACACAGGCAAATACACGGAGTTAGATGGCACTAAAAGTTGCTCAGTCATTATTGATTCAGATACAGTGACTAAACCGTTTCAAACAGCAATCTTTGCTGAGTTAGAGTTCATCTCCCAAGCCGAGTTCTGGCAAGATGAATTCTCCAGCGATCGCCCAGTGCCTCAACGAGTAGAAGATTTAGTCATTTATGAGCTTCACTTGGGTGCCTTGGGGTATGGCTGCGATCGCCCAGGTAATTTTCAGGATGCGCTGGCGTTATTACCCTACCTTATTGACTTGGGCATCAACGCGATCGAACTTCTACCCATGTCGGAGTTTCGAGATAAAACCAATTGGGGTTACGAAACCTCTCACTACTTTGCGCTGGAATACAGCGCAGGTGGGCGCGATCAACTTAAACATTTTGTGCGCGAATGTCATCGTCACGGGATCGCCGTCATTTTGGATGTGGTGTATAACCATTTCAATCCCAACGGAGAACGAGCAGAATGGGCTTACGACTCCAACCAACCAGAACACAACATTTATTACTGGTATGAGGGACAGGCCAGCCACTATTCTCAAGCAGATGGTGGCTATCTGGATAATTGGTCTACCGGATTTGCACCTCGGTTCCACGAAGAAATGGTGCGAAAAATGTTCATCAGTAGTGCAGTAATGCTGATGGAAGAGTTTCATGTTGATGGCTTCAGAGTTGACCAAACCACATCTATGCACGCCTACAACGTATTGCATGCAAACGGTCAATCAGTCAGTATTGCCAATAGTTTCGGAGCTAAGTTTTTAAGAGAATGGACTCGTACACTGAAACTATTGAAACCAGAGGTTGTACTCATTGCAGAAGATCATTCTAACTGGGAGCAGGTAACAGAAGCGACTGATCAGGGAGGATTGGGTTTTGACGCCACCTGGTATGCCGATTTTTATCATCACTTAATTGGCGACACACGCTCTGGAACGGAGTATGCAAAGTTAATTCCAACGGCTGGCTATGGCACTGATGAGCCTTTAGCGATAGATCAGTTTGCTGGCGCTTTGGGCTGGTCAGGACACAAAAAAGTGGTATACCACGAATCCCATGATGAAGCAGGAAACTCCTATTACGAAACCAATGGTCAGCGTATTTATTCCAAACGCACAATCCTCTCGGCAGTCAATGGGGCTCCTTTAGTTGGAGAAACCCGGCGGGTCGCGGAGGCTCGCTCTCGTGTTGCATTTGGCTTATCTATCTTATCTGCTGGAACACCAATGTTTTTGATGGGAGAAGAGATCGCCGCTCAAAACCCTTACCGATATATCGATTTCTCAGATAACCGAGAAGATTTGTTGAACGAACGGGCAACCAATGGCAGCAGGATGTTTCGTTTCTATCAGGATTTGATCCAATTACGACGCCATCATTCAGGGTTGCGATCGCACAATATTGAAATCATTCATACGCATAATGCCAATCGAGTGATTGCCTTTCGCCGTTGGGATGTGCAAGCAGAGTTCCTCGTAATCGCCAGTCTTAACAATCATCCATTTACCTCAGGTTATTCTCTGTCCCATCCATCATTGTGCGATCGTCAGTGGCAAGAAATCTTTAATAGTGATGCTGAAGTGTATGGCGGAAATAACATCGGTAATGCTGGAGCAACTCTCACTCTAATTGATAATCCTCTTCGGAGCGTATTGCCTGCCAATGGATTAATTGTTTTTCAAAAGGCTTGATCCCTCTCGAACAAGGCTTTCAGCGCATTATCTAGGAGGTTCGTATGATCGATCTACGTAAATTCTTTCAAGCAACGAATCCCTCCAAAACTTTGGCGATTGAGAATGCAGAAGATCGAAAATACTACATCGATTTTTCAAATATACGAGGGCAGAATATCGTTGAAACCCTGAGAGATAATATTGCCATTTTCTCATCAGAGCAACCAACCTGTGGTTTGTTTACCGGACACATCGGTTGTGGAAAATCAACAGAGCTATTACGCCTAAAAGCAGAACTACAACAAAAAGGATTTCATGTTGTTTATTTTGAGTCTGATCAAGATTTAGAAATGGGCGATATTGATGTCAGCGATATTTTACTTACAATTGCTTACCGAGTCACTCAAAGTTTGGAAGACACAGGATTAGCTCTCAAAACCAGGTCTTTACTAGAGGATATTAGAGAGTTTTTAGAAGCCCTACAGAGCATTCAAATTGTGCCTGGATTCAAGTGTGCAGTTGGCCCTGTAGAAATCGGTGAAATTACAGCCCAGGCTAAAGCCAGCCCTAAATTGCGCGATCGCTTAAGGGGTTACCTGGAACCCCGAACAAACCAGATCATTAAATCCATCAACGAAGAATTACTAGAGCCAGCCATAGCAATGCTGCAACAGCAAGGCAAACAAGGTCTAGTGGTCATTATCGACAATCTCGATCGCGTTGATTTCTCACCCAAACCTTCAGGACGACCTCAACCAGAATATCTATTTGTCGATAGAGCAACTCAACTCCGTAGTCTACATTGCCACGTCATTTATACCATCCCCCTCGCACTATTAAGATTCTCAGACGACTTCAAAGTGATTAACGAACGATTTATGACTGATCCATTAGTTTTGCCAATGGTGCCAGTCCGTTTGAGAAATGGACAAGAAAACGAAGCTGGTATGGAACTGATGCGACAAATGGTCCTCGCCAGAGCCTTTCCTAACGATGATCCTGCTTTACGCCTTAACTACATTACTGATATTTTTGATACCTCTGAAACCCTCGATCGCTTATGTCGTGCCAGCGGTGGTCACGTACGCAATCTTTTACGTGCATTGAACAAATGGATTAAGAAAGAACGACAACTACCCCTCTCCCGCGCTTGTCTAGAAAGTATCCTCCAAGACGAACGCAATCAATTCACCTTAGGTATTGTCCAAAGCGATTGGGAACTCCTCCGGCAGGTTAGTCAGCGGAAAAAGGTGCCGATGGTCAGCGACGAGCAAAGACCTCGTTATCAAAAGCTCCTCCGTAACTTGCTCGTTTTAGAATACTTTGACCAAGAAGGCCCCTGGTTTGATGTCAATCCCATCCTGATGGAAGCAGAGGAGTTACATTTATGAATCCACTCACCAATCAACCAGAAGACACAGCAAATTATAACGATCCGGCATTAACTGAGTTAGCCTGGGCAATTGAAGCATCTACTGGAGAATTCTCTCTAACGTTGGCTCATTGCAACTACACAAGCCTACAAGAACAACTCATTCAACGCTTACAAAAACTATGTCGCACAAGAATTATCACTATTCGCTTACCTGAAAACACCACCACCCTGTTCACCACCCTACAAACAGAATTACAAGGAGAAACACCCACAGCATTAATGGTACTTGGATTAGAGTCAGTTCGTGATTTACGGCAAGTCTTAAGTTCCGCAAACAAAGTCCGGGAAGAATTTCGCAAAAAATTTCCATTTCCACTCATTCTTTGGGTCAACGATCGCGCATTAGAACAACTCATTCAATGGGCACCCGACTTGAAAAGTTGGATGACCACCACTGAAGTAGGCGTTACCATTGACATGCTCCTAGAGGGGATTCAGCAGGAAACAGATGACTTATTTGCCAGGCTTCTAGATCCCCAAGCCAAGAAAACATTACCTAATATCGAAGTGCGCCGATGGGAAGCCCATGCAGCCTGGCAAGAGCTACAAAGCTGGGGGCGAACACTAGAACCCACCTTAGAAGCAAGCATGAATTTTGTGTTTGGTCGAGAAGCAGATGACCAGGCCAAACATAGTTTTGAAGTAGGACAAGAGATTAGTGCAAGCCGCTCCATTGAAGCTGCACGTCGGTTTTATCAAAAAAGTCTCGAATTTTGGCAACACAGCGGGAACTTGGAACGCCAAGGAGTTTTACTATTTCATCTCGGGCGTAGTTACTATCGCCAAGCAGAATATTACCAAGTTAAACGCAGAGCCAAAGAAACCCAAGATCAGGAACAAATTTGGACTTACTGGGAAGCGGCTAGACGTTATCATCAGCAATGTCTAATTGTACTTGAGCAGGCTCATCGTCTCGATCTAATGGCAGAGCATATTGGCTCATTAGGCAACGTTTTACAACATCAAGAAGCTTGGCAAGCGTTGCAAGAACTCATTGAAAAGAATCTGCCACTTCACCAGACCTATCAAAACTTTGAATTTTTAGCCCAAGATTATTGCTTTCTAGCCAATACAGCTTTACACCAAGGACACTGGCAAGATGCAAAATTTAAAGCTCAACAAGCCTTAGAAGTTGTTCAAGCCTATGGACAAGAACCCCAAAAAGGACGCCAGTACCAACAAGCACTTCTTCTACTCGCTCAGGCAGATCAACATCTAGAGCAAATTTTAGACGCGATCGCGGAGCTTGAAAAAGCACGCAATATTGGTGAAAAGGTTCGAAAAATGGGTATAGACGCACCCCAGCTTGATCTCCAAATTTTAGAATTATTACATTCACTCTATCTTCAACAAAAACTATATCTAAAAGCTTTTCAAATTAAACATGAGCAATACTCAATCGAACAACAATATGGTCTACGGGCCTTTATTGGTCCAGGCCGATTGAAATCTCAACGACAAGCTTATTTACTCGCACCTGAGGCAGGCCAAGCAGCAACAATCGCCCAGGAAATTTTGGCTTCTGGGCGTCACCAAAATGTTATTGAACTCACTCATCGTCTTGAAGATCATCGTTATAAGCTAACCATACTATATGGCCAGTCAGGTGTAGGTAAAAGTTCAGCCATTGAAGCAGGGCTAGTTCCTGCCTTAAAACAAAAAACAACTCGTGGCCTTATCTTTCTACCTGTTTTAATCAGAAACTATACCCGTTGGATTGATGAATTAGGCTATCATTTAGCAGAAGCCATTAGAGAGATTGGCACCCCCGATATCAAGCTCCAAACACTTGAAGATATTCAAGAACAATTGAAGCAAAATGAGCAGCATCACTTACTCACAGTATTAATTTTTGACCAGTTTGAAGAATTCTTTTTTACCTGTCGAAATCCATTAGAACATAGAAAGTTTTTCACGTTTCTAGAACAATGTCTCAATTTGAGCGAAGTTAAGGTTATTCTATCCTTACGTGAAGATTACTTATATCTTTTATTACACTATCAACGAACCCCAAAAAATAACTTTAGATTAAATTTATTAAGTAACATCCTGGATGAAAATAATCTTTATTACATTGGTAACTTAGCCCCTGAAGATACTCAGGCATTAATTCATGCGCTCACCCAGCGATCGCACGCATTTCAATCTGAGTTAGTCGATGCTTTAGTGAATGACTTAGCCGATGATACTGGTGAGATTCGTCCAATTGAGCTACAACTTGTAGGAACACAGCTCGAAGCCGAGCGCATCACAACCTTAGCTCAATACATTGAACATGGGCCAAAAGAGAAATTCGTTCAACATTATTTAGATAGCGTCATTACAGCCTGTGGTAAAGAAAATCAGCAAGCGGCTGAATTAGCCTTGTATTTCCTGACAGGTGAAAATAATACGCGCCCAATAAAAACTGAAACGCAGCTAGAAACTGAAGTTAGTACGATCGCTCAAGATATTTCTCGAGAAGCACATAAGTTAAATCTAGTTCTAGAAATTTTTGTTGAATCAGGGCTGGTCGTACTCTGGCGAGAGAGTTCTGATAATCGGTATCAACTGGTGCATGATTATCTTGCCGCCTTTATTCGTCAACAACAAGAAAATAAACATAAAGAATTAGCAGCTGCTTTTGAGCAAGAAAAAAAAAGACGTACGAACGCTCAATTCAGACTAAGACTCTCCAGAGTCTTAGTTATAACACTTTCTATTACAGCTTTGTTGGGAGTCGTTTATGCCCTACTTAGGTCACAGGCAAGGACGTTAGAGGAAATGCAAATTACAGCCCAAGCAGGTAGTCTCTTAGTTGAGGCAGGATATGACCTTAACGCCCTAGTTTATGGCCTTAAAACCTTAGATAAACTGAATAGTTTTGATGATTTATCTGTTTTACAGCAGCCCCCTTTCTATCGCTATAAACAAGAAAAAATAGGATTGATGCTCGCTAGCGAAAAAACTCTTCAAAAGGTAGTCTATAAAATTCAAGAACGAAATCAGTGGATTGCACACCAAAATGCAATCCGGTCTATTGATTTTAGTCCAGATGCACAAATGATTGCTACCGCCAGTGATGATAAGACTGTTCAACTTTGGGATCACAACGGTAAGTATCTTCAAACCCTTCAAGGTCATACAGCCCCAGTTTTAAGCGCTAGTTTCAGTCCAGATGGCAAGCGAATTGCCACTGCCAGTGAAGATACAACAGCTCAGATCTGGAACCTTGAAGGTAACGGGTGGAAAGTAGTTGCAAGGCTGAAAGGCCATCAAGGTCGAGTTGTGAAAGTGACCTTTAGCCAAGATAGCAAATGGATTGGCACGGCCAGCGAGGATAAAAGTGCAAAACTTTGGAAACAAGATGGAACTTTATATAAAACTCTGCTGGGACATACTGATCAAGTTACTGGAATTAGTTTTAGCTCAGATGGTCAAACCGTAGCAACTGCGAGTGAAGATAAAACAATTAAGCTTTGGGATATTAAGGGTAACCTCAAACAGACATTAACAGGGCATCAAGGTGGTATTTGGGATATTCACTTCAGTCCTGACGGAACAATGCTTGCCTCTGTCGGTCTAGACCGACTCATTAAACTTTGGAGCACTGATGGTAAATTGTTAAGTACGACTCCAAGTGACCATGCTGCAACTATTACCACTGTTCGTTTTAGCCCAGATAGCAAACTTTTGGTCACAGCAAGTACAGATCATACAGTCAAACTCTGGAGTCGGAATGGAAATAATTTGCAGTATTTCCAAACGTTGATTGGACATCAAGATACCGTCTGGTGTTCTAGTTTTAGCCCTAACTGGAGTACGGGGGCAAACACCGGAAATAATATGCTTGCTACAGCTAGCGCGGATGGAACGGTTAAGCTGTGGATGTTTAATCCTTACATGATTGTGGGGCACCACGATCGCATCAACAGTATCCGATTCAGCCCTGATCAACAATTTTTTGCAACTGCTAGCTTTGATAAAACTATCAAACTCTGGAATCGCAAAGGAGAATACTTACGAACTTTAAGCGGCCACACAGATGTCGTTCAAGAAGTAAGTTTTAGTCCAGATAGCCAAACGATCGCCTCTGCAAGTTGGGATAATACAGTTAAGTTGTGGACACGGGAAGGACGACAACTTAAAACACTGAAAGGACACACAAACGAGGTCATGAGCGTAAGTTTTAGTCCTGATGGACAGACGATCGCAACAGCCAGCACGGATAGAACGGTTAAGCTTTGGACTCGGGATGGAACTGAGCGCAAAACGCTACGGGGGCACACGGCTGAGGTGGTGAAAGTCCGCTTTAGCCCCAACGGACAGATCATTGCTACGGCAAGCTGGGATAACACGGCCAAACTCTGGACTCTAGATGGTCAAGACCGAACCCTCCGGGGGCATGAAAACCGGGTTGTAGATGTGGCGTTTAGCCCAGATGGACAGACCGTTGCAACAGCGAGTATCGATCGCACTGTTAAGCTGTGGAAGCTGGATGGAACACTTATGACAACCTTTCCGCGTCGGGAGAGTGCGTTAACAGCCATTAGCTTTAGCCCAGATGGACAAACCCTAGCAGCCGCAAGTCGCGATCGCACCATTACCCTTTGGCATCAGGATGATCAGAAGCATTGGGAGCAAGAGGGGAAACTCTATTCCTCCAACAATCCAGTAACTAGCTTTGACTTTAGTATAGATGGATATTTGTCTAAAAATAGCCAGGTTCTAGCCTATACAGATGACTTGGGTAAGATTGTTTTATGGCATTGGAATTGGACAATTGAGGACTTAAAAGAATCTAGTTGTAATTGGGTACAGGAATATTTAAAGAATAGCAATTCTGATATAGCAAAGAGCGATCGCAATCTCTGCGACAGACTTTTAAATCCGCGTGCAAAAGTCTAAATCATAAACAGTATAAAAACAACTTAAATTCATAAAGGAGATTAAAACAATGAAACGCCTGATTGTATGCTGCGATGGAACATGGCAAAAACTTACCAGTGAATATCCAACTAATGTTGTCAAAATGGCTCAAGCCATCAAAACAGTTGATCACAATGGAATCTCTCAAGTAGTTCACTACAGCGAAGGGATTGGCACAGGAGACTTAGTTGATCGCCTTGGAGGTGGGGCCTTTGGCTGGGGAATCGATAATGTTATTCAAAATGCTTACCGATTTCTGTGCTTAAATTATGTCGCCGGGGATGAAATCTACTTATTTGGATTTAGTCGCGGAGCCTATATTGTGCGAAGCTTAGCTGGGTTTATCTATAATGTTGGCTTGCTGAATCGTCCTTATATTCGCAATACCCCCGGTGCCTACGCACTCTATCGCAACCGATCTGACGAGACTCATCCTGATAGTGAAGAAGCCAGAACGTTTCGGCAGCAATACAGTCAGGAAGTGAAAATTACCTTTTTAGGCTGTTGGGATACAGTGGGATCGTTGGGTATTCCTGATCAAATTCCTTACTTTCCGTTAGACAATTTAGTAAATCGAAAATACCAATTTCACGACACAAGAATTAATCAATCTATTCAATGTGCACGCCATGCTGTCGCTGTTGATGAAGAACGCAAAGTTTTTTATGTAACACCAATGCACAAGAGCCGTAGCGTGGCTCAGCAAGATCTAAAACAAATTTGGTTCCCTGGGGATCACAGTTGTGTAGGAGGGGGCACGAAAGCTCACCGTCAACTTTCTGATGGGGTCTTGCAATGGATGATGAATGAAGCGGAGCAACAAGGACTTAGCTTTGAACGAGCCTGTATTGAAGGTGGCATTAAAATCGATCCTACCATTCCTTTCGACAACACACCGACAGGATTATTTGCAGGATTGGGGATGAAAATCAGGCGCCTGAAAGATGATCCCAGATCTGAAAATCTTGAGCATAGTGCTGAGCCGGAGAGACTGGATCAGCTTGGGTTTGTTTATGCCACTTTTGACGATCTACATTCGAGTGTCCAAGACCGCTGGATGCGTGTTCCCGGCTATCGTCCAGAAGGGCTTGAAGTGTTTAGCGATCGCCTCAGTGGTACGCCAGCCCCAGCCAGGATTTAGCTTCACGGGCTAAACCATAGAATCCTTCAGAACATTCAGAGTCAAAGTGCGATCGCGCCTAGGGTGAGCGATCGCACTTTTTCTTATCTAGACACGTTCCAGTCCCCAGGCGTCGGTTTTGCCTTGGCTCCCTGCGAAATCGATGCCCCTTTGGGCAGGAGTGAGGCAAGGAATACGCCAGCAGGCCCAGGAGTAGATCTGCACTCAACTTGGTATTTTTTATTGCAACACCGACTGCAACCATCCAGGAATCTGCCCAACGCCATAGCGAGGATGGGAGAACCACGGGGCTGAACGGGCACACTTTTTCGGCCCTAACCGCGATCGCCTCATGTTAAGGCTAGCCAGAACAGCAGTCTAAGTCGGGAACCCAAGTGTTGATGCTGGGTTTGAGGCTCAGGCGCGGGTTTTGCCCGAATCAGATCGCAACAAGACTGTACAACCTTCAATAAATTAAGCCCTTTAGCCGAGCGGCGTCTTTCTTACGAGAGATTTTTATTCGTGAGGAACTCGGCTTGAATGGGAGTACCCGTTTACACACACGGATCAGATCGGTATGAAACGCGACGCCGCTGGAAAATTTGTGAATAACTGGAATGCTGAGATCAAACACCGTGTCAGCATCTCTTTGACCGCTACAGCATGGCGATCGCTGGATCAAGCCGCTCAACAACGGGGAACTTCTCGGTCTGAGGTGATTGAGCAGTTTGCTCGCAGGCTGGAAACAGAGGCAACAAGCGATGAGCCTGGGGAGGGGGAGTGTGGGAAGCCTGCCGATGGGAGCACGACCGAGATACAAGCTTTACAAAGCCAGTTGCTTGAACAGCAGCAGCAGTTGGCTAGCTTACAAGCCCAGAAACAAGCCTTAGAAGCCCAACTAGCCAAAGCCACTGCCGCGATCGCCGAAACCACCCAAAACAAAGTTGTCAGCATTTTAGAAAATATTACCGATGCGTTTGTGGCCTTCGATCGCAACTGGCACTACACCTACGTCAATCGGGCGGCGGCCCAAATCTTGCACAAAGCCCCTGCCGACTTACTCGGCAAACACGTTTGGAACGACGTGTTTCCTGAATTGGTGGGTGGTGTCGCCTATCAGGCCATGCATCGGGCCGTTGCGGAGCAAATTCCTGTAGCCTGGGAAGAGTTTGGCGAAGCAATCCAATGCTGGCTCGAAGTCAACGCCTATCCTTCTGCTGAAGGAATTGCAGTGTATTTTCGGGATGTGACAGAACACAAAAACGCCGAAGCCCAACAGGCCCGGTTGCTCCAGACGTTGGAACGGGAACGGGCACAGTTTGAAGCGGTGTTGCGGCAGATGCCCGCTGGCGTTTTAATCTCCGACGCGGCCACGGGCAAGTTGATCTTGGCGAACGAACAGGCCAAACAGATTGTGGGCTATCGCTATGAGCAATCCCTGGAACTGGAGGAGTATGCCCCGATTACGCCATTTACGGCATTTCGTCCCAATGGCGACAGTTATGCCCCCGGTGATTTTCCGTTGGTGCGATCGCTCCACCACGGGGAAGTGGTCACCCAGGAAGAAATCGAACTCCGGCAAGCCGATGGCACCTGCACCACCATTGCGGTGAACTCAGCCCCCATTGTGGATAAACAGAATAATATCGTGGCTGCGGTTGTGGTCTTTCAAGACATCACAGAGCGGAAACACACCGAAAACTTGCTCAGAGAACAAACCCTGGCCCTGGAAAACCAGCAGAACTGGTTACAAGCCGTGCTGGACTTGATGCCGACCCCAACGCTTTTCATTGAACCGGAAACCGCCAAAATTACGTTTGTGAATCGGATTGCCAATGAATTGGCCGGGGGCAACTTCCCCAAGCCTCAAAGCCTGGAGGAATATACCGGGATTTACTGTACCGATACCAAGGGCGATCGCATCCCAACCGAGCAGATGCCTGCGGTGCTGGTTGCCCGTGGGGAGCGGGTAGAAAACTACGAACTGAACTGGCTCACCCCCGGTGGCACTCGCTCAACCCTGTGTTGGGGCGAAACCCTGCCCGCCATGCATGGGCACCCCGCGATCGGCATTGTCATGTTCCAAGATGTGACCCGCCTGAAGCAGATCGAAGAGCATTTGCGACAAACCGAAGAACGCCTCCAACTGGCCCTGACCTCCGCTCAAATTGTTGCCTGGGATCTGGATTTGCAAACGAACCAGGTGGTGTGTACCCCCAATGCCCTGGAGATTTGGGGCCTGCAAGCGGGAACCACCGATGAATTTCGTAACCTGATTCACCCAGACGATCGCCACCAACTACGCCAGACGGCTGAACAAGCCATCCTCGGCGATCGCTCTTTTTCGCAAAAATACCGAGTCCTAGCTCCCGATGGCAAAATCCGTTGGCTCCAAAGCCAGGGCCGCGTTTATCTCAACGACCGAGGCCAGCCGACCCGGATGGTGGGCGTTTCGGTCAACATTACCGAGCGCAAGCAGATTGAAGCCGAGCGCGAAGTGTTGTTAGCCAAGCTGCAACACAAGGAACGCCAGCAGCAATTTTTGATCGAACTCAATGACACCATTCGGGCCATTCAAGATGCCAAAGATGTCATGTGGCATGTGGTGTGTGCCACCGGGCAACACTTCCAGGTCACCCGCTGCACCTATGGCGAAATTGACCCCACGCAGGAATATGTTGTGGTCGATCGCGACTACTGCAAAGGCGTCCGGAGCATTGTTGGCAAACACCACATGAGTTCCTTTAGCCCGGAACTGCTGGCCGAACTGAAGCAAGGCAAAACCATCGCCGTTGATGATGTTGAGCGCGACCCGCGCACCGTGGGCGGCGGTGCGGCCACCTTCGCAACCATTCAGACCAAATCCCTGTTGTGTGTGCCCCTAGTCAAAGCCGGACACTTTATGGCCGTGCTGACCCTGCAACATGTCGCCCCCCGCCAATGGACAGGAGAAGATCAGATTTTGCTGGAACGCATTGCCGAGAAAACCTGGCTTGCCGTCGAGCGATCGCGCGCCGAAGAAGAACTCCGGGAAAGTGAAGCCCGCCTTCAACTGGCCCTCAACGTGGGCCGCATGGGCACCTGGGATTGGGATGTGCAAATGGGGACGCTCCTTTGGTCTACAGGGCATTTCACCATTTTGGGAGTAGCCCCCTACACCTGTGAACCAAGCTACGAAGCCTGGGCCAGCCGGGTGCATCCCGAGGACTTACCCGAGGCCGAGGCCAAGTTTCAGCAGGCCATTCAAGCCCAAACCGAATATCACCACGAATATCGCCTGCGCTGGTCAGATGGCTCCATTCATTGGGTCGAAGCCAGAGGCCAATTTACCTACAACGGGCAAGGCGAACCGAAGCATTCCGTCGGTGCGGTGATTGATATTACCGAGCGCAAGCAAGCCGAACAGGAACGGGAGCAACTACTCGAACGGGAACGCATTGCCCGCTCCCAGGCTGAAGTTGTTCAACGTCAATTAGCGGCTATTTTTGATACGTCGCCCATTGGGCTGGCATTGTTGGATGCCAATCAACGCTTCATCGCGATTAATGAAGCCCTGGCAGAAATTAATGGCTTATCCCGTGAGGCCCATCTGGGGTGTTCTGTGGCAGAATTATTTGGGCAATGTGATCCGGCGATCGTCGCAGTTTTCCGTCAGCTTTACATTACAGGGGCACCCTTTATCTCACCGAGTTTTCCAGTCCACACCCCCGGCCACGACGATCGCCGTCCGGGTTACTACAATGTTCACTACTTGCCCATAGTCGATGCAAACCAGCAGGTAGAAAGTGTTTTAGCCTATGTCGTTGATGTCACCGAACGGGTTCAATTAGAGCGTGCCCAACAGTTCCTCTCCGAAGCCAGTGCAGTGCTGGCGTCTTCGCTGGATTATCAAACCACCCTAGAACGAGTGGCCCAGTTAACCGTGCCAGAACTGGCAGACTGGTGTACGGTTCACATGGTTGAACGTGATGGCAGCATTGACCAGATCGCCGTTACCCACATTGACCCAGCCAAACTGGAATGGGCAAATCAGATTCGCGAAAAGTATCCCCTAGACCCCAATGCCGACCGGGGCGCAGCTTTGACCCTACGGACAGGACAATCCGATTTTGTCACCGAAATTCCCGATGAACTGTTGGTTCATGCGGCCCGCGATGCCGAGCATTTAGAGATTCTTCGGCAAGTCGGTTTTAGTTCCTTCATGAGTGTGCCCCTCCGGACTCAGGAGCAAGTTATGGGCGTGATTTCGTTCATCTCCGCTGAGTCTGGACGACGCTATACCCCGGCTGATTTGCAACTAGCCGAAGAGTTAGCCCGTCGTGCTTCCCTGGCGATTGAGAATGCTCAACTGTATCGCGCAGCTCAACGCGATCGCGCCAAAGCCGAGGCTGCCAACCGCATTAAAGATGAGTTTTTGGCGGTGCTCTCCCATGAGTTGCGATCGCCCCTCAACCCCATTTTAGGGTGGACAAAACTCTTGCGCAGTAATCGATTAACCCCCGCCAAAACCGAACAAGCCCTGGATACCATCGAGCGCAACGCTAAATTGCAAGCCCAACTGATTGAAGACTTATTAGATGTTTCCCGCATTTTGCAAGGGAAAATGACCCTCAACATTGCGCCGGTCAACTTAGCCACCACGATTACGGCGGCTCTTGAAACGGTGCGACTGGCGGCTGAAGCGAAACAGATTCAAATTCAAACCAGCTTGCAGCCCATTGCTGGCAGTGTTTTAGGCGATGCCAATCGGCTCCAACAAGTGATTTGGAATTTACTGTCCAATGCGGTGAAGTTTACCCAACCTGGCGGGCGCATTACCGTGGGTCTGGAGGGTGTGAGCAGCCCCGGCACAGCCAACAAAGACGGGCGTTCTGCCGGGGCACCGCAACCGCTCTTTGCGCAAATTACCGTTACCGATACGGGCAAAGGTATCCAGGCCGATTTTTTACCCCATGTGTTTGAGTACTTCCGGCAAGAAGACGGCACCATTACGCGCCGTTTTGGGGGGCTGGGGCTGGGGTTGGCGATCGTCCGTCAGCTCACCGAACTGCATGGGGGCAGCGTTTGGGCAGAAAGCCCAGGCCCCAACTTAGGCGCAACGTTTACGGTGCGGTTGCCGCTGAATGTGGTGAATGAGGAGCAAACCGCACCGATTGAGCCAACCGCACCGACCACCGATTTACACCAAATCCACATCCTTGTAGTAGATGATGACGTGGATATGCGCGAGTTAGCTTCGTTTATCTTGACTCAATCGGGGGCACAGGTAACGACCGCAGCCTCCGCAATTCAGGCTTTGACGCTTTTAAATCAGGCTGTGCCGGATCTGCTATTGTGCGATATTGGAATGCCAGAGATGAACGGCTATTCGCTGATTCAACAAATTCGGAAATGGACGCCAGAACAGGGGGGTAATATTCCCGCGATCGCCCTCACAGCCTATGCCGGAGAAATTAATCAGCAACAAGCCTTGGCCGCTGGGTTTCAACTGCATATCGCAAAGCCCGTCGAACCCGAAAAGCTGATACAAGCTATTGTGCATTTATTACGCGCCCCATCAGATCAGATCGAGTCATAGCGATCGCCAAATTGACTTTATCGTTTGTGCCTCTAGTAGTTTTTAGTAGCATCAACATAACTGCACTCTAATACCCATAAATATATTTTTAGTTGTTTGTGAAAATGATGAAATTGATATGACGATATGGAATTTTCTGAACGATTATTAGAGCTTATTTTTTAGTTACCTGATATGAAAAGTGGACTCGTCCAAACCTTTCCATCATCCACTTGCCGACCCCAGATGTAAACGGGCAAGCATGGCGATGATGCAGACAAAGGCGCGATCGCAAAGTGTCCAGCCACGTCTCGGGGCATTGGTTGATCACTGATGCGTTCCACCGCGACAAATAAATCGGCTCCACCTAACGCACGATGAAGACTCCCACAAGTCAGAATTTCCTGCCCAGAGAACTCCCAGGTAAATTCTGGACAATCAATGTAGGGGCTGCGTTGCAGGGGACTTGCTGTTTTGCTATAGCCATCAATCTGAACTGATAACCGAAAATGAGCATGAGATACATCAGATAAATCAAGTTCAATACTATCTGAGTCTCCATAGGTTTCAGAATAGAATTCAAGCTGGTTGGCGCTAGATCGCCGCACATATTCCTCAGGATGTTCTAAGCCATACACTTGATAATGTTGAACTTGAGTATTGCGAAGCTCTAAAATTCCCCGCCAACTCGCACACCGATACCGATCTTTGATGCGGGCACCGCCCCAGCGCAAACGAATGCGATTGGGTGCAAATCCGGCTTCTGCCTGTAAATTACGGTGCCAGAGCACGCCTTGATCGGTGTAAGCGGCGATCGCATCCCAACCGACTGAACCTAACAAGCGATAGTGAATGATGGTTTCTTCAGTGGCAGTGAACTCGTCTCCCTGAATCGCATCTCCTGACCAGAGTAAAGCTACGCTGCGATCGCCAGTGGTTGCCCAAGTGTGCCGCGATCGTAGGGCCTGATTAATAGCAGGTTTAGTTAACTCCGGGGCTAGGATGCCCGTCAGTCCACCAGTCACACCAAATACCGCCGTTCCCGGTACACCACCCCCACAACGGCCTCGATGCTCATCCCCATTAGCACACACGCCCACTTTATAGCCCCGCCGAATTGCATCCTGATAAAACCACTCAAATTGTCCCCAGGCCGAACCGACTTCGATCAACCGCTCCAGTTGGGGATGATGCCAATCTAAAATCGCGCGTCTGCCGCCGACATGAGGAATGAGCAAATGACGTTCTGGCGCATGGCTGTAGGCAGCATATAACCGATTGACTGGGTAGGCTCCGGGAGTTAATTCCTTCCCCGGCATCGCTTCGTTCCACTCAAACGATCGCACCAAATTCCCCTCCCGGTCATAGGGAAATAGCACCTCATCGTCCAAGAAAATCACATTGCGATCGCCACCCGCCGCCGAGTTCCCACACCATTCGGTTCCAGGGTAACAGAGAAACTCACCGTCCTGGGTAATGGCTCGGCATTGTTGCACATCTGCGACCCAGTCTTCTTTTGTAATATTGAAATCGTTAGCGGTGTAGCCTAGAACATCTAGCCCCGCCACATCTCGACCATAGGCAAAATTATACTCTGTACTATTTGTTCCAACGGTGCTATCAGAATGCACATGCAAGTCTGCAAAGAAAGCACGACTAAATTCAAACTGACTATCTGATGTAATATAAACAGGATGACTTTTTAGATTTAGACCGCTCAGTGTAACTTGTGCAGTCGTCTCTCCAACATCATCTAGCTGACAATCGAATTTGGTAACAGCCCATCCTTGGGCAGGCAAGGATAACTCCTGGGTTATCGCTTGATGACCGGGTTGAGCAAGCGTAAGTTGCAAGGTGCCACCCAGATTCCAACACGTATTACCCCACTGATCTTCCACCCGTGCTCGAATAGGAAAGATTACCCCTGGCTGCACCAGTCGCGGCGTGATCAGTGCTACGTTTGCAGGAGCACCTGCCACCACATCGAAGACCACATCGCCAGGAATTTCAGCAAAGCGAGACGTTCCCACCGGATCAATGTAGGCGCGAAAGCGAAACCCTTGCTCGACAAAGGTTTGCACCCGCGTACCTGGACTGCCGCCCCGGCGATCGCCCAGTCGAATCAAAATATGATCTCCTGGTTTGAGATAGCCATCGACAATATCAACGATGATCGCCTTTTGAAAGGGCCGCTCATGCCCTTTCTGATCAAACCGTACTTTTAAAGCCTGCACCGTGGATTCACTTTCTCCCGGCAAGGTAGGCCGGGCTTGAAATTCGGCTGACACGTAATTGGGCGATCGCGGATCTTCCGTCTGAAACAATGCCCAATCAGAATAAAATTTGAAGGTAACTTTAATCCAGGCCCCATCCGCTAATCCGGCAGCACCTACTTCATAATCTAAAAGAATTTCTTGCCAACTTCCGGCTTCAATCGTTTGAGTCGAACATTGGAGTTGTCCCAGGAAAGGTAATTGACTCACATAGTCGAGATAGCCCTGTGGCTGAAAATAATCATTTAGTTTGGCAGCGTAAAGTTCCGCGACTTCAATTTGTTGCTGCTCATCGGGTAGAGTGTTGGTTTCCTTCAGCGATCGCCAATCCAGCCCAGACTGCAATCCCGCCTCGGTTGACTGGTTCACAGCTTCAGAAGATGGTTGCCCTGCGCCACTGAACTCGTCACTCGCGCTCTTTTCAGGTTTCATAATTTCTTATGATTAATGACAGATATTTTTTAAGTCTGGATATAGTTTTTGAAGTATTCAATCTGTCTGAAACTAGCACTATAATTTCAGGCAAATAATTGATCCATACAGGGCGATCGCATGGTTAATATCAACTTTTGCCCGTGCTGCGATCGCCCCCAGTGAGTTAGCAGTGAAAGCAGATAAACTAAGGCTGAGCGTGCATCAAGCCGCTAACCCTTAACGTCCCGTAGCCAATTGTTGGGCTACATCAAACAAGGCTCCATCTGCAAATAACTTTTGATTCACTTGACTCCATCCACCAAAGTCTGCGATCGTATAAAGCTTGTTTACTTGTTGATATTGTTTAGCATACTTTTTCGCAACATCTTTGTTGACCGGACGATAACCCAATTGGGCATAAATCTCCTGAGCTTTAGGTGCGAATAAAAACTGAGTAAAGGCTTCTGCAACCTTGCGAGTACCCCGTTTATCCACAACACTATCAATCACTGTGACCGGAAAATCGACCTGAATGTTAGGAGATGAAGCAATGTAGGGAAAATCGCGAGGAAAGACTTCATTGGTGAAAATAATTTCACTTTCAAACGTAATCAATACATCACCAATTCGATTTTTAATAAAAGCATCAGTTGCTTCTCGTCCAGAGTTCACTAAAGTCCGAGTATTCTTCACAAATTGATTCAAATATTCTTTTGCTTTTTGCTCTCCGTCACTTTTCCAAATTGGCCCATACCCTGCCAACACTCCCCAGCGAGCATTACCAGAGGTTTTTGGATTAATGGCAATAATACTGACATCATCACGGGTCAAATCTTGCCATGAAGATATCTTTTTAGGATTCCCAGGACGCACAACCTGCACCATTACCGTATAAGCAGGAATCGCCTTGTTTGGCAAACGTTTGTCCCAATCTGGTTTCACCAATCCCTTCTCAACCAACGGCGTGATATTCGTCTGGAGATTTTGCGCTAAAACGTCAGCTTCTAAGCCTGCCAAAATGGCGCGAGTTTGAGCATTTGACGCACCGTAAGACTCTTTAAATGTTACCGTTTGACCAGTCTTAGCTTTCCATTCTTTCTGGAATTCTGGAATAAGCCGAGCAAATACTGGTTTAGCGACAGCATACCCGGCAAGTGTCAATTCGACAGAATTTTGGTTCTGGGCGATCGCGACAGACGGTAGCGTCATTGCCAGCAGACTAGTCAAACCTAATAAAAAATAACGGCGTTTAACCACGAACCTCTCCTAATGCTCAAAACCTGGAGTTAATCAGTCAATCAATTCGACTTGAGTTGATGAAAACTTATTAAGATCGATTGCTCGAAGATCCGAATTAGCGGTGCTACCTGATAGAAATTAGTAGTTTAGAGATTGCTCCAAAAACTCAGTCATTCATCATATCTAGTCTAATTACAATCTTTCTAGCTACTCATACCCGTACAGTACAATAACAGCGCTAAAAACCAGAATTACAATTTCAAGGGTTATTGAATAGGCATGAATATCTAAGATTTGATTGCGAACAAGTCGATGAATAATGAATTATTCAACGATAAGAAATAGTGTCGAAGAAGACAAGTACAGATGTTACGAGCTTTATGTATTCCAAAATACAATCAGTAAATCGCCAGCGATTAGGGTTCAACCCGGCTGCAAGATATCGAGCAACTATAGTTTCAGTCACCATCCATAGATGATCCCAAATCGGTATTACAAGTATTGACCGAAATTGGTAAATCCACATTCGAGCAAGTCATCCTGAGATCGTGCTTGTCTTAGAGGCCATATGCAGCGATCGCCTCTTGCCTTGATGCCAGTTTACAATTTGCCTATCATCGCTGGAATCACCTGCATTAAATGACCGTCTCTCAGGGCTGCGATCGCTGCTTCCATTCCCAATACTGTTCCAGAGTTGGGAAAAACTGAATCACACCATCAAAACCGTCGGGGCGCTCGGCTAAATAGCCTGACAAATAGGTTGAATCTCTCAGTTTCGGCAATCTACCGGCTAAGCGATCGCGACACCCTAATTGAAAATGCTCTTCCTGACGGCGATCCAGCCATTGATTAAAAAAGTCTCTAAGCATTTTTAATGCATCTCCTATTAAAGGTTTATCTTCACTTTAGAAAATTTACCCCATTCAAACCAATAGTTGTTTTGCTTGAAATCATAAATTGGATTTATGAGCCGAATAGGAAGCATTCCTTAACAAGAAAAATTAAAGTTTCTAGTGTGAGTACAAAAAGTTTTTAGATCTTACCCACTACAGGTTGGAATCAGATAGAGATAGTGAGTACTGGTTTGAGTCAGAAATTCAGCGATCGTTGGATGTATTCAATTTCTAATCAGAGTTTTGGTAGCTCTCTTGAGCTACCCACAAATCAAGTTATCAATACGGCTTAGATAACTTTAAGCTAAAGAAAATATCAGAACTAACTTAGTTGCTAAATGCAGAAGCGAATGCACTCAGGTCAATAGTCTTAGCCCATTGCAGAGCGTCTTGCGGTAAGTGCCCCACTTCACTCCAAAGTTGTGTAGGAGCGATGCCAAATCCATATTGCAGTAACAGGACGATCGCCACAATGGTCAAAATCAAGCCTAACCTCGCTTTGATGATTCGGATCAATAACATCCCGAATAACAGGGCAACTGCGATCGCGGCAATCACCAACACGGCTTGAGAATCAACAGAATGAATTAAAGAATCCATAATTACAGAGATTTAATAGCTTGAGAACAGACCAAAGGGAAATCGATTAATCAAGATGCATTTGCTCCGGCACAATGCTCGTCGCGTCTTCCGATACTAGCTCAACTGACCGTTTGGAAAAGCCCCAGGTGAACAGAATCGTCACCATTGCCAATACTGTCCAATCGGGGGGCACTAATTCCGGTTGAATGGCTTTGCCAAGGAGCTTTAAGCCCACGCTGAAAATCGTGAGATAAGCGGCATCCTGAAGATACACAAACTCTTCCAACCAGCGCACAAACAAGCCTGCCAAAAAACGTAGCGTCACGACACCGATTAGACAGCCTGTTAGCACCAACCAGAGGCGATCAGTGACCGCCACGGCAGTCGTCACACTGTCGAGCGAGAATGCCAGATCGGTGAAGGCAATCAATGGAATGATATGCCAGAAGGTTGAAGATGGTTTTGAATTCGGTGGGGTAGCTGGATCTGGCTGAAGTTGTAACCAGAAATGCTTGCCCACCAACCACAGCAAATAGAGTGCACCAGCAACTTGAAATTGCCAGAATTGAACGACCCAGGTTGCTGTCAGTAGCAACGCAATCCTCAGCACAAGGGCAACTACCAGTCCCCAGTTCAAAGCTTTTTGCTGTTGTTGAGGGGTTGGCAAGGGTTGCACTAATGCCGCTAACGCCACTGCATTGTCGGCTGAAAGTACAGTCTCCAGAGCAACTAATGCCATCAGCGTTAACCCAATGTCGATTGAAGATCCCAAACCTAAATCAGTCATTCTGTGCTCCCAGTGTGTTCTATCCTGCGATCGCTCTATCTAGCTGTTTGAGGAAAGTGCGTAAACAATTCGCTTGTTAGCTTGAATGTGTACGTTTTCTCAGTTCATCGTAAGGAAATCTAATCAATAAAATCAAATACTCTTTTTTGTTATTTCCATAAATTTAATTAATCAATTGACTGTGTGAGTAAATCAATAAAATTAAGTGATTGATTGAACAAATAAGAATATTTGCTCTTATGAGTTAATGTCTCTAAAGTGAAGTCATAGCAAACACCACACATTGAATTGGATAACAAAATTGCACTTGCATCAACAAATTTCGATTAACATTCTGTGCAATTTTTTAGGTAAAGTCTCCCTTTTACACGAGAAATCAGGGGGTTCCCACTCACTTTTTTCTCTCCCAGTTCTCTTAAACAGGGAGCCAAGAAAAGATTACCTATCACCGATCACCTGTCATCTCACGGCACTACTTCTCCGTTAACGTAATCCCAACATGCACGAACTCATCACAACTATTTCCACTGGTTTTACTGCATTTACAGCAACCAATCTGGATGACATCTTGCTTCTGATGTTGTTCTTCTCTCAAGCTAACGCGATATTTCGCAAACGCCACATTGTTGCCGGACAATATTTAGGATTTGCAGCACTTGTGCTGCTCAGTCTACCTAGTTTCTTTGGCAGTATATTCTTGCCACGCCCCTTTATTGGGTTGTTAGGTTTAGTGCCCATTGCGATCGGGTTTAGTCGTTTAGTCAATACTAATGAAGCAGAAACGGACACGCAAGAAACGCAAACTCAGCCACCCTGGTTCAGCAGTCTTATGTCACCCCAAGCTTATAGTGTGGCAGCGGTAACCTTTGCTAATGGGGGCGATAATATCGGAATTTATATGCCTCTATTTGCAAGTTGCACCTGGCAAAATCTAGTTGTGATTTTAAGTGTATTTTTCTCAATGGTTGGAGTCTGGTGTTTCGCAGCTAATCAACTGACTCAAGTTCCTGCGATCGCGGATAATCTAACACGCTACGGTAACTATCTCATTCCCTTTGTCTTAATGAGTTTAGGCGTATTAATCCTGATCGATAGTCGAACATTAGAAAATCCTGGTCTGGCTGTTTTAACGTTGGTTGTCAGTGGATTATATTTCATCAAGTTAAGCGGCCCTATTCTCCAAACTCTCCAGGTTCTTCAAGCACATTTCTCTCGCCTCAATAGTTTTCCAGCAAACAAGTAGCACGTAAGGATTTACTTGATAACAAACTTTGGCATGACCGGAAGCTGCTATCAACAATAGCGTAATGCACCACAGAAAAAACTAGATTTGTAACCCTTGCATCATGCTATTTCGGACATCTGACATTAATCTTTTATCACGGAGACAACCCATGAAGTTACTCAAAATTATGCTCGTCGCGCTGGTTTTCTGCATGAATTTTATGATTGCTGCTCCCTCGTGGGCTGGGCAGGATCATCGCAAAGGCTCTGATTATGCAGAAGTGACTCAGGTCATCAATCAACTGCTGCAAATACAAACGACACCAGAGCAAGCAGGATATACACCAGAACAGGTACAAGCCCAATTAGCTAAACTTCAAGCGCAAAAAGCGGTGATGGAGTCTACAACTACGCGGGCGCAATGCCATAACCAGACGGCGGGTAATTTGGCAGTGTATGCGAACAAACCCCAAAAACTACCCACTCAACTGTATTATTTGGCCGCAGGGCAGGAAACCGATGACGACTGGGATTGTGATGGCTACTACCTTCCCGCTGGAACTTCCGTTGTCCTCGATCCAGCAGTAGGCGCAGAGACCTTAACCGCACCAATTGCAGTGAAGTTTGTTGATGGCACGCAGTCTTTTGTGACTAGCAATCCAACTGGAGCGATCGCTTTTAGTGTGCCCCCAGCTAGAGTCTTTCAGGCAGGTGAAACGACTTGGATGATTCCCAATTTGACTCAGGTTGATATCAACACTCAAGCACCCAGCCCCCAAATTATTGATTAGCATTTTGTAAGCAAGGGCGAGATCAGAAGACATCTTGCCCGTATTTAATTCTTGCTCATCAATCCTGCAATCATTTGACTCAAAATCTATGCAATTCCGCATAACGACACAACCTAAACAATTAAACCCAAACCGAATTCGAGATCATCTTGCCAATGAACGAACCTATCTGGCATGGATACGCAGCGGGATTGCTTTATTGGGGTTTGGTGTCGTGATTGTTCGGCTCCGAATTCTTAATCCTCCCTTAGCCTCTCAACCACCTGGCAATGGCTGGAAATTAGGATTGCTATTCTCATTGGTGGGGTTATTCACTGTGCTATTTTCGGCACAACATTACTTTCAGGTGCGTCAGGATATTGAGCAGGATACTTACGAACCGGGCGATCGCTGGGTTTTACTCTCCAGTGCGGCAATCCTCTTATTAGGATGTGGGGTGCTCTACTACGTGTTTACCGTTCCGTTAGAACTGACCAGTACAATTATTATCGAGTAATGTAGGGCAATTATGGCTCGATCTCGAATTCAAATCACTCCTCATTTAAGTGATACAGAAATCACCCAACGATATAAAACTTGTAGCAACGATCGCATCAGAATTTATTGGCAAGTTATTTTACTATTAAGTCAAAAAGATCCTTATTTAACTGTGGAAGAAGTGGCGAACACGGTTCATCTTTCAACGGATTGGGTTCGCAAGTTAGTCCGCCGCTACAATCATTTTGGTGCCGCAGGCTTAACGGGTGAATACGCAAAAAACACAACATTACAATCACGCTTCTAAGGTCTAGATCAGTTCTGACTGGCGTTTGCTCTGGAGCTTGAGCGCCAAAACCATTCTCGAAAATCCCACTTGTCATCTTCGTAAATTAGCGCGATCGTCAATTCACAAACAAGAGCAGCGTCAGCATTTGCTAATGCCTCTCTTGCACTCTCATGCAAACTCATGCAATACTCCTGATACAAAGTACGGTTTGTCGATAAAGATTTCGTACAAACTATCCAACTGTTTGGGCTTCAGTTGCTTGCCACTGCTCGCCCTCGACATCAGGAATTTTCCATGACTAAGAACTATCATTTTGAAACGCTTCAGGTTCACGCTGGCCAGGAACCCGCACCAGGAACCAATTCACGGGCAGTGCCGATTTACCAAACAACGTCCTATGTGTTTGATGATGCTGATCACGGGGCACGCCTCTTTGCCTTGCAGGAGTTTGGTAACATCTACACCCGGATTATGAATCCGACGACCGATGTGTTTGAAAAGCGGGTTGCGGCATTGGAAGGTGGTGTCGCGGCATTAGCTACGGCCAGTGGTCAGGCCGCCCAACTGCTAGCGATCGCAAACATTGCCCAAGCAGGAGATAACATCGTCTCCACCAGTTATCTGTATGGCGGCACCTATAACCAGTTCAAAGTCACATTTCCCCGTCTGGGCATCAACGTCAAGTTTGTTGAGGGCGATGAAGCCGAGAGTTTCCGGCAGGCGATCGACGATCGCACCAAAGCGCTTTTTGTGGAGACGATGGGTAATCCCCAGTTTAATGTGCCGGATTTTGCAGCATTGGCACATGTCGCCCATGAACACGGCATTCCTTTGATTGTCGATAATACCTTTGGTGCCGCAGGTTACTTAGCTCGCCCGATTGAGCATGGAGCCGATATTGTGGTGCAATCAGCAACCAAGTGGATTGGGGGACATGGCACCTCGATTGGGGGTGTAATTGTTGATTCCGGCAAATTCGATTGGGGGAATGGGAAATTTCCTGTATTTACCGACCCTGCTCCTGGCTATCATGGGCTAAATTTTTATGAGGCGTTTGGCCCCAATAGTCCATTTGGCAATATTGCTTTCATTATTCGTGCCAGAGTCGAAGGTTTACGCGATTTAGGCCCAAGTTTGAGTCCATTTAATGCATTTCTGTTTCTCCAGGGCTTAGAAACTTTGTCTTTGCGCGTACAGCGGCATGTGAGTAATGCCCTCGATCTGGCGCAATGGTTGAAGCAACATCCCAAAGTTGCCTGGGTCAATTATCTGGGCTTACCGGAACATCCTTATCATGAGCGGGCGAAGAAATATCTGCGCAATGGTTTTGGTAGCGTCTTAAACTTTGGGATCAAAGGTGGGCTGGAGTCTGGGCGATCGCTAATTGATCATGTGCAGTTAGCGAGCCATCTAGCCAATGTAGGGGATGCGAAAACCCTGGTCATTCATCCGGCATCAACAACGCATCAACAGTTAACGGATATAGAACAACGATCGGCTGGCGTCACTCCCGATTTAGTCAGGGTATCCGTTGGCATTGAACATATCGATGATATCAAAGCTGACTTTGCACAGGCTTTTGACCAGATTTCGACTCCAGAATTAGACGGTTAGAAGTTCTTATCGTTGAGCGATGGAACAAGCCGCGATCGCAGTTCCAACGAGGAGCACAGTTATTCGCTACATAGACAAAATTGTCGCAGTGTGGGTGTACTTCTCTGGACTGAATCCGGCTACTGTTCCTTGTTCCTGGCAGATTATTACGCCGATGCATTGTTAGGAATTCAGGCAAATTCTAAACATCTCATGCAGCAGCCATTCTGATTACCGCCATGAATTATCAACAATTCATCTCTCCGAACACACAGTTTTACCATTCATCTCAACCTTTCCGGCTGGAATCAGGTGAGCTCTTACAGGAGGTACAGGTAGCTTACCAAACCTGGGGACGCTTGAATGCAGCCCGTGATAATGCGGTGTTAGTATGTCATGCATTTACAGGATGGGCAGATTTAGAAACCTGGTGGAAACCTTTATTAGGAGTGAATCGCGCACTCGATCCAAATCAAGACTTTATTGTGTGTAGCAATATTTTGGGAAGTTGCTATGGCACCACTGGGCCAACATCCACAAATCCAGCAACGGGGAAACCTTATAATGCAACATTTCCTCAAATTACTGTACGCGATATGGTGCATTTGCAGGCTCAACTCATCATCCATTTGGGGATTGAATCAATCAAGCTGGTCATTGGTGGGTCTTTAGGCGGCATGCAGGTTTTAGAATGGGCCGTATCTTATCCAGACCGGGTGCGATCGCTGGTAGTGATTGCAGCATCAGGCCGTCATTCTGCCTGGTGTATTGGGTTGAGCGAGGCACAACGACAGGCCATTTATGCTGATCCTTTCTGGCAAGAGGGATTTTATAGCCCAGAGCAGCAACCCGTTCAGGGTTTAGCGGTTGCTCGCATGATAGCCATGAGTACTTATCGCTCCTGGAACAGTTTTACTCATCGCTTTGGGCGACAAACCGCAACAGTATCCGATCAGTTTGCGATCGCTAGCTACTTGCAGCATCAGGGACAAAAACTCGTCGAGCGATTTGATGCCAACACTTACATCACCCTATCTTATGCAATGGATCGACATGATGTTACTCGCCCTGGACTGACTTACGAATCCACTTTAGAGAGCATCCAACAACCAACCCTAATTGTCTCAATTCCATCAGATCTTTTGTACCCTCCCATTGAGCAACAGGAACTAGCCCGATTGATTCCCCATTCAACTTTTTCCTGGTTAAACTCACCCCACGGACACGATGCTTTTTTGATAGATACGGAGGTTCTCAATCAGATTGTGCTGCAATTTCGGCAAAACTGGCAATTCAGGGAGCCAAAAGATGTCCTCTCCACGATCTGTGAATCTTAACCGTCGCAGGCTGTAACGGCCCCTTGCCAAGCTCTTGATCCACGCTGTTATCGTTCAGCTCATATCTATACTTCGGCCCAAACGCCACCCCCAGGTACTACACGTCAATACATCCATTCACTATTCATTCATACAGTGCTATCAAACAACGATTGCAAACAAACCTTTGACTCAACCAATCAGCAAGATCTTAGGAATCACTCTGAGCAAACTGTTCGTCAAACCTAATTTTAGACCAAAATCCATCCGAAAATAGCCCAAGACTCTAACTTGCAACACAAAAGGATACTAAGCAGCGCACAAATTAGATAACGACATGACTAAATCAGTTAGGTATATCCAGCACGACCTCTGTGCAACTTAGAGAATTTGAGGTTCAGGTCTTGCATTGCAGTAAGAACTATGAGATTCTCAAAGTTAAAGAATCTACTAAATTCCTATCAATTAACCGTAGATTCAATTTACTGAACAGGATTGTCCGATTATGTCGTTTTCTTCCCGTCATCCGGCGACTTATACCTTTTCCCTCGCGGTTGCAGCAGGTTTTAGCTTAAGCCTTACTGCCCCCTTGTTCGCAGCTACTGACTCGGCTCAAACGCCTGCATCTACCAAAACTCAGTTAGTGAGTCAGGCACCCCAACGGGTTGAACTCTTGCTTGTTTCCTATGCTGTGACGAAAGCAGCCTATGACAAAATCATTCCCAAGTTTGTCGCGAAGTGGAAGCAAGAAACTGGGCAAGAGGTTGTGATTAATGGCAGTTATGCCGGATCGGGTACTCAAACCCGTGCTATTTTGGATGGCCTAGAAGCCGATGTTGCAGCCTTGGCCTTAGCTCTGGATACCAAACGATTAGAGAAGGGTGGACTCATTCAACCCGGATGGGAGCAAGAAGCTCCCAATGATGCGATCGTGACGAAATCTGTGATTGCATTTGTCACTCGTCCGGGTAATCCTAAAGGCATTCGGACTTGGTCTGACTTAACCAAACCCGGAGTTCAAGTGATTACGGCAAATCCTAAAACCTCTGGTGGTGCCCGCTGGAATTTTTTGGGCCTATGGGGGGCTATTTCGCAAACAGGTAGCGGAGAAAGCAAAGCACTGGATTTTGTGAGTCAGGTTTATCGGAATGCGCCGCTCTTGCCAAAAGATGCGCGGGAAGCAACGGATGCATTTTTCAAAAAAAATCAGGGCGATGTGCTCCTGAACTACGAAAATGAGATGATTTTGGCTTCTCAGAAAGGTGAAACAGGATTCTTTACTGTAATTCCCCAAAGCAATATTTCAATTGATAATCCAGTTGCGGTCGTGGATAAAGTTGTAGATAAGAAAGGAACGCGCAAAGTAGCTGAAGCGTTTGTCCAATACCTGTTTACGCCAGAAGCACAACGTGAGTTTGCGACTGTTGGATTTCGGCCTGGAGTTCCGGCCTTAACGAAAGAACTGGATAAGAACTTTCCGAAAGTCACTAAGCTCTATACAGTGAAGGAGTTTGGTGGTTGGGACAATATCCAGAAGAAGTTTTTTGATGATGGTGCAGTGTTTGATCAGATTTACAGCCCCACTCGTTAAAACATTGCCAGTCTTGCACAAGGATGACTGGTAATCCTGTTTTGTACAGGTTTGATCGCCTGTGAATCATGTTCGTTTTGCTCCTTAGCTCAGGGGGGTAGTTTGCCCCCTTTTCAACTGTTTAGGATGGATAACACACCCTTGTCTACCTCTGATCAATCCCTGCGATCGCCCGAACACACTGAACCCACGTTGCCCCCATCGGGAGTGTTTTCAAATCTTCTGGATGAGTTGCCCGAAGATGATATGTCACCCTTGTTTCCGGGGCCTAAACAGTCTGGAGGAACAGCGAGATGGTTCTGGTTGATTTTTCTGGTATCACTGGGGTTGCACGGGCTTTTTCTATTTCTACCCACGGGCGAAGAAGCGAAGCCTCCACCGCCTAAACCTCCAGAAAACCAGGTACGCATTACCCAGTTGCCCACTGCGGCCAAGCAGCCTGTCATCAAACGCCCACCCAAGCCAGCCGTTAAGCGGCCTGCAACCCCAACGGCGAGTCGGCCCCGGGTGAGTGTGCCTTCACCGCAGAGTGTTCCGGCTCCACCCAAACCAGCCAAGGCTGAGACCAAGGCAGAGGCAGCCGTGGAGACAGACGCAAAACCATCCGCAGAAAGTGATGCCTGGAAGGATTTTCCGTTATACGCTGGTTCTACACCGGGATGTTTTGAGTTGCCGTCCTGTTTGCAAAGTAGTGATGGCTTCAGTCAGGTGGTTGATCACTTTGCAACGCAATTACCTGAGAAAAAGTACACACTCAAGCCAGTTGTGCAGGAATCTGATCGAACCGTCTACGAAGTGACGCGGGATGGTCTGACTCAATTTCTCAGCATTATTGAGAATGGGAAAAATACTGTTTATGTGTTGTCTGATGCGCCGCGCACGATCGCAGATTTAGAACAGGCTGTTGAAGTTCCCCCAGAAATCTATGCAATTCTGGTCGGATTAGCTGTGCAACAAGCGGATTCAACTGCATTCATGCAACCAGATCAATTCTATACTCAAGGCGATCGCAAGCTTGGTGCAGCAACGCTTGTTCCTAAAGCTGGAATTCGTAATATTAGCTTAGTGTCAGGTCAAGCGGCAGACACCATGATGGATGAGTTGTTGCGATCAAATCTACAGAATAGTGAGTTTGAAGTGACTGATTTGCCTAAAACCTACGGCGGTGGCAAACTTTATCGTGCTCAGAAAGAAGATAAAGCACTATATCTCAATTTAGTTCCAACGAAAGATAACAGTGGTACGTTGTTAGTCATTTGGAATACTCCACCGGATTAAAGATAGTCTCCAGTCTTCAGACCCTTTGGCTTTTCCCTATTCCCTACTTCTCTTTTATGTCAAATCTTTTTACTTTCCTCGCGAAAGGGGGGCCGATTATGGCTCCCATTGTTGGACTATCGATCGCAACGATTGCAACGGGCATAGAACGCACGATTTTCTGGTTTCAAGTGCTGCGAGTTGAAAAACAAATTGTGCATGATGTTTTAGAAGCGGCGCATTACAATTTAGATAATGCCGCAGAGATTGCCTTTAAAGCACAAAATCAACCTGTGGGGCGTTTTTTATTCTCCGCCTTGCGGTTACGAAATCCCAGCCCAGAAACGTTTAAGCTCGCCTTACAAACCTCAGGTGAGGATGAGTTTATTCAAATGCGTCGGGGTAATCGTTTGTTAGAAACGGTCGTCGCGATCGCGCCGCTGTTGGGTCTACTCGGAACCGTCACAGGGTTGATTGTGACATTTGTGAACTTAAAGATTGGTGGTGGCGGTTCTTCCGTTGATACTTCTAAAGCAGCGGCGGGGATTGGCGAGGCCCTGATTACCACGGCAGGTGGCATGATTGTGGCGATTATGGCTCTGATTTTCCTGCGAATTAATACGACATTTCAGGGTAAGCAGGTGGAATATTTCTCTAAAGTAGCTGGCAGACTGGAACTCATTTATCGTCATCTTTGGTATGAGCGATCGCAACCAGATAAAGTGCATTCCCAATTTGCTAATCGTGAATTTTAACTATTTTTATTAGTCCTTACTGTGAAAATCAATGTCTTACTTTGACTCGCAGAAAAAAGATTCCCAAATACCAGAAGTAAATCTGGTGCCAATGATGGATGTGATTATGACAATCCTCACATTTTTCATCATTGTTTCTATGACGATGACCGATTTTCAATCCGTTAATATTCCCTTACCTAGAACTGAGAAAGGAAGTAGTAAAGAGAAAATACCTGAGCCAATGATTGTGGCGATGAATGGACAGGGTCAAATCTTGCTCAAAAATCAAAACACAACATCCGATCAACTCGTTCAGGAAGTCGTGACGTATCTCAATCAGAATCCGAAAGGAGTAGTAGTCCTCAAAGCCGATCGCAAATTGGCTTATGAGAAGGTAGTCCAACTTTTAGGAACGTTGCGAGATGTAGGGGGCGATCGCGTATCATTGGCGATCGAGTAAACCATCTGAGCATAATGAAAGTTTGACCTTCATGCTATTTTTGTTGTAATTTTTTGGTAGTTTATCCTATCACGATGATTTTTAGAAAACTAAATCCTATATTGCTAAAGGGAGGAATAATAAATCATCTCATAACTTATTTAGTTTTTGAATCATCTTTTTGCCGACTCAAAATTTCCTGACTAACAATAGTAATTAATGCTACAACCGTCAACAACGAAGCACTGGCAAAAGCTGCAACCGTTTGATACTCCATGTAAGTTCGTTCTACGTGGAGTGTTAATGTGTTGGTTTGTTGAATGATTCGACCTGAGACCACGGCAACCGCACCAAACTCTGCCATCGCTCGTGCCGTACACAAAATTACACCATAGAGCACTGCCCAACGAATATTAGGAAGAATAACGCGCCAGAAGATCTGCCAGGAATTTGCGCCTAATGTTTGAGCAACTTCTTCCTGCTCCATTGCCATGTTTTCGAGAGCAGGCAAGACTTCTCGCACAACAAACGGTAGGGTAATAAAGACAGTAACCAAAATCATTCCTGGCAAAGCAAAGATAATTTTTAGATTCAGTGCCACCACCCACTCTTTGAATACACTATCAACTTGACTGAATAGCAAAATCATCATCAACCCAACAATGACCGGAGAAATGGTGAGTGGTAGATCAATCAAGCCGAGAATCAGCGATCGCCCAGGGATGGGATGACGGGCCAACAGCCATGCTGCCAGGATGCCAAAAGCAGTATTAAGCGGCACGGTCACCAGCATAATGATCAAGGTTAGAGCGATCGCGTGCAAAGCATCAGGCGTTTGAATCGCGGCTACATAAGCTTCAATTCCTGCCGCAAACGCTTGATAGAAGATATTGATGAGGGGAAATCCCACAATCACAGCAAGAAACCCCAACCCTAAGAGATTGAGAGTCATTGCTCCCCAGTTGACTTTGATGCTTCTAGCAGATGATGAGGCGCGATCGCGGCTATTTCTGATCACATTACTACCCATTATTCAAATCCCAGCGACGACTCCAACGTTGTACCCAATTTGCACAGCCGAGTAATACTAAAGACATCGTTAACAATACAATCGCCACTACCGCTGCACCACTAAAATCAAACTCTTCCAATCGTTGAAAGATATAAACAGTAGAAACCAGCGTTTCAAAGGGGATGTTTCCCGAAATCATAAAAATAATGCCAAATTCACCTACACCCCGTGCAAGGGCAAGAGTAAATCCAGTCAGGATCGCAGGCAGCAGTTGGGGAAACAGAACACGCCAGAAAGACTGCCAAGCGCTTGCGCCTAGAGTGTATGCCACTTCCTCAACTTCCGGCTCTAATTCCAGCAGAATGGGCTGGACGGTACGCACGACAAAGGGCAACGATGAAAAGGTTTGCGCCAGTAACAAACCCAGAAAAGAAGCTGTGAAGTTGATTTCCTCAATCCCCAATCGTTGAAAAAAATTACCGATTGGAGTGCCTGGATCAAACCACTGGCCCACCAGTCCACCCGGCCCATAAAGAGAAAGCAGAGTGATCCCCGCGACAACACCTGGAATAGCAAAGGGTAAATCTACTAGCCCATCAGCTAAGCGTCGTCCTGGAAACTGATGACGAACTAAAATCCAAGCCAGAATGAAACCAAATACACTATTAATCAAAGCAGCCAGTAAGGCACTGGAAAAGGAGAGAAAATAGGCAGTAACCGCGACTGGATCAGTGATGCGTATCCATAGTTCAGCAGGAGAAGCCTGGGATGTTTTCCAGAACAAGCTAGAGATGGGTAAGACGACAAGCAAACTGAGATAAGTCAGCACCAATCCCCAGACAAATATGGGTTGATGCTGATGCAATGAGCGAGCTTTGGATTTTGCGATCGCCAAAGACCTGGGTAGTTTCATGCTCAATCTCTAGCGCCCAACGGCAGAACGTTGCGCCAAATCAAACAATCCGCCCTCCGCAAATAACTCGCTGTTGACCGTTCTCCAACCCCCAAAATCGGCAATAGTGAAAAGCTTTTGCACTGGTTGATATTGCTTCTGAAACTGCTGATAAACCTTGCGATCAAAGGGACGATAGCCGACCTCAGCATAGATCTGTTGCGCTTTGGGCGTAAACAGGAATTGGGTGAAGGCTTCTGCGACCTTTCGGGTGCCACGTTTATCAACCACTTTATCCACGACTGTCACCGGAAAATCCACCTGCACATTGGGGGATGGTGCAATGTAGGGAAAATCGCGGGGAATCACTCCATTCGTGAAAACAATTTCGTTTTCAAAATTTACCATGACATCGCCCAGACGATTGCGAATGAAGGTGTCGGTTGCTTCTCGCCCATTATTTACCAGCGATTTGCTGTTTTTCACCAGTCCATTTAAATAAGCTGTGGCTTGGTCTTTTCCTTGGGCTTTGAGAATAGGCCCGTAGCCTGCCAGCACTCCCCAACGAGCATTCCCAGAGGTTTTAGGGTTAATCGAAACCAGATGAATGTCATCACGGGTTAAATCCTGCCAGGTGCGGATTCCTTTGGGGTTCCCTGGACGAGTCACCAACACCATGACCGACGTAATCGGCACACCATTATTGGGTAAACGTTTTGCCCAGTCGGGGTTGACAAATCCCTTATCGACTAATAAATCAATTCCAAACTGAGTATTGATTGCAAAAATATCTGCTTCTAGGCCAGACGCAATTGACTGAGCTTGAGGCACTGTGGGACCATAGGACTCTTTGAAAGTTACGGTTTGCCCCGTTTTTTCTTTCCAATATTTTTGAAATTCAGGAATGATGCGAGTGTAGGCAGGCTTTGCCACGTTATAGCTCACCAGCGTCAATTCTACAGTCTGAGGCGTTTGAGCCGTAGTGGGTAAAACGGTGGGGAGCAAGCCAACCGAAAGTGAGCTAAGTAGGCCCATTAGAACATATCGACGTTTGATCATAAGACTCCAATTAGTACGGTTGAATGCGGGTAGATGTAACAAAATAAAATTCGGTAGTTTGACCGATTTATGAGTTTACAGAAGTCTTTTCTTCTGTTTAGTAAGGGGGCAGATTACAACACCAACTGCTGGCTGTGATACTGCCGCTTTATCCCGAAGTATGTTTTCCATTTGCGCCAAGCGCGTTGTCCTGTAATGAGTTCTTCAGCGTATTCGGGCTTAGATAATAGGGGTGGTAACGATGGTGCAGAACCAATTTCTTGCTGAATACGAATTTGCCGTTGATCGGCTAACCAATCGTTGTAGCTTTCGTAGACGATATGACCATCAGGAGCATCTAATGTCGCTGCACGAATGCGGGCATCCAGTTCTTCATACCGTTGTTGCTCTGCCGTGGTTAAAACCAGTGGCTCGACCTCAACCTCATAGCCTAATTGAGCGAGTTCTTCCCCTGCTATCCCAGCAAAAATTCGCTGATCTCGTTGACTCAATAGTGCCTGGTAAATGCCAATGTAGCGATCGCTGATGGGGTGCCCCAGTGGCTTATGATCTCGGGCCTGCGATCGGCGTTGAGCAATATCAGTCTGGTAAAAGTTCAACATGTCCGGTTCATACGTTTCTCCCAAAAACTGACAAACCGCCTGAATCGTCTCCTCCGGTTGGCGCACTAGCGTTTCATAGCGCACATCCAACCATTGCTCTCCCTGTAATTTTTCACGCCAGGGTTTAACCGCGTCCTGAGCCAGTTTCCAGACAGTGGCCGCCGCATAAATGTTAGTAGGCCCAAACGCAGATTCTAAATATTCAGCACTAACATCCCGACCGTCTCGAATCAAGTAAATAAAACGAGCATTGGGAAAGTCACTCAAAATAGCATCAATAAAAAATAGATTGAATGGTGTTTTTTCACCCCAGCGAGGCTTCCCAACAGAATTGGCATACCACTGCAAGATTGCGTTATATACACCGGCAAAACTTGGTTCTAGTACGCGCTCTAAAATGTCATCTACAATTGTTTTAGGATTGGCTTGAATACCCCAAAAAGGCGTTTTTAAGCCAAAGATCATTTCCTCGATGAGAACTCGTAGATGAAGGCGATCGCTCAGATCTCCATAGGTCTGCAAGTAAGGATAGAAGCGGGGATAAAACCAGGCAACTTCAGGTACAGCAATGCGAGAATGACAACCCAAAATTGTCATGAGTAAAGTGGTTCCTGACCGTTCAGCCCCAATGACAAAAATGGGTGGTTCCGAAAGTTGAATGGACATTATTTAGCACTCCTATTGACCTTTTTGGGTAGATGCGATCGCATCAAGACGAATAGCATCTGCAACTTTAGTTGACTTTAGCAGTAGGGTGAAGAGTGGGGACAGGAGACTCAAACTAAACCCAACTTTAACCAAAAGAAAAAATGCCCTGGGGGAGAGATGTTACCAGGGCATGCTGATACGCCTGGAGGAAAACAGTCAAAACAATTGGTATAGCAATGGAGTGAAGCGGTTGAACATAATCTATGCACGGAAGGATGAGAAAATTGCGCCGAGTCGTCAGTTCACAATAGAGCCAAAACTACAGGCTCAGTCTGGATAACCCAAACTCTAGAAACTGGAGCAATTTAACCTAATCTACTGTTTATCGGTCGGCTTACAGATGTATGCATCTAGTTATGGAGTTTGCCATAGTTATTGCGGGAATACAAGCCTCATTTAAAGAAACTTCGGCGTTTGAAAAGTGTTGGCGATCGCCCCTGCCATCTGTTGGAAAACCAGGCTGACCTTTGTTTCGGGATGGGTTAAGGAGATCGGAGCACCGTTGTCTCCACCAGTGCAAATGCGGGGATCGATAGGGATTTGTCCAAGCAGGGTCGTGTGCAATTCTGTTGCCAATGCCTGACCGCCCCCGCTGCCAAAAATGGAAATAGGAGTGTTGATTCCATTGAGCAAATAACTCATGTTCTCAATAATGCCCAACACGGGAACACCAACCCGACGAAACATATGCACACTGCGACGTACATCAGCTAAAGCCACTTGTTGGGGAGTGGTGACTAGAAGCACGCCACAGATCGGACTTTCCTGCACAATCGTAATTTGAGCATCGCCAGTCCCCGGAGGGAGATCGATCAGCAAATAATCCAGTTCACCCCAATCGACGTCCTGAATAAATTGTGTAATGATTTTATGCAACACTGGCCCCCGCCATGCCAGAGGATGATCGGGTTCTGCCAATAATCCCACGGACATAACTTTGATGCCATGAGCAACGAGCGGCATAAAGCGTTGCCCTTGATTTGTATCAATCACCTGCACCGCTGCTTGACTTAAGCCCAACATCTGGGGAATGTTTGGCCCATATACATCGGCATCCAGAACACCCACCTTTGCACCTTGCTGTTGCAGTGCGATCGCCAAATTGACCGCCGTCGTTGATTTCCCCACACCGCCCTTGCCGCTGGATACTGCCAGTGTAATTTTTACGCCAGGAATAGTGCAAGGTTGAATATAAACTTTCTTACACCAGGTTAGAGCGGTGAGTTGAGCTTGGAGTTGATTTTGTAATTCCTGCTGATGGGAACCCACATACAATCGTAGATAAATATAATCATCCACGATTCGTAAATTTCGTACCATTCCTAAACTCACAATGTCAGTCTGAAGAATTGGCTCCATCACTTGCTTGAGGTGTTGAATAACCTCCTGTTGTCGAGGTGCGATCGCATGGTCACTGATAGACATAGAGCTAACTGAGGGATGTCACATTCTGGATTGCCGCTCGAATTTTCTCGATCGCCCGTTCTGCTTGGATGCTGACTTCGCGATCGGGATCATCAAGGGCGGGTTGGAGGGCGTTGAGGGCTTCGGGGGTGGTGAGTTTGCCGATCGCGATCGCGGCGTCCTTGCGGACATCGGCAAACTCATCGGTGAGTAATGGAGCCAGATTAGGTAGCAATGAATTGTCAGGAATGTGCTGCAAAGCTTGGAGGGCAAATTTCCGTACCTGCCAGTGGTCATCCTGTAACGCGGTGGAGAGGGCGGTTAAGGCGTCTGGATTCCCATGAATCGCTAAGGATTTGGCCGCATTGCGGCGAACTTGCCAATCGGGATCCGATGTTAGTGCTTGAGTCAGATGAGAAATTACGCCCTCATCGGTTAAGTGCCCTAGTGTCAGCACCACCTCGCGACGAACAGCAGTGGTTGGATCGGAAAGGAGATCAAAAACTGGCGGACAGCGATCAACCTGATTCAGATAGCGCAAGGTCGTAACAGCCGCTTCTCGCAACTCTGACTGCTCGGATTGGAAGAACGGCAAAATATAGGGAAGTGCCTGTCCGTCATGAATTTTTCGCAGCAGAATTAGAACACTTTTTTGAGCAGTAATGTCAGGTTGTTGCAAGGCATCCAGCAATAACAGGAGATGATCAGGAGTGATCAATTCTCCTAAAGCAGACAGGGCTTCATCGCGAATCTCAGCATCATCGATCGCAAGACAGGATAGCAGGGCTGGAACCGCGATCGGATTGGCAAATTCCCACAAGACTGAAATGGCCAGATGTTGCACCTCCCGATTCTCATCTTGCACCGCCACAATCACGGCCTCGATCGCCGATTCATCGCCCAAGTGTTGCAGGGTTTTGAGCGCAACCAAGCGATCGCTGACTTCGGGCGATCGCAACAGCTCTATCCACTCCTGTAATTTATCATTCACTTCAACAGACATATTTATCTATCTCAACAGAAAAGGAATTTGCACCGTAATTGCATTAGTGGGACACTCTTTCTCACAGGGCAAACAAAACCAGCACTCGTCATATTTCATATATGCTTTGCCTGTTTCTGGATTCTTGGCTAAAACATCAAGAGGACAGACCTCAATGCAAGCTGTACACTTCTCTAAGCACTTGGATTCGTCCACAATTACGGGGACATCTACACGTTGATTGACTAAGGCCATGATTTCATTTTTGGATAAACAAAGATTGAATTAAATAACCCGTTTCTATGAACGAGATGCAACATCATATACTTCAGTTTGGAGATCGACATCTACTACGTAAGGTTCTACGGGTCGCTTAAAGAGCATCATGTTACCAGACCCATCTTTCTTCAAGTTGACGTGACAAAACCATTCCTCGTTATTCTTGTCGGGATAATCCACCCGATAGTGATACAATCCCCAACGACTTTCTCGGCGGTATAAGGAGGCACGAGCAGCCATTTCAGCACAGTCCCGAATGAAATGCACCTCCATGCAGCGCATTAATTCATGCGGATCACGGGCACCCATTTGATCCAGCGTTTCGTGATAACGTTCAAAGCTGCGCAACCCAATTTCCATTTTGTTGGTCACTTTCGGCGGTTGTAGATAATCATTCACGAAGCGCCGCAGTTTGTATTCCACCTGCGTATGGGGAATGCCATTTGGTCGCGTCAGGGGCGCATAGACTCTAGTTTTCTCCGCCTCTAATACCTCTGGGTCAGGTTCCCGATGTTCTAGACCTTGCAAATATTGCACCCCATGTTCCCCTGCTAAGCGTCCATAGACAAACGCCCCAATCATGTAGTTATGCGGCACACTGGCCATATCACCTGCCGCGTACAGTCCGGGTACTGTCGTTTCAGCATTTTCATTCACCCACACGCCAGATGCACTATGACCACTGCACAACCCGATTTCCGAAATATTCATCTCAATGCCGTGGGTGCGGTAATCTTCGCCTCGTCCTTTGTGGAAGCGATCGCGACTAGGACGTTCATTGCTCCAGAGAATGGATTCAATTTCCGCGATCGTATCTTCATCTAGATGGGTCATTTTGAGCTGGATCGGGCCTTTGCCAGAATTCAATTCTTTCCAGACTTCCAACATCATTTGACCGCTCCAATAGTCGCAATTGATGAAACGGTAGCCCTCGGCATTCGCCGTATAAGCCCCAAAAGGCCCTGCAACATAGGCACAGGCAGGCCCATTGTAATCTTTGATGAGGGGATTAACTTGGAAGCATTCAATGTTCGTCAGTTCAGCTCCCGCATGATACGCGATCGCGTAGCCATCTCCAGCATTAGTCGGATTTTCGTACGTGCCGTACAAATACCCCGATGCAGGTAAGCCCAACCGTCCACAGGCTCCGGTACAAAGAATGACCGCTTTGGCTTGAATGACGACGAAATCACCACTCCGCACATCAAACCCAACGGCCCCGATCGCCCGCCCATCCTGAACCAGCACCCGCGTCGCCATCACCCGATTTGTGACTCGCACTTTATGTCGCTTCACTTGGCGAGTCAAAATCGTTTTCAAATCTTTGCCTTCAGGCATGGGTAAAACGTATTTTCCAACTCGATGCACTTGTTTCACATCGTAGTTTCCCTGGGCATTTTTTTGAAATTGCACGCCCCAACGTTCGAGTTCCTGAATAGTTTCATAGCCCAGTTTTCCAGTTTGCAACACTGCTTTTTGATTCAGAATGCCATCATTGGCGATCGTGACTTCTCGCGTATATCTTTCTGGTGTGGAATGACCGGGAATAACTGCCGTATTTACCCCGTCCATACCCATCGCGATCGCGCCACTCCGGCGAATATTGGCTTTCTCTAAAATCAGCACATCAATTTCAGGATTAGCTTGTTTCGCCTTAATGCCTGCCATTGTGCCAGCCGTACCACCACCAATAACCAAAACATCAGTTTGGACTCGTTGAGTATTAATCGAAAGTGTCATAACAAACGACTGAATGTATCAAGAATAAAGGTTGATAGTGGCAATAAACAAAATCCTGTTTCACTATCAACGCCGACTTAACCCAATAACTGTTACTTAGGAAACACCATTCGAAACAGCATCTTGAATGCGAATTGGCTTAGGAATCAGCTTAATAGCCTGAAACGTATCAGCAATCTTTTGTTGATTGCGAATAACTTCGGGTGTAATCGGTAACACACCGTACTCTCGCCGCTTTTCTGCTTTTTCTAAAACAGTTTGCTCAATACCCAATGAGGATGAAAGAAACTTTGCGACTTCAGTTGGATTGTTTGTTGCCCACTCACTTTCCTTCTTGACTTCATCTAACACAACCTTTAGTGCATCAGCAGACTTATCAACAAACGCTTGAGAAGCAAGATAGTAACCTCGATTTGGCGCTAATCCAGTTGCATCCGTTAAGATTCGGGCATTGGCTTGCTCTTCTGCCACAGCTAGGTAAGGATCCCAAATTGACCAGGCATCGATATCTTTACGTTCAAAAGCCGCGCGAGCATCAGCAGGCTTCAGAAATTTCACTTCAACGTCATCAAACGTTAGCCCTACAGATTGTAATGCGCTGACAAGCAAGTATTGAGTATTTGAGCCTTTGGCAACACCAACTTTTTTACCTTTCAATTCAGCAAGTGACTTGATTGGAGAATCTTGGGGCACCACGATCGCCTCGCCCTTGGGACCCCAGGGATCATAAGCGACATAGCGAACTGGCACTCCAGCCGCTTGAGCAAAAATTGGCGGTGCTTCTCCGGTGTAGCCAAAGTCAATTGACCCTGAATTGAGAGCCTCTAAGAGTGGTTGACCAGCCGGGAATTCTGACCAGGTAACAGAGGCTCCAGATGCGGCAAACGCTTGTTCTAACAACCCTTTGGACTTGAGCAAACTGAGAACGCTGGCAGCCTTTTGAAACCCAATGCGAACAGTTGTTGTGCTAGTTACTGCGCTGGAAGCGACTGGTGCAGCCGATGGGGCAGAGGCCGTAGGCGTCGGAGCGTTGGAGGAACAGGAAGCAGTGATCAAGCTTAAACTAATCCCAAGTGCAAATAATAAGCTCAGGGAACGACTGGATTTTAGTCTGAATTGTCTCCAAGCTTGTTGAATGTGCTCCAACTGAAAAGGTGACTTAAACGGAGGAAACATTATTTACTCCATGAATCGTGATGAAATTTGAATCGAGTCAGGAATAGAAATTGGGTTGGGGATATTCGTTGTTAAGTGCCCAGTGCCCAATGTCTTGCAGTTTGTAATCGAGGGGATCGTGTAATGTGAAGGTGCGGAGGTTACGCCAGTAGCGATCGAAGCCATATTTACGATGGGTAGAGCGGGCACCCATGACTTCAAAAATTCGATTAGTGATATCTAACCCCGATCTGGTCGCAGCAACTTTGGCGGTGGCGATCGCGATCGCGCATTCACCCCGTAATTCTGCACTTAGGCTCCATTCCTGCTCCCACGCTGTTTGGACTAATTCGGCAGCTTTATCGGTCAAGGCTTCGGCAGCTTGCAAGCCAACCCACAGTTCGCCGTAGTGCTTCAAAATGTAGGGGTCTTCGCTGGCATTTCCCACTCCAGACGTTAGCCAAGGACGAGAGGACGGCAATGTATAATTTTTCGCAGCCTCAAACGCTCCTTGCGCAATGCCAAGGTAGATATTCGCCAGGTTTAGTTGAGTGAGTAGCGATCGCACCGTACTGAAGGGTTTATTGTTTCCAAGTCGGCGACCAAGGATTTCACTGGGATAAACAATTACATTGTCAAACGTCACGCTACCACTATCGGTTTGTCGTTGCCCAATATTATCCCAATCATCTTGAATGGCAATGCCTTCTCGTTGTGTAGGAAGGGCTAAAACGAGAAATTCACCTGTTTCTTTATGAGTCGCGGTAATAGGCAAAATGTCAGAATCTTTAGAACCAGAACAGAAACTTTTCACCCCATTCAACCGAAAAATATCACCATCTCGCGCCAAGAAAGTACGACGATCCAAAGGGTTCAAAGCATTGCACCAGAACCAATTATGACGAACAGTTTCACTATAAAAATAGTGTTTCTGCTCAATTGAACCGAGGAGGTGGGCAATAATAACACTCAAGTTGTGGTAGGAGTACACATGGGCAATTGAAGCATCAGCCCTAGCCAGTTCCCGACTAATTTTGAATGCCGTGATCCAACTCTCGCCGCTTCCCCCATAAGCGGTTGGAATGACCAACCGCAACAAGCCACTTTCCCGAATGCGATCTCGTTCTTGCTTTGGTGTGCCCCCTAACTGATCACGTTCTACCGCAGTTAGGGCAAACTCTGCGGCCAAGCCGCGGGCCAACGCAATATAGTCAATATCTGTTTGGATGTTCACGATTCACTGCAATAGAGAGAAGAAAAAGCGGCAGATGAATAAGTTGCCTTATCCACCTACCGTATTAGGCATGAGAAGGACACACCACTAACCGGCTAGAGGCAACACGTTGGGAGTCACTTGAGCTAATGAGACCGCAGCAACAAGTTCCTGCAAAGACTCATTCAAGCGCTGTTGGAGTTCTTCCTCTAACCGAATACTGCCATCATCTTGTCGTTGAATCTGTTTGTCGATCGCGTAAACAGTGCTGATAAAGTGTCGTGCCCCTAACTCAGACAGGACAGGCTTTAAAGCATAATCAATTGCTAGCAAATGCGCGATCGTACCACCCGTCGCAATCGGAAATACCACCTTCCCCACTAGCGACTTTTGTGGCAGGAGATCCAAAAAGGCTTTCAGCACCCCTGTATATGCAGCTTTGTAAATGGGGGTAGAAATAATCACCCCATCTGCTTGTTCTAACAACTGTTTGGGGCGTTCCAGGGCAGAACTGTCGTATTGCCCATAGGCTAAGACATCCGGCGGAATATCACGCACCGATAAAGTCTCAGTTTGGACACCAACTTGTTGTAGCTGGTGAGTTGAATATTCCAACAAACTGAAAGTACGAGAAGGATAGGTTGGACTACCCGCGATCGCTAAAATGGTTGTCATGAGAATACCTGCGTCTAAAAATGCTAAGGCTAAGGGAAATTGACATACTAGGGAAAGAGGCTCAATCAAATTTGCAAATCATCACGAATCTGACAACAGACCTATCCCTATAGTGATTTAATCAACTGTTACGACTGAATTTTGCTCTAAAGACGGAGGAAATGAATCATTCGCAACAACCTCACCAAAAGGACTAAAAAGAATATCTTGATTGGCCTGAGGTTGGTGCTTGAGCGGTAAATGCGGGAACAGTAGCTCAGCAACTCGATATGCTTCTTCCAAATGCGGATACCCAGAAAGAATAAAGGTTTCAATCCCTAAGTCGCTATACTCGCGCAGTCGTGCTGCTACGGTTTCAGGATCACCCACCAAAGCCGTCCCTGCGCCCCCTCGCACCAGGCCCACGCCCGCCCACAGATTTGGACTAATTTCCAACGTTTCGCGGCTGCCATGATGCAGTTCGGTCATGCGTCGTTGCCCTTCCGAATCCATCCGGGCGTAGGCTTTTTGAGCTGTAGCGATCGCGGCCTCATCCACGTATCGGATGAGTTGATCTGCCGCATCCCAGGCTGCTGCTTCTGTTTCTCGAACGATTACATGTAGCCGAATTCCAAATCGGATAGTACGGCCTTCTGCGGCGGCCAGTCGTCGAACTGACTCAATTTTCTCAGCCACCTGAGCCGGCGGTTCGCCCCAAGTAAGGTACACATCAATATGTTTCGCCGCGACGTGTTGAGCAACCGCAGAAGAGCCGCCAAACCACAGCGGTGGATGGGGACGCTGCACCGGAGCAAACAAAATTTTGCCACCCTGCACATCCAGATAATCGCCCTTGAAATTGGATTCTTCACCCCTAGAGATCGAACGCCAAACAGTGAGAAATTCATCGGTCAGGCGATAGCGATCGTCATGGCTTAGATGGACTCCATCACCCGCCAACTCAACGGGATCACCACCCGTCACCACATTGATTAGCAAGCGTCCGCCCGTGAGGCGATCAAAGGTCGCGGCCATCCGCGCTGCCACCCCAGGAGACATCAACCCCGGACGAATGGCCACCAGAAACTTCATTTGCGTTGTGTGAGCAGCAAGATAGGACGCCACCACCCAAGCATCTTCACACGATCGCCCGGTTGGCAATAATGCGCCTGCATACCCCAAGCGATCGATAGCCTGAGCAATTTGCTTAAGATAGGTGGCATCGGTATTTCGCCCACCAATTCCGGTGCCTAAATAACGACCATCGCCATGAGTGGGAATAAACCAGAAAACTTGCATAATCCTGTTACAAAGCGTTTTAGGAGTGAGGAGCAAACGAGTCAACACATCTAACTCAAGACGATAAATCGAGCCGTATTTCGTATTGAGCAAGATCGCTAGTGTCGCATGGCTGTTTCTAATGAGAAAAGTACCTGCGATACAATTAGAATGAAAAAGTTGTTCGGACTACGCCCACAAATTGGGTGCTATTTGCACTGTTGCCCTCAGGATTAAAGAGAACAAATACACCGGGAGTAATCGAAATATTATCGTTCACGCGGTAACGATAAAAAGCTTCCAGTTGGAATGGGGGCTCCTCATCTAAACGTCGGCGTAGATTAGGATTAGCCTGCCCAATAAAACGTCCTGTTGTAAAACGGGGGCGGTAATCATTATCCAAAACTCTGGGAGCTGCTCCAAATAAAAAGCCCAATAAATTTCCTTTACCTCCAAAGTCAGGCAAACCCAGGAACGCTGCCCAGTTGGAAATTTGAGCTTCTTCACTCGTGCGGCGATTCGCTGCAAATCCGTAGCCATACCAGCCACCAATCGTGAGCTTAGAATTTAAGCGCCATTGCACCTGCGCCCCAAAATTGTTAAAACTTGTCGCTTCACCATTAAATGGGTTTGCCGCATAGGCTGTACCAGTGCTGCCTGTTAAATTTGGTGCACCTTGAGTAAATGGATTAGAGAACAAAGGAGAAGTTGCATTCGTATTACCCAGACCATTCACATTGTTACCTGGGAAATAGGCGTGGGCATAGGTTAAGCCGATATCAAATGCACGACTGGGACGATAAACCAGTTGCCCAATTGTGGAAATTGTTCCATTCAATAATCCATTCTTAGTACCTGGATCATTGCTTTGAGGATCACTAATGAAACCACCCTGAAGTAAAAGCTGGGGGCTGAGTTCATAATTGAATGTGATCCCAGGGCCATTTGGCGAAGCGGCACTCCCTGCGGCACTGTTCGTCCGATAGATGGGGTTAAATCGTCCGAAGCGGGAAACTGCCGATTGAGACGCGCTTTCAAATGGACTAAGGGTACTGATCAAACCTTCGTTAAACTCTGTCCCATACGCATCAATTTGAACTTGCAACTTTTTCCCAAGCGGAAAACGATAAAATAACTTGTCTAATTCCACCGAGTTGCCATTATTGCCGTCGAAGGCTAATCGGGTTTCGTTGGTGCCCGTGAAAGCTCCAGAGAAAGGCGTGGTATTGATGGCATTGAGGCGAACGCGAAGTCGATCCTTACCTGTAAAACTTGAATCTAAACTCAGTCTTACTCGATCAGCAAAGATAGTTTCTGTTCTATCTTCTTTCAAAGCTCTCTCAGTGGCTTGATTAGTGACACCGCTACCCACAAAATTATCATTACCTGTGCGAGTTGCGCGATCGCCAAAGGTATCTGCAACAGCAAAGATCACTTCTCCACTCAACTTAGTCGTTGTTGAAAATTGCTGTTTCTCCAATGTGGCGGTGCGAACTTCAAGGGTTTCTACCCGTCCCCGTAATGCTGTTAGTTCAGCCGTAAACTCTTCTTGCAAGCGTTTAACAACTTCTAAATCCTCTTTCTTCACAAAGTCAGCTGTGGCCGCCGCAATGAGTTCTTGAATCTTGTCCAGGCAGGCATTTAACCCGGCTGCAAACTCATAGCGCGTTAGGGGACGATTCCCACGATAGGTTTTGTTAGGATAGCCCACGATGCAACCATAGCGCTCAACTAAGGATTGCAAGGCTTGAAACGCCCAATCTGTCGGTTTGACATCTGAAAATTGAGCAACAGAGGTGACCTGATTGAGTGTTGCAGTGCTAGCCGTGCCCCCTTTCCCTTCCAGAGTATACGCACCAATTTGCTGCAATGTTGCTGCTGGGTCTGTCGGCTGTTCAAGGCTAACTTTAGAAGTTGGCGAAGACATGTATTCACCCGCTTGGGCTGGTTGAGTAGCAGGCGCGATCGCCGCTAACCAAACACCTAACCCCGACGATGAAAGCATCCAGAATAGCTTCCATTGCTGTTGAAAAATCCTATTCATTGGCAATATCCTCACACCAAATACTGATAAAAAATATGAGCAATAATCACTCAACTCGCTGAATTGAACAAAGTGTTAGACAAAACAACTTTGCCATCCATAGCTATGCTGAGAGTCCGATCAACCTGAATGTCTGCGACTAGCAGAACGCGATCGCACTCAATGCTGAGCGACTCTTGAATTTTGCAGAATGCTACAGTCTCACCTTATGAACATGGCGCGATCGCCAGCAAGACTTTAGAGCGATTTCCGCTAAATACGGTTCATTGGTCGATTTACCGTACATTCTAGAAAATCGTTCCATAAAAAGTATAAAAAAGCAAGTGAGCGAATGACTCTTTTCGAGAATCTTCTACTTTGTAATCAAGTTTTGGAGGAAAAGAGAAAAGGCTTTGGCCTTAGTTAAAACTACACTTGCAATTACCAAATAGATGTGCCAAACTGCAATACTGCAAATAAATACGGCATCTCGACCGATAAACCGTATTTTCGATAAATTGAATTTATGGAAAACACACTGTTTTTTCCAGCTTTGTCTTCTGCGTTAGCTCACAAAGTATTGCGTGGGCCTTATTTAAAGGTACTGATTCCCTGGGCAATTCCCTTGCTACTGATTCTGATTTGGCAGTGGCTTGTCCAGTCAGAGGTCATTTCAACTCGTGTTTTGCCTGCCCCAATCTCAGTGGTACAAGCAGGGATTCAGCTTGCACGGACTGGAGAATTATTCCATCACATCAAAGTAAGTGCTTTGCGGGCGCTGACGGGATTTGCGATCGGAGGCTTGATTGGCTTCATTTTAGGTTTGCTCAATGGGACATTCAGTATTTCTGAACGACTACTAGATACTTCAGTTCAGATGTTGCGTAATATTCCTCATCTCGCCATGATTCCATTAGTAATCTTATGGTTTGGTATTGGTGAGGAGGCAAAGCTTTTCTTAGTATCTATTGGGGTACTATTTCCAATTTATATTAATACCTTTCATGGCATTCGAACCGTTGAGCCAGGCTTGTTAGAAATGGGTAAGATCTATGGCTTAAAGCCTGTCGAGCTATTCTGGCAAATTGTGTTACCGAGTGCCTTACCCTCAATTTTGATTGGAGTTCGCTATGCCTTGGGCATCATGTGGTTGACGTTAATTGTGGCCGAGACGATCGCCAACGATGCTGGAATTGGCTACATGGCAATGAATGCAAGAGAATTTTTGCAAACTGATGTGGTGGTCTTCAGTATTCTCATGTACGCCCTGTTAGGAAAAATAGCAGACGCGATCGCCCGTTGGTTAGAAACAAAATTACTGCAATGGCATCCCAGCTATCAGGAGGGCTAATCATGAGTCGTGGGGTTGATTTAAGCGTCGTAGAGGTGAGCAAGTCTTTCGGCTCAAAACAGGTTTTACAGGATCTGAACCTGGAAATTAAACCAGGCGAGTTTGTCGCGATCGTCGGGCGCAGCGGGTGTGGCAAAAGTACACTCTTGCGGTTAGTTTCTGGTTTAGACCGTCCAACGCAGGGTGGTATTTTAGTAGATGGAGAACCCATTAAACAACTCAATCCTGCTGTTCGGATGATGTTTCAGGATGCTCGCCTTTTGTTTTGGAAGCGAGTGTTGCAAAATGTAGGGTTGGGCCTACGGGGGAACTGGAAACCCAGGGCACGACAGGCATTAGATCAGGTAGGGTTAGTTGATCGCGCCGATGATTGGATTGCAATTCTCTCTGGCGGACAACGGCAACGGGTTGCCCTGGCGCGGGCTTTAGTCAGTAAACCCCGGTTACTACTGCTGGATGAACCGCTGGGCGCACTGGACGCATTAACCCGGATTGAAATGCAGCGGTTGATTGAAACCATCTGGCAGGAGCAGCAGTTTACAACGTTATTGATTACCCATGATGTAGAAGAAGCCGTGACCTTGGGCGATCGCGTCGTGCTTTTAGAAGCCGGACAGATTGCCCTGGATTTAGCCGTGCCACTGCCTCGCCCCCGTCATCGAGGTGATCCGGCCTTTGCTGCACTGGTTGAGCAAATTTTGCACCGGATCTTGAGTAGAGATACTATTCAGTCTCAATCCTCTCCTTCAGAAAGTGTTCTGGTGTATTCAAACTAAGATTTCAGGACGATGCAGAATGAATATTTTCCAAACAACTATTAAAGGTTTTCAGCGTTTTCGGCACTTACCTAGTTGGCTGATTTTAATTGCGGCTATTTTCTCTTTATCTGTGTTGAACAGTTGCAGCAACAACTCACCAACAGTAAATCGCCCTGATGTGATTCGCGTTGATTATGCTTATTACAATCCAGTGAGTCTGGTGCTAAAACAAAAAGGCTGGCTGGAAGAGGAGTTGAAATCTGAGCAGGTAAAAGTAGAATGGGTCTTGAGTCAGGGCAGTAATAAAGCACTGGAATTTTTAAATGGGCGGAGTCTGGATTTCGGCTCGACCGCAGGTGCCGCTGCCCTAATCGGGAAAGCCAACGGCAATCCCATTAAATCGATCTATGTCTACTCCAAACCAGAGTGGACAGCCTTGGTTACCTCCGCGAATTCGTCGATCAAATCCGTTGCTGATTTAAAAGGGAAAAAAATTGCGGCCACACGTGGTACTGATCCCTTTATCTTCCTCCTCCGAGCTTTGGATAAAGAAGGGCTGAGTGACAAAGATGTGGAAATCGTCCAATTGCAACACGCTGATGGGCGAACCGCCCTGGAAAAAGGCGATGTGGATGCTTGGGCTGGCCTCGACCCTCACATGGCAAAATCAGAGTTGGAAAAAGGATCTCGGCTCTTTTTCCGCGAACCGAATTTCAATAGTTATGGCATCTTAAATGTGCGTGAAGAGTTCGCCCAAAAATATCCTGATTATGTTAACCGAGTGTTAGGAGCTTACGAAAAAGCGCGTCAGTGGGCCATTCAAAATCCGGCTGAATTGCGACAGGTGTTGGTGCAGGAGTCAAAATTGACGGATGCGGTTGCGGCTAAACAATTGGAGCGCACAGATCTATCCAACTCTCGCATTGGCGATGCGCAAAGGGCTGTGATTACGGCTGCAGGGGATATTTTGAAGGCGAGTGGAGTGATTCCTAACTCTACAGATGTTAATCAAACGGTAAGTTCCTTAATTGATACCCAATATGTTGAGAAGCTTGCCAGTAACTGATGTTCGTGCCGTGGGCAGCCGCGATCGCCTCCGAGCTCAAACTTGGTTGCGGGGTTTGCTCCTTCCTGGTGTTCTCCTGATTGGGTGGGAAATTCTTTCACGCCTTGGGTTCTTCCCACCCAACCTTCTTCCACCTCCATCCGCCGTGCTTTCAACACTCTGGGAGTTAGCCTTGAGTGGGGCACTGTTCCAGCACATTGGTATTACACTCTATCGGGTAGCTGTGGGGTTTGTGTTGGGAACTGCGATCGCAACCATTTTCGGTGCCATTACAGGCTATTCTCCTTTCCTACACGATTTCCTGGATCCCTTACTGCAATCTCTCCGCAACATTCCATCTTTGGCCTGGGTGCCTTTGTTCATCCTATGGCTAGGGATTGATGAAACATCAAAGATTGCACTGATTGCAGTGGGAGTCTTTTTTCCGGTCTATCTTAACTTAATGAGTGGAATTCAAACTGTTGATCGCAAGTTGGTAGAAGTTGGAAAAGCGTATCGCTTAAGTGATTTTCAATTGATTCAGCGAGTCTTTTTACCTGCGACTTTACCTGCTTATCTTGTTGGTCTCCGGGGTGGCTTAGGGTTAGGCTGGATGTTTGTCGTCGCGGCTGAAATTATGGGTTCTAGCCAGGGGCTTGGCTTTCTGCTAGTTGACGGACAAACAACTGGAAGACCAACTGTTATTCTTGCCAGTATTTTTCTGTTTGCAATTTTTGGTAAGTTAACGGATAGTACTCTGGCCGCAGCGGGTCAACGTTTCCTGAACTGGCAAGATTCCTATCATTCTCAATCGTATTAAGAAAACAATGCTACGAATTGACAGAGTTGGAAAGCAATTTCACAATGGATTCATTGCGCTGGATGAAGTAAATCTAGAAGTTGGCCAGGGAGAAATTGTCAGCCTGGTCGGAACCAGTGGATGCGGTAAAAGCACCTTACTTCGCATCATTGCCGGCCTGGATCGCGCAACAGTGGGGCAAGTTACTCTACATAAAACACGAATTAGCAGCCCTCACCCAGAAATCGATATTATTTTTCAGGAACCTCGCCTGATGCCCTGGTTGACGGTGAGAGAGAATGTACAGTTTGGTTTAGCAAATCTATCTAAGATTGACAAAAATCAGCGCACACAAATTAGTTTACAGCGGGTAGGATTAGCAGAGTTTGCTGAAGCCTTACCTCGCCAATTATCTGGTGGCATGGCACAACGAGTGGCGATCGCGCGAGCGTTAGTCACTCAACCTTCTATTCTGCTTTTAGATGAACCATTCAGCGCCCTAGATGCCTTTATCCGCATGAAATTACAGGCCCATCTACTCGATATTTGGCACTATGATCGTCCGACCTTACTATTGGTAACTCATGATATTGAAGAAGCACTGGTTCTCAGCGATCGCGTCATCGTCTTGCGTGGTAATCCAGGACGCATTCACCAAGAATTTACGCTGGACTTACCTCGTCCCCGCAAACGCACCGACGCAAGCTTTCAACATTGGAAAGAAAAAATCCTTAATTCCCTAGATCTATCTCTTGATCAAAAGATTGCGATCGAGGTTTAGATTTAGATGGGCTTTGAGCCTCAATATCAAAAAAGAAAACACAAACTGTTGTTGATTTATCATCAATAATAGTTTATTTGATATCAAAATGATCGACAAAATTCCCAAAATGTACAGTGTGTTGAAAAACATTCAACACACCTTTTGTGATAAATGCTTACTTTCAGTTAGTACTCATCTTCTTCCAAAGATCTTGATTCAAGCGATGAAGTCTTATGCTCTTGCCAACGATTCAAGATGATAGCTTTGATATAACGAGTTATCCGCTTAACACCGCTTAAAGTAACTAATGTCAACAAAGCACCAATTAATCCCATTTCCCATAAACCACAACCAATGGCGGCCCCCAGCGCAGCAGCAGTCCAAATGGACGCGGCTGTAGTTAAGCCTTTAACCTTAGGCGAATCAGCACCAGAATTGGCTGTAGAGGTTTGCTGTAAAATTAAACCTGCGCCAATAAAACCAACGCCCGTTGTCACTCCTTGAATAGTGCGGCTTAATGCATTGGTGGTAGCAAAGGAATTATCCCCTTCTGCCTGAAGCGGAATCATCACAAACATCGCTGCCCCTAAACTGACCAGCATAAATGTTCGCATACCCGCTGGTCTTCCGCCTTTTTGACGGTTCAATCCAATGATGCACCCAACCAACATCGCTAACACGAGTCGCACGCTCAGTGTCAGCCAATCTGTTGAATTAAATAACATATGCGTCATTCTTCTAACTCCTAATCTTGTGTCATCAAAAAAGATTTCCAGTGAATTACATTCAAACTCAACTTCTCTTGAAGTCTGAATTAATCATCGCACTACATTCACCTAAGATTAAGAACAGGTTAAGCAAATCGTATTCCAACATACTATTAATCTTCAAATAAATGGCAAACTAAAATCAATTAACTAGATGAGGAGGCGATAAATTGTCCCAGCAAGAGCGTGTGCAAGTGGGAGATAGCGTTGAAATTTTACGACCACCCTACCTTGAAGGCAAAATTGGACTGATTCAAGGTCGAGAGAACGTCGGTTTTGGGCAAACAAGCGATCGCTGGCTGGCACAGGTAATTCCTGATAATTTCGTGGTCTCTCTCAATCTGGAAGAATTTCGCCCAATTGAATGACTTTTTGAATAACTTAAAATTGTATCCGTGATTGCTTACAAGCAATTTATATAACTGGCATAATTACGAAGTCGACTAAATCTACCGACTTATTGAGGATTGATGGCTCAGCAGGTGTAGAACTCTCTACCTCAATAACATTGAACATGCTGGAGTACTTTGACGATAGATAATTCAATGGATGGAATTAAGCAAATTATTTCTTTTTCACACCCGAAATACAATCCTGACTACTTGCTACCATGAATATTTTATGCTTACAGAGATATATTCAAGATTGCTTGAATTTTTTAAATTCGTGCATTGAAAGCATGGTAGAATCCGCATTTATTTATGCCATCACTAGAAATAATTAATTGCTCGGCGGGTTAGTGAGGAGTGCTGTAGAAGGGTTAAAGATTATACAAGTTAACGGTTTCAGAAGTTGAATAAGGAGTAAGCAATGATTTTTAACTGGATTGAGAAAGAGGTATCAGAAGGTGATCTCTGGTCAATCTTCCCGCCTAGCATTCTTCCTTTAAATGAAGATGTCTGCATTTTTGAGCAGACTGAAATTCATCTAAATCATCATCTAAATCACGAGTCGATTCTTGAGAATCCATCTCTTCAGCGTGAATCGTATAATCTGCAGGACGCTGACCCTGATTCTGCGTTGATGTGAGAATAAGAAACTTTACTACCTAATATTTAATACTCCCAATGAAGAGCGCTGAATTAGTGATATTCTACTCAGGCCAGAATTGGTAGTTTGTGTAAGCTGGTTTCTCATTACGAATAACATGGGTATTTTCTTCTGAGCGTCTAATGGCGTAAGTTGATGGTGCAAATGAGATTGATTTACCACGTCCTTTCCAACGAACTGATTAGCGATTTTAGCGGTGGAAAGAACCACTTCTAAATTTACTGGATATATCTTGAACTAATGAATATCAATAGAGCCTTGACTATCAGAGATCTGTAACTTTAGCATATCAAAATTTAAAAGTACTTTAATTCTATCGGCTTACAGTAGTATACTGTTTGGGATGGTCTCCGCTTGAGGCTGTCGGCATCAGTATCAACCCTTGCCCCAGAAATCGAGAGCTATGCAAATTGCGAATAATATTGCTGAATTGATTGGTAGAACCCCATTGGTGCGGTTAAATCGAATTCCCCAGGCGGAAGGCTGTGTGGCGGACGTAGTGGTTAAGCTGGAAAGCTTTAACCCGACGGCCTCTGTTAAAGACCGCATTGGCATCAGTATGATTGAGGCGGCAGAGGCAGCAGGGTTGATTCAACCGGGGAAAACGATTTTGGTTGAGCCCACCTCTGGAAACACCGGAATTGCCCTAGCTATGGTTGCAGCGGCAAAGGGATATCAGTTGGTTTTGACCATGCCAGAAACCATGAGCTTGGAGCGGCGAGCTATGCTGAAAGGCTATGGTGCTCAACTAGAACTGACACCGGGCGTGCAGGGGATGAAAGGTGCTGTAGCGCGGGCGGAAGCATTGACCCATCAAATTCCCCACGCATTTATGTTGCAGCAGTTTGCTAATCCGGCAAATCCCAAAATTCACCGTGAGACAACGGCTGAGGAACTTTGGGCAGATACGGATGGCAAGATTGATATCCTGATCGCTGGTGTGGGAACAGGCGGCACCATCACTGGGGTGGCAGAAACTTTAAAGCAGTACAAACCTGACTTTCAGGCGATCGCGGTTGAACCTGAGGAAAGCCCTGTTCTGTCGGGTGGTGGCCCAGGTGCCCACAAAATTCAAGGGATTGGGGCTGGGTTCATTCCTCAAGTTTTGAAGCAAGAATTAATTGACGAGGTGATTCAAGTTAATAGTGAAGTCGCGATCGCGTTTGGTCGGCGTTTGGCGCAAGAAGAAGGACTTTTATCTGGAATTTCTGCTGGGGCTGCTTTGGCGGCGGCGGTTCAGGTTGCCAAACGTCCCGAAAATGCTGGCAAGCTGATTGTGTTTATCCAGCCCAGCTTTGGTGAACGCTACCTCAGCACATCTCTATTCCAGGATTTACCGTATGAAAATGGATTGGATTTAAGTAAAGTCAATCGGGAATTGTCAGCTAAGAGTTAAAGTCTTGATCTGGTGAAATAATTTGGTATTCGTGATTTAGTGCTGATTAATACGAGAGAAGATACTTTCTAAGTAATTTAAAAGTGCTGAATCGAATATTAACAAACTCAATATTTAGATCTGACAACATTTCACTAAAGATGTTTCGGAGCTGATGAATGATCGCTGTGCATGAGTCCAGTTCGATAGAAAATGTATGCCAATTCTGCAAGCCGTTTCGTATCTGGCTCCTAACTGGTTTAAGTTCTATCACGCTGTGACTGATGCACTTTCGCGATCGCTGGAGATCGATATTCACCTTCGACAGAGTGACCATGATCCGTTAAACGATCCGTGGCTACTCAATGATCAACTAGATTTAGCCTTTATTTGTGGGTTACCTTTTATTCGGCATCACCAAGCCCATTCCCATCAGTTACAGGTTCTTGCGGCTCCGGTAATGCAGGCTCCTCGCTATGGCGATCGCCCAATCTATTTTTCCGATGTGGTTGTTAATGCTGCCAGTGATATTCATCAGTTCTTAGATTTGGCAGGACAGCAATTTGGCTACAACGATCCAGGGTCAAATAGTGGATATCATCTGGTGCGATGGCATTTATTGAATCAAGGTGATGCGGATGATTTTTTCGGTGCTTGGATAGCAACAGGTTCCCACCAGCGATCGCTGCAATGGGTGATAGATAACCGCATTGACGGGGCGGCGATCGACAGTACGGTGCTGGAACAGGCTTTACAGGAGCATCCAGAGTGGGAAGCATTGATTCGAGTCGTTACAACAATTGGCCCATCGCCGATGCCGCCCATCATTGCAGCCAATCATTTAGGTGCAGCCATCATTGACAAATTGCGATCAACACTTTTGTATCCAGATCCCGAATTGCAAACAGCAATGGCGATCGCGGGTGTTAAACGATATGAGCATTTAACCGCGCGAGACTACACTGTTTTGGCAGAACGGTACAAGGTTGTTACCCGGTAGCTACTTCGTCTGACCTGATTGTCTCATTGGATTGGCTTCGATCAATTGCCGCATATCCAATAGCTTTGTGCCCTCACCACCAACGATCAGGGGTAAGTTTCCATTCCATTTCTCAATGGCCTGTCGTTGCAAAAGTTCTGGAGTCAAACTATCTCGCAAAAGCTGTTGGGCTGTGGCTTCTCCTTTGGCAAGATTCACCCGTGCCTCAGCTTCTTTCACGGCTTTGAGGGCAACAAATTCGGCGCGTTTGGCTTCCTGTTCTGCCACTTGTTTGGCTTCTACCGCATCACTAAAGCGATTGGAAAAATGCACATGCACCAGAGAAATATCATCCACAGCAATGTGATAGGGTCTTAGTCGTTCAATCAAAGCCTGGTCTACGCCTGTTTTTACCTGTCCGCGTTTGGTAATGATTTCTTCAGCGGTATACATTGCCATGACGGCTTTCAAAACTTCCTCTACTGCCGGATTAATAATGTGTTGAATAATGGCATCTTGCTCGCCAATTTGTTGAAAGATGAGATAGGTTTCTTCTGGGACAATATGCCAATTAAGGGCCACATCGGTATAGACATCTTGCAAATCTCTAGAGGAAGCTTCGGCAGTAATTTCCTGACTTTGAACACGAACGCTGAGTTTTTTGACCGTGTGAACGATCGGAATAATGGGATGAATTCCTTCCTCTAATACAATCGGTTGAACGGCTCCAAATTTAAGCAATATGCCTCTTTCTCCCGCATTGACGATCGCAAAAAAGCTGGCCAGTATCGCCACCAAAAACAGCGCCAGCAGGACTTTTCCTGTGGCGTATAAATCTCTGCCAGATTTTCTACGCTCCTGAATAGGGCGTAAATCGGGAAGCTTTGGCAGGGTTTCCATAGATTGAATAGAGATTACGTGGCTGAGCCATTGGTCATTTGTCGCTTGTCACTTGTTGCTTGTCATTAGTCATTTATCACTTGTCATTTAAAGTGGATTTTTACTTGTCTGTCAATAAGTAATGACCAATGACTAATGACTAATAATTTTTTATACCGTATCTGGCTACAGAACAGTCAAAAAACAATGCAAAACTTTTCCATAAATTGAATTTATCGTTTTAACAAAAAAGAGTATTTGCTTCTATTAGAGGGGATCAATACAGTGTGTTGTATTCCCTCCGGAGGATGACTGTACCGCGATCGCACCGCTTCGTTTTTTGCCTTTCCTTAGGAGTCCTTCATGACCAGTGATAACTCACCGATACCAGCGACTCGCAGTATGCATGGCTTAAAGCCAGCTTGCCTCTCCTTTGGAGAAGTCCTGGCGCAATCGTTTGCAGTGATTGCACCCACCACAATTCCAGCATCGAATTTGGGGTTGATCGTGGCGTTAGCGGGAAATGGAGCTTGGCTCAGCTTTCTAATTGGATTAGTGGGATTGGTTCTGGTCAGCATCAATATTAATCAGTTCGCCAGTCGTTCTGCGTCTCCTGGTTCGCTTTATTCCTACATTGTCAAGGGCTTAGGGCCTACCGCCGGGGTGATTTGTGGCTGGAGCTTGGTGCTCGCCTATCTCTTCACGGGAATGTCTGTATTGTGTGGATTTGCTAACTTCAGCATTGCCATGATGGGACATATCGGGTTGCATCCTTCCAGCATCACGCTGTTGGCGATTGGAGCCGGGATTGCCTGGTACACGGCCTACAAAGATATTCAACTGTCTGCAATGGCCATGCTTTGGCTGGAGGCCGTTTCAATTGGATTGATCGCAATTTTAGGTGGCATTATCTGGGTACAGCGGGGCTTCGCGATCGATTGGACACAGCTTTCATTGCAGGGGGTTGCACCGGGGCAAATTGCAATGGGATTGGTGCTTGTGATGTTTGCATTTTCCGGGTTTGAGAGTGCAACGTCCTTAGGCGATGAAGCCCGCAACCCCCTCAAAACTATTCCTAGAGCCGTGATGGGGAGCGTCGTTTTGGCGGGTTTGTTCTTTGTCGCAATGACCTATATTGAGATGCTGGGCTTTAGTGGCACTGGCGTAGACATTGCTCAAACCGAGGAACCTCTAGGCTTTTTGGCTCAGCAGGCAGGGGTGGGCTGGTTAGGAAATGCGATCGCGTTCGGAGCGTTGTTCAGTTTTTTTGCCTGTGTATTGGGCAGTATTAACCCCGCCGCACGAGTGTTTTTCACAATGGCACGCCACGGGTTGTTTCCCTCCTCTATGGGAGAAGCTCATTCCGCGAATCGCACGCCTCACGTTGCCGTTACGGTTTGTTCTCTGATTTTATTTCTGGTGCCTGCAACGATGGCCTTTTGTCAAATCAAATTGTTTGAATGTATGGGCATTCTGGGGGCGATTGCCAGCTATGGATTTCTCACTGTTTACATCTTGATTTCCGTCGCGGCTCCCCTTTACCTCCGCAAGATTCAGCAGTTTCAACGTCGTGATGCCGTCATTGCTGGACTATCCGTTAGCTTCATGATGATTCCAGTCTTAGGCAGTATCGGCATTCCTGGCAGCACTTTATTTCCCGTCCCCGAAGCACCTTATGATCGGCTGCCCTATCTGTTTGTGATGTATCTCGTTGTGACCTGCGGTTGGTTCTTGCTGCAACGATCGCGATCGCCTAAAGTTGTACGCTCCATGAAACAAGGAATTGAGGCTATCCATGCCCAATTTGAACCCGCTCCTCAACCCTCTTTCTACAAAGTTCCAACTAATGATCAATGACCAGTAACCAATGACCAGTAAGCAATGACGAACTCACTAAACATCAACGGTTGTCATCTCATCATTCACAATCATGACTCATCTAATCACTGCGCTTTCCACCGGAATCACAGCCTTTATTGCCACCAATTTGGATGATATTGTGATTCTGCTGCTTTTCTTCTCCCAGGTCAACACCTGCTTTCGTCGCCGACATATTGTGATGGGACAATATCTGGGTTTTGCCCTGCTGGTCTTGGCCTGTCTGCCTGGGTTTTTCGGTAGCTTGCTTTTTCCGAAACCCTGGATTGGGTTACTGGGATTAGTACCGATCGCGATCGGGATCAACCGTCTCTTTGTGCAAGAAGAAGATGCACCCGATGAAATCCAGCCAGACTATAAAACCCAACAGCCCTGGTATGCGGGCTTTCTCTCGCCCCAAGCCTATAGTGTAGCAGCCGTGACCTTTGCCAATGGAGGCGACAATGTAGGAATTTATGCGCCCTTGTTTGCTAATAGTGCCTGGGAAGAGTTAATTGTGATTCTTACCGCGTTCTTTTCCTTAGTCGGCGTTTGGTGTTTCACAGCCTTTCAACTGACTCGCTTACCCGGAATTGCCGAAGTGCTAACCCGTTATGGAAATCAGTTGATTCCCTTTGTGCTAATTGGGTTAGGTGTATTAATTTTAATTGATAGCCATACGTTAGAGAATCGAGGTTTGGCAACGTTGGCGCTAGTGGTTGAAGGATTAGTTCTACTCATGTTGTTTAGAAATGCGGAGAAAACAGAGACAATAAAACCAGAGATGGAAAAAAGATTAACGGATTGATTACATACCGATGAATTGGGTTGTTGAGGCAATGGTAACAGGGGCAACTGCGTTTATTGCAACCAATGTGGATGATATTGTAATCCTGACATTGTTTTTTGCCAGAGTTGATGAAACCCTGCGGCGACGGCACATCGTGGTTGGGCAATATCTTGGATTTGGTGCATTAATTTTCGCCAGTTTGCCTGGGTTTGTGGGTGGCTTGATGCTGCCTAAAGCGTGGTTGGGCTGGTTGGGGTTACTGCCAATCGCGATCGGCTTGCTCCAACTTTGGCACCCCGAAACTGATGAGAAATCCCCTCAAACAGTTTCCTTCACTCAATCGCGATCGCGCCTTGCCAGTTTGTTTAGTCCCCAAACTTATCAGGTTGCCGCCATCACAATTGCTAATGGGGGCGACAACATCGGTATCTATGTTCCGCTCTTTGCCAATAGTTCTCCGGCAAAACTCGGCATCATTCTGAGCGTCTTTCTCTGCTTCATTGGAGTTTGGTGTTTGCTTGGCTATCAACTCTCCCAACATCCTCTTCTTTCCCGCACTCTCACCCGCTATGGCCATCGCATCGTGCCCTTTGTCCTATTGGCTCTTGGTCTGTTCATCATTGTTGAAAGTGGTGCTTATCAAGTTTTGATGCCATAGTCGCCTTTTTTGCATACCCACTGGGTATATGATTAATCACCTAATGTTAGAGAACAAGGAAACTACCATGAAACTGCTCAAGACTGTATTAATTGTTGGTGTCTTACTACTGAATATATTTGTTGTTCGTCCGGCCTGGGCAGATGCAGGTAAGTTTATGAAAACACCGGAATACACTCAAGTCACACAAGCGATCGCGGATTTAACTAATCCTGAAATAACAACTGATTTAGCACCAGAGAAAATCCAACAAAAACTAGCAGATCTACGATTTCAAAAATATATTCTGGAGACAGCAGAGGAAAACTCAGTCTGTCGCAATGACACTGGAAAAACCTTAGGAATTTATACAAAGACTAAAAAGACCGCTCTGCCCACGCTATCGTTTTTAGGGGCAAATGAGGCTACTGATGATGACATTGAGTGTGTCGGGATTTTCTTACCTGCGGAAAGCAAAGTTGCCTTCGGCGATGCTGAAGGATTTGCCGAGCCCGTGATTGCAAAATTAGTACCTGGCACCCAACTGGTTGCAACAGCGGATCCAGAGACGGGAGTGCTTGACTTTAACGCACCCGGTTTGGGCTTTTTCAAGACGGGCGAAATTGATTGGACAATCCCAACTCTAACTCAAGCTGAGGTCGAAGCCCAAGTTCCTAACGCCCCAGTGGATTAAAAATGCTAGAAGGTGGGTTTTGCAATTCAACTTCTGGCTGAATCAGTTGTGAATCAATAAACCCACCCTCATAGGTTTACTGTTATGTAGCAAGATTCAAATTTCATTCACAACTACGAGATTATTGGTTCATGTTGTCATTATTTAAGTCGCGAGAATTACCAGCAGCAGTGGAAGAACGACGGAAACGGAATCCAAATCGAATTCGAGATCATCTTGCCAATGAACGCACCTACCTGTCCTGGATGCGTAGCGCGATCGCGCTCATGGGGTTTGGTGTGCTCATCGTGCGACTCCGTCTTCTCCGTCCACCTCTGGCTCCTCAGCCGCCGGGAAATGGCTGGAAACTAGGACTTGCCTTTGCGATCGTCGGGTTGCTATGCGTACTCCTTTCCACCCAGCACTATTTTGCTGTACGTGATGATATTGAAGAAGATACTTACGAACCACCCGATCGCTGGGTGGTTTTGTCCAGTCTTGCAGTTTTGTTCTTAGGGGCGGGAGTCATCTACTACGTCTTCACCGTGCCTTTGGAAATGAGTGCAGTTTTAATTGAATAAGGGCGAATCAAGAGCATGAGAGTAATTGACCAGGCGATCGCCAACAGCCATCCGGCTAAGACATCACTGGGATAATGCTTACCCAGGTAAAGGCGCGTCCAGCCAATGCTCACCATAAACAGACCACCGCCGATCATGGTGAGCCAACGCCACCGAGTTGGCCATGCTATTACGCTTAACACCACAACCAATGTGGCACTTGACATGGCGTGTCCACTGGGAAAGGCATAACTCACTGTTGGCGAAACGACTTCCCAAAGCTGAGGTCGAGGGCGATGAAAATATAGCTTAAAGAGGCGATTGAGCAGGGCACTGCCCAACGGAGTGATAACGATGTACACCAGCGATCGCCAATTTCGTTGATACAGCAGGGCGCAGCCAACTCCAGCCAAAACTGGCAAGATGCCCCAAATCACGCCCAGTGGCGTAATTGTCAGCGCAATAGTATCTAATAAAGGTTGAGAAGTTGCGTGAATTGCCTCCAACAGTGGTACATCCCATACCAGCGCATCGCCTTGATTCCAAACACAACTTGCTAATAGTAAAAATATTGCTAGTGGCAAACCAATTCCCATCAGGAATAAAGTCAGATGAGATGGAAAAAGAGGATAAGGAGAAAACTTGATCAGGTTCATGATGACTTAAATTTAATCCTAATTTGTTGATTCTCTAAACTGAGTAAGCGAGTTTCCAACTCACCACAACGAGTAAAACATAAATGACAAATTTCAATAAGCGTTGTGGTACGAGTTGACACAGTTTCGCACCAACCAAAACTCCTGGCACTGAACCTAACCAAATTGGTAACACTAACGACCAATCCACGGTGCCTAGCCCTAAATGTCCCAGTGACGTAAACCCCAGCAAAATGGCGGCTTGAGCTAGATCGGTTCCAACCAGACGTTGAGAATCCAGACGAAAGAAGGTAATCAGCACGATCGCAAAGAGTGAACCAGATGAAACACTGGTCATGCCGACAATACAGCCCAGCACCGCCCCGATCGCGATCGCACTGGCCTTACCTGTTGTTGTCGAGAGGTCGAGGGTCGGGATAGGTGGTAATTGGAACGTCGGCGCGATCGTCAGCACCAATAATTGCACCAACGCCAACAGAGTTACTAGCAGAATTGCCACGCCAATGCAGCGAACTAAGACCGCATCTAAATCCAGGTTCGTCGCAGTTTTGATCTGGTGGAGAATGCCAACGCCCGTCAAGGCACCCGGAACACTTCCCGTCGCTAACCACTGCACAATTTGACGATCAACGGTTTGTTGTCGCCAGTGTTTAATGCCGCCAACCACTTTCATCAACGTTGCCGCAACCACATCAGAGCTAACCGCGATCGCCGGTGATACATGAAACACCACAATCAACATCGGAGTAATCAGGGATGCGCCCCCAATTCCAGTCAAGCCAACCAATATGCCCACGCCAAAGCTGAACACGGGCAGAAATATTTCATTCATGATCAGTATAGAAAAACTGCTTATTTCAATTCAGCAATGTCGTAGTGGTTTGCATAACCTCACATCCTCATTCTCAGCAAGAGGCTGCCAACGATTTGCCTCTGAGATATGGCGTTGCAAAAGCGTATTAACTAAAAGCAAATTAAAAAGCGAGCGTAAATTCACTAAAAAATATGCTGAACTTCGATGCGCCTACGATCGCTCTGTTCATACTCAGATCATCAGGACAACGTTTGCTCCACAGGCTTATTTATCCATTCACAGAGATTAGAAAAGTGGCTAAAAACTAAGGGCAAAGAACGGTGTTTCTAGCACTTTAAAGTGTAGTAACAAGACGATAGCAGCCGTATAAAGGGTTGATGTTGCTATCCCAGTCAACAGTTCTTTTTTGAGATTGCGTTCTCCAGTTTGGCCCTGCACCACATCTAAAAATCCGGCTTGCATCAGGAGAATCCCCACCACATTCGAGAGCCAATAGCCTCCGATCGCCCCTGGGACAAATAAATTTGGTGAAACCCAGTGACACAGATAACCAAAGCCATAGGCGATCGGAAGGTTGAAAATTAGGTCATTCCACCAGCACAGCGGCGACAGTGCCCAACCAAGCAGGACTAAAAAACCGCCCCTAATCTTTTTGAATGGCGATTTCCCACGATTGAGAAGCGAATGACTGTCTGTCGCGATCGCATCTGTTGGGGTCGGTGGCAAGAATTTCGAGTTGAGGGTCTTGAGGAGATTCATAAAATACGGTTTACCCATGTATTTACCGTATTTTATCAGTCAGGGGATCATAACAGCCATATTTAAACGATAAAAATCCCAAATCTTTTAATGCCTTTTTCCATTAAAAAAGATCAGCTAGATGTAAGCTGATCTTCAAATGAATTCATGGCAATAAATACTCAATTAAACTTGAGGACAAAATCTGGAATGTTCAAACTCTGGCTGAATTTAACTCACAAAGGACTTAAGGCAGAATCAGCAAAGACCTTGACCCGTTTGGGGGAGACATACACAGTTTGATACCGTTGGAGGTTTAGCCGATCAAACTCCTCTCGACTTAAATGCGCTGTAACAGTTTGTCCAGTTTCTAACCCTAACTCAGTCTGAATTTCCCATCCTAAATGAATGATCCGTTCAACTCTGGCTGTGACGGTTTCATCCGCGGGCTGGAGCCGAATGAGGACATCTTGAGGCCGCCAAAAGACCCGAACAGAGGGATCTAAGACATTACTACCTGCCCCATGATGCTCCCAACTGGCACCATTTCCTAAAACTTTACCATTACTAGGAAATAAGCCCGAGACTGGTGGTAGCACATTCACTGGCCCAATAAAACTCATCACAAATGACGAAGCTGGATTGTCATAAATTTCAGCCGCAGAACCAACCTGCTCGACTCGACCATGATTCATAATCACAATCTCATCGGCCACTTCCATCGCCTCTTCTTGATCATGAGTCACGAATACAGTCGTGACATTTACTTCATGGTGCAAATTTCGTAACCAGGTGCGTAATTCTTTACGGACTTTAGCGTCTAATGCACCAAATGGTTCATCGAGCAATAACACCCTGGGTTGAACTGCCAGTGCCCGTGCCAGCGCCACTCGTTGCCGTTGCCCACCCGACAGTTGAGACGGATAGCGATCGCCCATACCGGCTAATTGCACCAGATCGATTAACTCTTCAACGCGATGTCGAATTTGGGGCTTCGGAACTTTGCGGATCTCCATCGCAAAAGCCACATTTTGGCGCACAGTCAAATGCTTAAACAAGGCATAGTGCTGAAACACAAAGCCAATATGTCTATCCTGCACCTTTCGATAGGTAGCGTCTTCGCCAATCAAGTAAATCTGTCCAGCGTCAGGTTGCTCTAGTCCAGCAATCATGCGTAGCAACGTCGATTTCCCAGAACCCGAAGGCCCTAACAGCGCTACCAATGAGCCAGTCTTAATCTCCAGCGTGACTCGATCGATTGCCTGAAAAGAGCCAAATCGTTTGGAAACGTCTTGAACCGCAATGCCCATGATAAACCTTTTGTTTGCAACGAATACCGTAGTATACTACGGTTATCCTATCGGTAAACAGTAATTTAAGCTGATGTCTCTTGCTGGTCTACCTCAATCTCATGGAATGCTGCCCCTACAGCGTAAGTTCGCCTTGAGGGCAACGATTCCCACAAAACAGAATTCCCTTTGGAGGATTGATTCTGGGGCTGTCCGTACCCTCACCTGGCTGGAAGACGGAACCAACATCACCACTGGAATTTGGGGGCCAGGGGATATGGTGGGCAAAGCGCTCTCCACCGTTGATCCCTACCAAATTGAGTGCCTGACGGCAGTGGAGACAACCCTTGTGCCGCTTGAAAACAATCAGATCCCAACAGAATGGCTGTTCACCCATTTGCAACATGCAGAAACGTTGATTGTGATTCGTAGTTATCGGCGCGTAGACACCATGCTGGTAAAATTGCTAGGTTGGTTAGCCAAGCGATTTGGGCGATCGGTACAGAATGGAAACTTGATTGAGTTGCGCCTTACCCATCAAGATTTGGCAGATTTGGTTGGTACAACTCGCGTCACAATTACACGCATCCTGGGACAATTTGAAGAACAAGGATTAATTGAACGTTGGTCACTTCATCGAATTTTTTTGAAGGAGTATGAGACATGGCACTATGAAATTTAGAAAATACTCATCCATGCAGTGCTATTGATTAACTCTACCGATTCATTTGTCATTGGTAATTACTCTTGATAGCAAATATCAATGACAAATGAAAATTGTTAATGAATACATCTAGAAATAAGCCTGAAACTACATTTATCATCAGTCACTCATTCAGCTAGTTGAGATAAAGTTAGTCTAAACGGAAGAGCGGACGGAATCGCAAACCAACCCAAGTGCCCAACAATGCAAAAAGAATCCAAACCCAGCCATGCAGGCTGGTTGAAGCAATTCCGCCGAAAAAAGCACTAACATTGCAGCCATAAGCCAGAAATGCACCGTAGCCCATAATCAAACCACCGAACAAGTTACCTAGCACAAGCTGAACAGTCGGTGGCCTTTTCGGTATTAAACGACCTGCCAATGCGGCAGCCAACACTGCCCCTAGAACAATACCAATATTCATTACAGAACTGATATCAGCAAAGAGACCCTGACTCAATAGAGTTTGAGATGCCTCACTGCTCCAAAATGGGCTAGACGTTGAATCCCAACCAAACCAAGTCGCAACCTGGGCAGCCCATACAGCAAATCCCCAAGTGATCCGCCAGGGTTGCCCAGATAAAATTAGCGTGCACCAGTTGAGGATTGCCAACGCGATCGCCCCAGCCAGTAAAGACCAAGGCCCGCGAAGGATGGCGTGGAAGAAGGCGGAAGAAGGTAGAACTGGGGAAAGTGAAAAATGACCTGTCTGGATTCCTCCATTTTGGCTCTTGCCGCCTCGGCTCCACCAGCGCAACGCCATAGCCACCAGGCCAAACCCAATCAATTGCACGATAACCGCCCCAACCCAGCCGATCGCGGTTCCTAACACAATCGGCGGGTACGCAGGAAGTCCAGCCCAGAGCTGGCGAGTGAGGCTAGCTCCAAACGCTCCCAGGCAAAACGTGAGGAGGGTTAACACCATGCCATAGCTCCCTCCTCCAATGGTGTAAAGCGTTCCACAACCACAGGCTCCACCAAGTTGCATCCCGATGCCAAATAGAAAAGCACCGATCGCGCCCTGGATCCCGACAGGTGAAAATGCTCCACGTACAGGTTGTCCCCCAACGGAACCACTCGCGAGCACCGTTGCAAACAAAATCGTCGCAATTCCTAACATCACCAATTGCGCATATATCCCCTGAACATCCCGCTGGACAAGCAGTTTGCGATAGGCAGAGGCAAAGCCAAAACTGGAATGATATAGGGTTACACCCAACAACCCGCCAATCAGAAATAACAGACTGTGCTTCCAACCATACTGACTGAGGAAAACAATACCAATACTCAGTAAAGACAGAGCGATCGCAATACTCAATCGCTGAGGTCGTAATCGCCGAGGAGGAAACTGAGTCGTCAGAGTTGGTTCTGAAAAGCTATCCATTGCTTTACAAAATGACTGGGATGGCAAAGAAATAAATCGGTCATCCTACACTGCATCATTGGTTAGATGGATACATTGCTAGACGAAAACTATTTTTGAGGCGGTTTCTTCGGAGTTTCAGGAGGAGGATCGCAACTGGCTAAAGCACTTTGATTAAAAGTAATCAAGCCTGATGAAGCGATGCAAATTAGACCTAATAGAAAACCAAAAGATAGCGATCGCGCAAACTTCATAAGTTCTCCTATCGAGCATTGGAAGTAACAGTTTTCTCTGCTCCCACAGCAACAGGTAAGTTAGTTGTACTATACTCCGTCCAAGAACCTTCATAAACTCGTACCTTGGGATAGCCAAGGAGATGCTTGAGCACAACATATTGCAACGTCGCCTCACGCCCAGTGCTACAGGTCACAATAATGTCGTCTGTTGGTTTAATTCCCCGTTCTGCCAAAAGGCCGCGAATTTCATCCAAAGACTTGAGCTTGTGAGGATTTTTTAGATTCTCTTGAGGGTTATTGGCTTCAGTAAAGGTTGGCCAGGGAATGTTTTTTGCTCCGGGAATATGTCCATTCCGTACCCAAATATCTTTTTCACCTCGAAAGAGTTCTGGTGGTCGCGGATCGATAAACACAACCCCTGGTTTGCCAATCAAATTTTCCACCTGGTTCAAAGACACTCGAATCGCTGGGTTGTCTTTGACTGTAAATTTGCTCGATTTATACTGAGGAAAGACCTTAGTAGTCGCTTGTCCTGCTGCTTTATATCCAGCAAAGCCACCATCTAGCACATAAATATCTTTAACTCCCGATCGCTCCAACAAATAGGCAACCATCGTTGCACCCAAAACATCATTACCAGCAGAATAAACAAGCACTTTGCTGTTATTCGATACACCCGATTTAGAGAAAAGGCTACCGAGCTTATCAGTATCCCAATATTGCACAGGCAACACCCCATTCGGCCCGCGAAATGCTGAGTCTGCAATATTCACCGCCCCAGGAAGGTGTCCTGAGATGTACTCTAAAGGCGCTGTGCGAACATCCAGAACTCGTAAGTTAGAGTCTTTGCTATTTGCTGCAACCCACTCCGGAGAAACAAATTGAACATTTGCCTGATTTGTTGCCCCAAATGATGGCAAGACTAAGGTTGGTAGCAAAACTAAACTAACAACAAGCGAAAAGAGTAAAACAAAAAACTGAGGTTTCTTTCTACTCAGTTGCGATCGCACATCCATTCTTAACTCCTTTGAAAGTACTCAAAATCGTCTGATTACTTTTGACGCTAATCTTTCCAAGCCATCACCAACCATCTTGATCCGGCTCTCATCGAATTTCCAAACCGAAGCTACAACCAGGGTTTGTCAGGCGAACACAACCAACAAACTGCGCCCCTGCTCCAAGCCGTTCTCCCATTGCATTAAAGCTGGGTATTCGGTTTGCACCAGGAAGGGCCACGAGATAAATATTCTCGCAACGCTCACAAGCCAGCAGTCACAGGCACCACTGGTAGCAATTATCATTCAAAATCTACGGTAAGTCGGTCGGAATACAGTTTATTTTGTCAATAAAGCTGATATTACAGCGACAGACGGTAAAAATCAAGTTTAATCATCTTAATCTTGATCGGCAAACAGTACTTTGAATATAAAAGCGCTTTTAACTCACGGGAGAACAGATGCGATGGACAAGGTAACTCTTCAGTTATTCGTTCACCTTCAAGAATCTCCCATGATTCAATGAATAGGCTCTTGAATGTATTGCAAAATACAAAGATTGTGTGTTTGTTTAACTTGTGAAATGAGTTAGGTTCTTCTACACTCACCCTACAAATCATTCACACGTAGGCTATGACGATCGCCCTTCAAGCTCAATCAAAACAATCGAATCATTTTTTAGGCGTTAAGAAGATTACGTATTCCTTAATTATCCCCTTCTATCGTCTATGGTGGCATTTCCATGCTTATACAACGATTTTTGTCATTATATTTTTATCACTCCTTAGCTTAACAGCGCTATATATCTACGATCGCTTTGCACTAATACTTCATAAACTTTATTGTCGGTTTAGCTATTAGATTGCAGATCAACTAATTGTGCAATCTTATTAGGATTAAAGTCATATTTGCTTGAATATTAATTCCATCCTCACTCTTCAGCGTTGATTTCCCTGTACTTCCAAACAATATGCTTCAAGACACTTACGGTCTTTCAGTAACAACTGATTCTCTACTGGCAATTGAGTCGATTGATCGCTTCACTCAACAGGCGCTTAGCTACGGCAACCAGATACCGTTTTATCTTTTTCAAGGTCATGCAGCGGATCGAGAATGTGCATTGCTCCATGCTTACACAGCGGCGTATTACCTGACGCAAGAAGAAACGCGCGTTCGCCAACAGGCAATACACCATTTACATCTGGCGCAGCAGCAATTAGACCAAGTGACGGATCGAGAACGGTGGACAATTCAGGCGATCGCAGCTTGGGCAGCAGGCAAAATTCAACAAGCAATTGCCTTACACAGGCACATTGTTGAGCACTATCCTCAGGATTTATTAGCGGTTCAGCAAGCCCAATACCACTATTTTTATCAAGGAGACACCCAGCAACTCTTGCAAGTCGCGGAACAGGTGCTTCTAGCCAATTTGGATAATCACTATTTGTACGGCATGGTGGCTTTTGGGTTAGAACAATGCCATCATTTATCAGAAGCAGAAGAAATGGCGCATCGCGCGATCGCCATCAACCGAAATGATCCGTGGGCACACCACGCGATCGCCCATGTGCTGGAAACGCAAGGCCGCATCGACGAAGGGATTCGCTGGATGGAGCAACACGCTGATACCTGGGAACACTGCAACTCGATGTTGTACACCCATAACTGGTGGCACATTGCCTTGTTTTACCTGACCAAAGGAGCCTTCCAGACGGTACTCCAGCTTTATGATCGGCATGTGTGGGGACGAGCCAGAAAAGATTCCCCCAAAGATCAGGTTGGGGCGATCGCCACCTTAATCCGCTTGGAGTTGCAGGGCGTTGATGTGGGTGCTCGGTGGCAAGACTTGAGCGGCTATCTGCGGCCTCGCCTGCACGAACATCTGCTTCCCTTCCAGGATCTCCATTATGTATACGCCTTAGCCCGATCTGGTCAAACGGAACAAGTGACAGAAATGCTGCACAGTATGCACCTGCATGGCCAACGCCTCCACCCAGACTTACGCAAAACCTGGGTTGAAGTAGCAATTCCCCTGGCCGAAGGGTTAGCAGCCTACGCCATTGGCCAGTGGTTCAAGGCGATCGCGCAATTCGATGCAGCTCTGCCCCGTATCCATCAGGTTGGTGGCAGTCATACCCAACGCAATATGTTCCACCAGCTTTACCAGACAGCATTACGCAAAAAGCATTATCAGCACATTGTGATTTCGTTTTTCCCGCGATCGCCCAAGCGAGGGCCACAAGCCAACCCAAAATCCAACCAACCGCCAATGACCTCTAGTTTAGAGGGTGCCCGCCCAGTTACTCCATACGCCCAATCCGCAGCCAAGCTTGCAATGTATCGAAAAATCTTGCGTAGTGGAAAACATCTAGTGTGATTAATATTCAATTTCAAAACAAGTCGAAAGTGAGTCTGCCACAGCAATTTGTTGATGCAAGATTTGCTCAAAAGCATTCATGGTTTGAGTCTGAAATCGTTGGACATGTTTTAACTGCAAAATTGGCTGAACAATTTCCAGGCGAGTATCACCCGCTGTTCCAGCAAATACTTGCACCGCTTTCAATGTCTTGAGTTGAAGTTCCTTATGCACCATCAATTCAGGAATAGCGGCGGCCCCGCTACCCCGTTCTACTACTGCTTTCACCATTTCACTACTGCTCAGCACCAACATGATATTCAATTGCGGTAGTTCTACGCCCCAACCCTGGAGCGCCTGCTCAAAAACCTGCTGCGCCCCGCTTCCCCCTTCACGCATCACCCAGGGCGTTGTGAGCAAATCTTGAACCTGAATCATTGGGCGATGGAACCAGGGATGGGATTGCCCGACCACAATTTGTAAGCGATCGCGCCCGACCACCGTTGGCAACAACACTTCTCGCAAGGTCGATTTCACCTCACCTGAGACCAACCCCAAGTCAAATCGTCCAGACGCAGTTCCCTCCGCAATTTCTTCGGCATTCGCCAACGTGCAGTTCACCCGAATGCGGGAATACTCTCGTTGAAATTGGCTAATTTTGTCGGGTAGCCAGTAGTTGCCAATCGTGAGGCTAGCCCCTAGGCGCAGCTCGCCCTGCTGCAAATTATTCAACTCACGTAAATTGCGTTCGGCAATCACCACCTGTTCCAGAATTTTTTGCGCCTCTCGATACAACAACTTCCCCGCTTCTGTAATCTCAACTCGTCGCCCAACCCGGTGAAACAACTTGACACTATACTCAGCCTCCAAATTCTGAATCGCCGCACTGACGGCTGGTTGAGTAATGTATAAGGTCTCAGCCGCCCGAGTAAAGTGCAAATGCTCCGCCACAGCAAGGAAGATGCGTAATTGTTCCAAAGTCATTCTGTCGTTGATTCTCCCTACTACCTCAATCATTCTTGGTGGGGGTAGGCCCAAAAACACCAGAATGCCTTTGCACGCTGCCTTTCCACCCGACGACACATAAAATACGGTAAGCCGAGCGACTTACGTGACTTTATCTTTAGAATAATACGGTAAATCGACCAATTTACCGTATATTGTTTTTGGGAATTTTAAAACATCACGGTATTTTTCTTCTGGTTGGCCTGAGTAACACCCGTTCCGCGCACGGGTTATTCGGACAAGCCACTTAGACCGCGAGAGAAGGAGCACGACGACAACGGGTAAAACAATGCAAAGTGAATTTAGGAGGCATCGGCGATCGCCGATACCTCCACGGGCAAACGGATACTGCACACCCCAAATCCAGGAGTGCGAGAACAGTTGCACAGGTTGGTAATGTGTCGTCAGCGATGCTTGAAGTCGTTCATTGTTCAAGGCTGAGCTTGAAGTCCTGGTTTTCGCCGCCAAGTGCAAAAGGGCTTGGGTAGGGCGCGATCGCCCCCAGACGGAAATCTCTCCTTGCTCAGTTAGGGGAGTTGAGGAGGGATCTTGGGACAAGTGGCCACGAATCAACTTGAAGGGTGGCTTAAAGAGGCCAAGAATCGTGGATGGAATAAAATTTGGTTTTGCGGGTCGCCCTCATCCTCATCCCTTTTTCCCAGGAGGATGGGTGCCATAGGTGGGGTGAGGGTTGCAATTGGTGGAGTTATTTAACTTTCGTGCCCCTAAGTCCGCGATCGCCAGTGTGCTTGCCACAGGTCTTTTGGCTCCAGCAACTTAGAGGTGATCCAACATTTTACAGTTCGGTCACAGGGGGCTACCAATTCGGCCAAGATCCGCGCGCAGTGAAGACTCTAGCCTATTGCCTAGACGGATTAAATCAATCAACGGGCACCGTACCCACGGCAAGCACCCCCAATCCTTTGAGCTAATAATTGATTTTGCTTGCCTCATTATTATCAGTTGGGATACTTATTTGGGTGCGCCGGTCGAGCCATCAAGGGACAAAATTGTGGGCACATTACCATCTTTGTTGCCACCCACTACGACAACTTTTGTATTGTTAGAGGCCGCGAGTTTTTCCATTGCTTCTACTGAGCGCAGTTGCAAAATAGCCGGAGTAATACTGCCAGATAAAATTCTTTGAGCGTCGGCATTACCCCGTGCTTCAATGCGCTTACGCTCTGCTTCTTTTTTGGCTTGGGCGATGGTGAATTCCATCTGTTGATTTTGTTGATCAGCTTTGAGTTTTTCTTGAATCGCAGCTTGTAAAGATTCTGGGAGGATGACTTCTCGCAGATAGACTCCATCCAGTTTGAGGCCAATGGGTTGTAGTTGGGTCGCTAAGTCTTTGGCGATCGCGTCACTCACTTCCTGCCGTTTGCTCGAGTAAATGGCCTCAATAGGATATTTTGCTGTAATAGTACGAGTTGTGGAGCGAAACCGAGCGGCAATAATGGCAGCTTCGTTATCACCATCTCCAACCTTTTGATAAATTTCAACTGCCCTTTCTGGGTCAACTTGATACTGCAAACTAACATCGATTTTGAAACTCAATCCCTCCTTAGAAGTCGCTTCAATCGTTTCTTTAAGATCTTTCAAGCGAGTTGAATAGATTTCAACCGTCGAGAAGGGATTAACTAAGTGAATGCCTGACAATAAGGGTTTAGAAGAGATTTTTCCAAACGATTCAACAACGCCCACATCACCGCCAGCAATGAGAATCACATTCCGAAAGAGGACTGCGATCGCCGCCACTATAAAAATCAAGCCAGAGATCACTCGCACTAACAGACGAGAGCGATCGCCAGAGACTTTACCACTTTGGAGATAAATGAACAGAGCAACTAAAGTCGTTAATAGCGAAACAATAAATGACATGATTGTTTCCTAGTTAAGAATTAGATGAACTACTTCCAGCAGAATTACTTCTAGCATACCCAAGTAGAGCAAATAAGTGACTGATTGGATAAGGCTTAACCTGATGTTAAACGCTAGCCAATCTGTCAATTTTGCTCATGAATGACGGAAAACAGTTTAGTCAGATCGGCTCGAATTGAGAATAGAAGCTATTCTTGCCGATACTTCCTGCCCCTGGGATTAGACTTAACTCAGGGGTAAATCTGGTAAATCGCTAGCAGCCAAAGTGTTTGGCTCAGATTGATTCGATTTTGTTGTTAATGTTTGGACTGTTTCTGCCAAGTCAATTCCAGTAGTTTGGCGCAATTGCTCAATGAAAGAAGCCAACTTTGTGGCTGTTGTGCCGCCATTCGCATCAATCACGGTGACATTTTGCACTGCCACATCGGGGACAGCATTGGTTAGGGTCTTGAGTAAGGTTTCTAGGCGTTGCAACAAGAAAATATCGCGGGCGTTGGTTCCGGCAGCTTGCCAGGATTTCGCGAGGTGTAATGTCCCTTCGGCGCGGGCTTTCCCGTCTTCTAAAATTTGGGCCGCATCCCCCTGGGCTTGGGCGATCGCCCGTTGACATTCTGCTTCGGCAGGCGCAACCACATCGGCTTTGAGCTTTTGGGTCACTTGTTTAATGCGCTCTTTTTGCACCGGCACTTCCGCCTGGAACCGCGCTAAATCCGCCGCAATTTCGGCCAAGGCTTCCGCGACAACCGCATCCCGATTGGTCATCGTATCTTTGATGCGGCGTTCCGCTTCCGCTTGGGCAATGCCCATATCCCGCTCCAGGCGACTCAACGCCGTTACTTTGTCATTTTCAACGGTTTGAATCTTTGATTCGGCCTGGGCTTCGGCTTCGGCAATGCGGGCATCCCGGAGCAAATCAGCCTGTTGCTTCCGGCCAATGGAATCGAGATAGCGCACATCATCAGAAATATTCTGAATTTGCAACGTATCCAGCACCAGCCCCAACTTTTCCAGATCGTCTTCGGCTTCATCCAGCAGGCTTTTGGCAAAGGCAATTTTGTCCTCGTTGACCTGTTCTGGAGTTAGGCTGGCCAGCACGCCCCGCAGATTACCTTCCAGAGTTTCTTTGGCCATTTGCTCAATTTGTTGGCGGGATTTACCCAGCAACCGTTCGATCGCATTGTGAATTGCAGGTTCTTCGCCTGCCACTTTGATGTTGGCTACCCCTTCCACCGTGAGGGGAATGCCCCCTTTGGAATAGGCATTGGAAACACGTAACTCAATAATCATGTTGCTTAAATCCATCCGCAAAGCCCGTTCCAGCAACGGCAGCCGGACACTACTGCCCCCTTTGACCAGGCGATAGCCAACTTTGCGATCGTTGGCCAACCGACGGGAACTACCAGCAAAAATCAAGACTTCGTTCGGCTGACAAATGTAGTACAAGTTTTTGATGACAAACACTCCGGCTCCGGTGCCGAGGCTCAGAATGGCCAGCAAAGCGGCGAATGCTTCAATCATGGGTTGCTCCAAATTGCGTTGAGAAATAGGTGGAAAAACCAGGGCGCGATCGCGCTTACTGAGACTGTTTGGGACGATTCAAAATCCCCACGACATCTAAGCCCAGGGTTTCATCCACACGGGCTAAAAACTGCCGCACCACTTCGGGGTAAACGTTAATCAGGCTTGCGATCGCCCGTCCATCGCCGTTGTCCACCACACTGATATGTTCCAAATGCAACCGATTTGGAATCGTTGCCGCTTCCTTCAACACCATTTCAATTTGCTGAATCAAAAAGACCTCAGCGGCATTGACCCCTGTCTCTTGCCAAACCTTTGTCAGCATTTCATTCACCAAAGCTGCGGCCTTGGCATTTTCCGCTAGTTGGGCCGCCCCACCCCGCGCCAAAAATTCCTGCGCCGTTTTGTTCGCTTCCGCAGGCAACACCTCATCCGCCTGTAAGCGCAAGCGTTCCAACTCGGCCCGCACAGTTTGCAACTGCTGCTCTGCCTTGGCCCTGGCTTCTTTCTCCGCCGCCTTCGTGCGTTCCTCCTCCGATCGCGCCCGCTGTTCTAATTCCGCCTTAATTTTCCGCAATTCATTTTGGCGTTGTTGAATCACAGCCAACGCTTCCGACTTGGCAACTTCGGCCTGCCGTTGGCAATCGGCCTCAATGCGATCGGCCTGACTCATGGCTTCTGCCTCTGCAATCTCTGCATCTCGCACAATTTGGGCAATGCGCTTGCGGCCAATGGAGCGAAGATAGTCCATATCATCGGCCACGCTTTGAATTTTGAGCGTATCCAATTGCAGCCCCAGTTTGCCCAAATCCCGCGACACATCTTGGGCAATGCGCTCGGCAAACTCCAGTCGATCTTCATTCACCTGTTCCGGTGTCAGCAAAGCTACAACTCCGCGCAAATTTCCTTCCAGGGTTTCCCGCGCTACCCGCGTAATTTCGCTGTGATCGCGCCCCAAAAATCGCTCAATTGCATTGCTTACAATCTCTGGATTGCTGGAAACCTTCACGTTGGCGATCGCCTGAATTTGTAACGGCGTGCCCCCTTTGGAATAGGCATTCCGCACTTCAACGGGCACGGGCATGGTCGTCAAATCCATCCGCGTCACCGTTTCTAAAATCGGAATGACAATCGTGCGACCGCCAAAAATCACCCGATATCCCACTTCTGCACCATCTTTTGTCCGCTGTTTGCGACCTGATAGCACCAACAACTCATTTGGGTTGCAAATCCGCACCACCATTTTGAGGAACCAAATCAGCAGCAACGTCCCCAGCACCGAAACTCCCAGAGCGGGCAAGAGTTGCAACAAACTGCCATTTTCAGTCTCCAGTGACGAATTGGGAGTCGCCTCAATTTGGGCTACCAACGCTTGATCGGCAATGGTAGTCTGTAACGGGTGTAATTGAATGTCTTTCACGGTTTGATCAACCATAACTTCATCCAGTAACGATACTTAAAATACAGAGTCTAGAGCGTAGCCGGCAGTGATCTTTTAACGAGAGTAGGGCATAGTTCTAGCATGAGCTTTGGATACATATTCAAACAATCGATCAACTAATGAAATAATGAGTCAAACAGCGATCGCTCATTAGCATCAGCCTCACTCAAGTCGCAATTGATCTGTTGATACAACCCAGAGTCGATCCTGTTCTGTACCCACCACTAAAACCGTATCTCCTGGTTGAAACTGCTTGACATCTTCGGTATAGGCAATCCGATCAATCACTGATCCTTTCACTCGCAGCCGCACTTTACCCCGCGAATGCCGATCAAAAGGAATTTCGACCACACCTGTTTGGCCAACCAAGTCCGTTGATCGCACCAGACTATCGGTATCACGATCGCGCAGCATCTGAACCATTCCAGACACAATCGTCCCGCAGGCCACACCCATGCCCCCCGCCGCGATCGCAATCGCCAGCGGCGACCAGCCCACAGACAACTGAGACAACACTAACCCCGTCAAGCCAAAAAAGCAGCAGCCAAACGTCCAAAAGCGCAAACTTTTGAAAATGGCCAACGGCGAATGCCGGGGACGACGATCAAACAGCGATCGCGACGAAGACCTGGATTGATCTGTCAGTTCAAGATCATCATCCAGGCCCCCATCCGGTTCAAGCGCATCAACACTTGCCTCAAAATCGCCAAGACCAAATTCCACTCCGTCAATACCACTGACGACAGCCAGGAGGACAAAGACCCCACCGATGGCAAAACAAAACCAGTAAATTGTCAGCATGGTCGAAGGGTTCAACACTCAATCACTCCCATCTTGACATCTGTTTTCTCGACCAACTCGATTTGGAACGATTATTAATCTGCCGCTAACTACACCCGCGATCGCCCCCATTCTTGAAAAAACATCCTACGACTCACGTCGGCGATCGCCCCTAGCCACCAACCGCTCCAACCCCACAAAACCCAGCCTCGTCTCCGGCTTCTGTCTTCCGAATCATGACAGCCCTAGCTCGATCTGGTTTAGTGAAGGTGTTTTAACAAGCCGCGATCGCGTTAGTTGCCATGCCCAAAGCCGCCATTTTTGACATTGATGGAACCCTAGTTGACTCTGTGCCGTTCCATGCTGAGGCATGGGTTATTGCCTTTGCTAAATTTGGCTATTCCGTCACCTTCGAGCAAATGCAAAAACAAATCGGTAAAGGGGGCGAATTCCTAATGGAAACGGTACTAACTAAAGCAGAAATGGAACAAGTTGGTAAAGAAATTCATGGGTACCGCAAGGAGTATTTTCAGTCAAACTTTTTACCCAAAGTTCAACCCTTTCCCCAAGTCAAAGCCTTGTTTGAACAATTACACACTGATGGCCTTGCGATCGTCTTAGCCTCGTCGGCTCAACCCGAATCTGCCCAGCACTATATTGATTTATTAGGTGTAGCAGACTTGATTCAAGGTTGCACCACAACAGGGGATGTTGAAAAGGCGAAACCCTACCCAGACGTCTTTGAGGCCGCCCTCGAAAAACTCCCTGGAATTTCTGCTCAGGATGCCATTGTAATTGGTGATAGCCCTTATGATGCCGAGGCTGCGGGGAAAATTTCATTAATAACAATTGGGCTGCTCAGTGGCGGTTTTTCCGAAACAGAATTACGAGCAGCAGGCTGTATTGCTATCTACCAAGATCCAGCAGATTTGCTAACTCACTATTCTGATTCGCCCTTGTCTGCCAGTTCCCTTAATTCGGCACAGACACCGCTATAGGGTTTGAATAAGACGTCAGGTGTTGCCATCATCACGTCTCACCCTTGCGCTCAGTCGTAGTTGATTGCAACGCAGCAACCCTTTGCTCCATTGGGGTAGAGATGGGCGATCGCGCGGTTCTGACCTAACTGTTTAAGCTCTGTTTTTCCTCATCTGGCCTTGTATATACAACCAGTTAGTTATACGGTAAGATCGGTGTAGGTTTATGCCCAGCATTTGGAAATTAGAGCAATTGCAATGGCCAGAAAGAATATTGCAGATCAAGCAGGTTTATCTACGCTAAAACCGAATCCAGAGCGATCGCTGAAGCTAGACACAATGAATCCCCAGTTATCGCCTACAGCCCTTGGGCTAATTGCCGATTTTTTCAAAGTTTTGTCTGAAGTTAGTCGGTTGCAAATTGTATGTGCCTTAAAGGCGGGGCCGCGCAATGTCACAGAAATTATTGAGGCAACGGGTTTAGGTCAAGCTAATGTTTCTAAACATCTAAAGATGTTGACTCAGGCTGGAATTGTGGCGCGGCAACAGCAGGGAATTTGTGTGTATTATGCGATCGCTAATCCCTTTTTGTTTGATTTGTGCGAGCAGGTTTGCGCGGCTTTATCCATTCAAGTCGAGCAACAACAACAACAATTACAAGAATTATCCGTTATGCGGGATAGGCCCTGAGTATGACTGAAGATTTGTTGCCAAAAGCCGATCGCTCCCAGCCAGATTTGTCAGCCATAGCGTGGGAACAGCGGTACCAGGATGGTCGCACCGGTTGGGATTTAGGCGCACCCGCCCCGCCATTGGTACAGCTTTTGGCTGGGAAAAATGCACCGCAACCAGGCCGAGTTGCAGTTTTGGGGGCAGGTCGTGGTCACGATGCCCTGTTGTTTGCAGAACATGGTTTTGAGGCCGTTGGGTTTGACATTGCACCGTCCGCGATCGCCACAGCCACGCAAACGGCTCAAGCACGCCACCTCTCAGCACAGTTTTTGCAGCGAGATATTTTTACGCAAATTGCCGACTTTGCTGGAGGGTTTGACTACGTGCTGGAACATACCTGCTTTTGCGCGATCAATCCGGCGTTGCGTCCAGCTTATGTCCAAGTTGTACGCACGTTATTGCGATCGCAAGGTGAACTCATTGCCTTATTTTGGGCCCACCAAAAACCAGGTGGCCCACCCTTTGGTACGAGTGTGCCCGAACTGAGGCAGCTATTTGAACCAAGTTTTGAACCGTTGTTGTTTGAGCAAGCAACCAATTCTATACCAAGTCGTCGGTTGGAAGAATATTTAGTGCGCTATCGAGTCAACGGTAAATTGCACTAGAAAGTGAATCATCAGTACATAAGTCAGTCTAATCCTGAATGATAAGTAGGTGGGTTGAGTTAAATATAAAATGGGTTGGCAATAGTAAAACCTCTGCTGGCTCTGGCTTTTTGTGCCTCAATCTCACCTACCCAAATTTTATATTTAATTATGCTGATTGATTGATTTACACGTCAGAGGAGACAACAGGCAATTGTAAATGGGAAGCAACGTTTCCTCCAGACAACACCATGATTGTGATTATTTGTTGGTTAATTAACTGAGCTTGTTTGGGTGACTCACCCGTACCAGGATTAACAGGATAGGCAGGAAAACAGGCAGCACTGAGGCTCAAGCGCAAGGCAGACCCTGCGGCAATACAAACACAAATTGATTGCAATTGCAGCTTGATGGGGGTTGAACTAGAATCAGCGATCGCCTCAGATTTAACAGTCAAATAGCCTTGGGTCAGATTGTACGTTAATCCATTTGGAGCAACTTCAGATAATACTGCTGATAAATCAAAACTCACTGAGTCTGAACTGCAATACAGATACAAAATAACATCACCAGAGAGGTGCAAATTAGTCGCGAGGGGAGCAGACGTATAGGTCAACACATCCGTGCGATCGTCGATCGCGCTGCGTTCTTGGGGGCCTGCTGGAATGGCCGCATGGCCGCCGTAAGAGGGTACCGGACGCCAAGGATCGTGAACCAAAACATCTGGAATCGGGGATGCAGGAGGCCAGTCCCCAGTTAAGCCACCATGCTGGGCAAAACCAGCCAGGCCATCACTGACTAAATAGAACGGAGTGGATGAAGTATCAGCCCAACTAGATTGAGTAATCCACTGATTTGTCCCCAATTCAAATAGCTGTACACAAGATTCTGTCCCAAAATTGGTTTGGTGATCTTTGAGAAAATGATCAAACCACTGGAGTTGCAGGCGATCGCAAGGACTGACTGCCTCAGGGCCAAAGTCTTTCGCACCAACTTTTCGTCCCCAAGGCAAATGAGCCCACGGGCCAACAATCAGTTGTTGCCGATGTTGACTCCTAGCCACCATCGCTTGATAAAGGTTGAGGGTTCCCCGCAGAAACGTATCGTACCAACCGCCAATGTGCAACATGGGCAAATCAACAGACTCAATCAAGAATTTTGGCGATCGCTGTTCCCAGTAAGAATCAGGTTCGGAATGAGTCAGCCAAGTGTGATAAAATGAGTCTGGAGCAAGTACATTCAAAATACCTGAGCGAGTCGGCACTGAATCACCGAAGATCAGGTTTTTACCAGCCATTGATAACGTGTGATGGGCAATGGCATCGTTTTGGCGGCGGGCCGTTTCAGCCGCAAGCTGGATCGCCCAACCCAGATTCGCCTGTAGACAAAAAGCACCATTTTCATAGGCCCAGTCAGTATACAAATCGTATCCCACCATTGCCGGACAGATAGTTTTAAGGGCAGGATGTTGACTGGCCGCCGCATACAATTGCGTCATCCCCTGGTAAGAAAAGCCATACATCCCCACCCTGCCGTTACTCCCTGGCAGAGTGGCAGCCCATTCCAGCGTATCTTCACCATCGGCAACTTCGTGGGTAAACAAATCAAAATCGCCCTCAGACGTGCCTCGTCCACGCACATCTTGAATTACAACAATATAACCGTGGGCTGCATACCAAATAGGGTGGGCATAGACAACGGTAGAGGCGATCGCGCGGCCATAGGGTTGGCGCATCAGCAAAACTGGAAAATCTCCCGATGCATCCGGTCGATAAACATCTGCATCCAGACGAACGCGATCGCGCGTCACCATTGCAACAGTTTCTTTCGGTAAAACTTGAAACACAGGCAAACCAACACCAACCAATACATTGCAAAATACACCATGCCTAAATTAGTAATCCACAGGTTTAAATATCTTTAAACTGCTTCTATCTAGCTGGGCACTGGAGCACTTTATCCACAATCCCTATTCTAAGCGAGATGAACCCATCGGCCCCATCCTGAACAGTAAATAGAATCCTTGACAGACCGATCGCAATTCTTTGCTGGAAATTTGATTGGCAAACGACTAATCAAATGATCAATCAAACGATCAACGAGCATTTTTTCTCAAATCTTATCTATCTTAGTGCTACTTAAACAGCACTTTTTTGAGAAAACTATTTTGATGCGATCGCAGTTTCCAGGAAGCGATCGCAGCTTGTCCATCTCCATTTTATTTACGAATAGACGAATTAAGAGACTAATATTGGTGCTGGAACTCGTTGTAACACCGCTAGATCTTCCTCATCTAAGGGCACAGGGATACCACTCCGGATCAGTTCGGCAAAATCTTCATTCGGCACCATAAAACAAAGGGCATATAGTCGTTCATTGCCAGTATTTCGAATTTCGTGAATGCCCGTTGGTGGCACAAGAATGCTATCGCCCGCATGGAGTGGAACTGATTTCCCATCACAACTGGCAACGCCTTCTCCTTTTAATACAAAAAACATTTCCACCGCTAACTGATGGCGATTCGGCGGTGTTTTCCCACCCACATCAAAAATTTCCACACAAAAGGTCAAAGACATATTGGCAATTTGTGGATCAAACACAATGGCCAAGCGATTTGTATCATGGGGGCTAATGCGATAAGCTTGGTAGTCGCGGGGAGATTTGATGACGGGAATGACACAACTCGTTGAGTCCATTGGAGTTTCCTTGTTAATAAATGAATAGAGAGATTAGGATACGGTTACACATTCACAATTAGCACTGAATTCGTCACTCCGCTAATCAAGAAACTTCAAGCAATAAAATCCTAACGTCGATCATTTTTATTCAATTGTTTCAAATCTATCTTTACCCATTTTTCCAGTAGCTTTTAGCCGGAAGAAGAGGTCAATTTAGGCATCGCTTCAGCCTGGATGGACTGCAATAATGTAGCAGAATCGGCAACAAAGCCAAAACATTGATTCACGTTATACAAAGTTGCTAGCCAACAATAGTCTGGCGAAGTTGTTGCTGCACTATCTTTCAGCAAGATGCAGTCATAGCCTAAACAATTGGCATCTTGTAAAGTCGCCATCACACATTGATCCGCATTGACGCCAGCAAAGAACAGCGTTGTACGGCCAAGATTGCGGAGAATACTGTCGAGGGGGGTATCCCAAAATCCACTCATGCGATACTTATCGACCCAAATATCTGTAGGGGCAGGGTTCAATTCATCGACTACGGCAGCAGCCCAACTATCCTTAGTTAACACGGGCGCACCGTTGGTGGGGAGTGGGTCGCCTAAGCCTGTGCCTGTGCCTGTGGGATTGTAAACATGGCAGAGGTTGGCACTGATATTGAGCAGGTCGGGCCGATTGCCCCAGTTAATCCAGACAATTGGAATCGCGTGGTGCCGTAAGGCGGGGAGCAGGGTTTGGAGCGTGGGAATGGGCGATCGCGCTGGGGTCACGTCAACACCAATACTGGCCAGCCAACCATCGGGATGACAAAAATCATTTTGCATATCGATGACGAGTAAGGCCGTTTTAGCCAGGTCAAGCCGCAAGGTTTTGGTTTCTGTGGGTAGGGTAATAGGCCGAGGAGCCAGGGGCGGGCGGGTCATATCGGCGATCGCCGCATTGACGGCCCAAGCATTAGGTGGAGTCCCTAAAAGATGCAAAGAATCGTTCATAGTGATGGCAGAATGGGCATTGCCCCTCGGATGGTAATGGGGTGCTTTTATTATGCCGAGTGGAGTTGGGAGCGGATTCAACTTATGGGATGAATTGGGCTAAACCGGCGAAAAAAGCCTAAATTACCAGGGGGTTGGCCCAGTTAAGGTCAACAATTGCTCACAAATAAATGCACACGAAGAACCGCTCACAACTAAAAAAGCCACCCGCCAAAACTGCCCCACGAATTCACACCGTCTTCCCAGGGCGATCGCCATTGGAAAATTTATTTAACAAAAATTTATTTGAGAACGAAACTGGCCCCTAAACCGTCCGCCACTCCCCCAGACAGCAGCCTGGACGGGTTTCAGCGCCAAAATTCTGTCTCTAGAAGGTAGGTCAATGTTTCTTGACCGGAGTACCATTTGGGGAGCAGCTCTGCTGTTTGCATTTTTGTCCTGATTTATCGTTGCCCCCAATGGCTTCTACCATCCCATTCCAGCGATCGCCCAAACAAAGGCCCGCCGAGTCGCCGCGCTTCTGGATCACATTATTAGCCGGATCCCTGCTAGTAAACCTGGTTGCGGCATTGGCGTTTCAGGCCACACTACAACAATTAAAACCATTGAATTTGGCCTTTGCCCCGATCGCGGTGGAATTTGTCGCGCCAGCGGGCAAACAGACAACCCCCACCCCCGCTTCGCCTAAGCCCCAGACGACGTTTGCCCCCAAGGCCGCCGCCGCCCCCGCCGCCCAAACACCGCCTCCGAGCCAAGCGCCTTTACCTAGAACCTCAGCCACTTCGGCGATCGCGGTTCCCCCCGCCACCACCGTCGCGCCCCCTGCCACAGAACCCGAAGCTGAGCCAACCGACGAGTTAGCAGACGATCCCCCCAAAACCACGCGATCGGCCCCAACCCAACCTGCGACCGAATCCTCGGCCCCGGAAACCGAACAACGCCCCAACCCAGAACCCACCCCCCCGGTCAACACTCAAGCCTCCGGCACTGCCCCAACCCCCCCCATGCCCCCGACCACACCACTGGAGACTGGCCCCGTGCAATCAGGCCGCTTGTTGCCGGGAGTGCCTGTAGTGCCAGATCCGGAGCGCAATCAAGTCGCAGAAGACCCTATCCGCCCAACGCGCCCCCAGGTCATCAGCCAGAACCCAGTGCCAGCAAAATTTTTCGCCACATTGACCATCGCCGCTGTTCCCCCAACGCCTGACCCAGTGGAAGCGCCCGTTCTGCAAGATGAACCCACCAAAACGTTTCTGTCCCAGGCCAGCCATTGCACCCTACACCCAGATGCCCTACACAGCTTTGGCCAGCCCGTGGTGCTGCAAATTGAAATCAACCCGAAAGGGCAGGTCGTGGCTCCGGTTCAGGTCAGAAGTTCCAGCCAGAACGATCGCTATGATCAGTTGGCGCAATGTGTGGTGCGGGAATGGCAGTTCAAACCCGCAATGACCACTCAGGCCGAGCAGTTGATCCCCGTTTCGGGACGGTTAACCGTGGAATTGGCGATCGCCCACAGGGCAGGCTGAAACCCCAAACGGCAACAAGCGCGAACTCCTGGGGCACTGGGCGATCGCCAAAGCCCCACCAGTCAAATCACCGAAGGGGCTTGAGGTTTTAGCAATGAGTGGAGGCTAACTCAGGTGTGCATATTCCTGAATTGGCCCCCGCCAGTTCGCTTTAGACAAAGTTGAAGTCGCGGAAGATGTTGACATCGGTGGTATCCTGCACCACACCAATCCGCTCCCAACCGCTGCCTTGCCAGAAGTAGATTTCGGTGTCGGCGGCGGCAGACCCAATCCCACCGATACTCAGGTACTCCAGTTTGTAGAACTCTCCACCTTTCACTTCAATCTGGTCATACACCAGGTCAAAGTTGTTGGCCCGAGGATCCCAGTCGGTGATGAGGGCATAGCCAGTGCCAGCGTCGTTGTAGTAGACGTTGTTCGTGTCACCCAGAACAAAGGTATCAGAACCCGCACCACCAGTAAGCGTGTCAATTTGGGCCACGCCGTTATCATAGGTTCCGTAGCCATTGAGGCGATCGTCGCCGAGGCTGCCATTCAACGAGTCATTGTCTAAGCCACCGATGAGGGTATCAGCACCGTAAGCCCCCACCAGCGTATCGTTCCCCGTTCCACCATTCAGGTATTTGGCCACACTGCTTTCAGCACCGCTAACAACTCCACCGACCAAAGAGTCATCACCTGCTCCGCCGTAGAGGGTGTCTTGGTTCAGGCCACCATACATCGTGTCGTTGCCGTCGCCACCCACCAGGTAGTCATCGCCATCGCCACCTTCCATGTAATCATGGCCATCTCTGCCATAGAGATCATCGTTGCCCGTGCCGCCATAGAGGCTATCATTCCAATCCGCCCCGTGGAGGATGTCGTTCCCGGCCCCACCGTCGATGTATTTTTCGACCAGACTGTCGGCCCCGCTGACCACCCCACCAACGAGATAGTCATCCCCATCCCCGCCGTAGAGGGTGTCTCGGTTAAAGCCACCATACATCGTGTCGTTGCCGGCACCACCGGAGAGGAAATCATCCCCATCCCCGCCCTCTACACTGTCATTTCCAGCTCCGCCATAGACCGTATCATTACCACTACCACCGAAGACCGTGTCATTGCCAGCCCCCGTGCTGATGTAATTCGCCTCGCTGGTACCAGTAATTTTGTCGTCGCCACTGCCGGTATACACATGTTCAAAGTTGATGGCTGTTTCCCCGCCATAGTTGGTGACCCCAGTGGTCATGTCGAGTTCATAGCCCCCGCTCCAGAAGGTGACATCTAGCGTATCAATCCCAGCGCCACCATCCATCACGTCCAGGCCATAGCCGCCATCGATGGTGTCATCGCCCGCACCGCCCGTGATGGTGTCGAAGTCATCCCCACCGCTGAGGACATCATTCCCGTTCCCACCACTCAGGGAGTCATTCCCGCTGCCACCCAGGAGCGTATCGTGGCCGTCTTCTCCAATTAGGGTGTCGTTCCCGACCCCACCATCGAGATAGTCGCCGCTGCTATCCACCGCCGCGAGGGTGTCGGAGTCGAGGCGATCGTCGCCACTGCCGCCCACCAGGGTATCGGCACCGCCTTGGCCGTAGAGGGTGTCGTTGCCGTCACCACCAGACAGGGAGTCATTCCCAGCGCCGCCATCTAGAAGGTCGTTATCATCGCCACCGTCCAGAGTGTCATTCCCGTCCAGGCCATACAGGCGATCGCTCCCTGTGCCACCATACAGCGTGTCACTCCCATTCGCCCCTTGCAGGGTGTCGTTCCCGGCTCCACCATCCAGATATTTGGCCACGCCACTTTCTAAGCCACTGACCACACCGCCAATCAAGGAGTCATCGCCCGCACCGCCATACAAGGTGTCCTGGTTCAAGCCACCATAAATCGTATCGTTGCCAGCACCACCGGAGAGGAAGTCATCCCCATCTTCACCTTCCAGGCGATCGTCGCCGTCACCGCCGAAGAGGGTGTCATTGCCATCGCCGCCATAGAGCGAGTCGTTAGCATCAAGGCCTGACAGCCAATCATTACCTGTGCCACCATACAGCGTGTCACTCCCATTCGCCCCTTGCAGGGTGTCGTTCCCGGCTCCACCATCCAGATATTTGGCCACGCCACTTTCTAAGCCACTGACCACACCGCCAATCAAGGAGTCATCGCCCGCACCGCCATACAAGGTGTCCTGGTTCAAGCCACCATAAATCGTATCGTTGCCAGCACCACCGGAGAGGAAGTCATCCCCATCTTCACCTTCCAGGCGATCGTCGCCGTCACCGCCGAAGAGGGTGTCATTGCCATCGCCGCCATAGAGCGAGTCGTTAGCATCAAGGCCTGACAGCCAATCATTACCCGTGCCGCCATACAGCGTGTCACTCCCATTCGCCCCTTGCAGGGTGTCATTCCCGGCCCCGCCATCCAGATATTTGGCGACACCACTTTCGGCCCCACTGACCACACCGCCAATCAAGGAGTCGTCGCCCGCACCGCCATACAGGGTGTCCTGGTTCAAACCACCATAAATCGTATCGTTGCCAGCACCACCGGAGAGGAAGTCATCCCCATCCCCGCCCTCTACACTGTCATTTCCGGCTCCGCCATAGACCGTATCATTGCCACTGCCACCGAAGACCGTGTCATTGCCAGCCCCCGTGCTGATGTAATTCGCCTCGCTGG